>Ga0079224_100016854_pt1 | contig 10278 bp, 8 predicted proteins | sample Stecom2015_FD_80414 | JGI IMG/M metagenome (GOLD analysis project Ga0079224, IMG submission 80414) | Agricultural soil microbial communities from Utah to study Nitrogen management - Steer compost 2015 | ecosystem: Environmental > Terrestrial > Soil > Agricultural land | place: USA: Utah... | reverse complement strand
TATCGCGACCAGAACGACCTTCCCATATTCGATACGGCATATGCAGACTTCAGCTTCAGTCAGGCTTTCAGCGAGAACATCTTCAGCGGAGGCTGGGATCGAATTGCCAATGCCAATCAGCTGACGGTTGGCCTCACCACGCGCTGGCTGGATGCCGATTCAGGCTTTGAGCGTGTCGCCTTGTCCGTGGCCCAGCGCATCCACTTCAGTGATCAGCGCGTCACCTTGTGGCCCGAAGACCAGAGCCGTTTGCGCGACAAGTCAGATTATCTGGTGGGTGCCACGGCTGCGCTCACCGACAAGCTGAGTGTGCGCCTGGACGCCCAATTCAACCCTGATTCCCGCGAGCGCAACCGCATGGCGGCCGGCATTCGATGGGAGCCCAAGCGCCTGGCAAGTGTGTCAGCCTGGTATCGTTATCAGCGGGACCCTCGTCAAGTCTATGACCCTGAACTCGACTTGAGCGAGGAAGATGACCGGGGGCGCGAGCAGGCAACAATTGCCGCGCAATGGCCGCTCAGCAAGAACTGGTATGCGCTGGGCCGTTTCGATTACTCCATCAAGGAAAGCCGTTCCACTCAGTCCATTCTCGGCCTGGAGTACAAGGGCGACTGCTGCTGGTCGGCCCGCGTGGTGCTGCAACGTTACGCCGTTGCGCGGAATGACGCCAACACTGCTGTATTCTTCCAGTTGGAACTGGCCGGCCTGGGCGGCATAGGTTCCGACCCCATGGGCATGATTCGGGAACGAATCAGCGGGTACCAGGATATCAATCCTCCCATTCCAGAAAAAACCGTCTTCGAGAGGTATCAATGATGCGCAGTGAGCATGCCCGGCGCCAACTGGCGGCCGTGCTGATGTCCGTGCTGGGACTCGGCATGGCTTCTGCCGGCTCTGCCGCGACTCCGGCTGGTAAGGCGCCAAAGCAGGCCGCCGCTCCGTCTCAACAATTCGTGGACGGTATTGCCGCCGTTGTGAACAGGCAGGTCATCACATTGAAACAGGTCAATGCTGGTGTTGCCGAAGCAGAGGCGAATCTGAAGGCTCAGAAAATTCCTGTGCCGGAGCGCAGCATTCTGCAGCGCCAGGTGCTGCAGCGTCTGATTCTGGAAGAGCTTCAGAGCCAGGAAGCCGATCGTCTGGGCATCAGGGTGTCGGATGCCCAGCTCCAGCGAGGCCTCGCGACCATAGCTGAGCGCAACCGCATGTCCGTGGAAGCGTTGCGCAAGGAAATCGAAAAGTCGGGTGTCAGCTGGGACCGTTACCTGGAAGGGCTGCGCCGCGAAATGCGCTTTGACCTTCTGCGTCAGCGCCAGGTGGATGCCAACATCAGCATTAGCGAAGCCGAGGTCAATGCATTCCTGCGTACGCAGGGCAAGGCCATCCAGCCGCCCCGGGCACCGGGCGGCGCGCCGGTCGCCTCGTCGCAGCAGCAGGTCGCGCCCCGGGTACTTGGCCTGGCACAGATTCTCGTTGCGGTGCCAGAACGCGCCAGTTCAGAGGAAGTCGCCAAACTGCAGCAACGGGCGGAGCAATTGCTGGCCCAACTGAAGGCCGGTGCAGACTTCGCAGGCCTGGCTGCCTCATCTTCGGACGGCCCGCGCGCATTGGAAGGTGGGGTGATGGGTGTGCGGCCCATTGAAGGCTGGCCCGATCTTTTTCTGGAAGCCACCCGTGGGCTGAAGGTGGGTGAAGTATCGCGCATCATACGGAGCGGTCAGGGCTTTCATATTCTGAAGGTGCTGACATGGGGCGAGGAAGCGCGCAGCGCGCCGCCGCAGAGGGACTTCTCCGCGGCCGGTCAGCAACAGCTGGCCCAGGGCCCGATGATCGTCACACAAACCCGTGCCCGACATATTCTGGTGAAGACCAACCAAATCACTTCCGACGAACAGGCACAGCAGCGCCTGCGCCTGGTGCGTGACCGCCTGCGTAATGGTGAATCCTTCGAGGAGCTTGCCCGCCGTCATTCGGAAGATGCGACCGCTCCGCAGGGTGGGGATCTCGGCTGGCTGTCTCCCGGGGAAACTGTTCCTGCCTTTGAACAGGTCATGAACAGCCTGCAGCCAGGGGAAATCAGTGAGCCGTTCAGGTCTCCCTTCGGTTGGCATATTGTCGAAGTGCTGGAGCGGCGCCAGCATGACATGGGTGAGGAATACCAACGCATGCAGGCCCGCCAGATCCTGTTCCAGCGCAAGATCGAACCGGCGGTGGACCAATGGCTCAACGAACTGTATGGACGCGCCTACGTCGAGAACAGGCTGGACCCTCAGCAGAACCGTAACGCACGGCGTTGATCATGGCTCATCAGGCACGTAAACGCTTCGGGCAGCATTTTCTGGTTGATGAAGCCGTCGTCGACCAGATCGTCCGTGCCATTCACCCGCAGCCGGACGACCCCATGGTCGAGATTGGTCCGGGTCTTTCGGCGCTGACCGCCCCCCTGCTGGAAACGGTCAGGCGGCTGACTGCAGTCGAACTGGATAGAGACCTGGCAGCCCGGCTGCGTCTGTCGTGGCCGGCAGAACGCCTGAACGTGATCGAGGCGGACGCACTGACCGTCGATTTTTCCAGCCTGGGCCGGGGTCTGCGCATTGTCGGCAACCTGCCGTACAACATTTCCAGCCCATTGCTGTTCCACCTGGTGCAGTTTGCCGACTCCGTGCAGGACCAGCACTTCATGCTGCAGCGGGAAGTCATTGACCGCATGGTGGCGGAGCCGGGTTCGGGCGACTACGGCCGCCTGTCCATCATGCTTCAAGTACGCTACCGCATGGAAAAGCTTTTCGACGTGCCGCCTGAAGCCTTCGACCCTCCACCCAAGGTCATGTCGTCGGTGGTCCGCATGGTTCCATTGCCCGCAGACCGCCCGCGCCCCTTGAGCGAGGATGCCTTCGCCGCCGTGGTGACTCGTGCGTTCGCACAACGGCGGAAGATGCTGCGCCGTGTTCTCGCCGACTGGGCAGATGACATCGATTGGCCGGCACTGGGTGTGGAGCCCACTGACCGGGCAGAAGTGGTGAGCCCGGCACAATTCATTGCCTTGTCGGACCAACTCGTTCGGGCGGGCCGGCTTCAGCCGAAGAACCAGTAGCACACGCCAATCGACGCCAGTACACCCGCCAGGTCCGCCAGCAGGGCGCAGCCAATAGTGTGCCGCACCCGTTGTATGCCCACAGCCCCAAAATAGACAGCTACTACGTAGAACGTGGTTTCGGTGCTGCCCTGCATGGTTGCGGCCAGCAGGGCGGGGAAACTGTCCACCCCAGAGTGTTGCATGGTCTCAATCATCATGGCGCGCGCCGCGCTGCCGGAAAATGGTTTCACCAGCGCAGTTGGAAGCGCATCCACGAAACGCGCATCCAGGCCCACCCAGAGCGTGAGTTCGCGTATGCCAGTCAGCACCATATCCAGAACGCCGGATGCCCTGAGCATGCCCACTGCGCAGAGCATGGCCACCAGATAGGGCAGCAAGTTTCTGGACACCTCGAAACCGTCCTTGGCGCCCTCCACAAACGATTCGTAAACCGGTACCTTGCGGATGGCGCCCACGACCAGGAAAAGGGCGATGATGGCGCACAGAACCAAGTTGCCCATCAGACTGGAGGTGCTGCTGATGGCCGCCGCACTCATTCCTGAAAGCAGCGACATTAGGCCGCCAATGAGTAAGGCGGTTCCCGCCAACCAGAGCAGAACTACCGGATCATGCAGACGCAGCTTCTGAATGAAGGCGACAGAAAATAGTGCTGCCAAAGTGGACGCGCTGGTCGCCAGCAAGATTGGCAAAAAGACCAGGGCTGGCTCGGTTGCCCCTTGCTGGGCCCGGTACATGAAGATGGTTACCGGCAGTAGGGTTAGTGAAGAAGCGTTCAGAACGAGAAACAGAATCTGCGCGTTGGTGGCGGTGCGCGGTTCCGGGTTCAGAGACTGAAGGGCATGCATGGCACGCAGCCCTATGGGGGTGGCTGCATTGTCGAGACCCAGGCCATTGGCTGCAAAGTTCATGGTGATGAGCCCGAGCGCAGGGTGACCTTCGGGCACTTCCGGCATGAGGCGTCGAAACAGGGGGGCCAGCAGGCGCGAGAGGCGTTCCACCAGTCCGGCTGATTCCGCAATACGCAGAAAGCCCAGCCACAATGTGAGTGTGCCGAACAGCAGCACCATGATCTGCACGGAAAGGGCAGCCATTTCGAACAGAGCTGCAACGACACGAGAGAAAACGTCGGGATCGTGCAACACCAGCCACTGAAACATGGCAGCCAATATGGAGACCAGGAAGAAGGCGAGCCAGAGCGTATTGAGCATAAGCCATAATGATGACATGAACCGCGAGGGCTGCGCACTGTCGCAGCCGCCCAAGCACGGGCATGCAATATTTCAGGAGTAGTGGAAGTATGAACTGGAACGCCTGGCGGCGGCGATGGCTGACTGAGCCTCTGTATCGACGGTTGCGCAATGGGGTCACTCCGTTCACCGTGTTTCAGCAGCAGGTGTTGGCAGCCGGAGACCCCTGGTGGGAAGGGCAGCTATTGTCCGGGACACCCGATTGGAATGCCCTGACGTATGTACGCCCGGCCACACTGAACGCACGGGAAAAGGCTTTCCTGGAAGGGCCGGTACATGCACTGTGCGCCTTACTGGAGCGTCTCTCCAACGAGGGTGAGACGCTGGCCGAAGATGCACTGTGGAAGTTCTTGGCCGAGGAGCGTTTTGAAGCCATGGCAGTTCCAGAGGAAGCTGGCGGTCTGGGGCTGAGCGCCTGGGCCCAGTCCGAAGTGCTGCGTCAGGTGGCCTTGCGGTCTGTGTCCATTGCGTATCGCCTGGCGGCACGGTTCGTCTTTCACCCCGCCTGTCTTCTGCGCGCCGTCGGCACAGAAGCACAACAGCAGCACTGGCTGCCACGGCTTGCGGGCGGGGATGCCTGTGCGGCCATGGCCTCCTTCGTCGTGGAAAATGACATAGTCCCGATCCAGGCAACGGGTGTGCTGTTGCAGGGGCATGACGGGCCAGTGCTGCGCCTGAACTGGAGCGGCGCCCGCTACGCGCCGGGTCCGCGCCCCGATCTGCTCGTGTTGCCCTTCCGCCTGCATGATCCTGAAGGCTTGCTGGGCGGCGCCGGAGAACGCGGTGTTTGTGTTGCTCTTGTGGATACCTCACTGCCCGGCGTGAGCCATGTGGAAACCGTTTCCTGTGCGGCCGGGGGGCACACCCCGGGAACGTCAGTTCCGGCCGGTACGAAAGCAAGTTCCGCAGCCTTCGACGGATGTGACGTGCAACTTCAGCTGGATTCCCTTCTGGGCGGCACTGACTCCTGTGACCGGGCCTTGAGCGCCTTGCTGGCCTTCCAGGCCGTGGCCAAAGGAATTGCCTTGCCCGCCATGGCTACGGCATCGATCTCCCTGGCGGCCCATGCCTCCAGTGCCGTGCTGCGGCTGCAGGCTGAAGGCACCGGTTGCGCCATGTTGGGTGCACGTGGCCGGCTCGGCAGGCTGGCGGCCACGGCCTATCGGGTGGAAGCGGGGCGTCGTTTTCTTTCGGGAGCGCTGGATCTTGGCTACCGTCCCTTGCTGTCGTCAGCCTTGTTCGACATCAGCATCTTCGAGGATGTGCGCACAGCCATGGGAGACAGCATGGATCTCCTGGGTGGCGCTGGGCCTACACCGGCACTTACTGAATGGCAGGAAGGGCTGCACGAGCTGCTGCCGGCCCTTTTCGGCCTGGAAGCGCTGGCCCCGCAGGCTCGCAACACCCGGGTGCTCGCCCTGGGTGCCTTGCGTGTGCATCCTCTGCTCATGCAGGAAATCGAGGCGCTGGACTCAGCCGACACCGACGCGGGGTGCGATGCGTTCGACCGCCTGCTGTGGAAGCATGTCATCCTGGCTGGGAACACGATTTTCCGGGCGACCGGGCGAGCCTGGACGGCCGGTCGTTTCTCTCCGGTGCCTCGTCTGCTGGGCCCCGTTACGCACCATTACCGGCGCATCAACCGCTACGCAGCGGCCCTGTCCGCACTGGCGGAGATGCTGCAACCTGGTGCGCGGCCGGTACACGCACACAATGAGCCCGGTCTGGAGCGTCTGCTGCGAGGCCTGGCGGTACTCATGCTGCTGTGTGCGGTTCTGAAGCGCTGGCAGGACGACGGCCGTCACGATGCAGACCTGCCTTTGGTGGAGTGGTGCGCGGCTGACACGTATCACACCCTGGACACACTGCTGGCGACGATGCTGGAAAACCTGGCACTGAAGCCTGCCGCGCTGGTATTGCGTGGCATGCTGTTGCCTCCCTTGCTGCGAACGGCACCACCGGATGACGCTGTCACACTCACCTGTGCTGAATTGCTGCTCAAGCCATCGGACACCCGGGAACGCCTGGTGGGAAGTGTCTGGGCCAACCATGGGCTGCGCCATCTCCAGGCTCTGGAGAAAGCCTATGAATGCGTGGTCAACGTTCACGAGCTGCGGGAACAGATCCGGCAGGCGGGTCTGAAAGACTGGCGGCTCGCGCATCAGAGTGGCGGCCTTACGGATGCCCAGGCAGAGGCTTTGGAGGCCGCTGAAGCTGCGGTGCTCGTCGCCCTGAGGGGCTGATCAGCCCATGGCCCCACCGGCTGCCCGCGGTCGGAACTGCGAGCGGGCCCGGCGTCACCGCCGGGTGTGGCATGGCTTGAAGGAGCGGTGTCAATGCAGGGGCGCCGAGAAGCTATCCCGGCGCAGGGCCCAAATGGAGCGGGGGGAAGTGTCCTCGGCGCCCCGTCAACATCAGTCGACGCGGGACTTTTTCTGGATGAGCTCGATCTTGTAGCCATCCGGGTCTTCCACGAAAGCGATGACCGTCTGGCCGTGCTTCATGGGGCCGGCCTCGCGGGTCACCTTGCCGCCACGTGCCTTGATCTCTTCACAGGCTTTGTAGGCGTCTTCCACTTCAAGGGCAATATGGCCATAGCCATCGCCCAGGTTATAGGAAGAGGTGTCCCAGTTGTGAGTCAGCTCGATTACGGCGCCGTCAGCTTCATCCTGATAACCGACGAAAGCCAGCGTGAACTTGCCATCCGGATAATCTTTGCGGCGCAGCAGGCGCATGCCAAGAACTTCAGTGTAAAAGGCCAGAGATTTTTCGAGGTCTCCGACGCGCAGCATGGTGTGCAGAATTCGCATTCAAAACTCCTGTTGTAAACGGGAGCAGCCTTCTCAAAGCAGGGGAAGGCTGCCCGGGTGATGAGGTTTCAGGGCCTGGCGGGCGTGGGCGAAATCAGGAAACAAGCGCGCCACTTCGCGCCAGAACTCGGGCCCGTGATGCATGTGCCGCAGATGGGCGACTTCGTGAGCCACCACATAGTCCACGACCTGTGCAGGCAAGTGTATCAGCCGCCAGTTGAGCATGATGCGGCCATCACTGCTGCATGAACCCCAGCGGCCACTTGGTGCGGCGATACGCCAGCTCTTGACCCTTACGCCGGCCAGCTGGCAGTAGTGGGCAAGCCTGGCATCGAAAAGCTCGACAGCCTGAAGTTGCAGCCATGCATAGACACGCTCACGAATGCGGTCTGGTCCGCTATCAGCCTGCAGGGGCAGCAGCAGCGTGTCCTGGGCGGAGGGACAGCGCGGGTCGCCACTATACTGGACGTAACCGGCTTGGGGGCGGACGGCGATGGCAACATACTGGCCCAGGAAGGGGAAACGGCCGCCATCACGCCACTGGGCGTCTGCAGTGGAGAGATGTTGCTGCCGCTCATGCAGGCTGCGGAGCTTGCGCAGAATCCAGGGGGCCTTGCCCCTAATGATTTCTTCTAGCTGGCTCCGCGGGAGCCAGGAAGGGGAGGTGACTACCAGACCGTCGTCGTTGACCCGCAGGCCGACCGTTTTGCGACGCGAGGTACGCAGGACGAAGCCGATGGTCTGCCAGGGCGTTTCAACCTCCAGCCAGCGGCTGCCCGGAGGCAGGCTGGCTGGCCGCATGATGGGCGCGGTTGCCGGCGGTTGGGCCGGTTTTTCATTCCTGGGTGAAGCAGGCCGGCGCAGCCCGGCTTCGGTTTCTTCGGGGCCGGGAAGGGAAGCTGCGCCGTCGAACAGCGCAAGCTGCTCAGGCCCCGCCATAGCGCTCCGGATTCAGCACCCGCATTTCGCCTTCTATCCAGGCCTCGACTTCGCGGTTGACTTCGGCAGCCTTGCGTCCCTTAGTCGAGATGGCGGGCCCGATGGATACGGTGACCAGGCCAGGTTTCTTCAGAAAGGCGCGACGCGGCCAGCATTCCCCAGCATTCAGGGCGATGGGAATGACGGGAACTTGTGCCGCGGTGGCCAGCAGGGCACCACCCATTTTGTAGCGCCCGGCCTTGCCCGGAGCTATCCGGGTGCCTTCCGGGAACAACAGCGGCCAGCGTCCTTCGGCGAGGCGCTGGCGGCCGACACGGATGACCTGGTCGACAGCATCCCGGCCCTTGGCCCGGTCAATGGGGATCATGCGCAGCAGCGCCAAGCCCCAGCCAAAGAAAGGAATGCGATGCAGCTCGCGCTTGTATACGAAACATACATTGCGCGGCATGTGGGCCGCAAAGAACATGGTTTCCCACGCCGACTGGTGCTTGGAAAGGAGCACCACGGGTGCGTCCGGAAGATTCTCCCAACCCTTGACCTGCCAGCGGATGCCGAGAATGACCTTGGCACCCCAGATCGCCAGCCTGGGCCAGCCGACGGTCAGGCGGTAGCGATGGTGCAGGGGCAGGGGAGACCAGATCAGGCAGGCGAAAGCATAGGGTATGACCGTCACGACCAGGAAGACCTGGTAAAGCAGGGCGCGTACAAACGCCATGTCAGCCCTCCCTCAGCCATTCATCGACGATGGTAGCCAGGTTGTCGCGCACCTCGGTGCCTGGGGGCAGACCCCCTTTGTCGAGTGTGCGCAGCCCCTTGCCGGTTCGCACCAGCCAGGGTTTGCAACCCAATGCCGTGGCTGCCTGGAGATCCCGCAGCGAGTCACCCACGGCAGGAACGCCTTCAAGGCTGACGTCGTAGCGGCAGGCAATGTCCTCGAACAGGCCGGGAGCCGGCTTGCGGCACCGGCAGCCATCGTCTGGCCCATGCGTACACACGAAGATGGCGTCAATGTGCCCACCCGCCTGGGCAATCTCGCGCCGCATTTTGGCATGGATGGCATTGAGCGTCTCCATCGTGAAAAGACCTCGCGCCAGACCGGACTGGTTGCTGGCGACCACCACGCGCCATCCGGCGCGTGAGAGTCGCGCAATGGCATCCAGGCTGCCGGGCACCGGCAGCCATTCGTCCGGTGACTTGATGAAGGCGTCGCTGTCTTCGTTGATGACGCCGTCCCGATCGAGGATTACCAGTTTCACTGTGCCAGCCTTGAAAGATCAGCCACCTGGTTCATGCCGCGGTGCAGCTCGCCGAGAAGAGCCAGACGGTTTCGGCGCACCGCCGGGTCTTCCACCATGATCATGACATCATTGAAGAAGGCATCGACGGCACTGCGCGAGCTGGCCAGCGTGGCCAGAGCGCCGCTGAAATCGCCCGAATCGAACTGCTGCCGGGCAACCGGTGCGAGTTCCCCAATGCGATCTGCAAGAGCTTTCTCGGCCGCTTCAGTAAACAGGGAAGCGTCAACCTCGCTGATGTCGCTGTCGGCCTTCTTGAGCAGGTTGGTGATGCGCTTGTTGGCCGCGGCCAGGCTCTCGGCTTCAGGCCGCTGCGCGAAGTCGGCGCAGGCCTGAATGCGCCCAAGGACCTGGTGCAGGGGTGGCTGAAGTGCCAGCACGGCATCCACCACGTTGCGGTCATGGGCCGATAGCTGATTGCGGTACCGCTCGTAAATGAAGGCGGCCACGGCATCAGTGGTGCCATCTGCCAATGTGCCGGCATCGAAGGTTGACGCGGTGAACGCCAGGAGCTGGTCGAGCTGCAACGTGGTGTGATCGTTGAGCGCCAACAACCCGCCAGCAGCCAACTGCTCATAGGCGCTGATCAGGCCAAGCGCGGCCCGACGCAGGCCGTAGGGGTCGCGCTCGCCTGTAGGCACCAGGCCGATGCCCCAGATACCCACCAGCACTTCCAGGCGCTCCGCCATGAAGAGAACGGCACAGGTGCGTGAGGTTTCAGTCACGGGGGCATCCAGGCGAATGCGATACTGCTGGCGGATAGCTTCCACGACCTCGGCGGGCTCACCATCGGCTTCCGCATAATACGCGCCCATAATGCCCTGCAGTTCCGGGAACTCGCCCACCATGCTGGAGTTCAGGTCGGCCTTGGCAAGTAGGGCGGCGCGGTC
>Ga0079224_100016853_pt1 | contig 10278 bp, 6 predicted proteins | sample Stecom2015_FD_80414 | JGI IMG/M metagenome (GOLD analysis project Ga0079224, IMG submission 80414) | Agricultural soil microbial communities from Utah to study Nitrogen management - Steer compost 2015 | ecosystem: Environmental > Terrestrial > Soil > Agricultural land | place: USA: Utah... | reverse complement strand
TAGCGCTGCATAGCGGCCCAAGCGCGTTCCAAACGCTTGAGCGTCTGGCACATTTCCCGCGCTACATCAAAGCAGCCCAAACGCGCATCGATAAGTTGCAGGCTGATCCAGCCCGGGACGCGCGGTGGTTAAGCGATGTACTGCCGATGCAGAATCGTTTTCTGAAAGCGTTGGCGAATGCTAAAGGGGCCATCGACCCCAAACTTGAAGAGTTTCGTTGGATGCTTGAAGAGTTGCGCGTGTCTTTATTTGCTCAAGAATTACGTACCCCAATGCCCATCTCGCTCAAGCGTTTGGAACGCGCTTGGGCCGCTATGCAGCGCTAAGGCTAACTTTATAGACAGTTATGAACCACGTTTTTGTACACCTACGTTCGCACTCAGAATTTTCTGTTGTTGATGGCATCGCTCGCATTCCCGATTTGGTGCGTAAGGCAGCGGAAGCCGAGCAGCCCGCTTTAGCGCTAACCGATCTCGCTAACTTTTTCGGGCTGATTAAATTTTATAAAACAGCTCGTAAAAATGGCATTAAGCCTATTGCTGGCGCTGATTTATGGGTAGAGAACGAACTAGACCGCGACAAACCTAGCCGCGTGCTGGTGCTGGTCATGAATAATCAAGGTTATTTAGACCTGTGTGAGTTGCTCACTAAGGCATGGCTTGAAAACCAGTTTAAAGGACGGGGTGAGATCAAGCGCGAATGGTTAGTGGGGCAGGCTAATCTTATTGTGTTGTCGGGTGGCCGGGCAGGGGATATTGCTCAAGCTCTGGACGCAGGGAACGTCGACTTGGCACGGCAACGCGCTGAGTTTTGGGCCACCCATTTTTCAGGGCGCTTTTATATTGAATTGCAACGAGCCGGACACGACGGTGACGATGCCTATGTGCAGGCAGCATGTGGTTTAGCGGCCGAGCTCGGCTTACCCGTGGTGGCCACGCATCCTATTCAATTTATTAACCCAGACGATTTTAGGGCGCATGAAGTGCGCGTATGTATCGCAGAGGGTGAACAGTTAGCGAACCCGCGCCGTGTACGTCGTTTCACCGCCGAGCAATATTACCTAGACTCGACTGAAATGCAGCGGCGTTTTGCTGATATCCCATCCGCTCTGGAAAATACGGTCGAGATCGCCAAGCGTTGCAACCTTACCCTTAACTTAGGGCAACCTCAGCTACCCAACTTCCCTACACCCGAAGGCATGACGCTGGCCGACTTCCTGCGTCACGAAGCCAACAAAGGTTTGCAAGTACGTATGCAGCAGCTCTATGCCGATGAGGCAGAGCGCATAAAACACTACCCCACGTACAAAGAGCGTCTTGATCTAGAGTGCGAAACCATTATTTCCATGGGTTTTCCCGGCTACTTTTTGATTGTTGCCGACTTTATTAACTGGGGTAAAGAAAATGGTGTGCCAGTTGGCCCGGGCCGTGGGTCAGGGGCAGGCTCGCTGGTGGCCTATAGTTTAGGGATTACCGATCTCGATCCCTTACGTTATGACTTGCTGTTCGAACGTTTTCTGAACCCCGAACGGGTGTCGATGCCTGACTTTGATATTGATTTTTGTCAGGATAATCGCGAACGCGTTATTGAGTACGTTAAACAAAAATATGGTTACCAAGCGGTTAGCCAGATTGCAACCTTTGGTACGTTGGGCGCCAAAGCGGTAGTACGTGATGTGGGTCGAGTGTTAGAGCTTCCCTACAGCATGTGTGACGGGCTTTCAAAGTTGATTCCGTTTAATCCCGCCGATCCGTGGACACTTAGCCGAGCGCTGTCCGACGAGCCCGCCTTTAAAGAGCGTTACGACACCGACGAAGAGGTCAAAGCGTTAATCGATTTGGCGCGACCGCTTGAAGGCTTAACTCGTAGTGTGGGTATGCATGCGGGGGGCGTGTTAATTGCCCCTGGTAAGTTAGTGGATTTTTGTCCCCTGTATCGTCAGCCGGGTGAAGAAGCAAATGCGGTCTCGCAATACGATAAGGATGACGTCGAAGATGCCGGGCTGGTTAAGTTTGACTTCTTGGGCTTGCGTAACTTAACGATTCTGGATTGGGCTGTTAAATTTGTCAGAGCATTTAACGAAGACCAAAAGGACTTCGATTTAATGAGCCTGCCTCTGGATGACGAAGATGCGTACCGCATTCTGTGCGATGGCAACACCACCGCGGTGTTCCAACTTGAGTCACGGGGCATGAAAGAGCTTCTGCGTGGGCTGCGACCGAGTAACTTTGAAGATATTATCGCGATGCTGGCCTTGTACCGTCCTGGACCTCTAGAGTCTGGAATGGTGGTGGACTTTGTGAATCGGAAGCACGGTCGCGCCGATGTGGATTATTTCCACCCTGACCTTGAGTCTGTGCTGCAAAGCACCTATGGCGTTATCGTCTATCAGGAACAGGTGATGCTGATCTCCCAAATTATTGGGGGCTATTCGCTTGGTGGTGCCGACCTGCTGCGGCGGGCGATGGGTAAGAAAAAACCCGAAGAAATGGCCATGCACCGCGAGATATTTGAAAAGGGGGCTGTTGAAAAAGGCTACGATGCCAAGCTTGCGGTAACGCTGTTCGACCTGATGGAAAAGTTTGCAGGTTACGGTTTTAACAAAAGTCACTCTGCAGCCTATGCCTTGATTGCCTACCAGACAGCGTGGTTAAAGGCACATCACCCCGCAGAGTTTATGGCAGCAACCTTATTGTCGGATATGGACGATACCGACAAAATCCAGATCTTCTGGCAGGATGCCTTGCAAAATGGCATTACTGTGCTGCCGCCCGATGTGAATGCATCCAACTATCGCTTTGAGCCGGTGCAAGACAGCTACACCCAGCAAGGTAAGCCGCCGCGCACTATCCGTTACGGTTTAGGTGGTGTTAAGGGTGCGGGGCAGGCGGCAATCGAAGCAATTATTGCAACGCGAAACGAGGGTGGCCCGTTCACCAGTTTGTTTGATTTTTGTCGCCGAGTAGATCGTACTCAGGTTAATCGCCGCACCATCGAAGCGCTGATACGTGCCGGGGCTTTTGATCAAATTTCAGATAACCGAGCCGCGTTAATTGAGTCCCTAAGTAGAGCAATGGAAGGCGCTGAGCAAAGCGCCCGGAATGCGAATCAGGCCAGTCTGTTTGCTGATAACGCTGACGATATCGTTGAGGAAGAGTTGGCACGCATTCGTCCGTGGGATATGCAAACGCGGTTACGCCAAGAAAAAACGGCCTTGGGCTTCTACTTTAGTGGCCACTTATTCGATGCATGGCGCGACGAAGTGCGGCGCTTCGCACCCCGACCCTTAGCCAGCTTGGAGCCATCACGCTCACCGCAATGGTTTGCTGGCGTATTGGCATCCGTTCGGGTACGCATGACGCGCCGAGGTCGTATGTTGTATGCATTGTTAGATGACGGTTCAGCGCAAGTCGAAGTATCCATCTTTAATGAGGTGTTCGAAGCCAACCGCCAGCATTTGCGTGAGGACCAACTTGTCATTATTCAAGGTAAGGTCAGTAACGATGATTACTCAGGCGGGTTACGGGTTACGGCAGATGAAATACTGGACCTGCAATCTGCACGTGAGGCCCGAGCCAAAAGCCTACGGCTAAGCATGGGGCAAGAGGGTGATGTCGAGCAGTTGCGTAAAGTGCTGAACCCATTCCGTGCAGAGCCCGAGAACAATGTTCCCGGAGTGGTGGTCGATGTAGAGCTAAATTACCCCGATTATTCGTGCACAGTACGTTTAGGCGAAGAATGGCGTGTTCGTTTAGCTGATGCCATGTTTGATCAACTGCATGACTGGTTAGGTGAGCAAGCCATTGAAATCCACTACACTTAATCGCTTTCTTACCCCCTAACGTTTAGCTGAGGGTTGGCATTACACCCAACCGCGCGTCCAATAAACGATTAAACCTACGTATTCTTTGATAATTGATCGGCTAGCGGAAAGCGTACGCATGGATGGTTTCCAGATCGAGAAGCTTGTGCGTTTAGGAGCATAAATTTGTGGGGCTACCGGCGCAGCAATCATATCCACGCCTTGTTTACTAAAGGTGGCCATTGACCGCGGCATGTGTAGGGCTGAGGTCACTAACAAGGCCCGTGATACCCCAATATCATGAAGTCGCTGCACACTATATAAGGCATTTTCTCGGGTGTTGTGGCTTTCATTCTCTAGAATGATGGCAGAGTTCGGTACCCCCAAGCTTTCTAAGGTACGAGCCATCATCCGTGCCTCGCTAAAGCCGCCATCCAATGCAGCACCCGACACCATAATTTGTGGCGCTTTACCGGCTGCATACAGATCAGCCGCTCGTTCAACGCGGGATCGCGTGCCCGAGGCGTCCAGCTCTTCAAACCAATTTTTTCGGTTATTAGCGGTGTGCCCACCAAGCACGATGATACTTTCGGCAGAGGGCGAGACGCTGGCCTCAAGGTATGGATAGCGTTGTTCTAAATGGCCACCAGCCCAAATCGAGGTAATTGGTAGCGACCATGCGCCAACCCATACGGCGGCAACAAAGCATAAGCAAGCAGCGCTACGACGAAAGCGAAAAATGAAGAACAGGGTTGCCAATAAAACAAGTGCTACGCCTAGATTTAAGGGGATCACTAACTGTGTTAGAAGAGTAGAAATACTCATGCTACAACCTTGGTTTTTTCTACGAGTTCAATGGAACGTGAAATGACTGCATCGACCGACGGCCATTGACCCACTTCGCCTAAGGTGTGCGCCTTGCTAGACCAAGGGCGAGTACGTAACGTAGTCGATACGCCAAAAAGGCTAAGTTGTGAAGCGTTTACTGCCGCCGCCAGATGTGAAACACCGGAATCATTACATACCACTAGCCCCGCTTTTTTACATAAAGCAGCAAATGCATCTAAAGGAAGTGACGGGAGTATCTCGGTGGCGGGGGCAGCAGTTTTTGCAATGGCTAACTCATTAGGTGGTGGGCACATCACTACGCGAATGCCTTGTTGTGATAGCGCATCATGCAGTTCAGCATACTGAGACCAAGTTTTGTTTTGGCCTTTGTGTAGCCCCTTAGCCGTTGGTGCGATCAACACAAAGCCGCCTTCACTTAGGTCGGCCTCGGCCAGAGTCTGATTAGATTGCTCGTACGCTTGTTCACGTAGTTGTAGGTTCAAGTGTTGATCAGGCTCTGGAGCGAAGGGTAGCCCCCATGTATTAGCAGCTTGTCGTGCCAAGTTATACCAAAACTCAACAGCATGCATGGGTACAATGGGTTTGGTGTAGGCCCATTTCAAAATAACTGATCGTCCTTCGTCTTTGTAGCCAGCACTGGGAATTCCTGCCAAACGAAATACTAAAGCGCTAGACAAAGAATCAGGAATGATTAAACCCACCGTTTTATAGTGCTGATGTTGCTTCTTGTGGGCACGAATAGTAGCTGCATCCTCGCGAATTTTTCCGGTGATGTTTATCCAGCCCTCAAACTCGTAGGCAGAGAGCAGGGCTTTTGCCCATGGCTTGGCGCACACCACAATACGTACATTGCGCCGCATTAACTCATGCAGCAGAGGTAAGCACATACACAGATCGCCAATCCAATTGGGCAAACGTAAATAAAGGACGGTTTCTGAGCAATCAAATTTAGTGGTCATACACAATCTGTGGACGCGGAAAAATGGGTTGGCGACGCCTTGGAGAACAGGGCTAAAATGCCTTCAAACCTCTAGTATATAAGTGAGCTTACTGTTGAAAAAACTGAAACCTTCTGTTCTTGGAAAAAAAGGCTTGTTCGATGCGGATATTTGGCCGCGCATATATCGACGTTTAACCCCTTACTGGAAGCTCATTGTAGTCGCGATTTTCTTGGTAACCATTGTCTCGGCTACTAAGCCTTTGCTCGCTATTATCATGCAGCCTTTGCTGGATGACGGGTTTACTGGAAATAAGCCTTCCTACATCTGGAGTATTCCTTTAACGGTGGTTGGACTCATGTTTGTACGCGGGGTAGCCTCATTTTCCAGTGATTATCTACTCGCGCTGGTCGCCAACAATATGCTGCGCAAAATGCGCACAGATATGTTTGAGCGTTTGCTGACATTGCCCGACTCGGTATTTAAGCGTGGCGACAGTGGCCGACTACTTAATCGATTTACCATCGACGCTGGAACGATGACCAGCGTTGCTACCGAGGTTATCACTGTCTTAGTGCGTGAGGTGTTAACGATTGTGGCATTGATCGCGGTGCTGCTCTACATGTCGTGGCAGCTTACCTTGATCGTGTTTGTGATGTTGCCCATTTCGTTTATTACCGCGCGTATTGTCTCGGTTCGGCTGCGCGCGATTAACCGCGAAACAGTTAGCATGAATGCCGAGCTGGCGCGAGTTGTGGGTGAAACCATTGAAGGCCAGCGAGTCATTAAGTTGTTTCAAGGCTACGAGCGTGAACATGACCGTTTTGTCTACGTAAATGGTCGGCTACGGCGTTTTGCCATGCGCGCCGCCACAGCCAATGCTGCGTTGTCACCGATAACGCAGTTTTTTATCTCTTTGGCAACAGCTGGTGTTATTGCTGTGGCGCTGTATCAGGCATCAATGGATAGTTTAACCATTGGTAGCTTTGCCGCCTTTTTGGGGGCGCTGGCCCAGTTGTTTGATCCTATTCGTCGTTTAACAGGAATAGCCGGTACCACGCAACGTATGTTGGCCGCCGCCGAAAGCGTGTTTACGCTTATCGATTTTGAATCCGAGCCTACGGCATCTAAACAGCGCTTCACAGCACCTGTACAAGGCCGAATTGAATACGACAACATCACCCACAGCTTTGAAGGGAGTGATGTGCCCGTTATTAGACAATTAAGTTTTACGGTAGAGCCCGGTAAAACCGTTGCCTTAGTCGGCCGTTCGGGTAGTGGAAAGACGACACTGGCCAATATGCTGCCGCGTTTTGTTATTCCAAGTAGTGGCCAAATACGCATCGATGGTGTGAATATCCAAGATGTAGATTTGCTGTCTTTGCGTCAGCAAATGTCGATGGTTAGCCAAGATGTGGTGCTGTTCGAAGGTACGATCCGAGAAAACGTAGCCTATGGTCAGTATTCCAACCGTAGTGATGACGAGATATGGTCTATTTTAGAAGCCGCTAATTTGGCTGATTGGGTGCGCTCGTTGCCTGATGGCTTAGAGTCTCTGGTAGGAGAAAAAGCCAATATGTTGTCGGGCGGACAGCGCCAACGTTTGGCTATTGCTCGAGCCCTAATTAAAGATAGCCCGATTCTTATTTTGGATGAGGCGACCTCGGCCTTAGATAATGAGTCAGAACGACAAATTCAGGCATCCTTAGATCAGCTGATGCAAAGTAAAACAACGCTGGTTATCGCCCACCGTTTAACGACGATTCAAAAAGCAGATCTCATTTTGGTGCTGGACAAGGGTGAAATCATCGAGCAGGGTAACCATGCCGAACTGATTCAGCAGGGTGGTGTGTATGCATCGCTCTACAAAATGCAATTTTTAGATGAAGGTGTAGAGGTTTAAGGGCTGTGCTGGTCATCCCACGGTGCAACGGCGTCGCTAGACTTTGCACTATGTGGCGCATAAGCAGCATGCATCATCAACGGTGAAAATAATAAGCCAGCGTATCTCGAGTAGACACTGCGAGCTTTATAGTTTGGTTAACGAGGTAAGAATATGAAGAAAATAGTGGCGGTTGCCATGTTAGGCTTATTAACAGCTTGTGCTGCGGGCCCAGCACCAGAAGGCTTACGTGAGTACGATTTACGGAGAGATGTTTTCTTCCGTGGCGATCAAAAATTCAGTGCTTCGTTTGCACAAGTACAGCAGAATTTGTTCCAAAATCGGGAAAATTGTGGAACTGATTTTGAATGGCGCTTAGAGCCACAGCAAGTTAATTACAGCACGGTGATTTATAAACCGAAGCCCGATGCGCCATTGGCCGATTCTGTTTTGCTTGATCTTACGTCCTACACCAATGGCAATATTACGGCGAAAGCATACAGTTATTATGTGAATGGCCCGTTGAATGCGCGCCAAGTGTTGTACGCCCTCGCTGATCCCACAATCTGCCCTATAAATTAACGGCTATTTGCCATAGCCGCTTTTAGAACAAAATAATGTCGTACTGCTCTTGAGTGTAAAGCGGGTCCACTTCTAACGAGATGGGCTTACCGATAAAGTCGCCCGCCTGTGCAAGATGCTCGCTTTCCTCTTCAAGAAATAAATCCACAACATCCTGCGATGCCAAAATACGAAACTCTTTAGGGTTGAACTGTTTGGCTTCACGCAAAATCTCACGCAAAATCTCATAACATATAGTACGAGCGGTGCGCACCGATCCACGAGATTGGCAGGTAGGGCAGGGTTCACATAACTGGTTATTTAACGACTCACGTGTTCGCTTCCGAGTCATTTCTACCAAACCTAGCTGACTAAAGCCACTTATCGTCACGCGAGTACGGTCTTTCGCTAAGGCAGAACGAAGTTCATTCAGCACACTTTCTTTGTGCTCTTCGTTCTCCATGTCTATAAAGTCCAGAATGATGATCCCACCTAAATTACGTAAACGTAACTGGCGGGCAATGGCCTCTGTTGCTTCTAAATTGGTACGAAATATCGTATCCCCAAAGTTACGACCACCCACATAACCACCAGTATTCACATCTACGGTGGTTAAGGCTTCAGTTTGGTCGATCATCAGATAACCGCCTGATTTCAAATCGACCCGTCGCGATAGGGCACGTGCGATTTCTTCGTCTACGTTTACCGTATCAAATAGGGGGCGGCTTCCAGCATGATGATGGATACGGTTTAACACAGACGGCGTGTAGGTTTTGGCCCAACACATCATGCTTTGCACGACCGTTCGTGAATCTACAATAATATTTTCTGTTTCTGGGTTAACCATATCGCGCAAAACACGCTGCGTCAGATCCAGATCTGTATAGAGAGTAGAAGGGCTTGGTTGGCTACGTAGGCGTTGCTGAATAATGCCCCACAGTTTTTTTAAGTATTTGCAGTCCGCTTCTAGCTCTGCATCGCTAGCTTGCTCAGCCTGAGTGCGCACGATAAAGCCGCCTTTTTCATCAGGATCGCAAAACTGTTGGACGCGATTTTTTAGTTCGGCTCGGAACTCATCCCCTTCGATGCGTTGGGAAACGCCAATATGTGGATCGTAAGGCAGATAGACCAGCATGCGACCAGCAATGCTAATCTGAGTAGACACCCGAGCACCTTTAGTTCCTAGCGGGTCTTTAGTCACCTGCACAATTAACGATTGCCCCTCGAACAGAATTTTTTCGATAGGGGTAGTGATCACACCATTGACTCGCTCAGAGCGATGTTGGCGCAAATCAGAAATATGCACAAAGGCAGCACGCTCTTGGCCAATATCGATAAAAGCACTTTGCATGCCGGGCAACACACGTACAACCTTACCTAAATACACATTGCCCACATAGCCTCGTTGGATGCTGCGTTCTATATGTAGCTCTTGAACTGAGCCTTGTTCTACTAAAGCTACACGAGTTTCAAAAGGAGTAATGTTGATAAGAATATCTTCAGACATAGTGACGCGTATTGGTTAATGGTGAAGGGTTCACGGCAAAGAGTGTTGTGTAACCTACTAGTTGTGATGTCATCATACGTGAAAGCGCAAGGCTGGCGTATATCGTTTTACGCAGAAACCCCGCATACTTGTTTTCATAAAGGCCGTTGATAGGACTGCGGCATAAAAGAGTGAGGCTGTTGGGGCACAGGTGTTGCTCAGCGAGATCCTTTTCAAGTGGGTAGCGTGGCGGCTAGGAAACAGTTCAAACTGTTTCCCGTGCAGGCAGTCCGATATTTTCGTTTTCTGACTTGGCCTGTTGACATTGGTCATGAAGCTGTCTTATAGTTTCGTTCTCGCTTGCAGAAAAGCGCATTTCAAAATAGAAAACGCAATCTTCATGCAGCAGGGTTGGATCTTAGGTCATAAAGGCCACATCTAACCAAAGCCCAACGAAGTAATATTAAATACATGTTGACAAGGTTTTTATATTACGGTTATAGTTCAGGGCTTGGCTCAACAAACGCAGTTTAGTTTTTTGGGTCAACCGATCAGGCGGTTCAGCAGTGGTTGAATAGCTTGGTTGGGGTGGCAGAGGCGTAAGCCAGTGTGCTTTAGAGCAGAGCGCAGTGGTTTGCGAGGGTGCTGAAGCGGTTTGTTTTTCCTTGTTTTAATAAGGGCTTGACAAACAAAATTAGATGCTTCATAATCTCGTTTCTCTGCTTGTGGTGCAGCAGCTTGTTTGGTGTGCCGCAATGTA
>Ga0079224_100016852_pt1 | contig 10278 bp, 8 predicted proteins | sample Stecom2015_FD_80414 | JGI IMG/M metagenome (GOLD analysis project Ga0079224, IMG submission 80414) | Agricultural soil microbial communities from Utah to study Nitrogen management - Steer compost 2015 | ecosystem: Environmental > Terrestrial > Soil > Agricultural land | place: USA: Utah... | reverse complement strand
TGGGCGCACATGCGGACGGTGGCGCCGGGGTCGCTGTACTTGATGGCGTTCTCAATCAGGTTGGTGAAGGCCTGCTGCAGGAGGGCCTCGTTCATGACGATGCGGGCGTCGGGGGCGATTTCGACTTCGAGATTCACGCTCACGCCGGCGGCGCGCGCCTGCACGGCGCTGGCCACGAGGGCCGCATCGAGCACCTCGCGCAGGGAGCCGGGCGCCATCTCGATACCGCCCTCGTCGGCGCCGCGTTCGATGCGGTCGCGGAAAAGGTGCGAAAGCTCGAGATCCAGCCGCTCGACAACTTCAAGCCTGCAGGGGGCGAGAAGATCCCGCAGTTCGCCGCCGACATCGTGGCTCGAGCGCTGCACCGCGATCCGGCGGAGCGGTTCGCGAGCGCGCAGGAGATGCGCGCCGCGGCCGAAGCCGGGGCGCTCGCGGATCCGGCGGATGTCATGCGCTGGCTTCAAGACCTGGCGGGGGGCGCGCTCAACGCTCGCGCCAAGGCCGCCGAGCGCGCCACGGCGCGCGGCAGCAGCGCCGTGGGTCGGGTGACGGCTCCGCCACGCGCCAGCGTCGCCGCCAGCCTGCCCCGACAGATCGCACGCCCGCTGTCGGCGAGCCCGCACCCGCCGCCGGCCGAGGTGACGCCGCGGCCGCTCGGGGGGCGTTCACCGACGCCGCCTGCTCCGCCGGTGCGCTCGGGCCCGCCAGCCCCGCCGGTGCGCTCCGCGCCGCCTGCTCCGCCGGTGCGCTCGGCCCCGCCCGCCCCGCCGGTGCGCTCGGGCCCGCCAGCCCCGCCCGCGCGCTCGGGCCCCCCGCCGCCTCCGATGCGCTCGGCGCCGCCCCCGCCACCGCAGCGGAGCGGTGCGTCCGCCGCGCCGCCTCCGCCACGGCGCAGCGCCCCGCCCCCGCCGCGGCGCAGCGCCCCTCCGCCGCCATCGCGCCCGCCGACGCCGCTCCCGCCGCAGGTGGTCGAGGAAGAGCTGGACGATCTCGAGCTGATCGCGGAGCCGGCGGAACCTGAGCTTCAGCCGGAGCCGCAAGTGCTCTCGAGCGCGACCCCCGTCGTCGACGCCCACGGCAACGACGCCGGCATTTCCAGCGCTGACGGGGCCACGGCCAGCGACGACGTGGTGACCTCCGCGCCGCCGCTGGGGGAAACGACGGCGCCGGCCGCGGAGGCCGCCGCGAGCGACCCCGACCCGACCGGTGCTGCGGGCGCGGACGCGACCCCGCTGCCCGTGCCCGAGGCGCGCTCCTCGGCTTCGGAAACCACGCCGCTCGCTCCGGAGGCGACCCCGCTGCCCCCATCGGCCGCACCGGCGCCGGCGGACGCCACGCCCCACCCCCTCGACGCCCCACTGGCCGCAGCGAGCGCCGCCACGCCAGCGCCGGAAGCGCCGGTCGCTGCCACGACCGCCATCGACGGCGTCGCCGAGGCACCACAGGCCGCGCCCGCAGCGGCAACCCCGCTCCCCGCGGCCACGCTGCCTGCCCTGCCCAATCCCCCCGACCTGCCCCCCCTCGCGGCCAGCGCTGCCGGCGGCGCCGGAGCAGACGTGCCCTCGAACATCGCGCCCGCCGGTGGCCCCGTCGCCAGCCTGCCCCGGCCCACGGAGAGCTCTCCGGATCTGCTCGACCGCGCGCGCGGTGTGGCCGCCCCCGTCGTGGCCTCCATCCGGCCACTGACGGAGCGCCTGGGGCGCGCGCGACTTTTGGCGGTGGCTTCCATCGCCGGGCTGCTGGTGGTGGGGGCCGCGGCCGCCGCCCTGATCGGCGGTGGCTCGGCCCCAGAGGCACCGACGGAGACGCCAGCGGCCGAGATGGCGCCAGCAGAGGTCCGCCCGCCGAGCGAGCCGCCGCCTCCCGCCGAGAACCCCCCGGCCGAGCCGGTCGCGGCAGAACCCGCGGCGGCGCCAGAGGCCGCAGAGGAGGCGGCGCCGGAGGCCGAGGAAGCTGCGGAAGCGCCCGAAAGCCCGGAAGAGCCGCCTCCCGCTGCCGAAGCGCCCGCTCCCGCGACACCGGCCCCCGCGCGCAAGCCCGCCGCCAGCAAGCCGGCTCCCCGCGCACCCGCGAAGCGAGCCCCAGCGCGCCGGGCCCCTGCCAAGCCCGCCGCGCCAGCGGCCAAGCCAAAGCCGAAATTCACACCCCGCGGCATCTGACGGCTCGCCGGGCCGGTTTGCCCCGCGGCCCGCGATCCTGCTAGGGGAGCTTCCGTGACAGCTCCCCGCGGAATCGTCGCCGTCGTGCTGGGTCTCTTGGTGGGCGGCGCCTGCGCGCACGAAGCCACGCCCGAAGCCGCGTCCCCCGAGGCCGCCACCGCCGAACAAAAGCAGCAGGCGACCCAACATTTCGAGCGCGGGCTCGCGGCGTTCGATCAGGCCCGCTACGAGGAAGCGCTGAGCGCGTTTCGCGACTCTTTTGCGGTGGTGGCGAGCCCCAACGCGCGCTTGATGATCGCCCGCTCCCTCGTGGGCCTCGGGCGTCGCGCCGAGGCCTACGACGAGCTGCAGATCACCGCCGCCGACGCCGCCTCCGCCAGCTTTCAAGATCCCAAATACGACCAGACCGCCAAGGCGGCCCGCGCCGAGCTCCAGGAGCTCGAGAAGGGCTTGGCCTTGCTCGAGGTCCGGGTGAGCGGAGCCGGCCCCGAGGATGAGCTGTTCGTGGGCGGGCGCTCCATCCCCAGGGCGAGCTGGGACAAGCCGATCGCCGTGGATCCGGGGCTCGTGCGGGTCGAGCTGGTGCGGCCGTCTGGCGAGGCCGTGCTGCGCGAGATCCCGATGCGAATCGGCAGTCAGACCGCGGTCGATGTCCGCGGGAGTCTACCGGAGAAATAGACGACACCCCTCGGGGTCGGCCGCCCCGCATCGGGCTCTGCGGTCCGAGAGATTGGGCGCGCAACGCGCAGCGCGGCCGGAGGTCCGGCTTGACGTGGCCCCAACGGCGACCCAGGCTCTCGGGACCTCGGGCCCAGGAGCCCTGCGGGAGAGGCTGTTGCGTGGCAGCAAAGGCAGCGAAGAAAGTTTCAAAAACCCCCTCCAGATCCAAACCCGCCGTCGCGAGGGTGAAGCCGGCGTCCAATGGGCGCGCCAGCTCCAAAAAACGGCCGGCGGCTGCGAAGAAACCCGCAGAGGAGGACCCTGAGGACGCGGAGCAGCTCCGCGCCGACGCCCCGAGCGGCGAGCGCGCGAGCAGCGCGAAAAAAGGCCGCGCCAAGCCCGGCAGCGCGCCCAAAACGAAGACGCCGAAACCGGCGAAGGCGAAGCGCGAAAAGGACGACGACGTCGACGTCGACGAGGACGCGTCCGATCCAGACGACCTGGACGACAGCGAGGTCATCGACGCGACCGGTGAAGTCCTCGATGACAAGCCGCTCCCCAAGAGCTCTTCGAAGGCGGGCGATTCGCGCTCGCTCGCCCGCGTCGACGCGCTGCAGATGTACATGCGGGAGGTCCAGCGCCACCCGCTCTTGTCCCCTGAAGAGGAACACTCGCTCGCGGTCCACTACAGCAAGACCGGCGACGTCGACGCCGCCGCCAAGCTCGTCACCGCGAACCTGCGGCTGGTGGTGAAGATCGCCTACGAGTACCGGCGCGCCTACCGCAACATGATGGACCTCATCCAAGAGGGCAACATCGGGTTGATGCAGGCGGTGAAGCGCTACGACCCCTACCGTGGCGTCAAGCTGTCGAGCTACGCCGCCTGGTGGATCCGGGCCTACATGCTGCGCTTCATCTTGAACAACTGGCGCATGGTCAAGATCGGCACCACGCAAGCGCAGCGTAAGTTGTTCTTCAACCTCAGCAAAGAGAAGGCTCGCCTGAGCGCGATGGGCATCGAGCCGACCCACGGTGAGATCGCCAAGCGGCTCAACGTGGACGAAAAGGACGTGGTCGAGATGGATCGCCGGCTCTCGCGCGGCGACGCCTCGCTCGACGCGGCGGTGAGCGAGAGCGACGGCAAGCCGACCACGCGCATGGACTTGCTCCCGGCGGCCTCGCAAGGCCCGGACAGCATCGCCGAAGGCAGCGAAATCCAGGAGATCGTTCGGCAGCGCCTGGAGGAGTTTCGCAAGACCCTCTCGGGCAAGGACGTGTCGATCTTCGACAAGCGCCTGGTCTCCGACGAGCCCATGACCTTGCAACAGCTGGGCGACGAGTTCGGCGTGTCGCGCGAACGCGTGCGCCAGCTCGAGGCGCGGCTCACCGGGCGGCTGCGCGAGTACCTGCGCGAGACGCTGGGCGATGCCGTCGAAGTCGGCTGAGCCGGGCAAGCTCTACCTGGTTGGCACGCCCATCGGCAACCTCGGCGATATCACGCTGCGGGCGATCGAGACGCTGCGCGCCGCCTCGATCGTGTTCGCCGAAGACACCCGCCGCACGCGCGGTCTGCTCGCGCACTTGAACGTCACCGGCAAGCGCCTCGAGAGCCTGGACGCGCACGCCTCGGACTCGAAGCTCGCGCACGCCGTGGCGCGGCTCTTGGCCGGCGAAGACGCCGCGCTGGTGACCGATGCCGGCATGCCGGGGGTGAGCGACCCGGGCGCGCGGCTCGTCCAGGCCGCCGCGGCCGCTGGCGTCGTCGTTTCGGTGATCCCGGGACCGAGCGCCGTGTCGGCGGCCGTCGCGTTGTCGGGTCTGGTGGACGGGCCGTTTTCGTTCTTCGGTTTCTTGCCGCGCAAGGGAAAAGGGCGCCAGATCGCGCTGGAGCGCATCCGCGACAGCGCCGAGCCGGTGGTGCTGTTCGAAGCGCCGGGGCGGATCCAGGCGACGCTCGACGATCTCGCGGCGCTCGCCCCCGACCGACCGGCGACGCTCTGCCGCGAGCTGACCAAGCTGCACGAGCAGGTGCTGCGGGGGACGCTGTCCGAGCTCGGCCGGGCGCCGCCGAGCCCCCGCGGTGAGGTCGTGCTCGTGGTCGGGGGTGGAGCCCCTGGGGAAGCCGAAGGCCTCTCCGACGAGGAGGTCGACGATTGGATCGACCGTCGGCTGGCCGAAGGCGCCAGCACCAAGGAGCTTTCGACCGAGCTCAGCCAGCTCACCAAGCGCCCCCGCCGCGAGCTCTACGGCCTGATCCAGAGCCGGCGGGACCAAGCCAGCCGTTGAACCTGCCTTGAGAGGGGGCGCGCTGCCCTGGTGGCGCCGGCGCGATCCGCCCGCGAAACCTCGATGCACCTGTGCTAAGACGCCCGCAGTGTTCGAGGCACTTAGCAAGGGATTTCGGGAAGCCCAGAACCGTCTGGCGGGCCTGACGGAGCTGAACGAGGCCAACATCCAATCGGCCTTGCGAGAGGTTCGGCTCTCGCTATTGGAGGCCGACGTCGAGCTCGGCGTCGTCAAGCGCTTTCTGGCTCAGGTCGAGCAGAAGTCGCTTGGGCGAACGGTCCAGACGCGCATCAAGCACGACGGGCAGACGCAGCGGGTCACCGCCGCCGACCAGTTCGTGAAGATCTGTCACGACGAGCTGGTGGAGATGATGCGGGCCGACACGGAGCCGGTCCAGGTCGCGCCGAGCGGGCGGACCGGCGTGATGCTGGTCGGCTTGCAGGGCTCGGGCAAGACCACCTCCGCGGCCAAGCTCGCGCGCTGGTTCGAGCGCGAAGGCAAGAAGCCGCTGCTGGTCGCCGCCGACATGCAGCGCCCGGCAGCGGTGGAGCAGCTGCAGATCTTGGGCGAGCAGATCGGCATCCCGGTCTTCAACCTGCCGGGACAGACGCCCGTCGACATCTGCGCTGCGGCCGACGCGGAGGCGAAGAAGCTCGGCCGCGACGTGATCATCTACGACACCGCCGGCCGGCTCGCCGTGGACGAGCCCCTGATGCAGGAGCTGTCGGAGATCAAGTCACGGGTCGCGCCGCACAATATCTTTCTGGTCGTCGACGCGATGATCGGCCAAGACGCCGTGAAGACGGCGCGCGCGTTCAACGATCGCCTCGGCATCAGCGGGGTGGTGCTCACCAAGCTCGACGGTGACGCCCGCGGCGGCGCCGCGCTGAGCGTGAAGGAGGTCACCGGCGCTCCGGTGGTCTTCGTCGGCCTGGGAGAGACCACCGACAAGCTCGAGCTGTTCCGCCCCGAAGGCATGGCGAGCCGCGTCCTCGGCATGGGCGACGTGGTCGGGTTGATGCAGGACTTCGAGTCCGTCGTCGACCAGAAGAAGGCCGAGGAAGACGCCCTGCGCATGATGCAGGGCCAGTTCACGCTCGAGGACTTCCTCGAGCAGGTGCGCACGATCCAGCGCATGGGCTCGCTCAAGGATCTGGTGGAGAAGCTGCCCGGTATGGGCAGCATGCTGCCCGCCGGCGCCAACCTCGACGACAAGGAGCTCGTGCGCATCGAGGCGATGATCCAATCGATGACGCCGGCAGAGCGGCGTGACCCGCACGCGCTCATCCGCGAGCCCTCGCGCGTCCGCCGCATCGCGCGCGGATCAGGGCAGGAGGAGCAGGGCGTCAGCGAGCTGGTGCAGAAGTTCCTCTTCATGCAGCAGATGATGAGCGGCATGGGGCAGAACATGGGCATGCTCGGCAACATCCCCGGCATGAAGAACCTCGCGATGGCCCGCAACATGCGCCGCGCCATGAAGAGCGGCCGGATGCCGGACATGGGCGCGCTCGGCGGCATGCCGCCGGGCATGCCTGGGATGCCCGGCCTCGGCTTGCCCGGGATGGGGCTGCCGGGCATGGGCATGCCGGGCTTCGGGATGCCGAGCGGCGGGGGCGCGGAGCCGCCCCGCATGAAGACCCTCAGCAAGGCCGAGAAGAACGCGCGCAAAAACCAGCGCAAACGCGAGCGAACGGCGCGCAAGAAAGGGAAAGGCAAGAAATGATGGCGCGCTCTGCCCGGTTGGTGACGCTTCTCTCGCTGCTCTCGGCAGCCGCCTGCTCGTCGGGCCGCGCCGAACCCGCCCGCGAGCTCGACCCGGCGCTGCAAGCGTACGTGCTGCCCGCGGTTCCCCGCGACGTGCAGCATCGGACGTTCATCGACTTCGAGGGCAAGGTCCACCTCTCCGGCTACGACCTGTCGCCGGCCGGCACGATCGCGCCGGGCAGCTCGGGCACCCTCACGCTGTACTGGAGCTCGATCGCGCCGCTCGGTCCGGGCTGGAGCACCTTCACCCACGTGCTCGATCCGAGCGGAGAGCAGCTGGCGAACCTCGACAGCAGCGGGCCGCTGCGGCAGACGACCGAAGGCCGCCAGGCGCTGCCGCCCAGCGAGTGGCAGCCCGGCAAGGTCTACAAGGACGAGGTGCCTTTCGAGATGCCGCGCAACATCCGGAGCCCAGAGGCCGTGGTGGTCGCCGGCATCTGGCGGCCGCCGCTCGGCGGCGGCACGCGGAACGCGCCGCTCTCGGGCCTGCGGCTCGACGTCGTGAGCGGCAGCCAAGCGGGCGAAAACCGAGCCATCGTCGCCTACGTTCCGACAGGGGTTCCAAGATCCGTGCGGCCGCTGCCGCGCCCCTCGTCCCGGTGAGCGCAATGACCAAGCCGCGTTTCGACCACGGCGCTGCCCTGCTGTTCGCGTTCCTGGTGAGCGCGTGCGTCGGCGGCAGCAAGGAGATCACGGCCGAGGAGCGCGAGCGGCTCCAGCAGTACGTGCTCGAGAAGCCTCCCGCCGATCTGCCGCGCAAGCTCAGCATCACCTTCGGCGAAAAGGCCGAGCTCATCGGCTACTCGGTATCCGTCAAGGGACCGGTCAAGCCAGGCGACAAAGTCGAGTTCACGCTTTACTGGAAGCTCCACCAAGATCTCGAGCCAGGTTGGAACCTGTTCACCCACGTCATCGACGGCGCTGGCGAGCGTGTGCTGAACATCGACAACGTCGGCCCGCTGCGTGAGTGGCGCGAGACGCGTCAGATCTTCGGGCCGAGCGACTGGCAACCCGGTAAGATCTACGCCGATCAGCAGTCGTTCACGGTCCCTTCGGATCTGAAGAGCAACAAGCTGCAGGTGGTCACCGGGATCTGGAAAGGCTCCGATCGACTACCCGTCACGAAAGGGCCGCACGATCGCGAGGACCGTGGTCAGGTGCTGACGTTGGCGGTTCGGGGGGCCAAGGCGAGCCCGCGCCCGGTTTCGACGCGGGTCCCGCTGCTGCGGGCGCGCAAGCTGCCGGACGGCGCCAAGATCACCATCGACGGCAAGCTCGACGACGAGGCCTGGAAGTCCGCCGCCTCGACCGGCGGGTTCGTCGATGTGCGGACGGGGCGACCGAACCGGTCGTTCCCGGTCAATGCGCGCGCCAAGCTGACCTGGGACGCCAAGGCCCTCTACGTCGCCTTCGACGTCCAGGACCAGGACGTGGTCGGCGGCTTCGAGCCGAAGCAGAAGGATCCACACTTGTGGACCAAGGACACCGTCGAAATCATGATCGACCCGGACGGTGACGGGGACAACGAAGACTATTACGAGATCCAGATCAACCCGCAAAACCTGGTCTTCGACTCGAGGTTCGACCGCTACAACGAGCCACGCAAGGAGCCAGACGGCCCGTTCGGCCATCAGCAGTGGTCGAGTCAGGTCGACAGCGCCGTGGTCGTGAACGGCACGCTCGACAAGCCCGGCGACAAGGACACCGGCTACGTCGTGGAGGCCAAGATCCCGTGGAAGGCCTTCGACAAGGCGAAGAAGGCCCCGCCGTCCCCGGGGGAGGAATGGCGCATCAACCTGTACGCGATGCAGAACAACGGCGGGGTCGCCTGGTCGCCGATCTTGGGCCAGGGCAACTTCCACAAGGCTTCGCGGTTTGGGCGCGTGCTGTTCACCACCAAGGAGTGGGAGGAGAAGCACCGGCCCGCGCACGTCCGCCGGCGCGACGCGAAGCCGCGCGGCGCCGGAGCCAAGGCCCGCAAGCTGCTCCGGCCGAGCGTGCCCGCGGTGCCGCAGCAAGCAGCGCCGCCGGCAACGCCGCCAAAGCCCGAGTGATCGAGCCCAGGGTCCCCCTGGTTTTTTTCACAGCAAGAGCATTCAGGGCCTTCGGCCCACCTCGATTCGGTGAAAACGGATTTCACGACTGAGACGAGGGTCAGCGTGGGTCCACGGACAGGTCGGGGCGGAGCTCGGCTTCGAGCTTGGCGCACTGCTCGGTGAGCTCCCTGGCCTGTTCGAGGCGCGTCCGGCTGAGCTCGACCAGGCGGGCGGCCTGGTCGAGCGGACCGGCGTCGCCCTTGTCGAGCGCGCGCCGGACGGCGGCGGTGCCGTCGAGCGCCTCCAGGTGCGCCTCGTACGCGCGGACGCACAGCTGCTTCAGCTGACACCCCGCATCTTCGGCGCACGGGAGCTGCGACAGCGCCTTCAACAGCGGGCGCTTCTGCTCGGGCGGCGCGTCGCGCAGCCGGTCCACGCCGCGGGCGATCTGCAGCAGCTCCGGGGTGTCAGGGCGGTCAGCAGTATCACAGCCGGCGATCGTCAGCGCCGCGATCCCCGCGACGCTCCATCGCGCCAGCCGAGCGATCACTCGTAGCTCTTCGGCGGCGGTCCCATCTGGATCCGCTCACCCACGTAGGCGCCGATCAGCGTGAACAGCACGCCGAGCGCCGACATGAGCACGTACATGAACGCGGGCATGGTCTTGACGGTCTGACCCCGAAACAGCAAAAACGCCGTCGGGATTGCGATCAAAAATGCCGCCACCACGGGCTCGATGAAGGTCTTGCCCGGCGAGATCAGGCCCACCAGGATGCCGCCCAAGAACCAGACCGGGATCGCCACCAGCATCCCGGCCGATCCCTCGAAGTCGAGCGCGGGCACGACCATCGGCAAGCCCATGACGAGCGCGGCGGTGAGCACGCTCATGATGACGATCGAAACCGCGAACCAGGCAACGCTGAAGCCTTCCTGCTGGTAGCGCCGCTCGAGCTCGTCCTGGCGCATGAGGGCGCGCTTCAGGTCGTCGATCTTCGCTCCGCAAGAGACGCAGCGCTCGTTGGGGAGCGGGGGCGTGTTCTTGAAGCCGCAGGAGGGGCAGATGATCTTGCTGGGAGCTGCCATGGAATACGCCGAGTCTAGAATAACCCGCCGCAGCTCGTCACAGGATTTGCGGCCCTCGGGAACCTGACCGATGCCGCGATGTCAGTTCTGGTGCATCATGGTCGCCGCGCCACGCAGAAATGCGGGCGATCACTGCCGTTTCGGCCGTTTCGTGCGTTCGATGTCCCCGCCCACTGCCACGCTTGGTCCCGCGTCCGCTGCCCCCGGCGATCCGGAGCTCGAGTCGCTGCCGGCGCCGCGCCGCCCTGGGCGTCGCCTCACCCTGGTCGTGCTCTGCGTCAGCGCCCTGT
>Ga0079224_100016851_pt1 | contig 10279 bp, 6 predicted proteins | sample Stecom2015_FD_80414 | JGI IMG/M metagenome (GOLD analysis project Ga0079224, IMG submission 80414) | Agricultural soil microbial communities from Utah to study Nitrogen management - Steer compost 2015 | ecosystem: Environmental > Terrestrial > Soil > Agricultural land | place: USA: Utah... | reverse complement strand
TCTGGCGGGCCCTGCTGGTTACCCCTGACCAGCGCCAGTATTCCCGGCGCTCACCGCACCAGGTTCACATGCCCGTAGATGGTATGTGCCTGCCCGTTGGCCTCCTCATAGTCGATCCGCCAGACGTAGGTGTCTATCGGGGATTCCCGGCCCTTATAGGTGCCGTTCCAGGCTCCGTCCAGGCGGTCGGTGCTAAAGATGGGCTCTCCCCAGCGGTTGAAGACCAGCATGCGGAACGCGGGAACATCATGCGTGAGCGCACGGAACAGATCGTTCACCCCGTCCCCGTTCGGCGTGAAGGTGTTCGGCACGAAGAGGCTGCCCCGGAAGAAGATGGTGACCTGGTCGGTGGCCTTGCAGCCATTGGAATCCGTGACCTCCACGGTATAGGTGGTGGTGGTTTCCGGAAAAGCTTGGGGGAAGGGACAGGTGGAACAGCTCAAGGTGGAATCCGGTTGCCATAGGAAGCTGCCGGTCCCGGAGGCGAAGAGCGGGGCGCTTTCACCGAAGTCGATGCTCGCTTGATGGCCCGCCACCACGAAGGCGGGCGGGAAGAGGCTCACCGTCACCGTGGCCGAGTCGTGGCAGCCCAGATCATCCATCACCAGCACCGAGAAGCTGCCGGCCACCGCAGGGTCCAGCACCAAGGTGTCCGTGGTGGAGGGCCGTGGCGACCATTGGTAGTGGGTTCCGCCGTCGGCGTGCAATACCAGCCGTTCGTTGGGGCATACCAGTGTGTCCGGCCAGGCCCGGGCCTCCACCTGGCGGACATCCACGAAGACCTCCGCGCTCACGGTGCCGCAGGTATTGCCCACCAGCACGGTATAGATGGTCGGTACAGCGGGCGACACCACCGGGTTTGGAATATTCAGCTGGTTGATCCCTGCCGCGGCCTGCCACGTGTAGGTGTCGCCACCCTGTACGTGCAATTGGGCCTGGTCGCCCCGGCAGATCACCGTATCGCTTGCCAGTGGAACGGGCAGTTCGGTCTGCACGCTCACCAGCATGGAATCCGCCAGCACGCATCCTTCGGGCGTGGTCACCGTCACATGGTACAGCGTGGTGTCCAGCGGGGTGGCCAAGGGGGTGGCCGAGCCGGGGTCATCCAGGCTGGACGCAGGCGTCCAACTGTAGGAGCCGCCACCGCTGGCCATCAGGGGCACACTGTTGCCCAGGCACACGGTGGTGTCGTTCCCTACGGTGATGGCGGTGGAGGTTAGCACCACCACGTCCACGCTGGCCGTGTCGGTCCCGCAGCTATCGGTGACCAGTACGGTGTAGGTGGTGCTCGCAGGAGGCGTGACCACCGGATCGGCGACGAACAGGTCCGTGAGCCCCGGTGCAGGCAGCCATTGATAGGCATGGCCCCCGTGCGCCTGCAACTGCACCGAGCCCCCGGGGCAGATCGGCTGTACCGTGTCGATCGACGGGGGCGGAGGGTCCAGGATAGTAATGGTGATATAGGCCGTGTCGTTGCTGGTGCATACATCGTCGTCGCTCAGCACAAGGCGAACGGTATAGCTGCCTGCCGTGGTGTAGGTGTGGCCGGGTGCGAAGGCGGTGGTGTCCGCACCATCGCCGAAGCTCCAATCGAAGACGGTGCCGCCCACGCTGAGGTTGACGAAGGAGACGTGCGCATAGAGCAGGCCGGAATAATCGGGGCCATCGAGGCCGATCCCCGCCGTGGGCTGCAATAGGTCGAACTTGAACACGCCCAGGTTGCAGTTGAAGGAACCGTTGGTGGTGGACCAGGCGCCCGGTGTGGTGGGGAAGTCGTTATTGCCTTGGCAGCCCGCGCATACGGCCTGATAGACCGTTCCGTGCTTATCGAAGCGGGAGGTGCCGCCGTCCACGTGCTCGGTGCTGACCGTTCCTCCGAAGAAGGTGGCGTAGTTCAGCGCGGTGGCGTCCTCCTCCAGCACCATCAGGTAGAAGTCGCTCCCCGTGGTGCTGCCCTGGAACGCATCCACGGTGGTGGGCAGGCCGTTGGTGGTGCTGTTGGCCGCCTGGGCGAACCCGTTCACCACGCCTCCCCATCCGCTGAAGTAGATCTGTCCGCAGTCGCTCACCAGAAAGGCCGAGGGCGAGATGTTCTCGTTCCCCAGCCCCGAGCCGATCACTGTGGACCATTGTGAGGTGGACAGGTCGTGGTCGTACTTGTGGATGAACTGCGTGCTGCCCGGATTGCTGTACACGCCCGCGGACACCGGGTAGGCGCCGTGTGTTTGGCCCACCACGTACACATCGTCGTCCAGGTCCAGCTGCACGAAATAGCTCTCGTCAAAGGCGGACGTGCCCAGGTAGGTCGCTGAGAACAACTGGTCCAGGCCCGCGCTCCAGCGGGCGATGTAGCCGTCCGCGCCCCCGCTGTGGGTGCCCTGTGCGGGTGATCCCGGCATGGTGAGGTCCGCGCTGGTGGTGCCGCCCGTGGTGAAGACCTGCCCATTGGAATCGAACTGCACGCCGTAGCCGCTGTCCGCTCCACTGCCGCCATAGAAGGTGGCCTGCAACACGGTCAGCGCCGGGTTCATGCGGAAGAGGTAGGCATCCTGCGCGCCGCCGCCATAGGTGGGTTGGGGGGCGTTGGGGCTCACGGGGATGTCCGTGCTTTGCGTGGAGGTGCTCACCACGGGCCATTCCTGCGGGTCCAGCGCGATCTCGCCCCGGAAATGGTCCCCGTAGTTGTGGGAGAGGGGTAGCGCGTTGTTCACGCCGTCATTCCCGCTTCCGCCCACGTAGGTGCTGCCGATCAGGGCCGTGGCATCGGCCGAGAAGTGCGCCACTACGATGTCCGTGCCGTTCGTGTGCCCATAGCCATAGCCTCCGCTCATGCCGGCCCATTCCACCGGAAAGCTGCCGCTGATGGATGTGCCTCCGTTGAAGACCGGGTCGAACGCGCCCGAGGTGACCGGAAAATCGGCCGATCCGGTGCTGCCCAGCAGATAGAGTTCGTTGTTGAGGTTCACCACCAGGCTTTGCGGGGTCTCATTGCCCGCACCGCCGAGGTAGGTGCTCCAGATCAGTGAGCTGCCGTCGGGCGCGAACTTCGAGAGGCCGATGTCGATGGTGCCGCCATTGAAGGAGGGGTCCAGCACGCCCAAGGTGGCGGGATAGCCCGCGCCGAAGACGATACCACCGCCGTACAGGTGCCCTGCGGCATCGTAGGTGGCGGTGAAACCGAAGTTGTCGGCGGCACTGCCGGAATAGCTGCCGAAAGTGAGCACCGGGTCGATCACCAAAGGGTAGGCGGGGTCATGGCCATCCGGCAGGTCGAAGAACAGGCGGTCGCCCGCGAGCCGGAACGCGCAGGCCACCGTCTTGCGGCCCGCGGGGGTTTCCTGCCAGGCCACCGGCGCTTCCTCGATCACCGTGCCGGCCGAGGTGGTCACGATCAAGCGGCCCGCCTCCAGGCGCAGGCCGGCCTGCCCTTCGAAGCGGAGCTGCACCAGGCCGGGGTCGGCGCCCGCCGCGACCAGGAATTCATACTTCAGGCCGTCGCGCCCATCCAGCCGCAGGTCGATGCCCGGATACAGCTCCCGCAGGGCCACGCCCGCATAAATGCTGCATCCGGTGCCCCAGTCTGCGGGGTCGTTCCCCAGGAAGAAGTTCGCATAGTGCGGCTGCTTGCCGGTGCCTTCCGGAATGGCCAGTGCAGCGCCCTCAAAGTGGACGCGGAAGGCGTGGGCGTGCGCGGAGGCCGTCGGCCCGTCATGCGCATGCCCGTGATGCGCTAGCGGCCCGCCCGTATGCAACGTGTAGGTGAAGGCGTTGCGCTCCACGAAGAGCGCACCGCCAGGGACGCGTGCCCGGTAGGCCACCTGCTGGGGCCATTGGCCCTTGTTCTCCGTGAAAGGGACCACGGGCGCGTGCTCCGCCAGTGCTGGCAGGGCGAGGAGGGCAAAGGCTATGCAGCAGGTGTGACGCACGGGCGTGGAGCGGACCGGAAAAAGTCCGCCACAAGTTATGACCACCGCCCAGGTGGCGGGGTTGCTTGTGGGCGGTACCGTAGGGCAGCGATCCCGGATCGCAACCGCAAACGCGAGGGCGTGCGGGTTCCTACCTTTGTGCCTTTCCTACCGGCATCCTCGCCACTTCATGAGCGACGCGATCAAGCACGAGTGCGGCCTGGCCTTTATCCGCTTGCGGAAGCCCTTGTCCCACTACCAGGAGCGCCATGGCAGCGCCCTGTATGGCCTCACCAAGCTCTACCTCCTGATGGAGAAGCAGCACAACCGCGGCCAGGACGGCGCGGGGGTGGCCACCATCAAGCTGGACCCCGTGCCCGGCGACAACTTCATCGACCGCGACCGCAGCACCTCCAAGGATGCCATCCAGCTGATCTTCGACCGGATCAACCAAGGGATCACCGCCGCGATGGCGGCCGACCCCCGGACCGCCCACGATGCCGGACTGCTGAAGCAGGCCGCACCCTACGTGGGCGAAGTGCTGCTGGGGCACCTGCGCTACGCCACCTTCGGGCGCGATGCGCTGGAGAACTGCCACCCGCGCCGCCGCCTCAGCAACTGGATCACCCGCAACCTGGTGGTGGCCGGCAACTTCAACATGACCAACGTGGACGAGCTGTTCAACCTACTGGTGGACATCGGCCAAACGCCCAAGGAGCGCAGCGACACCATGACGGTGCTGGAGAAGATCGGGCACTTCCTGGACATGGAGAACGAGCGGTTGCGCGCCATGCACCACCAACTGGGCTACAACCACCGCCAGATCACCGAAGTGATCGCCGAGAAGCTGGACGTGAAAAGCATCCTCCAGCAGAGCGCCATCGATTTCGATGGCGGCTATGCCTTGGCCGGCCTCATCGGCCATGGCGATGCCTTCGTGCTGCGCGATCCCGCAGGCATTCGTCCCTGCTTCTGGTATGCCGATGATGAGGTGGTGGTGGCGGCCAGCGAGCGCCCCGCGATCCAGACCGCTTTCGGCCTGAAGGCCGCGCAGGTGCAGGAACTGGAGCCGGGCAAGGCCCTGATCGTGAAGAAGGACGGCTCGTACAGCACGGAAACGATCCTTCCCGCGCTGGAAAAGCGCGCGTGCAGCTTTGAGCGCATCTACTTCAGCCGCGGCAGCGATGTGGACGTGTACCGCGAGCGGATCGCCCTGGGCCGTTCCGTATGCCCGGCCATCCTGAAGGAGATCGATCACGACCTGGTACACACCGTGTTCTCCTTCATCCCCAACACCGCGGAAGTGGCGTGCTACGGGATGATGAAGGAGATGGAGGATGAACTCGATCGCTTGAAGGAGCGTAGGATCCTGGAACTGGGGGCCAAGCCCGATCCGGCGAAGCTCCGCGCCATCCTCGCGCTGCGTCCGCGCTTGGAGAAAGTGGCGATCAAGGACGCGAAGCTCCGCACCTTCATCACCAACGAGAACGCGCGTGCCGACCTGGTGGCGCACGTGTACGACATTACCTACGGCACCGTGCGCCCCGGCGTGGATTCGCTGGTGGTGATCGACGACAGCATCGTGCGCGGCACCACGCTGAAGCAGAGCATCCTCAAGATGCTGGACCGCCTGGAGCCCAAGAAGATCGTGGTGGTGAGCAGCGCCCCGCAGATCCGCTACCCCGATTGCTACGGCATCGACATGGCCAAGATGGGCGAGCTCGCCGCCTTCCAGGCCGCCATCTCCTTGCTGAAGGAGACCAAGCAGGAGAACATCATTGACGACGTGTATGACCGCTGCCTCGCCATGGTGAACAGGCCGATCGCCGAACAGGAGAACGTGGTGAAGGACATCTATCGGCCCTTCACCGCGGAACAGATCAGCACCCGCATCGGCGAGCTGCTCACGGCCCCGGAGATCAAGGCCGAGGTGGCCATCGTTTACCAAAGCATCGAGGGCCTGCACGCCGCCTGCCCCGGCCATACCGGCGATTGGTACTTCACCGGTGATTATCCCACGCCGGGCGGCAACCGCGTGGTGAACCGCGCCTTCATCAACTGGCGGCAGGGGAAGAACGTGCGGGCGTACTGAGGCGGCCGAGGCTATCCTTCGGCATCGGATGGAATCGCCCCCCACGACGCTTGAGCGTGAACGCGAGATCATAGGGTGATCCCCATGCTCGGCTACTGCGTCCAGTTCGCCAATTCCAGTCCCTTCACGCGCCTGAAATGCCCCGTGTTGTTGGTTGCGAGTTGCAGGCGGTTCGTCAGCGCGATACCAGCGATCAAAGCGTCGGCCTTCAGTCACACGAACCCCGACTGCACTTGTGTGTTCCACTGCTTACTGCTGTGGGCCTAAGCGCCCGGGCGCAAAAAGTCGGATACAGATGTTCCCTGCACCTTCACCATCCGGCATCCTGGAAAGCCCGGCTGGCAATCCCCTCAACGCCAAGGCCCGTTACCGCGCCGTGCGTGAACGCACCGCAGCGCGCTGCGCCCCGCTGTGCGTGGAGGACCATGTGGTGCAGCCGGCGGAGTTCGTCTCGCCCCCGAAATGGCACTTGGCGCACACCACCTGGTTCTTCGAGCAGTTCATCCTGAAGAACAGGCCCGGCTATCACCTCTTCAGCGCTGAGATGGCCGGTTTGTTCAACAGTTACTATGAGACCGTTGGCGTGCGCGTGCCGCGCGCCGATCGCGGGAAGATGACGCGGCCGACCTTGGAGGAGGTGCAGGACTACCGGCGCCACGTGGATGAGGCCATGGCTGCCTTCCTCGCCGAGGGAAGCGCCTCGGAGGCCCAGCTCAGTGCGCTGGAACTGGGCCTGAACCATGAGGAGCAGCACCAGGAACTGCTGGTCACGGACATCAAGTACATCCTGGGCCGAAACCCCTTGTTCCCCGCGTACGGCGACTTCCCCGAAGGTGTGGCCGAGCCCTCGGAGGGCGCGTTCATCCCCATCGAAGGGGGTTTGTACGCCATCGGCGCGGGCGGTGCGGGCTTCAACTTCGACAATGAGCGGGACCGCCACCAGGTCTTCCTTAACCCCTACGCCATCAGCGACCGGCTGGTGACCAATGGCGAGTACATGGCCTTTATGGCCGATGGCGGCTACCGCGATTTCAGGCACTGGCATGCCGACGGCTGGCAATGGGTGAAGGACCATGGCGTGGAGGCCCCGCTCTACTGGCATCGGACGGGCGAGGCCTGGCACCACTATACACTGCAGGGCCTGCGGCCGGTGGACCCGGCCTTACCGGTGTGCCACATTTCTTTCTATGAGGCCTTCGCCTTCGCGGCCTGGAAAGGCATGCGCTTGCCCACCGAGGCGGAATGGGAGGTGGCCAGCTCGCGCTTCCCGTGGGGCCAGCGTTGGGAATGGACGCACAGCGCATACCTGCCCTATCCGGGTTTCCGGCAGGGGCCCGGCGCGCTGGGCGAGTACAACGGCAAGTTCATGGTGAACCAGCTGGTGCTGCGCGGTGCCTCGGTGGCCACGGCAGTGGGGCATTCGCGCAGCACCTACCGCAACTTCTTCCAGCCGGAACTCCGCTGGCAGTATGCAGGAGTGCGGTTGGCGAAGGACAGGGCCGACGCAGCACAGGTCGTGCCCCACTCGGAAACGGAAGCACACCGGCGATGAAGGACAAGTCCACATCCACTTCCACCACCGTGGGCTTTGGGGCCTCGGAACCACGTGGCAGCGACCCGGCCATCGCAGCTTTCCGCGCCCACGTCCTGGAGGGACTCGCCCGTTCGCCCAAGCGGATCAGTTCACGCTATTTCTATGATGCGGAGGGCGACCGGCTCTTCCAGCGGATCATGGCCACGGAGGATTACTACGTGACGCGGGCGGAGGACGAGATCCTGCGCGGGCAGGCCGATGCTGTGCTTGATGCATTGGTCAATGGCCACCAGCGCTTTTCGCTCTTTGAGCTGGGCGCGGGCGATGGCGCGAAGACCAAGCACCTGCTGCGCCGCGCCTTGGAGCAGGGCCGCGACCCGCTTTACCGGCCCATGGACATTTCCGCCAGCGCGCTGGAGCAATTGGGCCGAAGCCTGCGGAAGGAGCTGCCCGCGTTGCGCTACCAGGCCGAACAGGGTGAATACTTCGAGGTGATCGCGCGCAGCTTCATCGATCCCTCGGACGTGAAAGCCGTGCTTTTCCTGGGATCCAACATCGGCAATCTCACCCACGAACAGGCGGTATCACTCATGCGCTTGGTGGCCCAGCACCTCGAACCGGAGGACCGCCTCCTCATCGGCTTCGACCTGAAGAAAGATCCCGCCACCATCCTCCGTGCGTACAGCGACGAGGCGGGCTATACGCGCGCCTTCAACCTCAACCTGCTGCGCCGGATCAACCACGAACTGGGCGCGGACTTCGACCCGGACCGCTTTACCCATTATCCCGTGTACGATCCGGTCTCCGGTCGTGCGCTCAGCTACCTCATCAGCACCCGCGACCAGGAGGTCCATGTCCCGGGCGCAGGCGGTCCGATCCACTTCAGGGCATGGGAGGCCCTGCACACGGAGATCAGCCAGAAGTACGACCACGGCATGATCGAGGCGATGGCGGAACAGGCCGGGCTGCGCATCACGGCCCGCTTCACGGATCGGAACCATTACTTCACCGACGTCGTCCTCGGCCCAGGGACCCCGGCCGTGTAAAAGCGGTTCAGGACCCTTCCCGTTCACCCTTCCGCCACGCTGGCCACCAGCCGCTCCACGTCCGTTTCATTGTTGTAAAAGTGGAACCCGACCCGGATGCCTGCGCCCCGCACTTGCGCCTGCACGCCCGCCCGCTGCATGCGCGCCAGTTGCTCGGGCCCGCCTGCGATGATCAGGATACCCCCGCGGGTGGCGGGATCACGGCCATTGAGCAGCTGCACACCGGCTCGGTCGAAGCGATCCACGGCCAGGTCGCAAAGCGCGCGCACCCGGCCAGCGACGGCATCCATCCCCAGCGCAAGGGAGCGCTCCAGCGCATCGCCTAAGCGCACCAGCGCCACAGGGTCCAGATGCCCCTCGGAGAGCGCGGCCATGGCATCGAAGCCGTTGCGCTCCGCCAACTCCTCGCGCACGTGTTCCGCCAAGTGAAGGAAGCCATTGCCCATGCCCGCCAAAGGCCATTTGTAACCGCTGGCCGCGAGGATGTCGATCGGTGTGCCGCGCAGGTTGAGCGGCGCATTGCACCAGCTTTGCGTTGCGTCCACCAGGCTCCATGCCCCGTGGCTGCGGCAAAGCGCGCCGAGGGCATCCAGGTCGGTGCGGAATCCGGTGGCCCATTGCACATGGCTGATCGCCACCAGTTGCGGACGTTCCTTTTCCATGGCGGCGGCCAACAGCTCCAGCGGGATGGTGCCATCGGCCAGGGGCTGTATCACCACTGTATCGAATCCGTTCCAGCGGAAAGGAGCGTGCAGCGTGGGGTAGTCGCCGCCGACCAGCAGGACCTTGGCGCGGTGCTTCATCAGGGGCGCCAAGCGGGCCAGGCCCACAGTGAAGCTCTGCACCAGCACCGTACCGGCAGGCTCGCCGCCAATGTGCGATGCAACAAGGCCGGTGGCCGCTGTACGCCCCTGCATGTGCCAATGTACGGAACGCGCGGAGCCTTCCTCCATCAGGCGTTCCTGCTCCATCCGGGCCGCCTCTTCCGTGGCGCGCGCCACCAGGCCCAAAGAGGCCGTGTCCACGTAGGTTGCGGGGGCCAGCCCCGGGTATGCGGCACGGATGGCCTGCCAATCGATCGTTTCTTCCTGCTCGCTGCCCATACCACAAAGGTCGTAATCCACCGATTCCACCGATGAGGGGAATGCTGAATGCGTCCACCGATTCCACCGATTGAGTGCGTGAGCGGGATCCAATCGGTGCAATCCGTGTAATCGGTGCATAGCCCCGGGGGGAGGACGTGATCGGTGGATAGTGCTGGGGGCTGTTGCGGCTTGTTCCCCTCCTTACCGGGGGTTACCTTTGTGGCCTCAAATTCACTTAGAATCAATCTAAATAAGACATCACATGGCTGAACTGCTGAAGATCGCCGACCTCCATGCGCGCATCGAGGGAAAGGACATCCTCAAGGGCCTTTCGTTGGAGGTGAAGCCCGGCGAGGTGCATGCCATCATGGGGCCCAACGGCTCCGGGAAAAGCACCTTGGCCAATGTGCTGGCCGGTCGCGCGGACTATGAAGTGACCGCAGGCTCGGTGACCTACCTCGGCGCCGACCTGCTGGAACTGGCCCCCGAGGAGCGCGCCTGGAAGGGCATCTTCCTCGCCTTCCAATACCCGGTGGAGATCCCCGGGGTGAGCAACATGAACTTCCTGCGCACTGCCTTGAACGAAAAGCGCGTGGCGAACGGGCAGGAGGAGCTGG
>Ga0079224_100016850_pt1 | contig 10279 bp, 7 predicted proteins | sample Stecom2015_FD_80414 | JGI IMG/M metagenome (GOLD analysis project Ga0079224, IMG submission 80414) | Agricultural soil microbial communities from Utah to study Nitrogen management - Steer compost 2015 | ecosystem: Environmental > Terrestrial > Soil > Agricultural land | place: USA: Utah... | reverse complement strand
TCGATCGTCGTGTTCGGCACGATGTCGCGCACGATCTCGGCGATCTGGCGGACGGTGTAGTTGTGCGCCGTTTGGCCGACGTTGAAGGCTTCGCCACGGACCAGGTCGGCCGGGGCCTCCAGCGCGGCGATGAAGGCGCGCGAAATGTCTTCGATGTGGACGATCGGGCGGATCGGCGTTCCGTCCGACTTCAACAGGATGACGCCCTTGGTCATGCCCCAGGCAACGAGGTTATTCAGCACGATGTCGAAGCGTTGGCGCGGTGACACGCCGTAAGCGGTCGCCGGGCGGATGAAGACCGGGCAGAAGTTTTCGTCGGCCATCGGCTTCACGTCGCGCTCAACCAGCACCTTCGATTCACCGTAGGCCGAAACCGGCGCGAGCTTGCCGGTTTCATCGATCATTTCGTCGCCTTCGGTCTTGCCGTAGTTCGAGCACGACGAGGCGAAGATGAATTTCGGTACGCCGGCCTTCTTGGCCAGTTCAGCGATCTTCACCGATGCGAGGTGGTTCACATCGTAAGTGAGGCTCGGATTCAGATCGCTCAACGGGTCGTTTGAGAGCGCCGCGAGGTGGATGATGGCGTCGAAGCCTTCGACGTCCTCAAGGCGCACATCGCGCGTGTCGCGGATGATGGTCGGGATATCGACGATCTGGCCGCCTTCTTCGAACGTGCAGCGCGAGTAGAGATCGGCGTCCAGGCCAACCACTTCGTGACCCGCCTTCTGCAGCATGGGCGTCATCACCGTGCCGATGTAGCCGCGCGAACCCGTCAACAGGACCTTCATGGAACTCTCGCCTCTCTCGTTAGCCCGCGCGTATCCAGCCCGCGGGCGCCTCTATTCTATGCCGCGAGCGCGTCCCGCCCCAAGGCCGGACACGTCCGCGTACTGATGTTTATTCATGCAAGAAGCGCCGCTCGCGCGCTTCGCTAATTCCGGCTCAAATCGCGCCGGGATCCTTCTTCCAGAACAGCAGCGCCACAGTCGCGGCGACGATCTCGACTTCGCGCCACCAGCTCCAATTGCGCACGTATTCGACATCGTACTTCGTACGCGCGCGAACCTTTTCGGCGGTTTCCGTCGGGCCGCGGCAGCCATTCACTTGCGCGAGGCCAGTAACGCCAGGGCGCGCAGCGAAGCGCTCCGGATAGGTCGGATCGACGCTTTGGAAGTAGATGTCGTGTTCCAACGCGTGCGGGCGCGGGCCGATGATCGACATGTCACCCTTCAGCACGTTCAGAAGCTGGGGCAGCTCATCCCAGCTCGAACGGCGCAGGAAGGCGCCCAAACGGGTGATGCGCGCATCGTGATGCACAGCTTGGACTACGCCCCTATTTTCCATCACCGACATCGTGCGGAACTTGAAGATGCGGAACGTCTTGCCGCCAAAGCCGCCGCGTTCCTGCTGGAAGATCGCGTCGCCTGGACTGTCGAGCTTCACCGCGATCGCTGTAGCGATCAGCAGCGGCGACAGCACAACCAGCGCGGAAGACGAGGCGAAAATATCGAAGGCGCGCTTCGACCAGCCGCCGATCGGCGATGCTTTCGCGGCGAAAGCGGCATCGTTCGCCTTGCGCACCACCTCGACAGCCGGCGGCGCTTCTGATGCCATCGGGGGCACCGGCGGCGTAATCGCGGTGAGGCGCGGGCGCGCGCTTGGAGCGCGAACTGGTGCTGCGGCGCTAGCGCTTTCTTCGCTAGCTTTCGGCTTTTCCTGCATTGCAACCCCGCTTGGCTCGCCTCTTCTGCTGCGAGCTTCTCAGCTTTTTCACTAAAGCCACCACGACCGCGTATTGCAAGCGCTCACTGGTATCTCAGTGTGAAATTCGAACGCCCTCGCCCGGTGCGCGAAGCGTGCGCCAAAGCGAAACAATTCTCTCCACCGTTGTGGAAAACTCGAACCGAACGAAACGGCCTCAGCGCTTGCTGAAGTCGTACGTCGGATACGAGTAGTAACCTGGCACGCGACGATCGACGCCATTGAGCGCGACGCCACGAATATTGGCGCCGGCATCGTGCAGCTGCTGTAGTGCGGCGCGCACAGCACGCATCGGCGTCTTTTGCCAACGTGAAACGATCACTACAGCATCGGCCTTTGAAGCCGCGACCCGCGTCTCGGCGACCGCCAGCACCGGCGCGCAATCGAGAACAATCAGATCGAACGAGCCGCGGAGTTCCGCGATCAGGCGGCTCATATCCTCGGCGCCGAAAATCTCCTTCGGCGTGAAGCCCGAACCGCTCACCGGCAGCACGCACATGCCGCTGGCTTCGTCGAGATAGATGGCTTGGCGCCAGGTGGTCTCGCCTGAGAGCACTTGGAGCAGACCGACATCCGGCTCGATGTCGAGAACTTCCTTCACCGAGCGGCGGCGCAGGTCGCAATCGATCAACAGGACGCGCTGGCCCGAAAGCGCCGAAACCCGCGCCAAGCACAGCGAAACCGTGGTCTTGCCCTCGTTCGGCAGCGCCGAAGTGATTGCCACCACTTGCGTTTTCGGTTGGCCAGCGGCGAACAGAATAGTCGTGCGCAACACCCGGAAGGCCTCTGTGAAGGCCGACATCTGCCGCTCGATCATGTAAGCGGCGGGGTGCTGTGTCGTGGTCGAGGACTGGCGCAGCTCGCTGCGGCGGACTTGCGGGATGCTGGCCAGAGCCGGCGCGCCGGTGCGGCGCTCGACATCTTCGGAGCTCGCGAAGCCATCATCGAGCGCTTCGGCGAGGAAAGCAGCGGCGAGGCCGAGGCCGAGGCCGAGCGCCAGCGAAAGCACGAGAGAGATAGAGAGACGCGGCGAACTCTTCTCGTTCGGCACCGCCGCGGCCGAGATCAGTTCCGCTGGCGCGGTGTTGATCGTGCCTTGGTCAGCCAGTTCGTGAGCGCGCTGAAGGAAGGACTCATAGACCGTGCGCGCCGCCGCTGCCTCGCGCTCGAGTTCCCGAAGACGAACCATCTCGGCGCCGCCGCCGGCAAGTTGCAGACGCAGCGCATCCAGCGTGGCTTGAGACTGAGCGACGCGAGCATTGGCGATATCCACGTCGTTGCGCATACCGATCTGGATGCGGCGGATTTCGGCGTTGATCTGGTTGCGGATGTCCTCGCGCTCGGCGCGGACATTGGCCAGCGCCGGGTGAGCTTCGCCATAACGAGCTTCGAAGTCGGCCTGACGGCGAGCCACCGTCGCCTCTTGCGAGCGCAGCTGCGTGATCACCACCGAGTTGAGAACGGTGGCAATGGTGTCAGGCGAACCGCCTTGCGTGATCAGATCCTGGAGCTGGCTGTAGCGCGCCTGGCGCTCGGCCAGATCGCCGCGCGCTTGGTTGAGCGAAGCCTGCGCATCGGTGATCTGCTGTTCGATCAGCAGCGCGCCTTGCGTCGAGACCAGGCCGGTCGACGAACGATATTGCTCAACCTCGTTTTCCTTGCCCTGAACGTCGGCGCGAAGTTCTTCAAGACGGGTCGACAGCCACACATTGGCGCGCGCCGCACTCTCGATCCGAGCTTCGATCTGATAGCGCTGGAACAGCTCAACCAAATGATTTGCCATCGCGGCGGCGCGTTCCGGGCTCTGCGAGGTCGCTTGGACTTCAGCGGCGTAGGTCAGGCCGCGGCGGCGCACCGTGATCGCGCCCCCCACCGCTTTAACAACGGCCTCGCGGACTTCAGAACGATAAGCCTGGGCGGCCGGGCTTTGATCGTCGGCGGCGGGGGCCTCCGGATCGTCAATCGCACCATTCCATTCGGGGTCGTTCATCAGGCCGAGCGCATCGACGAGCCGGCCGGTGAGCATGTTCGAACGTAGTACTTCGAGCTGGGAGTCTACGACCGCGCCGCTCGCGGGCGTGTCGGGGCGGCCAGTCGGTTGTTGCGGACCGGGCGCCTGCTCGCCCCCACCGCTCATCATCACCAGCGCGGTGGCGCTGTATTGTGGCGGCTGGATCATGAATAGGGTGAACGCCAGCGCGAATGCCGCAGCGGCAACCGCTGCGATGAGCATCCAGCGGCGGACCAGGAACTCGAAAATCCACTTCAGGCTGAACGTGCCGAGCTCGCCCCCATCCTCGGGTGGGAGATTCATCTCACCCGTGGGCTTCCGGATGGCGATAACGTTCATTGTGCGCGTTCCTTAGCCCGCTCGGTTCTCGGCGGACCCCCAGCGTTGAAAGCAATTCCTCCGCCAGCGGGGCGGACGCTACCACGTCTTAACTTGGGACAAAGCACGCACCAGCGCGCTGAGCGCTACATCCCACAAAAACGTTGCGCGTGTCGCTTTTGCGTCGCGGAAATCACTCCTGCCCTCGCCTCCGGAGAATAGCGATGCGTCGCGTGTTGAAACGGAATTCGCCCATCACGCGCATCACAAACACACGTTGCCCGATCGGCCGTCCTGGCGGCGGCGCGCGATGCGCGAAGGTTCAAAACGGAATTCGCCAAAAAGGCGAATTGGTACTATACTGACCTAGTCGCGGCAGACCTCACCTTGCGGCGCACAAAGCTGGCCAGCGAACACCCCGGAAACCAGCGGCGACGAGCTGCGTTGCCCCCAGGATCGACTGAAATTTGTCCGAAATTTAACTGACGAAATTAGAACAATCTGGCCCATCAACCTTCCGGAAGTTTCCGGTGACTAAAATCAAGAACGCCAATTCTGGCGATTGCGGATTGAACGAGCGGGCGAAGAATTGACCTACCTGGTCCCCCAACCGCAGGCAACCACGCCAAAGGCTGACGTGGATATTATTCGGGCGCCGGCGGCGCCGGTGTCCCACTCGAGGCAGAAGCGCTGGCCGATGGCGGTTTCAATCTGGGCGGCGCTGGCGGTGAGCTTGGCCATGTGGGCCGGGATCGTGTGGCTCATCAGCCTGTTCATGGGGCTCTTTGCCTAAAGCGATTAGGCGGCTTTGACGGCCCGACTATTGCTCTGGCAGTTACCGTAATCACCCGGTCAGCCGGGCGCCTGGGCTGTCTCGTTTAATGCCGACTTCCTCTCCCTCATCGCAGAAGCCGCTCGTTGCGGTGATCACGCCTTGCTATAACGGCGAAAAGCACATCGAGGCGGCGATCCTGGCGGTGCAGGCTCAGACCTACCGCCCGCTCGTCCACTGCATTGTGGATAACGCCAGCAGCGACGCGACCCCCGACATCATCGCCCGCTACGCCAACGCCGACGTGCCGATCATCACCATCCGCAACCCGGAAACCATCACCTTCCAGCAGAACTCGAACAAGGTGGTGACGCTGATCCCGCCCGAGGCCACCCATTTCCGCATGCTGCATGCCGACGACACGATGCCGCCCAACGCCATCGCCGACATGATGGAGGTGGCGATGAGCGACAAGACGATCGTCATGGTCGCCGGCATCGAGAAGATGAACGGCGTTCTGCGCCCGCATCATTTTCCGCCGGAATGCACCGTGTACGAGGCCAGCAACATGCTGGCGCGCTACCTGTCGGACGAAGCCCACATTCCGACCGCACACGTACTTTACCGGACTGACGTAATAGAGCCCGGCGTGCCGTTTTATTCGAATGATACCGTGGAATGCTACATTGAGACTGTCTGCCGCGTGCTTTCACGCGGCAAGCGCGCTGCCTTCGTTCACAAATATCTGGCCGATACGACCCGCTACGAAGGATCGGGCTCGCTCTCGTTTACGTTGGCGCCGAAAGTTAAGGCCGTGATTTGGGAGAAGCTGCTCAACACAGAGCGCTTCGGCCCGGCGCATCTTTCAAACACCGATTACAAGCGCGTGCTCCGCCGCTTCCTGCGTGTGTACTATCGGCGCCTGCTCTATTGGGCGATGACGGGATCGTTCGAGATTGCGGTGCGCGACTACAAACGTCTGAAATCGCGCGGTCATGCGCCCAGTCTGTGGGATTTCATCGAGGCCATCGCGGTGTGGCCCTACTACTTGTTCGCCAAGCACATCAGCAAACCGCACGCGCCGCGCCCGTGGCAGCCTGACGCGACAACGTCGGTCAGCTAGCTCAAATCGAGTGCGCGCAACGCAGCGCGCAGCTCTTCCTTCATTGCCGCCACTTTTTCGCGAACCTGTTTTGTGTAGCTTTCACGACCGGCGATCATGCTGCTGATCTGCTGCGTGAGCTTCTCGAAATCCACGCTCTCGACGTCATGGCAAAAGTCGCCGAGGCCGACATCCGCCATCAGCGCGTCGTTCTTAGGGCCGTAGCCCAGGGAAATGAGCGGCCGCCCCATTTTCAGCGCCGCGATTTGAACATGGTAGCGCGACGCGACCACGATATCCGTCTCGGCAATCGCAGCCATCGCGTCGTGGATCGAAGTCATCGTTTCCAGCTTCGGCGTGACGATCTGTCGTCCAAGCCGCGCCTCAACATCGCGCGCCGCCGTCAGATCCGTCGGCGCCTGACCGATCACCGGGCGCACATCATAGCCCTGCTCGAACAGCCATCCGATCAAGCGCACATGCAGGTCGACATAGGCTTCGTAGGCCGCCTTGCTCGCGTGCCAGCCGCGATAGGTCATGATGCCAACGCCGACGATGACCGGCCCGCCGGCGGGGCGCTCCGCTTCTGTCGCCGGCGGCAAGAGGAAAGCCAAGTCTGGGATGACAGCGTCCTGCGCACCGTCAACGCCGAGCCTGCGCATAAAGTCGTATGAATCTTGATCGCGATAAAGCCGACGCGCCGCCAGGCTGCCAGCTTGGCGCATCATCACACGGCTGACCGGGCTCACGATCGGCCCCGCACCGACGCTGACGAACATCCATTTCACGCCGCGCATACGCGCTGCGAGGCACCAGCGCAGCAGCTTACTCGGCCAGCCCAGCGGCGTGTCGCGGAAATCGTCAAACACGCCTGTGCCGCCGGAGAGGATGATGTCGTAGTGCTTCAGTGCGCGTAGGCACGCGATCCAGTTCGACCAGGTGCTCGGCTGGCGCAGCAGCAGCGTGTCAAGCTTGCGCCAAATGCCTCTCGGTCGCTTGAGAATAGCAATAGCGCGCGCGCCATAGCGTTCGGTGACGACGTTGGGATCGCTGCAAACGGCCGATACTTCGGCGTCGGGCAGCTCGGCGCGCAGGTAATTGTACAGAGCCTCAAACGATGCATCGTTGCCGAAATTGCCGGAGCCGTAGCCGCCGAAGATTGCGATGCGGCGCTTGGCTTTCGCCTGAGCTCTCGCGCCGGCGGTGGGAACGGTGTCAGGCATGGATGTGCTTATCGCCGCTGTGGCGCGCTCTGCAACGCATCGCGGATCACGGCCCAGTAACGATCCTTGGCCGCCCTCGCGCTGTACGCTTCAACGCGCAGCGGACCCTTCTCCGAGTAAAGACGGCGGCGTTCCGGATCCGCCATCGCCGAAAGCGCCTCCGCCATATGTGGAACAGAGCCCACAGGCGTCAGCACACCGTGCGCTGCGAACGTCAGGCCGGTGATGCTTTCGCGCGGCGCTTCCGCAAGAATTTCAGAAGGGCCTGACGCCGAATTCGTGGCGATCGTGGGCCGGCCCAAAGCCATCGCCTCCACCAAGGCGTTCGGGAATCCCTCGATACTGGATGACAGCACGACGAGTTCAGCGCCGCGCATCAGCGGATAAGGGTTCTCAAAGAAGCCTGGCAACATCACCCGATCACCGACGCCGCATTCTTGCGCCAGAGCGATCAACTGATCGCGGAGTTCGCCGACGCCGGCTATGATGAGCTTCTCCTTCACCTTGGCCGCGGCATAGGCGCGGATCAGAACGTCGAAACCCTTGGACGGCACCAAGCGGCCCGCCGCCATAATGTAGGGCTCGCCAATGTCGATCGGCGCGGGCTCGGTTGCGCGTGCGCGGATCAAGTCGACATCGACTGGATTCGGAATGGTTATCAGCTTCTCGGACGCCAATCCGAAACGCATGCGCAGGTCGTCGGAGACGCCGTCAGACACCGCGATCACTCTTTGCGCGCGCGGATAGAGGGTGCGGATCATGGCGCGCGAAATGGCGCCTCTGGCGTTGCTACCGAACTGCGCGCTGGCGGTGGCGCGCTCGCTGATGATGGACCGTCCGCCGGCGTTAATGACATTGGCGAAATTGGCGCGCCGCAGGAAACTGAGGCAAACGTCCGGCTTTACCTCGGCGAACAATTTGCGCACTTCCAACACACTACGAGGAAGCGACATGCGGCCGTCGAGTTGCCTGATGTCGACCCAATCCGGCGCCGTGTTGCCAGCCTGCTCTACGTCGATCAGACCCAGGGTGATGTCGAATTCTTCCCGCTCGGCTTCGGAATGGCGCAGAAGCGTGCACATCACCCGTTCGGCGCCCCCGCCAACGAGTGAGTTAATCAAGAACAAGACGCGCTTGCGCTGCGTCACGAAATGCCCCCCGGCTGGCTCACTTCGCGTCCTGCGCGCCTTGCAACAAAAATGCAATACGTGTCGAGCGCACAAGTCTGCACGAATTTTGCTAACAGGAACGGCTAACGAGGTAGAGCCGTCAAGCACGCTCGCAATTCGCGCGGATGCCAAGCGCGTAGAGCGAAAAAACGTGCAAAAAGAATGCGCATGCGGCTGGGTTGAGCGGACATGATTTCCAACGAGCTAGGCCTTCAATCGCCGTCCTTGCCGGCGTACTTGCTCTACCCGGCCGCGCTGCTTTCGCTGTTAATCATACTTTTCGTGATGGGGCGGATGCGCAATCGCGCGGCCACGTTCGTTATCGGCGCGGCTTGGCTGCGCTATGTGATGTCGGCCTTTCACACCGTTACCTATCGGCCGTTGGTCGCAGGCATGTCCGCCAACGCGCTGGGGTCGATGGGCACGTTCGCGGTTGGCCTGCTCTGCATCAATTGGCGCCACTTGGCGCTGCGGTTTCTGTTGCCGTTCTACGTTTTGATCGCGCTGGCAATCACCAGCGCAATTGCCAATGACGGCGTCACGCCCGGCTTGATCACCGTCATTACCAAACATGGCTACCTCATCGTCATCATCCTCTGCGTGTTCAGCGCGATGCGGCGGATGCAGGACGGCGACTTCATGTCTGCCCTGCTGTGGGCGTTCTTCCCACCACTCCTGCTTCAGGCGCTTTCGATCGCTTTTGGCGTCGGCAAGCTGACGGAAACGGACGTAACGGCTACCAGCTATATCGGCGGATACAATCACGAGGCCGCGTTTTCGGTGATCCTGGCGACCTGCCTCACCGTCGCCTGCTTCACCACCAAGCTACACAAGCACCTGCGCACTGGGATCGTGCTGCTATGCGTATTCGGCGTCGTTATGGCCAATTACCGGACGACCCTGGTGGCAATCGGGCCTCTGCTGGTGATGTTTTTCGCATTCTCTTCGTTGCGCCGCTTCCCTCTGCGGGATCGGCCTTTCGTGGTCAGCGCGCTCATTGTGTTGGTCGCGATCTTCCTCGGCTTCACCAGCCTGCTTTTCGCCGAGCGGTTTGACGATGTCACGGTCGCTGCGAGCGGCGACGTGAATTTCTTCAAACCTGCGGATCAGTACACAGTGGAGGAGAGCCGCCTGCTCTCCGGCCGGCCGCGCATCTGGAGCTCCTACATCTTCTCCTGGCTCGACGGCGATATCACCGAGCATGTGATCGGCTATGGCCCCGAATCCTGGAACGATGTCTTTCCGCTCTACGCCCACAATACGCTGGTCAACTACCTCTACGAGTACGGCATCGTCGGCGTCGTCGTACTCTTATGGGTATGGCTATCGATGCTGGCCGCCGCACTGCGGGTACGACATCCGCGCGCCGGCGTTCTGATCGGGGCGCACCTGAGCTTCCTCGTGCTCAATATGGCGACGATGCCGATGTGGATGATCGAAGGTAATATCCTCTACGGCATCATCTGCGGCTACACACTCTATCTGCTTTCGCTACAAAGCGGACAACAGCAGCGCCCAACCTAGAGGCCACGTTCGACCATCCAACTTTGAAATTGCAGGACCGCCCACGCGCGCGCATCTTCGCCGGTGCCGCCTCGAGAATAGCGCCGCCAGAACGCGCTCACCTTGCGCTGATCCAGCATGCCGTGCCGGTTGAGACGCGCCGGTGAGAGCAGGTCCTCAGCCCACGCGCGCAGCGGGCCTAGCAACCACGCCTCTAGCGGCGGTGCAAATCCGGCTTTCGGACGATCGAACATGCCTTCGGGCAGATAGCGCTTCAACACTTCTCGCAGAATCAGCTTTCCGGTGACGCCTTCAAGGCGCAGATCCCGCGGCAAGCTCACCCCGAACGACACCATCTCCGGGTCCAGCAGCGGCATGCGCGTCTCCAGGCTCACCGCCATCGACGCCCGATCCACCTTG
>Ga0079224_100016849_pt1 | contig 10280 bp, 8 predicted proteins | sample Stecom2015_FD_80414 | JGI IMG/M metagenome (GOLD analysis project Ga0079224, IMG submission 80414) | Agricultural soil microbial communities from Utah to study Nitrogen management - Steer compost 2015 | ecosystem: Environmental > Terrestrial > Soil > Agricultural land | place: USA: Utah... | reverse complement strand
CACAGCACGGCGTGGCCCAGGAACACGCGGTCGCGCGCGCTCAGGAAGCCCATCAACGCGGCAAACGCCAGTGCGTTGGCCACCGACAGGCAGGCGATGCGCACCATCAGGCGCGCGGTGTCCATCTGGTGCACCTGGCTGGGTGCGCCAACCCGCACCGTCGGCACCCAGTGCGCCTGCAGCGGCGCGGCCCAGGCCACCCGGATCGGCTGCATGTCACCTGCCGGCGGCACCAGCACCATGCCCACGCCCGCAAGAAAGCGGGTATCGAGGGTGCGCGCATCGTGCAGGCGGCCGCAGATCGCCTGTTCGCCATGGCCGACCATCACCTCGCCGGCGAACACGTTGAACACTTCCACCGCCTGCGGCACGCCGGGCCATCCCCCCGGCGGCGGCGGCACCTCTGCGTGCTGGTCCAGCCGCGCAAGCATCTCCGGCTCACAGGCCCTGCTCGGTGCCGGTCCGGTCGCCGGAGCACCGGCCATCAGGTAGCGCGGGTCCTGCTGCGCGCCGGCAGGGCTTGCCTGGACCGGCAGCACCCACGCCCCTGCCAGCAGCAGCGCCACGTGCATGCACCACCGGCGTGCACCGGCGACGCGGCGCGACGTGATTCCCATCTGCATTCCCCAGCGGCCTCCCCGGCCGCCCATACATGATATCGGCCGGCCGCTGCATGAGCGCAGGCCGGAACACCCCGGGACAGGGGCGGCAACGCGGAAACATTCATCCAGCAGCGCGGTGCGGCAATGCCCGCAACGCGCGCGATACGGTCAGCCGCCGGGCTTCGGCGCGCCCTTGCGATGGGGCTTGGCCGGCGCCCGTGCGGGCTTGCCCGCAGGCCGCGCGGAATTGGCGCGCGCTGCGTGCGGGCGCGCACGTGGACGCGGCTCGACCGCCTCGCCGGGCGCGTGGCTGCCGTCCCAGCGGCTGATCCGCAGCTGCTGGCCGACCACCCAGGACTTGCGCAGGTGGGCCATGATCTCCGGCGGCATGCCCTCGGGCAGGTCGAGGATCGAATGGTCCTCGTGGATGTCGATGCGGCCGATGAAGCGGCTTTCCAGCCCGGCCTCGTTGGCGATGGCGCCCACGATATTTCCCGGCTTGACGCCATGCACGTGGCCGACTTCGACCCGGTAGGCCTCCATGCCCGTGTCGGGCGCAGCGCGCGGCGGCTTGGCCTGGCGCGGCGGGCGCGGGGCGTGGCCTTCGTCGCCGCCGGGGTGACGCGGCGGGCGCGGCGCGTGCGCACGGCCGGGGGCATCGGTGGCCGCGAACGGACGCGGCTCGCGCTCGTTGCGCGCGATCCGTTCGCGCGGGGCCGGTTCGTCACGCGCGTCCAGCAGCAGTGGCGTATCGCCCTGCAGCAGCCGCGCCAGTGCCGCGGCGATCTCGGTGGCGCCGACATCGTGCTCGCCGGCATAGCGCGCGACCAGCTCGTGGTAGGGCTCCAGCCCCCCGGTTTCCAGCGCGCCGGAAATCTTCTCGAAGAAACGCGCGACGCGGCGGTCGTTGACCGCGGCCACGCTGGGCAGGCGCATCTCCTCGATCGGCTGCCGGGTGGCGCGCTCGATCGCACGCAGCATGCCCTTCTCGCGCGGGGTGACGAACAGGATCGCCTCGCCGTTGCGCCCGGCGCGGCCGGTGCGGCCGATGCGGTGCACGTAGCTTTCGGTGTCGTAGGGGATGTCGTAGTTGAGCACGTGGCTGATGCGCTCCACGTCCAACCCGCGCGCGGCCACGTCGGTGGCCACCAGCACGTCCAGGCGCCCGTCCTTGAGCTGGGCGATGGTGCGCTCGCGCTGTTGCTGCTGCATGTCGCCGTTGATCGCGGCAGCGGCCACGCCGCGCGCCTGCAGCTTGCTGGCCAGTTCCTCGGTGGCGGCCTTGGTGCGGGCGAACACGATCATCGCGTCGAACGGCTCGGCTTCCAGGATCCGGGTCAGCGCGTCGAGCTTGTGCAGGCCGCTGACAAACCAGTACCGCTGGCGGATGTTGGCCGCGGTGGTGGTTTTTGCCGCGATCGTGACCTCGACCGGGTCGCGCAGGTAGGTCTGCGCGATGCGCCGGATCTGCGCGGGCATGGTGGCCGAGAACAGCGCCACCTGGCGCGTGGGCGGGGTCTTCTTCAACACCGTCTCGACATCGTCGATGAAGCCCATGCGCAGCATTTCGTCGGCCTCGTCCAGGACCAGGCACTTGAGCTGCGACAGGTCCAGGGTGCCGCGCTCGAGGTGGTCGATCACCCGCCCCGGGGTCCCCACCACCACGTGCACGCCGCGGCGCAGCGCGTGCAGCTGCGGGCCATAGCCCTGGCCGCCGTAGATCGGCAGGACCTGGAAGCCCGGGGTGCGCGCAGCGTAGGTCTGGAACGCCTCGGCCACCTGGATGGCCAGCTCGCGGGTGGGCGCCAGCACCAGCGCCTGCGGCTTCTGCTGCGAGGGCTCCAGCCGGGTCAGGATCGGCAGCGCGAAGGCAGCGGTCTTGCCGGTGCCGGTCTGGGCGGTGCCCAGCACGTCGCGGCCGGACAGCAGCGCCGGGATGGTGGCCGACTGGATCGGCGATGGCGATTCGTAGCCGACCGCGGACAGGGCGGCAAGCAACGTCTCTGGCAGGCCGAGTTCGCCGAAAGTCGGCGCGGCAGGGGATTCGGGGGTTGGGGCAGACATCCGGGCTCCGGCGGCAGCGCCAGGACGGCGCGGCGGGTATGCGAAAGGCGCCATTGTGCGCTGCCGGGCGGGGCTTTGTCGCGTCCGGGGTGGTGCGGACCACTGCAATCATTCAGCGCCGACCGGACCGGCCGGCGCCGGCGGGGACGCGGCATGTGCGCCGGCAGGCCGCCGCGGCGCGGGATCAGCCGCCCGGACGCAGCAGTGCCGGATCGCCTGCGGTGGCCGCCGGAACGGCTGCGGCAGCGGGCTGGACGGCGGCCTCCTCGACCACCGCCTCGGCCGCGTCCGCCGGCACCTCGGCCAGCGCATTGAACTCGGCCAGGGGGCTTTCCGCCGGACAGTCCTCGTCCGGAAAACCAAAGCCACGGCGCAGTTCCAGGCCGCAGCTGTTGAGTGCGTGGAGTTCGCTCTCGTCGCGGCAACGCTCGTGGAATGCACGCACCCAGGCATCGCGCCGGTGCATGAAGTCGTCACCGCACTTGTCCAGCAGGCGCACCCGGTCCAGGTCATCCTGCGCGGCGTTGTTGCCGTCCAGGCCATACACGCGCAGTTCGTCGGTGGTGAGCAGGCGCAGGCTGCGGTTGGGCACGGTCTTCATCACGTCGGCCAGCAGCGGCGATGCACCGTTGCGCTCCAGGTAGGCGCGCACGGTGGCGTACACGGCCTGCAGCTCGGTGTTCAGCTCCTCGCGGTTGGTCGCGGTGGAACTGAGCCGGATGATCCGGTGGATGCCCACCCGCCCGGCCAGCATGCGGCTGTCGCCGCCGGCCAGGACGAACACGCAGGCGCTGTGGCACAGCGAGTCCTCGCGTACCCACAGGGTCCAGTGGTGGCGGCCGATCCAGTCCCCGGCGCGGATCGCATCCTCGACCTGGCCGCCGGTCGAATCCAGGTCCAGTACCCGGTTGCCGATGCCCAGGGCGTCGGCTACCCGGGTCACCCGCTCCACCAGGGTGGTGAAGTCGCTGGCGATCTTGCCGCGCCAGCGCAGGCGCAGGACATCGCCTTCCACGCACGGCTCCAGCAGCTGCCGCAGATTCTCGCGGGTGGGCGCGGGCAGCGGCTCGCCATCGCCGCGGCGGTAGTCCAGGGCGCAGTCGATCCACGCCTGGCCGGAGACCAGTTCCACCGGCGACCAGTCCGCCGCCTTTTCCTTGGGCGCAGGCACGGGCGCAGGCGCGGGAACGGACTCCTCCGGCATCGGCGCGCGGCTCACCGCACCACCCTCCTCCGGCGAGGCCACCGTCTGGGTCTCGACTTCGGGGGCGGGAGCTTGCTGTTGCCCGCCACACGCGCCCAGCAACAGCAGGCAGGTGATCAGGCAGCCGGCGCGAGCGCCATGGAAACGATGCAGGAAGGAAGGTGGCGGCACGGACAGGTTACGGGGGAGCGGAAGACGCACAGTCTAGGCGCTGCCCCGGCGGCGCGGACAACCGGCGATGAACGTGGTGGCGGCTCAGGACAGCAGCGGCCACAGCACCAGCGCCAGGCCGGCCATCGCCAGCGTCCATGCCAGCGAACGCAGGTAACGCACGCCGGACAGGTACAGCGGCACGTAGGCCAGGCGCGACCAGAAATAGAGCTGCACGCCCAGTGCGGTGTACGCATCGGTGCGCTCGCTCCAGGCCACCGCCAGCACCGCGGCGGCAAAGAACGGGAACGTCTCCAGGAAATTGTGCTGGGCCCGCTGTGCGCGCCCGGCCAGCGGAGGCAACGGCCCGGCCTCGCCGTCACGCGGACCGACATCCCAGGCCAGGCCACGCTGCCGCGTGATCAGGGCGCTGGCCAGCAACAGTTGCGCGAAGCCGAGCACGATGGCCCAGGCCAGGTACCGGATCTCGATCTCCATGATGCTTCTCCATGCGCGCTGGCCGACGTGCAGCAAGCCTAGCAGCCCCCGCTGGCATGCCGGGATGGCGCAAGCGCACCGCGCTTGCCGCACCGCGCGCCGGCACCGGGCCGACCAGCGACGCAGCGCTCAGCGTCGCGGCGGCGGTGGTGGCGGTGGCTGTGGGTTAGCCCGCGTCGACTCGGCCTCGGCGCGCTGGCGCTCCAGGTCCTCGCGCTGGCGCTCGTAGGCCAGGCGGCGTTGTTCGAAGTCCAGGCGCAGGCGCTCGGCCTCGGCGGGGGATGCATGCGCGCGGCGGCGGTCGGTACGGGCGCGATCTGCTTGCATGCGCTGGCGGTTGGAATCGATGGCCACCGCGATCCGGTCGCGCTCTGCGCGGCGAACCGCCTCGGCCCGGTTGGATTCGGCGTCATCGGCCAGTGCGCGTTGTCGCTGGTAGGTGCTGCGCGCGTCGCTGCCGGTCGTCGCCGGCCCGGTGCCGTAGCGGTTGGGCCGCACCGACTGCGCCAATGCCGCGGCACTGGCCAGCATGGTGGCCGCCAGCAGCAGCACCGCCAGGCCGGCCCGTGTGGTGACTGCCATGACCTTGTGCTCCATGTGCATGACCTGCCCCGGGTTATAGCGCGGACACAGCGCGCAGGGCGTGACACCAGCCGGCCGCTTCAGCTGATCGTCAGCCCCTGCATACATGTCCGAAAACGGCCAGTCGCGGCCGGGCCGCGGTGCTAGCCTGCATCCATGACCTCCCCACCCATCCCCACCCTGCCCGACCAGCACGCCTGCGAGCGCGCAAGGCTGAGCCGGGATCCGCGCTTCGACGGGGTGTTCTTCACTGCCGTGCGCAGCACCGGCATCTACTGCCGGCCCGTCTGCCCCGCACCACCGCCCCGGCGCGAGAACGTGGACTACTACCCCAGCGCCGCCGCGGCCGAGGCTGCGGGCTTCCGCCCCTGCCTGCGCTGCAGGCCGGAACTGGCGCCGGCCGAAGGCACCTGGCGCCGCAGCGACGAGACCGTGGCCCGCGCCCTGAAGCTGATCGACCACGGTTTTCTTGCCGAACACCGGCTGGCCGACCTGGCCACGCGCCTGCACCTGGGCGAGCGCCAGTTGCGCCGCCTGTTCGTGCAGCGCCTGGGTGCGGCCCCGGCGGGGGTGCACGGCACCCGCCGCCTGCTGTTTGCCAAGCAGTTGCTGACCGAGACCGCACTGCCCGTCACCGAAGTGGCGCAGGCCGCCGGCTTTGCCAGCCTGCGCCGCTTCAACGCCGCCTTCCTCGATGCCTACCGCATGCCGCCGCGCGACCTGCGCCGGCGCGCGCGCGAACCGGCGCACGCAGGCGATGTCGCCCATGACCGTCCACTTGTCCTGAAACTCGGGTATCGGCCGCCGTACGACCTGGCGGCGATGCTGGATTTCCTGCGTGACCGCGCCCTGCCCGGGGTGGAGGTGGTGGATGCGCGCAGCTATGCACGCGCGATCGGCAGTGCTGACGCCCCCGCGTGGCTGCAGGTCTGCGCATGGCCCGCAGGACGCGATGGCGCCACCCATGCGCTGCGGCTGGCGCTGCATGGCGTGGCACCTGCGCAGTTGGCTGCAACGGTGCAGCGGGTGCGGCGCATGTTCGACCTGGATGCCGACCCGCACGCGATCGCGGCCGCGCTTTCGGCCGATCCCCGCCTGCGCCCGCTGCTGCGCCAGCGCCCGGGCCTGCGCCTGCCCAGCGGCTGGGATGGTTTCGAAATCGCCGCGCGTGCGGTGATCGGCCAGCAGGTCAGCGTGGCCGCCGCACGCACCGTGGCCACCAGGCTGGTGCAGCGCCATGGGCAGGCGGTGGACATCGCCGGTGCGCCCGGCCTGTCGCACCTGTTCCCCACGCCGGCCACGCTGGCCCACGGCGACCTGCACGGCCTGGGCCTGACCGGTGCGCGTGCCGACACCCTGCGCGGCGTGGCCGCGGCCTTGCTGGACGAACGGGTCGACTTCCGCGCCGACCGCACCCTGGAGGATTTCACCGCCGCCTGGACCGCGTTGCCCGGGATCGGCCCGTGGACCGCGCACTACCTGGCCTTGCGCGCGCTCGGCCATCCCGATGCGTTCCCGGCCGAGGATCTGGTGCTGCAGAAGATTGCCGGAGGTGACGGCCAGCGGCTGGGAACGCGGGCACTGCGCGACCGTGCCCAGGCATGGCGGCCCTGGCGTGGCTACGCCGTCATCCACCTGTGGCGCGACGCCATCGCGCGCGCCGCCTCCGCCAGAGCATCCCGATGAACGCACCCAGGAACGCACCCAGGGGAGCACGCCGATGACCATCTACTACCGTGACATCGACAGCCCGGTCGGCACCCTGACCATCGCAACCGGCGACGCCGGCCTGCATGCGATCGAGTTTCCGGCTGATCGCTGGTTCCTGCCTCGCGATGGCTGGCAGCGCGGCGACCACCCGCTGCTGGACCGGGCCCGCGCGCAACTGGACGACTACTTTGCCGGGCGCCGGCGCGTGTTCGACCTGCCGCTGGCTCCGCAGGGCACGCCGTTCCAGCGCCAGGTGTGGTTCGCGCTGGCCACCATTGCCTTCGGCCGCACGGTCAGCTACGCGCAACTGGCCGCGCAACTGGGCCGGCCCACCGCAACCCGCGCGGTCGGCGCGGCCAATGGCCGCAACCCGCTGCCCATCGTCCTGCCCTGTCATCGGGTGATCGGCGCCAATGGCGCACTCACCGGCTTCAGCGGCGGCCTGCCGACCAAGCGCTTTTTGCTGGAACTGGAAGGGGCGCTGCCGCGCACGGGGCCCGCGCCGGACCTGTTTGAGTGAGCCGCAAAGGCATCGCCCGAGAGGCGATGCTGCAGCGTCAGCCCGCGTCCAGTGCCTGCCGCAGCGGTGCCAGGAACGCGCCGGCGCGGCGCGCGGCCTCGGCGGCATCAGCCGCGCCATCCATCGCCGAGACCAGTGCGCTGCCGACCACCACGCCGTCGGCGTCATGCGCCATCGCCGCGGCGCTGGCTGCATCCTTGATCCCGAACCCGGCCACCACCGGCACCCTGGCCTGCGCGCGCAGCGCCTGCAGGTGCTTGCCGGCCTCGCCCGCATCCAGCCGGTCGGCGCCGGTCACACCGGCATAGCTGACGTAGTACAGGTACCCCTGCGCGCTGGCGCACAGCATCGCCGCGCGCTCCGGCGGCGTGGTCGGCGAGGCCAGCATCACCAGGGCCAGCCCGGCGCGGCCGAACGGCTCCAGGAAATCGGCCGCCTCTTCCGGCGGCAGGTCCACCAGCAACACGCCGTCGATGCCGGCGGCCACCGCGTCGGCGGCATACGCCGCGGCGCCACGGATCTCCACCGGGTTGAGATAGCCCATCAGCACCACCGGGGTGTGGGCATCGCGTTCGCGGAAGCGGCGCACGCATTCGCGCACGTAGGCGCTGTCGGCACCGCGGGCCAGCGCGCGCTCGGAGCTGCGCTGGATCACCGGGCCGTCGGCCATCGGGTCGGAGAACGGCACGCCCAGCTCGATGCAGTCCGCACCGGCCTCCACCAGCGCGTGCATCACCGGCACGGTGGCCTCCAGCGAGGGATCACCGGACGTGATGAAGGGGATCAGCGCCTTGCGGCCCTGCGCGCGCAGCTGCGCGAACTTGTTTTCGATACGGCTCATGGCGGGCATCCGGTCCTGGTCGGGGGTCACAGCTCGATCCCTTCGCGCGCGGCGATGGTGTGCACGTCCTTGTCGCCACGGCCGGACAGGTTGCACAGCACCAGCGCGTCCTTGGGCAGCTCGCGCGCCAGCTTGATCGCCTGGGCCACCGCATGGCTGGACTCCAGCGCCGGCAGGATGCCCTCGCTGCGGGTGAGGCGATGGAAGGCGGCCAGCGCCTCCTCGTCGGTGACGCCCACGTACTGCGCACGGCCGGTGTCCTTGAGGAAGGCGTGCTCGGGGCCGACGCCCGGGTAGTCCAGGCCGGCGGAGATCGAGTGGGTCTCGGTGATCTGGCCGTCGTCGTCGCAGATCACGTAGGTGCGGTTGCCGTGCAGCACGCCCACCCGGCCGGCCGACAGCGAGGAGGCGTGGCGACCGGTGTCGATGCCCTCGCCGGCCGCCTCGGCGCCGACGATGCGCACGCCGGCGTCGTTGAGGAAGGCATGGAACAGGCCGATGGCATTGCTGCCGCCGCCCACGCACGCGGTGATCGCATCGGGCAGGCGGCCGTATTCGGCCAGCATCTGGGCGCGGGCCTCGCGCCCGACCACCGCGTTGAAGTCGCGCACCATGCGCGGGTACGGCTCAGGCCCGGCCACGGTGCCGATGATGTAGAAGGTGTCCTGCACATTGGTCACCCAGTCGCGCATGGCTTCGTTGAGCGCGTCCTTGAGCGTGGCCGAACCGCTGCTCACCGGCACCACGGTCGCGCCCAGCAGCTTCATCCGGTAGACGTTGATCTTCTGCCGCTCGATGTCGGTGGCACCCATGTACACCACGCATTCCAGGCCCAGGCGCGTGGCCACGGTGGCGCTGGCCACGCCGTGCTGGCCGGCGCCGGTCTCGGCGATGATCCGCTTCTTGCCCATGCGCGACGCCAGCAGCGCCTGGCCGATGGTGTTGTTGATCTTGTGCGCGCCGGTGTGGTTGAGGTCCTCGCGCTTGAGCAGGATCTGCGCGCCACCCACGTCGCGGCTGAGGCGTTCGGCGTGGTAGATCGGGCTGGGCCGGCCGACGTAGTGCTTGAGGTCCTTCTCGAACGCGGCAATGAATTCCGGGTCCACCCGCGCCGCGTCGTAGGCGGCGGTCAGCTCCTGCAGCGGGCCGATCAGGGTCTCGGCGACGAAGCGTCCGCCGTGGCGGCCGAAGTGGCCATTGGCATCGGGAAAGGCGTGGAAATCGGCGGGAGCATTCATGGCGGATCCATCAGGGCACGGTGGCAGGCCCTCAGCCTAGCGCACAGATGCCTGCGTGTTTAATCGACAATACCTGCCGTTCGTGTGATAAAAACTCACACATGCCCCGGTCGCTGCCACCGCTGAACGCCTTGCGCGCCTTCGAGGCCGCTGCCCGCCTGGGCAGCATCAGCCGCGCCGCCGGGGAATTGCATGTCACCCACGGCGCAGTCAGCCGCCAGGTGCGCGCATTGGAGGACGCGCTGGGCGCGCCCTTGTTCGAACGCGAGGGCCGCGGCCTGGCCCTGACCGCTGCCGGCCTGCGCCTGCGCGACGCCGCCGGCGATGCCTTCGCCGGCCTGCAGGCAACCTGGAGCGCCCTGCGCCGCGACGGCCGCTCCACCGCGCTGGTCCTGGGCTGCCCCGGCAGCCTGCTGGCGCGCTGGGTGATTCCGCGCCTGGAACGGCTGGCCATCGACCTGCCGGACCTGAAGCTGCACCTGTCCGCACAGGAAGGCGGCTTCGACGCCGCCCTCGCCGGCCTGGACGCGGCGCTGCTGCTGGGCGAGGCACCGTGGCCGGCCGACTGGCAGGTGCACGCGCTGGCACCGGAACGCATCGGCCCGGTACTCAGCCCGCGCCATGCGCGCTTCGACGCCCTGCGCGATGCCCCAGCGGCCGCACTGCTGCAAGAACCGCTGCTGCACACCGCCTCGCGCCCGCAAGCCTGGCCGCGCTGGTTCGCCGCGCAGGGGCTGGATGCCGACAGCCTGCGCCAGGGCACCGGCTTCGACCACCTCACCTACCTGCTGGAAGCAGCCGCCGCCGGCCTGGGCGTGGCCATCGCCCCGCGCGAGCTGGTGCAGGCCGACCTGGACACCGGCCGGCTGGT
>Ga0079224_100016848_pt1 | contig 10280 bp, 11 predicted proteins | sample Stecom2015_FD_80414 | JGI IMG/M metagenome (GOLD analysis project Ga0079224, IMG submission 80414) | Agricultural soil microbial communities from Utah to study Nitrogen management - Steer compost 2015 | ecosystem: Environmental > Terrestrial > Soil > Agricultural land | place: USA: Utah... | reverse complement strand
GCGGGGCGTGCCGCCCCGCCCGCCGGCGCAGGTCCGGCGGGGTCCCCACCCTTGCCGGCGGGGTCCCCGGGCTATCGCGAGCCCCAGCCCATCCCGAAGATGACGGTGACCGAGCGGGGCGTGTCCGGGGCGAGGAGCCCGTAGCGGGCCTCGAGCGAGAGCAGCCAGGTGCCGAGGTACTGCTCGTAGGCGAGGCCGGCGTAGCCGCCCAGGTAGAGGCGGTCGTCCCTGGGCGGCACCGGCACGCTGGTGCGCAGGAGCGCGCCGCCGCCGGTCGCCACCAGGAAGCGCGGCACCGCGTCGCTCAGGCTGTGCCGCAGGCGCAGCCCCAGGCTCATCTCGATGACGTTGAGCGAGGTCTCCGGCAGCGAGGCGTCGTCGGCGCCGAACCGGGTGAAGAGCGCCGTCGACCAGGCGATCCCCAGGGCCAGGCGCTGGCCGATGCGGGTCGGCTGGTAGTGGGCGTCGAACCCGATCATCCAGCCGACGCCGTAGGTCTCCGACAGCTCGCCCAGGTTCTGGCGCACCGCGCCGAAGAGGCCGACCTTGCCGGCGGGCAGGTCGTCCTCCGCCGCCGCCGGCCCGGCCAGACTGGCGATGATCGCGAGGGCGGCGGCGGCGACGCGGTACATCGGCGGCGTCAGAACTTGTTGGTCGTGGCGAGGAACGTCATCTTGTCGTTCGTCGCCCGCAACCGGCGCGACAGCGTGCGCACCATCTTCCACAGGAACTCGTAGGCCAGGTCGCGGTCGACGAACAGCAGGTCCTCGAGGTCGCGCCGCTTGAGCACGAACAGCCGGCAGGTCTCGTGGGCCAGCGCGGTGGCCGAGCGGGCGGCGTCGTCGATGAGCGACATCTCGCCGAAGTAGGCGCCCGATCGCAAGACCGCGAGCGCCTCCTCGCCCATGCCGGCGACGAACCGGCTGATCCGCACCGAGCCCTCGAGGATCAGGTAGAACTTGTCGCCGGTGTCCCCCTCGTCGAAGATCACCGCGTTCTTCTTGTGGTGCTCCTCGGAGCCGATCGCCACGACCCGCTTGAGGTGGGTGTTGGCCAGCCCGCGGAACAGGTCGAGCTGAGCCAGGATCTCGTGGATCGACTTGCCCTCGACCTCGACGCGCGGCGCCGCGACCGCCTGCTCCATCTCGGATCCTGACTCGGACATGGGCCCCCCTGGCGCGGTCTCTACTGGTGGGCCAGCCACCGCTCGGCGTCGATGGCGGCCATGCAGCCGGTGCCGGCGGCGGTCACCGCCTGGCGGTAGGTCTTGTCGGCGATGTCGCCGGCGGCGAACACGCCCGGCACGTTGGTGCGGGTCGAGCCGGGCTGCGGCAGCTTGATGTAGCCGGTCTCGTCGAGGTCGATCACGCCCTTGACGAGATCGGTGTTCGGCTGGTGGCCGATGGCGACGAACAGCATCCGGCAGGGGACCTCCTTCCTGGCGCCGGTGCGGACGTCGCGCAGGACCACGCCGCCGAGGCCCCCCTGCCCCTTCTCGCCCAGAATCTCGTCCACCACCTGGTTCAGCTCCCAGGCGATCTTCGGGTTCTCGCGGGCGCGCTGAAGCATGATCTTCGAGGCGCGGAACTCCTCGCGCCGGTGCACCAGGGTGACCTTGCTGGCGTAGCGGGTGAGGAAGCTCGCCTCCTCCATGGCGGTGTCGCCGCCGCCGACCACCAGGACCTCGTGCCCCTTGGCGAAGAAGCCGTCGCAGGTGGCGCAGGCGGACACGCCGTGGCCCATGAGCTCGCTCTCGCCCGGCAGGCCGAGCAGCTTGGCGCGCGCGCCCATGGCCAGGATGACCGCCTGGGCCTCGAACCGGTGGGTGGAGGTGCGGGCGGTGAACGGGCGCCGGCTCAGGTCGAGCTCGACCACGTCGTCCTGGAACAGGCGGGCGCCGAAGCGGGCGGCCTGCTCGCGGAACTTCACCATCAGCTCCGGGCCCATGATCCCCTCCGGGAACCCGGGGTAGTTCTCGACGTCGGTCGTGATGGTGAGCTGGCCGCCGGCCTGGATCCCCTCGACCACGATGGGGGAGAGCTCCGCCCGGGCGGTGTAGAGGGCGGCGGTGAGGCCCGCCGGGCCGGACCCGATGATGAGGACCTGGGACGTCTCCAGCGGTAGCTCGGCGGTCATGTCGCCGGGAGCTTACCGGATCCCGTCGACCGGGAACAACCGGGGCCGGCCGGCCACGGGTCGCGCCGCCTCGCCGGTGCGCGGCAGCGAGGCGGCTCCGCGCCGGGCGAGCCCTCCGCGCCGGGCGAGGAGCCTCGCCGGCGGCGCCTCGCCCGCGGTGCGCCCGCGGCTACCTGCGCCAGGTACCGCTCTTGCCGCCGCGCTTCTCGACCAGCTCGACGTCGGTGATGCGCGCGCCGCGCTCGATCGACTTCACCATGTCGTAGACGGTCAGCGCCGCCGCGCTGACCGCCGTCAGCGCCTCCATCTCGAAGCCGGTCCGGTCGCGCCCGCGCACCTCGGCGCGGATGCGCACGCCCGGCGTCCGCCCGCGCGAGACCACGTCGAGCACCAGATCCGCGCCGGTCACCCGCACCGGGTGGCAGAGCGGGATGAGCTCCGAGGTGCGCTTGAGCGCCATCAGCCCGGCGGTGCGGGCGATGCCGAGCACGTCCCCCTTCTCGACCCGGCCGCCGGCGATGCGCCGCGCGGTCGCCGCCGACACCGCGACGAAGCCGCGCGCCACCGCCATCCGGTCGGTCTCCGGCTTCTCGCCCACCTCGACCATGCGGGCCTTGCCCTTGCGGTCGAAGTGGGTGAGCCGGCCGGCGCCGCCGGCGCTGGCCCGGGCCGTGCGCGAGGGGCGCGCCGGCCGGCTGCGAGCGCGCGCCACCCTACCTCTTCTTCTTCTTCTTGCCGCCGGGCGTCGCCGGGGCGCCGAAATCGAGCTCGATGCGCACCGGCTCGGTCACCGGCAGCGTCATCTGCGCCTCGACGATCTGGTTGCGCGTGTTGGTGCCGACCTCCTTGGTCAGCCGGAGGCCGACCGCGCGCACCGTGTACGTGCCCGGCTCCGGGTCGACCTGGCGGTAGCACTGGCAGCGCTTCTTCTTGCCGTTTTGCAGCCCGCGGGTCTTCTCGTAGACGAACACCTTGCCGTCCCACGGCACCTCGATCGACGCGCCCGGCGCCACCGTCTCGAACTTCTGCGCCTCGAGCTCCTCCTTGGCGGTCTCCGGCGCCTCGCACACCGGGCAGCGCTCCTCGTCGGTGGCGTCGCACGAGGCGGTGCAGTGGGTCGGGAACAGGAGGATCGACTTGGCCTTGGGCGGCTGGCCGCTGAAGGCGATGAAGTTCGGCTGCCAGCCCTTGTTGAGGCTGAAGCTCAGCTCCTCGGTGTGGCTGTTCTTGAGCACGAAGGTCACCGGCGCCGGCGGCGGCGCCGCGTCCGCCTCCACCGCGCCGGCGTCGGCCGCGCCGGCCGCCGGGCCGCCGGCCGTGTCGAGGTCGTTGGAGCTCTCGCCGACACCGCCACCGGTCGCGCTCTGCTTGCTACCGCCGCAGGCGAACGCCGCGGCGAGGAGCGCGACGCCGCCGGCCCGCCAGCCCAGGGAGAAACGAGGGATCATCCCCTCGTTCTACTCGACGGTGACGCTCTTGGCCAGATTCCGCGGCTGGTCGATGTCGGTGCCCTTGTAGTCGGCCACGTAGTAGGCCAGAAGCTGCAGGGGCACGCAGGTGAGGATCGGCTGCAGCTCGGGCGCGGTGTCCGGGATGAGCACCACCTCGTCGGCCGACTCGCCGATCTCCTTGTCGCCGCGGGTCGCCACCGCGATGATCTTCCCCTCGCGGGCGCGCACCTCGGCGAGGTTGGAGATGACCTTCTCGTAGCTCGGGCCGCGCGGCGCCAGGACGACCACCGGCAGCTCGGAGTCGATGAGGGCGATCGGCCCGTGCTTCATCTCGCCGGCGGCGTACCCCTCGGCGTGAATGTAGCTGATCTCCTTCAGCTTGAGCGCGCCCTCGAGGGCGATCGGGTACTGGTTGCCGCGGCCGAGGAAGAGGAAGCCGCGCGCGCCGCCGTAGCGCCGCGCGATCACCTGGAGCTGCGCGCCGCCCTCGACCACGTCGGTCATCTTGCCCGGAAGCTGGATGAGGTCGCCCAGGAGCGCGCGCGCGCGCTCCGGCGACAGCGCGCCGTTTTGCCGGCCGAGGTGGATGGCCAAGAGCACCAGCGAGCAGAGCTGGGTGGTGAACGCCTTGGTCGAGGCGACGCCGATCTCCGGGCCGGCGTGGGTGTAGAAGGCGTGGTCGGCCAGGCGCGGGATCGACGAGTCGAGCACGTTGGAGATGGCGAGCACCTGGGCGCCCTTGCCGCGCGCCTCGCTCACCGCGCCCATGGTGTCGGCGGTCTCGCCCGACTGGCTGATGGCGACCACCAGATCGCCCGGCCCGACCAGCGGGTCGCGGTAGCGGAACTCGGAGGCGAGATCGACCTCGGTCGGCACCCGCGCCAGCGACTCGACCAGGAACTTGCCGACCAGCGAGGCGTGGTACGAGGTGCCGCAGGCGGCGAAGACGACGCGCCTCACCTGGGCGGCGTCGAGCTGGATGCCGTCGAGCGAGACCGTGTCGCGCTCGAGCTCCACGCGGCCGGCCAGGGTGTCGGCGATGGCGCGCGGCTGCTCGTGGATCTCCTTGAGCATGAAGTGCTTGTAGCCGGCCTTCTGCGCCTGCACCGCGCTCCAGCGGATGGTCTTGGGCGCGCGCTCGATCGGCTTGCCGTCGAAGTCGCTGAAGGCGACCCGGTCGCGGGTGACGGTGACGATCTCCCCCTCGTCCACCACGATCATCTCGCGGGTCTCGTCGAGGATGGCGGTGAAGTCGGAGGCGATGAAGTTCTCACCGCTGCCGAGGCCGACCACCAGCGGCGAGGAGTTCTTGGCCGCGACCAGGGTGCTCGGGTCGCCGTCGTTCATCACCACGATGGCGTAGGCGCCGACCACCTTCTTGAGGGCGCGGCGCACCGCCTCGGTCAGGTCGGGCGCGCCGGCCAGCTCGGCGGCGATGAGGTGGGCGAAGATCTCGGTGTCGGTCTCCGAGGAGAACTTGGAGCCGCTCTCGCGCAGCGCCTCGCGCAGCGCCAGGTGGTTCTCGATGATGCCGTTGTGCACCACGCTCACCGGCCCGACCTTGTGCGGGTGGGCGTTCTCGTCGGACGGGCGGCCGTGGGTCGCCCAGCGCGTGTGGCCGATGCCGACCGGCCCGGGCGCCGGCTCCTTCTGCAGGAGCTCCTCGAGCCCCTTGAGCTTGCCGCGGCAGCGGACCACGCGGCTCTCGCCGTTGTTCCACACGGCGACGCCGGCGGAGTCGTAGCCGCGGTACTCGAGCCGGCGCAGGCCGCTGAGGAGGATGGGGGTGGCTTGCCGCTGACCGACGTAGCCGACGATGCCGCACATGATCTAAAGAATGCTCAGGATCCGGGCGGCCGTCACGGACAAGTGCGCGGTCATCACGGATTTCCGGCGGCCGGCTTCGAAGTCGCGGGCTTGCCGGCGGCGGCGGCCGGCTTGGCGGAGGCCCTGGAGGCGCCCCTGGGCGCCGGGGCCTTGGCCGGCCTGGCGGCGGGGGTCGCCTTCGGCGCGGCGGCGGGAGCCGGGGCCTGCGCCGGCGCCGGGGCGGCGCCGCCCTCCTCGCCCTCGCCGCCCTCCTCGCCCTCGCCGTCCTCCTCGCCCTCGTCCTCGTCGAGGTCGTAGTCGTCGTCCTCCTCGCTGTCGGCGACGAGGTCCTCGGCCTCCGGCGCGGCGAACGGCTTCATCTCGCTGTCGGTCGGCAGGTAGTAGCGCTCGTCCGCGCCGCCGCACGCGAGCGCGAGGGCGGCGAGCGCGATGAGGGCGACGGTGGAGAGCACGCGGGAGGGCGACATGGCCGGCACGCTATCACCGGCGCCGGCCCTTGTGAAAGGGGGCGCGCGCGGCGGCGGCGGGCGGGCGCGCGCGGCGCGCCGGCAGGCGGGCGGGCGTGGGCGCGGCGGGCGGGCGTGGGCGCGGCGGGCGCGCGGGCGCGGCGGGCGGGCGGGCGCGCGCGACGCGCGGCCGGCAGGGCCCAAGGCGCCGGTGGGGCGCGGAGAGGTGTCGCATGCGACGGTCGCACCCGTCGCACTGTCGCAGCGATTTTCTTTTTGATGTCATCGCGTTGGGCGTGAATGAAGCCGGGCGGAGGGCCGTCTGTTCAGGCAAGGCGGGGTGATGGCGAGGCGGCAGGGAAGCCGCCACCACGAACCCCCCGGCCCCTGAAAGGAGTCCCCATGAAGAACGTGAAGACGACCCTCCGAGCCCGTCTCCTCGCGGCCGTGGCCGCCTTCGGGTTCACCGCGATCGGCGGCGCCACCGCCGCCAGCGCCCACGAGGGGCACGCCACCGGCGCCAAGGTCCAGGTGAGGCACACCGTGCCGGCGAGCGCGAACGCCAGCGCCAGGGCCAGCGTCGCCACCGGCTACTGGCAGCGGTCCGCAAACGGCTACGTCTGGCGCGAGACCCGGCCGCGCATCGAGCGCAACCACTACAAGGTGACCAGGGTGCGCCCCGGTGTCGACCGCTACGACATCGACCGCGACGGCCGGCTCGACCACTTCGAGATCGACTACCGGCGCTTCGACACCGACCGCGACGGCGTCCTCAGCCACGGCGAGCGGTACCCGTACTGGAAGCACATGGCGGAGATGGGCATCTTCGGCCGCCTCAACAGCGACGAGATCGAGCGAGTGGCGCTGCTCGGCTACGTGTTCGACAAGGACAAGGACGGCCGCATGATGGGAGCCGAGCTGCGCGCGGTGGAGCTCCTCATCGACAGCCTGCGCATGTTCGACCGGACCGATCGCGACGGCGACCGCTACGTGACGAGCGCCGAGCTGCGGCGCGGCGGGAACACCGCCGGGATCCTCGCCATCGGCCCGATGGACAAGAACGGCGACCGCAAGCTGACCAAGAACGAGGTGCGCGACGCCGTGGTCGCCGCCTACCGCGAAGGCCGCGTGTGACCCACACCGAGAGGTGACGGCGGGCTCCCCCCACCCGCCGCGGGGCGAGGACCTCTTCCCGGTCCTCGCCCCTTTTTTTGGTCGACGCGCCGAGATCTTTCCGCCGCGCGCGTCCTCTTCGAATGAAGGTCGCCGGGAGCGGCGGCGTCCTCCCCGTGCAACACGGAGGCCGGCGCGTGCCGGCCGGAGGAACCAGGGACCATGAAGAAGAGGACGAGATCCAGAGGGCGCGGGGCGGCGGTGGCCGCGGCCGCGCTCGGGCTGGCCACGCTCGGGTCGGCGCGGATCGCCGGCGCGCACCCGGCGGGAGATCACGGAGGCGCCGGCGCGGCGTGGCCGCACGGGTACGGCTCGTACGGAGAGCTCGGCGCGGAGGACGCGCTCCACGACCCGTACCGCCGCGTGGGCGGCGAGATCGATCTCGACATCGAGATCGACGTCGACCGCGACCGGGTCCGGGTCCGGCGGCCGGCGGCGCGCCGCCGGGGCCCCGGGACGGCGGCGCCGGTGCGCCAGGCGGTGCGGCTGTTCCGCGCGCTCGACCGCGACCGCGACGGACGGCTGTTCAGGAAGGAGACCCGCGGCTGGTTCGCGCGCAACTTCGACCGCATCGATCGCGACGCGAACCAGTCGATCACGGTCGCCGAGGTGACGCGCGCGATCGAGCGCCAGCTCCGCCGCGGGCGACATGCCACGGTGCGCGGCCGCGTGTGGCGTGATGGCCACCGCAGGGCAGCGCCGCATCACTACCTCGACTAGCTCGCGGGCCGTGAGGTGCGCTCGCCCGAGCGGGCCTCGCCGGCCTGCCCCTTGCTCCCGACGACCACGACCGAGACCGTCGGCCGCGCGCCGACCTGGAGGAGACCCATGACACTGTCCAGCAGAATCAGGCGAGCCGCCTTCGTCGGCGCCCTCGCGGCGGCGTTCGTGCTGCCGCTCGGCCTGGCGACAGACGCCAGCGCCCAGGGCCGCCGGTGGGGCCCGCCCGATCGCCCGCACCGCGGCGATCACGACCGCGGCACCTGGGACTGGTACGGCCCGTACCGCCACGACCTCGACCGCTACCGCGACTGGCCGGATCGCCACGACCGCGAGCTGGCGCGGTTCGACCGCGACCGCGACGGACGGCTGAACCGGAGCGAGCAGCGCGCCTACTTCCAGTACCTGGCGGAGCGCGGCGTGTTCGGCCGGCTCACCCGGCAGGAGATCACCATGGTGTCGCGCTTCGGCAGCACCTTCGATCGCAACGACGACGGCCGCATCACCGGGCGCGAGCGCCGGGGCATCCGGCTGCTCATCGTGGCGCTGCGCCAGTTCGAGCGGGCCGATCGCGACAACAACCGCCGCCTCAGCCCGCGCGAGCTGCACCAGGCGCGCCGGTGGCTGCCGCCGCCCCGCGTCCTGGACCACAACCGCGACGGCATCATCAACCGGCGGGACGTCCGCGACTCGGTGCTCGAGGCCTACCGGCGCGGCCGCATCTAGCGGGACGCCGCCCGGCGCGCCCGCCCTGCCCGCTCGACTCGGTCGGGCGCGGTGAGGCGAGGCGCGCCGCCTTCTTTGCCCGGCGGCGCGCGGTGCCGCGCTTGCCCGGCGCGCCGCCCTGCCGCTCGACTCGGCCGGGCGCGGTGAGGCGAGGCGAGGCGAGGCGCGCCGCCTTCTTTGCCCGGCGACGCGCGGTGCCGCGCTTGCCCGGCGCGCGCTCGCTAGCGGGACGCCGCCCGGCGCGCCCGCGCCGCCGCCACCCCGCCGAAGCTGGGGTTCACGCGCAGGAGCGCGCGGTCGGCGTCGACCACCAGGAGGTCACCCGGCGCCGTCCACGAGAACAGCCCGCGCACGCCGGCGAGGAGCGGCACGCCGGCCGCGTCGAGGATCGCCACCGCTTCCTCGGTCGCCTCCCCGCCCTCGTCGAGCACCACCGCCGCCGCCCCGCGCGCGGCGGCCAGCGCGAAGAAGCCGCCGATGCGCCGGCCGATCCACACGCGCCCGGGCTGCAGGAGCCGCCCGCCGCCGGCGATCACGCCGAGGAGCGCGCACAGCTCGCCGACGTCCTCCGCGCGGTCGACCAGTACCCGCTCGGGCGCGCCCGCCCGCGCCGCGCGGAACGGCGCCCGCGCGTAGTCGCGCGCCACCGCGTCGAGCCGGCCGCCCGGCGCCAGCACGCGCTCGCGGAACCGCCGGTCCTGGAGGAGGAGCTCGAGCCGCGCCATCGCCGCCGTCACCGCCGCCGGCGCGCCCGGAAGCTCCGCGCCGAGCCGCGCCAGGTCGCGCTCGACCCGCGCCAGCGCCGCCGCGCGCCGCGCGGCCGTCGCCGCGGCCGCCTCGCCCCGCGCCATCGCCTCCGCCGTCGGCATCGGCTCGGCGCGGCCGATCCCCAGCCCCGCGGTCAGCGCCCGACCGAGCAGCGCCACGCCGGCCGCCCCGTCCTCGCCCGGCGCCGCCGCCCGCCGCGCCGCCGCCGCCACCAGGAGCGCGAGCGCCTCGGCCGCCAGGCTTGCCAGCCGGATCTCCACCGGCGAGAACCCGCGCGCCGCCGCCCGCTGGAACACCAGCACGCCCAGGCAGCGCCCCGCGCGCACCAGCGGCAACGCCAGGAGCACCGGGAACTGCTCCTCGCCGATCCCGCGCACCCGCTTGAAGTGCGGGTCCGCGTCCGCCGCCCCCACCGCGATCGGCCGCAGGCACTCCGCCGCCCAGCCCACGATCCCGTCCCCCACCCGCAGGCGCAGGTTGCCGATCACCCCCGCCGCCAGCCCCACGTTGCCGCGGACCACCAGGACATCCGCCCCGTCCTCCTCGCGCTCGCGGACATACACGCTCACCACCTCCGCCTCCGCCAGCCGCGACAGCTCCCCGCACGCCCGCGCCAGCGCGTCTTCGAGAGGCCCCGCCAGCTCCCCCGGCTCGAGCGCGCCGAGGATGGGCGATCCCGGCGCCGCCCCGCCTTCCACCCGCAGCGAAACCGCCATCTCCCCACGCCCAGAGCCGGTCATCATCCCCCCAGCCTGCCACCCCCACGTTTCCGGCCCATGTCCACCAGGCAAACCTTGTTCGCTCCGGCAAGGCTCCCCGCCCGACCGCCCCCGACGCAGCCGCGTCACGTGCCCTGGCCCGCCGCGGCCCGCCGCCCCCCGGCCCGCCCCCGCGCGGCCCCCTCATTCGCCCCGCGCCGCGCCCCCCCCCCCCCCCCCCCCCGCCCCCCCCCCCCCCGCCCCCCCCCCCCCCCCGCGCCCGCGCCCCCCCCCCCCCCCCCCCGCCCCCCCCGCCCCCCCCCCCCGCCCCGCTC
>Ga0079224_100016847_pt1 | contig 10280 bp, 10 predicted proteins | sample Stecom2015_FD_80414 | JGI IMG/M metagenome (GOLD analysis project Ga0079224, IMG submission 80414) | Agricultural soil microbial communities from Utah to study Nitrogen management - Steer compost 2015 | ecosystem: Environmental > Terrestrial > Soil > Agricultural land | place: USA: Utah... | reverse complement strand
GTTGGCGCTCGCCGAGCCCGAGCCGTTCACGTTGGCGAACTTGACGACGAAATCGTTGTACCGCGGCGTCACCGGCATGCCGCCCCCGCTTGCGCCGTCTCGATCATGAACTTCTGCATGTCCCAGGCGCCGGTGGGACACCGTTCAGCGCACAGTCCGCAGTGCAGGCAGACGTCCTCGTCCTTGACCATCACCCGCCCGGTGCCGAGCGTTCCGGAGACCAGGAGGTCCTGTTCGAGGTTCAGGGCCGGGGCCTTGAGCTTCCTGCGAAGGTCTGGCTCGGGCTCCTCGGTCGTGAAGGTGATGCAGTCGGTGGGGCAGATGTCGGCGCAGGCGTCGCACTCGATGCACAGGTCGTCGGCGAACACCGTCTGCACGTCGCAGTTCAGGCAGCGTTGGGCCTCCTTGAGGCCGAGTTCGCGGTCGAAGCCCAGCTCGACCTCGACCCGCACGTCCTTCAGCGCCACCTCGGGGGCGCGCAACGGCACCTTGTAGCGCCTGTCGTTGGACACGGCGTTGTCATAGCTCCACTCGTGGATGCCCATCTTCTGGCTAATCAGGCTGGCCTTGGGCGGCGGCCGGTCCGAGACCCGCTCGCCGCGGCAATGGGCGTCGATGCTGATCGCCGCCTCGTGGCCGTGGGCCACGGCCCAGATGATGTTCTTCGGCCCGAAGGCGGCGTCGCCGCCGAAGAAGACTTTCGGGTGGGTCGACTGGAAGGTCACCGAGTCGACCTTGGGCATGCCCCGCTCGTCGAACTCGACGCCGATGTCGCGCTCGATCCAGGGGTAGGCGTTCTCCTGGCCGACGGCGATCAGCACCTCGTCGCATTCGAAATGCTGGTCGGGCTCTCCCGAGGGGACGAGGCGGCGGCGGCCTTTTTCGTCGTACTCGGCGACGACCTTCTCGAACCACATCCCGGTCAGCTTGCCGCCCTCGTAGGTGAAGGCCCTGGGCACCAGATAGTTGAGGATCGGGATGCCCTCGTGCATCGCGTCCTCCTTCTCCCACGGCGAGGCCTTCATCTCCTCGAAGCCGGAGCGGACGATCACCTTGACGTCCTCGCCGCCCAGGCGGCGGGCGGTGCGGCAGCAGTCCATGGCGGTGTTGCCGCCGCCCAGCACGATCACCCGCCGGCCGATGGACTCGATGTGGCCGAAGGAGACCGAGGCCAGCCAGTCGATGCCGATGTGGATGTTGGCCGCCGCCTCCTGCCTGCCGGGAACGTCGAGATCCCGTCCGCGCGGTGCGCCGGCGCCGACGAATACCGCGTCGTAGCCCTCTTCGAGCAGCCCCTTCAGGCTGTCGATGCGCTGGCCGAGCCGCAGCTCGACGCCGAGCTGGGCGACGTAGCCGACTTCCTCGTCGATCACCTCTTCGGGCAGACGGAAGCGGGGGATTTGCGAGCGGATCATGCCGCCGCTCTTGGCCTCCTGGTCGTAGCAGACCAGCTCGTAGCCGAGGGGCGCGAGGTCTCGGGCGACGGTCAGCGAGGCGGGCCCGGCGCCCACCAGGGCCACGCGCTTGCCGTTCTTCTGCTCCACGGGACCGGGAAGCAGCTCGGCGACGGCGCCCTTGTTGTCGGCCGCGACCCGCTTGAGCCGGCAGATCGCCACCGGCTCCTCATCCACCCGCCCGCGTCGGCAGGCCGGCTCGCAGGGGCGGTCGCAGGTCCGCCCGAGGATCCCCGGGAAGACGTTGCTCTTCCAGTTGATCATGTAGGCGTCGGTGTATCGGCCCTCGGCGATCAGCCTGATATATTCAGGGACCGGCGTGTGGGCAGGGCAGGCCCACTGGCAATCGACCACCTTGTGAAAGTACTCGGGCCCCTCTGCGCGGGTGCGCTGCACTTCTCGTTTCCTTCCCGCGACACTCTACTCTCGCGGAGGCGAACGGCCCAATTTCGACCTTCGCCTGCCCCGACGCGGCGTCATTCTGAGGCATCGTAGGCCCCTATCCGCGGCAGCGCCAAGCCTGAAAGTGATCAACGATCACGCAAATCGTGAGCGCTCAAAGGTTCGTGAGGCTTACGGTCAAGCTCTTTACCCCGAACGCCGTTTCACGGTTGATGGATGGTTAACGGGTCGCCTTTGGACGGGAGACATCGATGACGCTCAACCTCGAGACCGGCGGGCTGGCCGCATCAAGCGAAGAACTGGCCCATCGTGCGGCCCTGCAGTGGTTGGAACCGGAAGAGGAATCCGCCAGCCTGTCGCTGTTCCAGCAGATCAACGAGCGCCGCGCCGCCGTCGAGAATCCCGAGGCCCTGCGCATCCTGCGCTCCCTCTGAGTTGGAGCGCCGCCCGCCGGCCATTGCGGGCGCGCAGCCCCTGCGCCTACCATCCCGCCGCGTCTCGAACGCCGTATCAGAAGAGGGTAGGGGATGGAGTATCGCAGGCTGGGCAACAGCGGGCTGAAGGTCAGCGCCGTCGGGATCGGCTGCAACAACTTCGGCATGCGCATCGACCAGGAGGCGACCAATGCCGTGGTGGCCGCCGCGCTCGACGCCGGAATCAACTTCTTCGACACGGCCGACGTCTATGGCGGCAGCCAGTCCGAGGTGATGCTGGGCAAGGCGCTGGCCGGCCGGCGCGACGAGGTGGTGATCGCCACCAAGTTCGCGAGCCCGATGGGCCAGCGGCCGGATCAGAAGGGCGGCTCGCGCCGCTACATCATGCAGGCGGTGGAGGCGAGCCTGCGACGGCTCGGCACCGACTACATCGACCTCTACCAGATGCACAGGCCGGATCCCGACACACCGATCGAGGAGACGCTGGCGGCGCTCGACGACCTGGTGAAGGCCGGCAAGGTCCGCTATCTCGGCAATTCCAACTTCACCGGCTGGCAGATCGCCGACGCCGACTGGATCAGCCGCAGCGCCAACCGCGAACAGTTCGTCTCGGCCCAGAACCTCTACAGCCTCCTGGAGCGGGGCTCTGCCCGTGAGGTTCTGCCCGCCTGCGAGCGGTTCGGGCTGGGCTTCCTGCCGTTCTTCCCGCTCGCCTCGGGCCTGCTCACCGGCAAGTACAGGAAGGGTGAGCCGCCACCGGAAGGCACCCGCCTGGCCGCCTGGGGCAAGCGTGGGCAGGAGGCGCTGTCCGAACGCAATTTCGAGAAGCTGGAGAAGCTGTCGGCCTGGGCCGAAGCGCGGGGCAAGGGGCTGCTCGATCTCGCCTTCGCCTGGCTGCTGGGGCAGCCGGTGGTCTCCTCGGTCATCGCCGGCGCGACGCGCCCGGAACAGGTTCAGGCCAACGCCGTGGCCGCCGCCTGGGCGCTGACCCCGGACGAGGTGGAGGAAGTGACGGCGCTGGTCGCCTGAGCCGCGCATTCATCCTCCATGCCCGAAAAGAAAATCATTCCCCCGCCCCAGCCTCACGTCGAGGAGGTGGTGGGCAACGAGGCCCAGATGGCCTCGGCCAGCTACCTGCTGCCGGCGCTGGACACCGACTTCCTGCTCTCCGACGAGATGCGGGGCGTGCGGTTCCTGCTGGAGTACGCCAAGGCCGAGGTCATCCTGCGCAAGTGGGGCATCGTCTCCACCATCGTGGTGTTCGGCAGCGCCCGCAGCCACGAGCGGGGCAATGGCCGGGCCGCCTTCTGGTATCAGCAGGCCCGCGAGTTCGGCCGCATCGCGTCCGAACGTGGCGGTGCGCTGCTCCACGGCGAGCCGATCCGGCGCAACGTCATCGCCACCGGCGGTGGTCCGGGTATCATGGAGGCGGCCAACCGCGGGGCCAGCGACGTCGGGGCCCCCTCGATCGGCTACAACATCACCCTGCCGCACGAGCAGGAACCGAACGCCTACTCGACGCCGGAGCTGACTTTCCGCTTCCACTACTTCGCCATGCGCAAGATGCATCTGGCGATCCGGGCGAGGGCGCTGGTGATCTTCCCCGGCGGCTTCGGCACCCTCGACGAGCTGTTCGAAATCCTCACCCTCCGCCAGACCGACAAGGCGCCGGTGATTCCCATCGTTCTGTTCGACAAGGCGTACTGGAGCAAGCTGATCAACTTCGAGCACCTGCTGGAGGCCGAGATGATCAACCGGGTGGACCTCGAGCTGTTCAAGTTCGCCGAGAGCGCCGAAGAGATCTGGGAAATCCTGGTGGCCAACGGGCTCGAGACCTTCGGACCGATGGCGGGGAGCGTCGCAAGGGGCTGAGCGGATGTCCGACCGCGCCAGACTGGCCGAGATGATCGCCGCGGCCCGCGACGTGGTGGTGTTCACCGGCGCCGGCATCTCGACCGAATCCGGGATCCCCGACTTCCGCAGCCCCGGCGGGGTGTGGAGCCGGATGAGCCCGATCTACTTCCAGGACTTCGTGCGCAGCGAGGAGAAGCGGCGTGAGGCCTGGACCCGCACCTTCTCCGGTCGGGCCGGCTGGACGGGGAGGGAGCCCAACGCCGGCCACCGGGCGGTCGCGCGTCTGGTGGAGCAGGGCAAGGTGTCGGTGGTCATCACCCAGAACGTCGACGACCTGCACCGGGTCAGCGGCGTGCCGCCGGAGCAGATCATCGAACTGCACGGCAACGCGACCTATGCCGGCTGCCTCGAATGCGGCCTGCGGCACGAGCTGGAGGAGCTGAAGGGCCCCTTCCTCCAGCGCGGGGTGATCCCGGCGTGCCGCAACTGCGGCGGCATCGTGAAGACCGCCACAATCTCGTTCGGCCAATCGATGCCGGAGGAGCCGATGCAGCGGGCGCAGGAGGCGACGCTGGCCTGCGACCTGTTCCTGGTGCTGGGTTCGTCGCTGGTGGTCTATCCGGCCGCGGGCTTTCCGATCATGGCCAAGCGGCACGGCGCCAGGCTCGCCATCGTCAACCGCGAGCCGACCGAGCAGGACATGCTGGCCGACCTCGTCCTGCACGACGAGATCGGGCCGGTGATGAGCCAGATCGTGAAGGTGAACTGATCAGCCGCGGCGCAGGTCGGTTCGGACCGTTCGCTGGGCGATCATCCGACCGGGGTCGACGCGGCCTTTTCCGGGCGCGGCGATCTCCAGGTGCACGTGGTCGGTGATGCCGGCGTAGCGCGGCTGCAGGCTGTCGGCGCGGCCGATCGGATCACCCACGCGGACGGCGTCGCCGACCTGGACGTCCGGATCGACGTAGAACACGCGCGCCTCGTAACCGAGCGCCGGATTGGTGATCTCGACGTAGCGGTAGTGCGGGGCGTCGCCGTAGCAGTAGCCGATGTGGCTGACGTAGCCACTGATAGGCGCGACCACGGTCTGGCCGGCCTCGGCGATATAGTCCACGCCCGCATGGCGGCGGCCGCCGCCGTCGCGAGAAGCCCCGAAGGCCCCCGAGCCGAAGGCGTCGTGCTCCCGTGGGGCCTTGCCGGTGGGGTTGGCGAAGTCCGGCGCGCCGTCGCCGTCCACATCGAGGCCGCGCCAGACGGTCATGTAGGCCGGGGCTGTCACCTCGCGGGGGAACAGGCGGTTCATCACCGGGGTCTCGCCGGCCGAGGCGGGCCGCGACGTCAGGACGGCGCTGGCGTAGCCCCGCGCCTGCGCCGCGACCGCGAAGAATGCCGCGCACCAGGCGGCCAGCAGCACGAAGGCCGCGAGCTTCTTCCAATGCGGGTGTGCGGGCGCGTTCAGGCGCGTACGGTCCAACGGATCCACCTTCCTCGATTGATGTGATTTCGCCGCTTAACGGCTGTATTTTCTAAGGTTAGGCGGCTCGGCCGCCGTCCCACCCGCGCGGGGGGGTGGTCTGTCCTAATATGGGACACGAGGCCCCGGCCGCGATGCGGCATGGCGCCGCCCACGCGGGCCGGGCTGGGCCTTGTCGGTTGAATCATGTGGAAATGGGCTACCCGGGCAGTGGCGCCGCCCTGCGAGTTCTGCTTTTGTTCCTCAGCGCAGGTGGAGGGTTCATGGAGCAGGCGGTGAAGGCGGCGGCCCCGGAGGCGGGCGGGCTGGTGGCGAGGTGCAATTCGGCCGGCTGCGGAGCGTCGAGCGCCGTCGATCTCGCCGACTGGTTGGACCTCGGACCCGGCGTCCCGCTGCGGGCCTTCGAGGCGCGGCTGCGCTGCGCCTGCGGCGGGCGGCGCATACGGCTGGAGCCCTGGGCCGGCGAGTCGCCGCGGGCCAACCCGTCGATCTACCGCTTCCGCTGACCGGGAAAGGCCTCGCCGGGGGAACGGCGAGGCCTCGGGGGGACTTGGTCTTGCGCGGCCTGTGGGGTGGCGTCGCGCCCCGGATAAACGGGACGCCGCTCGCCGGGTTCCCGCACAGCGCGAAAATGGGAAAATGCAGCGCTCTGCGTGCGTGCGGCAAAGTCGGAGAGGGCGCTCAGACCACGCCCTGGGCCTTGAACGCCTGGTTGAAGGCCGAGCTTAGCGGTCGAAAAGGGCGCGGGTTCGTTCCAGGGGGTCCTCCCATCGCGCACCCAGTTCTCGCCTAAGGAAGATTATCAGAAATAAATCGCGCGGCGCTCAAGGGGCGGAGCGCATCAGTCCCGCCTAGAGGTTCCCGGCCAATTTTGACCTGGGACAAGGCGGCGCTTCGCCCGCGCTGGCATCAGTGGCGCATGGAGTGAAGGTCCAGCGTTGGAGGGCGTCGTGTTCCTGGGGCCGCTCAGCCGTCAGTTGATCGTAGCGCAGCCGGCGCCGCCCGGACGGCCCAAAGCCCGCTGACCGCCGCTCTCAGGGTCGCCGGAACCTCGCGGCCCACGCAAACCAACAAGGCTCACATCATGTCTCTCTCAGGCCTCGGCCGCGCCGGCCTGCTCATGGCCGGCGTTTCGCTCGCCGCGCTCGCCGTTCCGCTGACCGCTCAGGCGCAGACCCCCACCGTCCTGCCACCGATCGAGGCCGACGTCGCGCCCGTCGCCACGGCCGCAGCGCCGTCGGAAGTCGTGGTTGTGGGCGATGATCTCCATCGCCATCGCCACGCCACCGCGGACGCGATGTCGATCGCCGCTGGCGCGCCGGGCATGGCGGTTCAGGCGAACGGCGGCTTCTCCAGCCTTCCGGTAATGCGCGGCCTGGCCGACAGCCGGGTGCTGGTCTCGGTGGACGGCGTGCAGATCACCGCCTTCTGCCCCAACGGCATGAACCCGCCGGGCTCCTACGTCTCGCCCGGCCGGCTGCAGTCGATCGCCATCCTGCCGACCCTGTCGCCGGTCAGCGCCGGCGGTGACAACATCGCCGGCGTCGTGTCGCTCACCACCAAGCCGCCGACCTTTGCAACTGACGGAGAAGGCCTCGAGGTCAGCGGTGAAGTCGGCGTCAGCTACCGCAGCGTAGCGGACGCGATCGGCGCGACGGCCCGGGTCACGGTCGCCGGCCCCCGCTTCAGCGTCGGCTACGAGGTCGCCTGGAACCGCGCTGAGAACTACCGCGCCGGCGACGGCCAGCGGGTCCGTTCGACCCTCTACGAGATCTACGAACAGGCCCTCACCCTGGCCTGGCTCACCGACCAGGGCGTGCTCAGCCTGCGGGCCGGCAGGCACTTCTCGCCCTACGAGGGCTTCCCCACCCAGCGCATGGACCTGACGGAGAACGACAGCAGCTTCGCCGACCTGCGCTATGAGGCCGCCTACGCCTGGGGCGACCTGAACGCCCGCGCCTCTTGGCGCGAGGTGGATCACGAGATGAACTTCCTGGCCGACAAGGGCGGCTCGGCCACGGGCGGGATGCCGATGATGAGCCAGGGGCGCGATCTCTCGGCCGCGGTCTCCGTCAGCCGTCCGCTGAAGGACGGCGGCGCCCTTCGGGCAGGCCTCGAGGCCTACCGTTCCGACCTGGACGACTGGTGGCCGCCGGTGGCGGGCAGCGCGATGATGGGGCCGCTGACCTATTGGAACGTCACGGACGGCCGCCGCGAGCGGACCGGCGCCTGGGCGGAATGGGAAGCCAATCCCACGCCCGCCTGGACGACGCTGGTCGGCGCCCGCGTCGAGCATGTCGAGACCGACGCCGGACCGGTGCAGCCCTACGCCTGGACCGGAATGATGAGCGCGCCCGACGCCGCTGCGGCGCTGGCCTTCAACACTCGCGACCGCGGCCGGGCCGACGACAATCTCGACCTGACCGCCAAGGCCATCTGGCGGCCGAACCAGGCGACGACGCTCGAGTTCGGCTACGCCCGCAAGACCCGCTCGCCGACGCTCTACGAGCGCTACGCCTGGGGCGTCGGGGACATGTCGAGCGCGATGACCTCGTTCGCCGGCGACGGCAACGGCTACGTCGGCGATCCCGACCTCGAGCCCGAGGTTGCCCACCACCTGGCTGCGACCCTGCGCCTGGAGGATTCCGGCGGCGAGCGGGGCGTAACCATCGGCGCCTACCACTCCTACGTCGACGGGCTGATCGATGCGGTGAAGATCGGCGACCTGCCGCGGGGCTTCGTGAAGCTGCGCTTCGCCAACGTCGACGCCCGGCTCTACGGCCTCGACGCCAGCGCCTTCGCCAGGATCTGGGACAGCGAGGCGCTTGGGCGCGGCCAGCTCACCGGGACTCTCTCCTGGGTGCGCGGCGAGAACCGCGACAGCGGCGATGATCTCTACCACATGGCGCCCCTCACCGCCCGGATGGCGCTGGAGCAGAGCAAGGGCCGCTGGACCAACGTCGCCGAGCTCGAGCTGGTCGGCGAGAAGGACCGCATCAACGCCCTGCGGAACGAGCCGGAAACCGCCGCCTACGCCCTCCTCAACCTCCGCACCAGCTGGAAGGGCGAGCGGCTGCGCGTCGACCTGGCGGCCGAGAACGTCTTCGACGCGGACTACGACCTGCCCCTTGGCGGGATGGCGTTCGGCGACTTCCGGGCCGCCGGCTACACGGTCCCGATCCAGCCGCTGCCGGGGCCGGGCCGCTCCATCAACCTCGGCCTGACGGTGGCGTTCTGATGCCCCTGCACCGCCTCTCCTCCGCCCACATGGCCGCGGTCGGCGTCTCCCTCGCCGCCCACGCCGCCGTAGCCTGGGGCGTCATGCAGAGCCACGGCGTCACGGCCTTCGCGCCGCAGCCGGACACGGCGGTGAACGTGACCCTGATCGACGCCGCCGAACTGTTCGGGGCCCCCGCCCCGGCGCCGATTCCGGTCCGCCCGGACGCGCCCACGCCGCCCGAGCCCAAGCGCGAGGCGGTGCGCAAGCAGCCCACGGCGCAGACGTCCGCCAACGCCGCCCCGCCCCTCGCGGCCCCTGCCCCGCCGCCGCTCGTGGAGCCGGTGCAGGCAGCCGCCGCAGCCCCGCTTCCGCCCACCGTCGCGCCGCAGCCGGTCGCAACGCCCGCGGTCCACGCCGAGGACCCGCTGGTGGACTACCGGCGCCGGGTTTGGGCGCACCTTTCCGGCCGCGCGCCAGCCGCGCCGCGCGGCGCGGGCGTGGCCGTGGCGGTGTTCGGCCTCGACGAGACGGGCGTCATCCTGTTCGTGAAGCTCGGGCGCTCGAGCGGCGATCCGGCGTTCGACCGGGCGTGCCTGAACGCCGTGCGCGCCGCCGGGCCGATGCCGAGGCCCCCGACCGGCGCGCGCCGCGAAGATCTGGTCTTCGAACTGCCGGTGAAGCCGCGGCGGGCCTAGCTCGCGTTCGTCAGTCGAAGGTGCGGATCGAGGGGTCGCGCCGGGCGATCTTCTGCAGCGTCTCGACGAAGAATGGCGGCTCCAGCGACAGCACGCGCGCCTCCAGCGCCTCCGGCGTGTCGCCGGGCTCGATCGCTACAGGCCGGCGGGCGACGATGGGGCCGCGGTCGTACTCCTCGTCCACCAGATGGATGCAAATTTCGCTCTGCGGCGCGCCGGCGGCGAGCACCGCCTCGTGCACGCGGCGGCCGTACATCCCCTCCCCGCCGAAGTCCGGCAGGGGGCCCGGGTGGATGTTCAGCACCCGGTCGCGGAAGGCCGCGAGGGTTTTCGGGCCCAGCCGGCGCAGATAGCCCGACAGCACCACCAGTTCGACGCCGGCCTCGGTCAAAGCCGCGCAAAGGCGCGCGTCGGCGCCCTCTGGGTCGGCCTGGGTCGGCACGCACAGTGTCGGCACGCCGTGTTCGGCCGCGAACGCCATCGCCGGGGCGTTGCGGTTGTTGCTCACCACCAGCCGCGCCTCAGCCTCCAACGCCCCGCTCTCGATGGCGTCGACGATGGCCCGCATGGCGCTCCCGTTGCGCGAGGCCAGGAAGCCGATCCTAAGAGGTCGGGAAATCACGCGAACTCCGCTCCCAGCCGATGCTCGATCACCAGGCCGTCGTAGGCCGGCTCGACGCCTTGAGGGAGCTGGGCCTTCAGGTCGTTGTAGTCGAGGTCGATGTGCAGGTTGGTGAGGATGGCCCG
>Ga0079224_100016846_pt1 | contig 10280 bp, 10 predicted proteins | sample Stecom2015_FD_80414 | JGI IMG/M metagenome (GOLD analysis project Ga0079224, IMG submission 80414) | Agricultural soil microbial communities from Utah to study Nitrogen management - Steer compost 2015 | ecosystem: Environmental > Terrestrial > Soil > Agricultural land | place: USA: Utah... | reverse complement strand
CTATGGTTCAGCGGTATAGCGTTAGTCGGTTGGGGAATTATTGAGGCAAATAACAACTTAGATATTGCATCCGAGATTCTGGTCTTTATTGGAGGGCTTCTTTCGCTAATGTGGTTTGCGTTTGCGATTTGGGTAACTCCTATCACTACTAACTGGCTCATGAGCACCGGCATGAGTTTTGTACTCAAGCCCTTTGAAAAAGCGATCAATAAAAAACTGGACGACACCCTCGAGGACGGTTGTAGTGAGTTCAACCGAGCCACCGGGCTGGTTTGCCTGGCTCTCGGGCGAGGCCGGTTTTTCGAAGCCCCGTTTGTGGAATTCGATGCTTATGTGGATCGGGTGATCCAGCAAAGCGGTGTGTTCTATCGGCTCATTTTTGTGCATCGCTATACACAGAAGTCATTCCATAAAACGGCTTTCAGTACCATCGAATCCAGCAAGTCAGAGGCCCTGGCACTTTGGGATGTACTTCAGACCTACATGGATGCGACGCAGCCCCTGCCAGATGTACCACGGCTGGAACCATTCCGACACCTGGATCCTGTCACCGCTGAACATGACCTGCGCAGCGGTCGTAATCCTCGCTTCTGGCGCGATCTGGATTTGGAAGCCTGGAAGGAAGGCGAGGGCAAGGAATGGCTGAAGCGGCAGGAGGAGTATCCCTGGAATACGCGCAAGTGCTGGCTCACGCCGCAACTCGGTAAGATATCGATGGCGGAATACCGTGAGCTACGTCCAGCCGATGCATGGCCGATTTGATAACACGCTCGATTCTGTAATGGCTGGACCGAAAACCGGTGCCATTACAGAATCGAAGTCACTTTACCAACTCCCCACATTCTCCATACTCGCCCAAGGCTCCCGAGCCGGCAGCGCATCGCCTTTCTGCAGCAACTCAATAGAGATGCCATCCGGTGTCTTGATGAACGCCATATGGCCATCCCGGGGTGGGCGATTGATGGTGACGCCGTTGGCCTGGAGTTTCTCGCACAGGGCGTAGATATCGTCCACCCGGTAGGCCAGATGGCCGAAATTGCGGCCGCCGGTGTATTCCTCCGGATCCCAGTTGTAGGTCAGTTCGATCATGGGCGCTTTGTCTTCCCGAGCCCTGGCTTCGTCTTCCGGGGCAGAGAGCAACACCAGGGTGAAGCGGCCTTTTTCGTTGCTCTTACGGCTGATTTCTACCATGCCCAGCAAATCGCAGAAGAAGTGCAGCGTGTCGTCCAGGTTGCTCACCCGGATCATGGTGTGCAGGTATTGCATAAGGTGCTCCTTGGCTGGTCAGGTTCTGAATTGTATACCCCACAGTTTACGGTATTCTTCGGCAATGACTAAGATCGAGATTACCGAGACGTTGCTGGCGTTTGAGGTGCCGGCGGTCCGGCATCTGGCCTGGTTGTGTCTGTCGCCTCAGCTGTTAAGGCATGAGCTCAGTTTCGATCCTGCCGCCCATCTGCCCCCGGAATTCCTGGAGACGTTGAAACGGTGGGAGCGGAACCCTGATACCCTGCCTGCGCGGTTGACGGAAACGCCGGAGCGTCGGCTTGGCCACTATTTCGAGCGCCTGTACGAGGTGTTACTGCGGGATCTGTTAGGTTGGGACATTGTACTGCAGAATCAGCAGGTTCAGGCCGAGGGGCGAACGCTGGGAGAGCTGGATTTTCTGGTTCGCAACCGGTGCTCCGGCCAACTGGAGCACCACGAAATTGCCATCAAGTTCTATCTTGGCTTCGTAACAGAGGCGAACCAGCCCCGGTGGTACGGACCCAATGCCCGGGATCGGCTGGTTCTGAAGACTGAGCGCCTGCTGAATCACCAAAGCCGCTTGTGCCAGCGACCAGAAACTCAGGGTTTGCTGACCAGTGTCGGCGTCTGCGAACCGGTAACGCCACGAATCTTCATGCCCGGTTATCTGTTCTACCCAGTTGCTCAAACGCTGTCTGAGGCCCCTGCACAGGTGCCGAGGGAGCATCTGAAAGGTCACTGGATGAGGCTTGATCAGGCTCGGCAGGAGAATATCTCTGGCTGGGTGCCCCTGTTCAAGCCGGACTGGATCGGCCCCTGGGCTCAATCGGCTCCGCCGGATACAGCATTGGCGAGGGCGGCGCTTGATCGGGTGGAGAGCGCCGGTATACCCCAGTTGTTTGCCGTTTTGAACAGGCGGCCGGAATCCGATCACTGGGTAGAGGCCAGTCGGGTGTTCGTTATGCCGCCTCAGTGGCCGGGTGCGGGCGCCTAAGACCATTGTAGGGGCTGTTCGGTTCACAGAAACGGGCCTTGGTCGTTGTCACATTCGTGACACGGTTCTAGAATTCCGGGCTGTTCAGGTGGCATCAGGACGATGCCCGTAAGCCAAGGAAGGAGATGCCCCGATGGAAGATTGGCAAGGATGTCTGTCTCCGGAGTGTCAGACCGCGCTGTTGATGGCCCGAGAAAATGTTGGGCGCCGGGGCGGTTCTGTGATTACTGCCGAAGATTTTCTGCTGGCATTGCTCGATGCCATCCCCGCGATTCCCCCGTTTTTGCAACGCCAGAGTATCGATCTGGACGAACTCGTTCGCACCATTCAGGGTGAGCAGCCCATCGTGACCGAGGTGGTCGGAGACGGTGATCTGTCCTCCCAGTTGATCTATTGGATTGCCTCTGCCCGCGAGTCGGCAGAGGTCCCCTGGCTCGATTGGCCGGTGCTTCTGAAAGCCCTGACGTCCCAGTGTGAGCGGCTTCAGGATAAAGCCTATGTGGCTGTACTCGAGCTTGTGACTTACTGGCACTCGGCACATGACGTGCCTGTGCCCACCTCCGATGCCCGTTTCGTTGCGCCGGTATCGATTGCGGAACCAGAATGGCTTGCGTTGGCGGAAGATGTTGCAGTTGCCCTGGCGGCCAATCCCGAAGCATTGATTTGGGTTCGGGGCCCCAGGGGGGCCGGAAAGTCGGCCTGGCTGCACTCGCTCCTGAGCACTCCCGGCCTGGCCTGGGTTCAGGTTGATCCTCGCCGGGAGTCCGAAGTGCTGGCCTGCGATCAACCGGTTTTACCGTCAGCTGATTCCTCCTCTGAGCATTGGCCTGCGCTGGTATTGGACAATGTCAGCCCCGCCGATTTGCTGACGTTGATAGCCGAGCCGCTGGGGCTGATCCGGGATCTGGTTTCCGGCTGGTCTGGGCCAATCCTGCTGATTGGTCGTGATTCGATGACGGATTCCAGCGGTGTCGTTCGGTTGGGGCAGTTGCTGGGCCGTGAACCTGAGGTTCTGGAGTTGCCTCCGGTGAGCGTCCGTCAGCGGAGGGCGGTACTCACCGCACATCAACCGGCAATCGAAAAGCGTTGGAATATCCAGGTTTCCCAGGCGGCTCTCGAATATGCGGCTTCCCGACAAAGCAGCTGTGTCAGCAGTCCTGGTGGTATGCTGCAGTGGGTACGGCGAGCCGCCGCCCGGCTGGATTTGTTTGCCAGTCGTGGCTCGGTGTCGGCAGCGGCACTGGAAGGCGAAAAAGAGGTGTGGCACCGGCAGTCTCTGGTTGCACTGGCGCGGGGAGAAGATTGCCATCTCCCGGAGCAGAAAGCCGAGGTCCTGATGATTGAACAGGCGGCGGCGGATGTTCTCTGGCACGAGCGCAAGCGGGCCGGCACGCTCCGACGATTGCTGGTGGACGATCTGCGCGAGGAACTGGAGCGATGGGTTGCAGCGAGGCCCGGGCCGGTTCACTATGTGCGACATTGCGAACAACTGCAGGGAGAATCCTTGGGTGCAGGATCTGGAAATCTACATTCGTGACCTTGAACCGGCCGCGGTCTCCAAATGGCTGGAAGGCCAACTGGACGAATTACAGCTGGACGATACCGACGTCAGTTCCGTGGTGAAGGGCATGGCCAGGTATAGCGGCGCGCGGGTGCGCATCACGCTGTATCCGGGCGCTTTCGGCAAGCGTTTCACTTCACTGGTGATGGAAGGCGATGAGCTGCCCTGGAACAGCGACCTGGATTGCGCTCGCAGTGCCTGGCGGGCAATGGATACTGAAATCCGCTGCAGCCCGGGAGACTGGAAAGAAGGGGATCCGGTGGAGGACGATAAGTGGTGGCGGCTGGATCATCGCGGCGAGCAGTTGGTGGTCTGGAACTGACATCCACAAGGTTTTCGGCTTGAAACAAAAAAGCAGCCCCGAGAGGCTGCTTTTTTATTGGCGCGTGCGAGACCTGTCTCAGTCGCTCAGGATAGACACGTTGTCTGCCTGCAGGCCTTTGTCTGCCTCAACCACGTTGAAGCGCACCAGTTGGCCCTGGCGAAGCACGCGGCGACCACGGCCACGGATGGCGCGGAAGTGCACAAAGATCTCGTCGCCACTGTCACGCACGATAAAGCCGAAGCCTTTCTTGACGTTGAACCACTTGACGGTGCCTTCCTCGTTACCTTCCGGAGTGCTGTCGTCAAAATCGTCTTCTTCGTCGTCATACTGATTGCTGGGCTGGGCGCTGCGAGGTGGTGCTTTGCGCGCGGTTGAGTTCTGCGCGGCAGGTTGCTTGCCGGCGAGTGCAATCGCAACAAAGGCGGCAACGGCAAAGACAACAAACGCGAACAGATAGGCCGCTACGCCACCCTGGCTACCCAGAGCTTCCAGGCCCTGGCCCATTGCCAGGATTTTCAGGGGTTCCGGAGTGGTGGTAAGCAGAAGGCCGAGTACAAACGGTGCCGGAATCGCGATCAGAATGGCAACAAGGATCGCTTTGGCTGGATTACGCATTGGTTGGTTATTCTCCATGGTTTAACACTGACGATAAAAAGCCGGACATCGGGTAACATGGCATGTCTGGCCGGTGAACGCCGCCAACCCCGGGAAAACTGATTATCCCGGCCGCAGGCGGTAAAAGGCGGCATGATACCAGATTACAGAAAGGGCTGACCAAACCTCATGAGCAAAAACTCCCTGGAAGAACGACTGGCAGAACTGGAAATGCGACTTGCGTTCCAGGATGAGCTGATCAACACGTTGAGTGATCAGGTTGCCAAGCAGGAAATGGACATTCGGGAACTGTGGGACGCCAAGAAAATGCTGCACAAGCAACTCAAGGATATCTCGCCGTCCAATATCCGGCGGGAAGAAGAGGAAACACCCCCGCCGCATTATTGATCAGAGGCTCATTGTGAACCTCTGGTTCGATTCCTTAGGCCAGCAGCTCGACCAGGATCTGTTCGTAGATCTCGGACAGCGTGTCCAGATCCTCAGCCTTCACACACTCGTCCACTTTGTGAATGGTGGCGTTGATCGGGCCGAGTTCGACCACCTGGGCACCGGTGGGCGCAATGAAGCGACCGTCTGAGGTGCCGCCGGACGTAGACAGTTCTGTCTCACGGCCAGTCACGGTTCGAATGGCATTCTGCGCGGCCGATACCAGCGCGCCTTTGTCGGTCAGGAATGGCCGGCCACTGAGGTGCCATTGCAAGTCGTACTTCAGGTTGTGCCGGTCCAGGATAGCGACCACTCTTTCTTCCAGACTTTCCGCGGTGTTCTCGGTGCAGTAACGGAAGTTGAAGTGCACCAGGCACTCCCCGGGCACAATATTGCTGCCGACGCCGGCCTCGACCCGAGTTATCTGGAAGGTGGTAGGCGGGAAGAAGTCGTTGCCGTTGTCCCAGAATTCCTTGGCCAACGCGTCCAGTGCCGGTGCAACGTTGTGGACGGCATTCTCGGCCAGATGCGGGTAGGCCACGTGGCCCTGAACGCCGTGAACGGTGAGGTATCCGTGCAGGGAGCCGCGCCGGCCGTTCTTGATCACATCCCCTACCTGATGGGTGCTGGAAGGTTCGCCAATCAGGCACCAGTCCATTTTCTCATTGCGGGCTTCGAGGGTTTCCACCACTTTTACGGTGCCATCCTGGGCCGGGCCTTCCTCATCGCTGGTGATCAGCAGGGCAATCGAGCCCCGATGATTCGGGTGGTTGGCCACAAAGCGTTCACAGGCGGTGATGAAGGCCGCCAGGCTTCCCTTCATGTCCGCTGCGCCCCGACCGTGCAGGTAGCCGTCCTTAATGATCGGGTCAAACGGCGGGTGAGCCCAGTTTTTCTCGGGGCCAGTGGGTACCACATCGGTGTGGCCGGCAAATGCCAGAACAGGCCCATTGTTGCCCTTTCTTGCCCACAGGTTGTCGGTTTCGCCAAAGCGCAGGTTTTCCCCACTGAAGCCCAGTGGCGCCAGGCGTGACATCATCAGTTCCTGGCAGCCAGCGTCGTCCGGCGTTACGGATTGGCGGCGGATAAGATCCTTGGCAAGTTCCAGGGTGGGGGAGAGCGACATAGGGAAACCTGTTCGATAAGAAAAGAGTAGAGGGAATAACACCACAGAACCCCCGGTGTTGGTGGGTTCTGTGGCGGGCTGCCGCCTTAGTTGTTGGCGTGCAGTTCTTCGTTCAGTTCAATGGCGGTCTTGTTGGTTTTGCACTCAACCGCACCGGTCTGGCTGTTGCGACGGAACAGCAGATCGTTTTTGCTGGCCAGATCGCGGGCTTTCACCACTTCCACCAGTTTGTTGTGGTCATCCAGCAGGGCGACCTTGGTGCCTGAGGTGATGTACAGGCCGGCTTCAACGGTGCAGCGATCACCCAGCGGGATGCCGATGCCGGCATTGGCGCCCAGCAGGCAGTTCTCGCCCACGGAAATAATGATGTTGCCGCCGCCGGAAAGCGTGCCCATGGTGGAACAGCCGCCGCCCAGATCGGAGCCTTTACCGATCATCACGCCTGCGGAGATGCGCCCTTCGATCATGCTGGTGCCTTCGGTACCGGCGTTGAAGTTGATAAAGCCTTCATGCATGACGGTGGTACCCTCGCCTACGTAGGCACCCAGACGTACTCGGGCGGTGTCGGCAACACGTACACCCTTGGGCACCACGTAATCGGTCATCTGCGGGAATTTGTCGACCGACTTCACTTCCAGAATGCGGCCTTCCAGGCGTGCCTGCAGTTGCCGCTCGGGCAGTTCATTCAGGTCGATGGCGCCTTCGTTGGTCCAGGCCAGGTTGGGCAGCAGACCAAAAATGCCGTCCAGCTTCAGGCTGTGGGGCTTGGCCAGGCGGTGTGAGATCAGGTGCAGTTTCAGGTACACCTCCGGTGTGCTGGAAGCGGTATCGTCCGTTGCCAGTACGGTGACTACTACGGGGCGCTTGCTCTCAGCCGCTTTCTCGGCCAGTTTGGCCTGGTCTGTCCGGCCCAGTTGGCGAAGGGCGTTGGCAAACTGTGCCAGTTGTTCTGCTTTCACGCTGATGGCCTGGTTGCCACCTTTATAGTCCAGCGCAGACTCAACCACGTCGATCAGGTCTCTGTCGGGTGTCATGATCGGCTGCTGGTAGTACACCTCCAGCCATTCGCCCTGGTTGTTCTGGGTACCGATTCCGATACCGAATGCAAAACTCATCTGGTGGTTGCTCCTGTTGTCATTAAATAGTCAGTAAAATTCAGCCCAGCCACGCAGACCAGTCGTCTGCGTTGAACCCTACGTTTACGCCGTCTCCGCGCTCGACGACAGGGCGTTTGATGATGGAGGGGTTGTCCAGCATGATCTGGTGGGCACTTTGGGCGCTAATGGTATCACGAACCTCGTCGGGAAGTTTTCGCCAGGTGGTCCCGCGTTTGTTCAGGAGCGTTTCCCAGCCAACGGCCTGCTCCCACTGGCTGAGCTTCTCGCTGCTCAGGCCGTCTTTCTTGAAATCATGGAACTCATAGTCCACGCCGTGTTCATCCAGCCACTTCCGGGCCTTTTTGACGGTGTCGCAGTTGCGGATGCCATATAACTTCATTGTTCAAAACCTTTTACGAACTCAACGATACGTTTCGCGGCCTCAACGCATTCCGCAAGGGGAGCTACCAGTGCCATGCGCACGCGGTTTTCACCCGGGTTGTGGCCGTTTACCGTGCGCGACAGATATCGGCCCGGCAATACGTGTACGTTCTGTCGGGCGGACAGCTCCCGGGCAAAAGTTTCGTCGTCCATGGGCGTCTCCGGCCAGAGGTAGAAGCCGGCATCCGGGAAGTCGACGTTCATGACTTCGCGCAGAATGGGTACGACCGCCTCAAATTTGGCCCGGTAGGCGGCGCGGTTTTCGCGCACATGGTCTTCATCGTTCCAGGCGGCGATACTGGCCAGCTGATTATGTATAGGCATGGCGCAGCCGTGGTAGGTGCGGTATTTCAGGTAGCCGGCCAGCACCTCGGTGTCGCCGGCCACAAAGCCGGACCGCAGGCCCGGCAGGTTGCTGCGTTTGGACAGGCTGTGGAACACCACACAGCGCTTGAAATCGTGGCGGCCGATGGCGGCGCAGGTTTGCAGCAGGCCTTCCGGCGGGTTGGCTTCGTCCGGGTAGAGCTCTGAATAGCACTCGTCCGAGGCAATCAGGAAATCGTGCCGGTCAGCCAGTTCAATCACTTTTACCAGGGTTTCCCGCGGAATCACGGCTCCGCTTGGATTGCCGGGTGAGCACAGGAACAGGATCTGGCAGTTCTCCCAGACCGACTCGGGCACGGCGTCGAAGTCCGGGATGAAGCCGTTGCTGCCATCGCAGGGCAGATAAACCGGTGTGGCGCCGGCTAGGAAGGCTGCACCCTCGTAGATCTGATAGAAAGGATTGGGGCTGACCACGGTGGCGGGTTTGCCGGCATCCACAACCGCCTGAACCAGGGCGAAGATGGCTTCGCGGGTTCCGTTTACGGGCACCACATGGCGGTTCGGATCCAATGACGCCGGTGCAAGATCAAACCGGTGGGTTGCCCATCCGGCAATGGCGCTACGAAGTTCGTCCGTGCCTTTGGTCGTGGGGTAATTCGCCAGTTTATCCAGATTATCGGCAATAACGTTCTTTACGAAGGCTGGCGATGGGTGCTTGGGCTCACCAATTCCCAGGGAGATGGGCGCCAGATGTTCTGGCACCGAAATGCCGGCCTTCAGTTTGGCCAGTTTCTCGAAGGGATAGGGGTGAAGTCTTTCCAGATTGGGGTTCATTGAATCTCGTCCAGCATTTTACAGAGGTCCTGTTGCAGGGCCTGGCACACGCCCGGGTCGCGCAGGGGTTCGCCCTGTTCGTCGGTGATGAAGAACACGTCTTCAACCCGCTCTCCCAGCGTGGCAATCTTGGCGTTGGTCAGCCGTACCCGGTGTTCCAGCAACACCTGGCCAATCCGCGCCAGCAGACCGGGGCGGTCCGGCGTGATCAGTTCCATCACCGTGCGCTGATTGATGGTGTCGTTGGAGAAGGTCACCTCGGTCGGGAACGCAAAGTGCTTCAGCTGCCTTGGCGTTCTGCGATGGATGATGTCCGGATAGTCTTCCGGGTCGTCCAGTTCTTCAATCAGGCGCTTGCGTACCCGCTCCTTCCGGGCCGGGTCGATGCCCAGCGGCTGGCCCTTGTCATCCAGAACCACGTAGGAGCTGATGGAATAGGGGCCTTCGGTGGAATTGATACGGGCATCCACGATGTTCAGGTTCAACTGCTCCAGAACAGCGGTGGTGGCGGCAAACAGGGCGACGCGATCTTTCATGTAGATGATGATCTGCGAATAGCCATCCGTGGGGCCGCCCCGGGTGTCGCGGATCAGCACCAGTGGATCCGGGTTATCGCCGTGGCGAATGATGGCGGCGGTTTGCCAGGCGATGTCGACAGTGGAATCCTGCAGGAAGTACTCGTCGTCCACGGTATCCCAGATGTGGTCGATCTGTTCATCGGTCATGTTCTGGGCGCGCAGGATTTCCCGGGCTTCTTCCTGGGTGGCCCGGATCCAGGATTGCCGGTCTACCGGATTGTCTGTGCCGCGGCGCAGGGCCCGCTTGGTTTCAATATAAAGCTGGCGCAACAACGACGCGCGCCAGGTGTTCCACAGCTTGGGATTGGTGGCACTGATATCGCAAACCGTGAGGATGTAGAGATAATCCAGGTGGGCCAGGCTGGGTACCGCGCGGGCGAAGGCCTGAATAATGTCCGGGTCGGAAATATCCTTGCGCTGGGCAGTCATGGACATCAGCAGGTGGTTTTCCACCAGCCACGACACCAGCTGGGTGTCCCGCTCACTCAAGTGGTGTCGCTCACAAAAGGCTTCGGCATCAATGGCGCCGAGTTCGGAATGGTCGCCACCACGGCCTTTTGCCACGTCGTGGTAAAGGCCGGCAATAAACAGGGTTTCCAGTTTCGGCAGCCGGTGGATCAGGCGCGAGGCCAGGGGGTATTCGGTTCGGGCCTCGGTGCTGTTGAGCCTCACCATGTTGCGGATCACCCGCATGGTGTGGGCGTCTACCGT
>Ga0079224_100016845_pt1 | contig 10280 bp, 4 predicted proteins | sample Stecom2015_FD_80414 | JGI IMG/M metagenome (GOLD analysis project Ga0079224, IMG submission 80414) | Agricultural soil microbial communities from Utah to study Nitrogen management - Steer compost 2015 | ecosystem: Environmental > Terrestrial > Soil > Agricultural land | place: USA: Utah... | reverse complement strand
TTCGTGGGTACGGTACCGATCCCGCGCCCGGCGCGGACCGGAACCGGAGGAGCGGGACCAGCGGATCACGCACACCCGCGCGGGTCTCGCGGACCGGTCCGGGTGATCTTCCTCGCGACACGCGCCCGCCCGCCCAGGTGACGCGCGGACACCGACCTCGGCCTCGCACGGCGGAGGCTGTTCCTGTCGCCCGCCAGGCTTAGACTCGGTGCCCGACCCCCACCACGACCCATGGGAGGGATGAATAGTCTTGGCCGCCTCGTCCGGATCGTTCGTTCATCTGCACAACCACACCGAGTACTCGATGCTCGACGGCGCGGCGAAGATCTCCCCGCTGTTCACCGAGGCCAAGCGGCTGGGAATGACGGCGGTCGGGATGACCGACCACGGCAACATGTACGGCGCCAGCGAGTTCTACAACTCGGCGGAGAAGGCGGGCATCAAGCCGATCATCGGCATCGAGGCCTACATCGCGCCGGGCTCGCGCTTCGACACCAAGCGCGTCCAGTGGGGTGACCCGAGCCAGAAGAGCGACGACGTCTCCGGCTCCGGCGCCTACACCCACATGACCATGGTCGCCGAGAACGCCAAGGGCCTGCACAATCTGTTCAAGCTGTCCAGCCTGGCCTCGCTGGAGGGCCAGCTGGGCAAGTGGGCGCGCATGGACGAGGAGATCATCGCCCAGCACGCCGAGGGCATCATCGCGACCACCGGTTGCCCCTCCGGCGAGGTGCAGACCCGCCTGCGTCTCGGCCACGACCGCGAGGCGCTCGAGGCCGCCGCCAAATGGCAGGAGATCTTCGGCAAGGAGAACTTCTTCCTCGAACTCATGGACCACGGCCTGTCCATCGAGCGGCGGGTCCGCGAGGGGCTGCTCGAGATCGGCCGCAAGCTCGGCATCCCGCCGCTGGCCACCAACGACTGCCACTACGTCACCAAGGATCAGTCGACCAACCACGAGGCGCTGCTGTGCATCCAGACCGGCAAGACCCTCAGCGACCCGACCCGCTTCAAGTTCGACGGTGACGGTTACTACCTGAAGTCCGCCGAGGAGATGCGGGCGCTGTGGGACTCCGAGGTGCCAGGCGCCTGCGACAACACCGTGCTCATCGGCGAGCGGGTGCAGTCCTACGCGGAGGTCTGGCAGCACCGCGACCGGATGCCGATCTTCCCGGTCCCCGAGGGGCACGACCAGGCCAGCTGGCTGCGTCACGAGGTCGAGGCAGGCCTGCGCCGCCGTTTCCCCGACGGCCCGCCGCGCGAATACGTCGAGCGCGCCGAGTACGAGATCGGCGTCATCCTGGAGATGGGCTTTCCGGCCTACTTCCTCGTCGTCGGCGACCTCATCAACCACGCCCGCGAGGTCGGCATCCGCGTCGGCCCCGGCCGTGGCTCGGCGGCGGGCTCGCTGGTCGCCTACGCGCTGGGCATCACCAACATCGACCCGATCCCGCACGGTCTGCTCTTCGAGCGCTTCCTCAACCCCGAGCGCGTGTCGATGCCCGATATCGACATCGACTTCGACGATCGCCGCCGCGGTGAGATGGTGCGCTACGCCAGCGAGAAATGGGGCAGCGACCGGGTCGCGCAGGTCATCACCTTCGGCACCATCAAGACCAAGGCCGCCATCAAGGACTCCGCGCGAGTGCTGTTCGGCCAGCCCGGTTTCGCCATCGCCGACCAGATCACCAAGGCGCTGCCGCCGCCGATCATGGCCAAGGACATCTCGGTGTCGGGCATCACCGACCCCGAGCACGAGCGGTACAAGGAAGCCGCCGAGGTCCGCGAGCTCATCAACAGCAACCCCGACGTCGCCAAGATCTACGAGACCGCGCGCGGCCTGGAGGGCCTGATCCGCAACGCGGGCGTGCACGCCTGCGCGGTCATCATGTCCTGCGACCCGCTGATCGAGGCGATCCCGCTGTGGAAGCGGCCGCAGGACGGCGCGCTGATCACCGGCTGGGACTATCCGTCGTGTGAGGCCATCGGCCTGCTGAAGATGGACTTCCTCGGCCTGCGCAACCTGACGGTCATCGGCGACGCGCTGGACAACATCAAGGCCAACCGCGGCATCGACCTCGACATGGACACCCTGCCGCTGGACGACAAGCCGACCTACGAGCTGCTCTCCCGCGGCGACACCCTCGGCGTCTTCCAGCTCGACGGTGGCCCCATGCGCGACCTGCTGCGCCGCATGCAGCCCACCGCCTTCGAGGACATCGTCGCCGTCGGCGCGCTCTACCGCCCCGGCCCGATGGGCATGAACGCGCACAACGACTACGCCGACCGCAAGAACGGCAGGCAGGAAGTCAAGCCGATCCACCCGGAGCTGGAGGAACCGCTCAAAGACATCCTGGGCGAGACCTACGGCCTGATCGTCTACCAAGAGCAGATCATGCACGTCGCCCAGAAGGTGGCCGGGTACTCGCTCGGACGAGCAGACATCCTGCGCCGCGCCATGGGCAAGAAGAAGGCCGAGGTGCTGGCCGCGGAGTTCGAGGGCTTCGAGGCTGGCATGCAGGCCAACGGCTACTCCAAGCAGGCCATCAAGGCGCTGTGGGACACGATCCTGCCGTTCGCCGGCTACGCGTTCAACAAATCGCACGCCGCCGCCTACGGCCTGATCTCCTACTGGACCGCCTACCTCAAGGCCAACTATCCGGCCGAGTACATGGCTGGCCTGCTGACCTCCGTCGGCGACGACAAGGACAAGGCCGCGGTCTACCTGTCGGACTGCCGCCGGCTCGGCATCACCGTGCTGCCGCCGGACGTCAACGAGTCCGAGCAGAACTTCGCCTCGGTCGGCAAGGACATCCGCTTCGGCCTCGGCGCGGTCCGCAACGTCGGCGCCAACGTGGTGGCCTCGATCATCGCCGCGCGCAAGGAGAAGTCGAAGTTCACCGACTTCTCCGACTACCTGAACAAGATCGACGCCATCGCCTGCACCAAGAAGGTCACCGAATCCCTCATCAAGGCGGGCGCTTTCGACTCCCTCGGACATCCGCGCAAGGGCCTGTACCTGGTGCACTCCGATGCCATCGACGCGGTCATGGCCACCAAGAAGGCCGAGGCCATGGGCCAGTTCGACTTGTTCGGCGGCATGGACGCCGACGAGTCGGTGACCAGCGTCTTCAATGTCAAGGTGCCCGACGAGGAGTGGGAGTCCAAGCACAAGCTGGCGCTCGAGCGCGAGATGCTCGGCCTCTACGTGTCCGGCCACCCCCTCAACGGCGTGGAGCACGTGCTGGCCGCCCAGTCCGACACCCAGATCCCGGCCATTCTGGAAGGCGAGGTCAAGGACGGCGCGCAGGTGACCGTCGGCGGCATCCTCGCCTCGGTGAACCGGCGCATCAACAAGAACGGCCTGGCGTGGGCCTCGGCCCAGCTCGAGGATCTCACCGGCGGCATCGAGGTGCTGTTCTTCCCGCAGGCCTACTCCGTCTACGGCGCCGACGTGGTCGAGGACGCCGTGGTGCTGGTCAAGGCCAGGGTGTCGATCCGCGACGACCGGGTCTCGCTGATCGCCAACGATCTGGCGGTGCCCGATCTGTCGTCCATCGGCGTGGCCAAGCCGCTGTCGGTCACCATGACCACCCGCATGTGCACCCCGGACAAGGTCGGCGAGCTCAAGCGTGTGCTGGCCCGCCATCCCGGCACCTCCGACGTGCTCATCCGCCATGTCGGCGCGCGGGAGAAGACCACGGTGCTGAAACTGTCGGAGAGCCTGCGGGTCTCGCCGTCCTCGGCGTTGTTCGGCGACCTCAAGGCGCTGCTCGGGCCGGGCTGCCTGGCGAGCTGAGCGGCCACCAGCGGTTGTTAAGCGGGCGGTAAGCGGGCGCGGGCAGAGTCGTCTCGTCGGTCACCCCCTTCGAGAAACAGGACCCAACGATGACTCTCTCCCGCACCTTCGCCACCGCTCTCGGCACCGCCGCCGCTGCCCTCGTGATCGGCCTGGCCGGCTCCGGCGCCGCGCACGCCCAGGGCGTGTTCACCCAGATCGAGTTCGCGCCCGGCACCAGCGGCGCGGTGATCGACGGCGCGGTGATCCGCGGCGAGTCCGACACCTACTTCTTCGACGCCTACGGCGGCCAGTGGCTGGACGTGACACTGTTCTCCCTCGAGGACAACGCCGCCTTCACCATCACCGGCCCGGACGGCATCACCACCGCCTACCCGGACGACGTGGCCGCGGTGTTGCTGCCCTACGACGGCACCTACGCGGTGAACGTGGCCCCCGAGCGCGGCAACGCCACCTACACCCTCTGGGTCCAGATCAACTGAGCGCGACGATTCCCAGCGCCGCACTCCCGACGGCCGCCGACCGCACGGTCCGGCGGCCGTCGCGTGTCAGGACAACTGCTCGCAACGTTCCACCAGCGCGTGCTGCTCGGCGATCGACAGCGGCGTCAGATGGGCCAGCGCGTTGCGGGCGCGCCGCAGCTGGGTGGCGGGCCCGAGCAGATCGACCAGGCCGCGCTCGTACTGGATGAGCAGGGTGAGCGGGCCGATCTCGATCGGCGCGCCCGGCGTCAGGTTCGGCAGCGTCCTGGCCGTCGTCGCGGCGTAGCGCTCGCCGAGACAGTTGCGCACCAGCGTCTGCAGGCGGTCGCGGCGCTGTTCGATCCACGGCAGCAGCACGCGCGCCTGCGCCGCCCACACCACCCGGGCCAGATCGTCGGGGGCGCGCAGCAGCGCCGATGGCCCGCAGTGCAGGCGCTGCTGCCAGGAATCCACCGCGCGGTCGTCCCATGCCGCCAGCGCGGCGGCGGGCGGGACGCCGTCGATCCGCTCGGGCGGCAGGTCCGCGTACTCGGCCGCCGCGCCCCGCGCCTCCTTCAACACCGCGGGCAGCCGGTCCGGGTCGCCGCACCAGTGCGTGACCAGGTGGTCGGCGGTGTCGATGTCCCAGGCCGCCACCTCGACGATCGTCTCCAACCGCACCTCGGCCAGCAGGCCGGTGTCCTCGCGGCGCTGCGCGGAGGCGATGTGCGCGGCCACGTCCCAGCGTGACAGCCTGCCCCAGAACCACACCGACTCAAGGCCGACCTCGCTGCGCGCGCCGCCGAGGAAGGACGGCAGGTCGAAACGGGAGCCGATCACCACGAAGGTCGGCCTGGCGTCCGGCGGCAGCGCCCGCGACTCGCACTCCACGCGTTCGAGCAGCCGGGCAGCTCGGCGCGCGCCTGCTCGCCCAGGTCGACGGCGGCCAGCACCAGCACCGTGTCCGCCAGGTCGGCGCAGGCCAGCAGATCCGGCACCGTGGGCACCGGTTCCCAGCACAGGTCCGAGACCGCGGCCAGCACCGACTGGCTGGGATCGGGGCTGACCCGCCGCGCCTCCCGGCCCGAGGCGCGGAAGCGGTCGAGGACCGCGTGGGCGAGGTCGTCGGCGAACAGCTGATCCTCCGACAGCCGCCGGGGCAGGGTCGCCACCACGTGCCTGCCGTCGCCGACGGTGATCTCGTCGACGAAGGAACGAGGGCCGGGCAGCTGCCAGATGCGCGCGTCCACGGTCACCCGAGCACGGTGCCCGCGGCGGTCAGCGTCACCCGGTCCAGCACCCAGCCGTCCTCGGTGCGAGCCACCAGGTCCAGGGCAGCGAGTATGCCGAGCGCCGGTCGCGGGTCGCCGCCGAGGATCTCGGTCAGGTCGGCGTCGGTGACCGGGATCGGGTCGGCCAGCTCGAAGGTGCCCGATGTGCTCGCCACCGCCGCCCACTCGGTCACCACCCGTCGGTCGGCGCCGCAGGCGGCGAGCAGTTCCTCGGCGCGGGCGGGAGTGCGCAGCGAGGCGGCGACCAGTTCCAGCGCCCGCTTCGGCTGGCGGCCGTTGTTCACGTGCTCCATCGCCTCCTCCACCAGCGCGGGCCAGCCCGAGGTGACGTAGTGCAGTTGCTCGCGCAGCTCGGGGGAGTTGAACGGAGTCTCGTGCCAGAACCGCAACTCCTCCATCGACCACCGGCGCAGCGGCACCACCGTCACCTCGCGCGAGGGCGGGGCGAACGGCAGGCAGCCCGGGCCGGCCACGATCACCGTGGTGCCCGTGCCGCGCGCGCCGAGGGCGGCGGCGACGGCGGTCAGGTCGTGGCCGGAGCCGTTGCCCAGGTCGATCAGCAGATGCTTGGGCAGCCGGGCGAATTCGGCCGGGTCGGTGGGCAGTTGCGCGGGCGTGAGCTGCTGCATGTCGAGGTTCTGTTCGCGGGCGGCGACGGTCAGCGCCTCCACCACGCGGTCGCGGCCGAGCGCGTCGCTGCCGGTCACCACGCGCACCTTCGGCACACCCTTGTCGCGCTTCAGCAGGACCGCCAGGTCGTAGTCGGTGAGCGAGGAGCGGCGCGAGCTGATCCTGGTGGCCCCGCCGAGCACCCGGCGGTTCATCGTCGGGTTGTACTCGTGCGGCAGTTCCAGCAGCGTCGGCGCCTCGGACAGTTCCCGGTCCAGCGCGGCCCTTGTGCCGAGCAGGCCGAGGATGTGCGGGCTGCGCAGGCCGTAGCTGTACTCGCCCCACGCGGTGTTCTCGTTCCTGCGGTGCAGCACGCCGAGGCCGACCATCTCGTCCAGATAGCTGCGGAACCGCGCCTCCGGCAACACATCCCGCGCGAAACCGACCTCCCAGAAGGTCTCGCACTGTTCGCGCAGCTCGCTCACCGAGAAGCTGGCGCCGGGCTCGGCGTCCATGCTGTTGAGCGCGACCACCAGGGCGATGATCCGGTAGCGGGCGTCGAGGTTGATGGTCCAGCGGAAGCGCTGCACGATCAGGTCGCGCACGTCGCGTTCGGCGTAGACCGCGTCCACGTGCTGGGCGGTGATCTCGATCCGCCCGCCCGAGGGCGGCAGCTGCTGGGTCTGCATCCGCCGCACCAGCGCGTCGCACAGGATCTGCACCAGGCTGGCCTGGTAGTTGGTGTAGAGCAGCAGCCGCCACACCACGTCGGGGGATCGGAAGGTGTAGCCGAGCGCGCGCATCGGGTCGACCACCAGGTTGTAGGCGTCCTGGCTGCGCAGCGGCCCGATCAGGATCTCCTGGCCGCCGTGGCCGACCGGGGTGTTGGGCAGGTCCTGGAAGCGCTGCACCTGGTGCAGACCGGCGAAGACCGGCTTGAGCCGCCGGTTCGAGGTCTCCATCAGCTTCTTCAGCCCCTGCAGGGTGGGGAACTCGGCGCTGCGGCCGGTGTTGCGGCCGTACCGGGAGTCCGCGGTCAGGAAGTTGTCGGCCTCGTCGAGCAACAGCAACAGCCGGTTGGACTCGTCGGCGGCCAGCCACTCCCTGATGTAGCGCGAGACCACCTCCTCGCTGGAACCGCGCCCGATATCGGTCACGCCCGCCGACTTCAGCCGCTCGGCCAGCTCACCCCACAGCTTGGTCGGCTCCAGCATCTCGCCGATCGCCGCCGCCTTGAGATCGATGTACACCGCGATCCGGCCGGTGCGCCGCTTGCGCTGGTTGTTCTCGTCGACCTCGGGCGGATCGGTGAACATCCGCTCCACCCGGCGCAGCAGCGCCGACTTGCCCAGCTGGCGGCCGCCGTAGACGAACATCGGCCCGGTCGGCGACTCGATCTGCGCGCGCTCGTCCTCGCGCCCGACGAACACCTCGTCGGGCACCTCGCCGCCGGCGAACGGGGTGTAGGGGTTGAAGGCGGTGAACGGCAAGGTGACCCGCTGGGTGTAGCGCCAGCCCGGCTCCGGCCGCGTCGACAGCCAGGCGATCACCGCGTCGTCGATCACCAGCGGCGAGAAGCCGCGCCCCTTGCCCGGCGTGCACAGCCCGCGCAGGTCGCGTCGCTGCTGGGCGTCGAGCACGCCGAAGTACAGGATGATGTTCGGCCTGGTCCGGCGCGACTCCGGGATCAGTTCCAGCAGCCTGCTCGGGGTCACGTTGTGCCACACCAGCGTCAGGTCGTAGCGCCCGTGCGACTGGGTGCCCAGTGCGGGCACATAGGACCGGTCCACCGGATTGGCCTTGGCCTCGAAGGCGGCGAAACCGGCACGCTGGGTGTTGGAGATGTCCTTGAGCCAGCTCTGACTCGGCGGCACCAGCCCGATCATGCGCAGCACGTGCGCGATCAGCAGCCGCGACTCGTTCTTCTGACCGCCCAGCTTGGACTCGCGCAACTCCTCCCAGGCGCGCAGGCCCTGATCGAGATGCCGGTTCTCGATGGCGCCGGGGGCCCGCAGCAGCGAGCGCACCGCGGTCACCACCCGGCGGTTCTTGGCCTGTGCGGCGACGGCGGCCGCCACCACGCGGGGGAAGAAGGCGGTGAAGTCGTCGGCGGTGTCGGGTTCGATGTCCGGCAGCGGCGAACCGGTCTGCAGACGGGTGAGGAAGTCGACGGCGAGCACCTCGTCCTCGCCGTCGATCAGCGCCAGCAGCCGGTCCTTGTCCTCGGCGGCCGCGTCCAGGGCCCTGACCTGCGCGCGCAGGTTCTCCCGGTAGGCGTCCAGATGCGCGCGGCCGTCCTCGATCAGGGCGTGCAGCTCGCGGTCGGCGAGGTCGTAGCGCTCCGGGTCGGGGGTGAGCAGCGACTGCATCTGCGCGGTCAGCTCGCGGGCGCGGTCGTCCTCGTAGAGGGCGCGGTGCCTGGCCGCCAGCCAGCGCATGGTCTCGATCTGCGCGTTGTGCCGTTCACGGGCGCGGTGCTCGGCCCTGGCCACCAGGTCGCCGGAGGCATCCTCGGACATCGGCAGCCCGTGCTCGGCCACGTAATGCCGTGCCGCGGCGATGTTCCCGCTCTCCAGGTAGCCGTTGACCACCGTGACCGCGTCGCGCCCGGCGAACAGCAGCGACATCTCCGTCAGGGTGGCCGGGCGCACCGGCTCGTTCGCCTCGTCGCGCTCCAGCTCGAACAGCGGCTCCAGGCCCTCGTTGAGCACCGTCGCCAGCGACACCCCGCGCGGCTGGTCGGCGCCGGGCGCCGCCATCCAGTTCAGCAGCCGCAGCAACGCCGCCTCCCCGACGGTGTTCGGTTCGATCGAGGGACGGTAGGACTCCGCCAGCGTGATCAGCTGATCGGCCGAGGAGGCGTGGTGGGCGCGTGAACCCCGCACACTGTCGCGCAGTTCGACGAACCGCACCAGCAGGTCGCCCACCTCGGCCAGATTGTGCTCCAACGACCGCCGGGCGCCTGCGATGATCTTCTTCCGGCGCGCGTCGACCAGCTCCTGCGTGGTGTCGTCGATGACCCGCTCGCGGCCGTCGCGGTCCCGCAACAGCTCCGCGGCCTCGAACACCTCGCGCCACCGCTCGTCGTCGGCGTCGACGGCTTCGATCCCGCCGTCCGACAGCTGCCGCACCGTCGTCAATGCCGCGCCGATCAGCTGACCCGGCCTGGTCAGGTGATGCAGCACCTTGGTGGCCAGCTCGAATTTGATCACCTTCTTCGACAGTGTGTCGAGCAGGGTGCTCGCCTCGCGGCCGATGGCCTCCCAATCGGCCGCGGTCCCCGCCGCCGCACCGGCGTCGTTGCCCAGCCGCAGCCCGCGTACCCCCGCCTCACGGGCGAACTCGATGATCTCCTTGATCTGCGGCTCCAGCGCCGAGCGCTCCACCAGCGTCGGGATGGAGACCGGGAAGAAGCCCAGGCTCAGCCCGGAACGCACCGCCCCCGCCAGCAACACCCTGGCCTCATCGGTCTGCAACTCGGCCACCGCGGCGTCGGTCGGCACCACCCGCGACAGTTCCAGCGACAGATAGGTGGGGGAGCAGGTGAAAGCCGCGCAGAAGAACCGCAGGATCTGCTTGCGCTGCGCGGTCTCGTTCGCCGCCTCCGCCAGCAGCACCGCCGCCGCGTCGGCACGCGCGGTCAGCAGGGAGGCGATGTGGGGCGGGCTGCCCGCGTCCCACGGATAGTTCATCGCCTCACCGTCGGGACTGCGATTGGCGCGCACCTGTTCCGGGATGGGCGCGGCGGCCGGCCGTCGCGGCGCGGGCGGGGCGGGCGCGGGCGGAGCCGGGGCGGGCGGCGCGGGACGTTTCGGGGCCGCGGTCCTGGTTGCCGCGTCGTAGCGGGCGGCGGGGGCCGCGCCGGTGAACGCGGAATCGCCCTGCGGTGGACGAGAGCGGAACAGGCCGTCGATGTCCCTCGGCGGGACCGGACGCTCGGTGTGCAGGGCGGTGTCCGTGTGCTCGGCCTCGGCGACCTCCCTCGGGGTGGGGAAGGCGGGACGGCTCGTCGGGGTGCCGGTCGGGGTGGCCGCCGGAGCGCTCGGCTCGTCCGTCCCGAGCCGCCCGCCCGCCGTAGCGGCCGCATCCGCGATAGCGCCGTCGCCGGCATCGGTCCGC
>Ga0079224_100016844_pt1 | contig 10280 bp, 10 predicted proteins | sample Stecom2015_FD_80414 | JGI IMG/M metagenome (GOLD analysis project Ga0079224, IMG submission 80414) | Agricultural soil microbial communities from Utah to study Nitrogen management - Steer compost 2015 | ecosystem: Environmental > Terrestrial > Soil > Agricultural land | place: USA: Utah... | reverse complement strand
TGGGCGCTCCAGGCTTCGCCGAACGTCCGGGAGTAGGCGTTCGCCCGCTCCGTGAGGAACGACGAGCCGAAGTTGATCATGATCACGCCGCCGTTCTTCGCGAGCGCCACGATCATCTCGTCGCTCATGTTGCGCTCGAAGCCGGGCGTGAAATGCCGCGCGGAGGAATGCGATGCGATCACGGGTGCGCGGGTCACCTCGAGCACGTCCCAGAACGCGTCGTCGGAGATGTGGCTCACGTCCACCATGATCCCCAGGCGGTTCATCTCGCGCACCGCCTCGACGCCGAACTCGCTCAGCCCTCCCCAGCGCTTGTTGTCGTCGTAGGAAGAATCGGACAGGTGATTCGACAGGCTGTGCGCAAGCGTGACGTAGCGGATGCCCCGCTCGTAGAAATGCGCGAGATTGGCGAGATCGCCTTCCAGCGGGGAACCGTTCTCCATGCCCAGCGGCAGCGAGATCAGGCCCTCCTCGAAATGCCGCTCCACGTCGGCGGGAGAGTAGGCGATGGCGAATTTTTCCGGTGCATCGGCCACGATGCGCTCGACAATGTCGATCAGCTTCTCGGCAACCGCCTTCGACCGGCCTTCCGCCTCGAGCTCCGCCGGCGTATAGATTGACATGAAGGCCGCGTTCAGCCCTCCCGCGACGGCGCGCGGGTAGTCGAAATCGCCGCTTTCGGTGGCGAGCGACACGTCCGCCCACTCCTCTTCGAGGCGATAAGGAACGTCGATGTGCGTGTCGACGATGATCGAGGAGAGTGCGAGGTCGCGGGCGCGGGACTCGAGGTCCGGTATCGCGGGCGCGGATGCCGCCTCCGTCTGTTCCGGCGGTGCGCAGGCGGCGAGCAGGACGGTGCCGGCGGCGAGCATGGCGATGACGGTTCGGACGATCATGTATCCACCCTCGGGCAGTACGGCGAAGGTGCGCAGGTTACAGCGAAATGGCGCTACAATCGAATGCCTTCCCGCACGCGCGGCCGCCCATGAACCTGCTCGCCATCATCGTGGTCCTGCTGGCGGTCGCGATCTGCCTCGCCATTGCGTACATCGCCTGGGAGCTGTCCTCCGACGAGCCGCGCCCGCCGCCTGCGGACGGGGCTGCGGGCGACGACCCGCCCGAGCGCTGATAGACTCAGTCGCGATGCGAGCGCCGGGGCGCGGAGGAGCGCGGCGCGGCGCTCGCCGGGCGCGACACCGACGACGAGCGCGATACGCCCGAAGACGGGCGGCTGACACCCGACGACGAGCGCGAGACGCCCGACGAGGGACGGCTGACACTCGGGGCGGGTCGCGACACGCTCGGGGCCGGGCGGCTGGCGCTCGGGGCGGGTCGCGCCACGCTCGGGGCCGGGCGGCTCACGCCCGGCGCCGGGCGGGCCGACGAGGTGCCCGGACTCGAGAACGACCTCGGGGCCGACCGGTCGGCGCCGCCGGCCGGCGGGGCGCGGCGCACGCTGTCGGCATCGCGCCGGATCGCGGGCCGCTCGCGCAGGGCAGGCGCCGAGCGTTCCACGCGGCGCTCCGGCACGGCCGCCGGCTGCCGGCGCTCGGGGACGGCGCCCTGCTCGCGCGCACGGAAGCGCACGGCTCCCTCGTCACGGGCGCGCTCGGCAGGGCGAACGCGCGCGGCGTCGTCCCGCTGCCGGGTGGCCGCACTTCGCTCCCCGACCGACCCGCGGGCCTCGCGCTCGCGGGCGGCGGCGCCGGCGCGGTTGCGCGTCGTGAAGCGGGTGGCGAGATCGCTGTCGCGGTTGGCGGCCGGGCGCCGGGCCGTGGCATCGCCGCGCGTGCGCCGCTCCAGGTCGCGCCGGTACCCGGCTTCCGAGCGCGCGCGGTCGGTGTAGTACGCCTCCCGGTACGCGCGCCGTTCCAGCACGCCGCCGCCGTGCCGGCGCGGCCGCCAGAAGTCGCCGTCGCGCTGGTAGTGGGGCGGGCGGCGGACGTGATTGTTCACGTAGTACGTGTTGTGCACGTGAATGCTCGGCCGGCGGTACCACCAGTGCGTAAAGTAGTAGGGCCGCCCGAAGTAGGGATGCCCGTGGTAGCTGTGATGCCACACGTGCAGGTGATCCGTGAACCAGCCGATGTGGAACGCGGTGGTGACGCCCCAGAACCAGCGCGTCGGGAAAACGTAGCCCTGCGGGTACGGGTAGTAGTACACCGGGTACGGGCGCGCGTAGTAGTGGTAGACGGGCTCCGGCTGGTAGACGATCACGCGCTCGGGCTCGTAGTACGGCACGTAGATCACGTCTTCCTCGACCGGCTGGATCTGGATGACGCCGTTCTCGCGCTTGACCGTCTGCCGGTCGTCGCTTTTCAGGTTGCCGGCGGCGTACGCCTTGTCGCGAAAGGCCTCTATGGCGGCGATCACGTCGGGTTGCTGGCTGACGACGGCCTCGCCGAGGGCGTAAGTCCACTCGAGGTCCTCGTTCATCATCCGGAGTACCTCCGGATAGTTCAGCAGGGCGACGACGGAGTCGTCCCACGATTCGTCGGGCTCGAGGCCGGGATCGTCCTCGAGCTCGTCGAGGAAACGGGCCGCCTGCACGATCTGCAGCGGGTAGGCCGACGCCGGCAGGACGATGGCGAGGAGGTCGTCCGGGTACAGCGCGATCCGGCCGACCAGCGCTTCGAGCTCCTCGAGCGACAGGTGGTCCTCCGCCGCGGCCGCAAGTTCCGCCCCCTCGTCGAGGACCTCGGCCTCCAGCGGGTTGCCGGCCTCGTCGACCGGGACCTGGCTCCAGGCCGGGCCGGCGAGCAGCAGCCCGAGAGCCGCGAGCCGCATCCAGCGCAGGATCGATACCGTGCTCATGTCCTTCTCCTCACCGCGGCAGGGCCGCGCCCTTCCTTGGACACGCACCACGAGCCATCGTGCCACGAATGCTACGCCGGGCAAACTGAACCGGCGCTTAACCGGTCCCGAGGCCTGCGCGACGGCGCTTTCCCGGCGCTAGGAGGCCTCGGCTTCCGCCTCGGCCTCGCGCTCGTAGACCTGGGAAGCCGTGTGCGCCGCGGTGAGCGCCTCGGCGAACGCGACGTGCTCGTCGGCCGCGGCGGCGGAGCGCCGCAGGCGCCGGATGAACAGGTAGATCAGCAGGACCAGGTGGATCGCACCGGTGAAGGCGTACAGCCCGCCGGCGCCCAGGACCTGCATCAGGCCTGACGCGGCGAGCGGGCCGATCACGGCGCCGATGCCGTACATGAGCAGGAGCCCGCTCGACACGACCACGAACTCGTCCGGCCCGGCGTGATCGTTCGAATGCGCGACGGCGATGGAGTAGAGCGGGAAGGCCGCCACGCCCCACAACCCGCCGAGCGCCACGATGACGAGCGGCGCCGGCGCTTCGCCGAGCGCGAGGATCGCCACCGAGACGGCGATGCCGAAAGCGGTGCACATGGCCATCACGTAGCGGCGGTCGATGCGATCCGACAGCGCGCCGAGCGGCCACTGGCTCGCCGCGCCGCCGATCACAGCCGCGGTCATGAACCAGGCAGCGAGCCGCACGTCGGAGGAGACCGACAGCGCAAATACGGGCGCGAGCGCCCAGAACGAGCCGTTGGCGAGCCCGCTCGCGAGGCTTCCCAGCATGCCGGCGGGAGACGTGCGGTAGAGCCGCGGCACGTCGAGCCTGACGTCCTGGACCTGCCGCGGCGACGAGCCCGTCGACAGGACGACGGGCAGGGCGGCGAGGGAGACGAGCACCGACGTCAGCGCGAACAGGTTCATCACCGCGGGGTCGTCGAGCAGCAGCATCTGCTGCCCGACCGCCAGCATGGTCATGTTGATGAACACGTAGGCCGAGAAGATCCGCCCGCGGTTGTCGTTGGTCGCCGCCTCGTTGAGCCAGCTTTCGATCACGATGTAGAGCACGGCGAAGCAGAACCCGGAGAAGAAGCGCAGCACGGTCCACGCGCCGAGGTTGATCCAGAGGCCGTGCAGCAACGGGGTCGCGGACGCGACGGCCGTCATGGCCGCGAACACCCGCACGTGCCCGACCCGCTGCACGAGGCGCGGCCCGCGCAGGCAGCCGATCGCGAAGCCCAGGAAATACGTGGCGCCGAACAGACCGATGGCGAAGTTGGAGAACTCCTCCATCGCGGCGCGCACGGGCAGGAGCACGCCTTGCAGGCCCTGGCCGCTCAGGAGGATCGCCACGCCCGTGAGCAGGGCGGCGACGGAAGCGATGGCGCGGATCATGGGCAGGTGAGTGGCTCGCCGGAGCCCGTCCTTATAGGGCAAATGCGCGCACGAGAAAAGACGCCGAACGGGCGAGCGTCGCGTTTCTTGCGTAATTTCCCGCTCAGCGGGGGCGGCGCCGGCCGATGAGCCCGGACACGAGGGCGCCGAGACGCGCGAGGCCGTCGTCGACCGCGTCGGTCCACGGGTGGCCGAAGCTCAGCCGGATGCAGTTCCGGTAGCGGTTGGACGGCGAGAAGATCCGGCCCGGCGCGATGCTGATGCCTTCCTCGAGTGCGCGCTCGAACAGCACCTCCGTGTCAATGCCGCCCGGCAGCTCGAGCCACAGCACGGCACCGCCGACCGGCTTCGAGGTGCGCGTTTCCGCCGGGAAATGGCAGGCGACGGCGGCGCGCATGCGCTCCGCGTTGCACCTCAACACCGGCCGCAGCGACCGGAGATACCGGTCGTACTCGCCGCTCGCCAGGAACTCGGCGAGCGTGAGCTGCTGCAGCAGGCCGGACGTGCAGGAATAGGAGCGCTTGAGACGGCTGATGCGCTCCCGGTGGCGGCCGGTCAGCAGCCAGCCGATGCGGTAGCCGGGCGCGGCGGTCTTGGAGAACGAGCCGACCGTGAGCACGTTGCCCTTGCGTGCGAAGAACGCCGCCGGCCGCGGACGGCTGCCGTCGAACAACAGCTCGCCGTAGACGTCGTCCTCGATGAGGGCCACGTCGCGTGCTTCGACCAGCCGCACGAGCTCGCGGCGGCGCGCCTCGGGCATGCTGACGCCCAGCGGGTTGTTGAGCGTGGTGGAGAACACGCAGGCCCGGACGGGGCAGGCGTCGAGCGTCTGGCGCAGCGCTTCGACCTGCACTCCTTCCCCGGGGCAGGTGGGCACCTCGACCGCCAGCATGCCCAGGCTGTCGATCAGCTCCAGCACGCCGTGATAGGTGGGCGACTCTACCGCGATGACGTCGCCCGGCCCCGCGATGGCGGTGAGGGCGAGCAGCAGCGCTTCCTGCCCGCCGTTCGTGACGCAGATTTCCTCCGGCTCCACGGTGCCGCCCACCGTGTGCAGGTAGCGGTACGCGATCTGGCGCCTCAAGCCCGGATCGCCGAAGCCGGGCGCATAGCCCAGGCTGCGCTCTTCCGCGCGCGACATCACGCGCTTCATCGTGCGGTGCAGCGCCCGGGCGGCGGGTCGCGCCATGCAGGGATTCGTGATCGCGAAGGGGAGGACCCCCGGCCGGTGAATGCCGTCGAACACCCGGTCCATGAGGCTGCGGCAGCCGACCGGCACCGGGCGGGAGCTTGGCCGGCGCGCCCCTTGCACGAGCTCGTTTGCGGCAAAGGCGCGCACGTAGTAGCCGGACTGCGGCCGCGATTCGATGCGCCGCTGGCGCTCGAGCTCGAGGTAGGCCTGGCGCACCGTGGGGACGCTCACCCCGATACGCTCGCTCATGCGGCGCAGGGAAGGGAGCCGGTCGCCGGGGCGCAGCGCCCCGGATTCGATGTTGCCGGCGATCAGGTCGATCACCTGCCGGTAGAGGTAGTCGCCGTCGGCACGGGCCGGCCTGGCCGCCAAACTGTGCATATTACATTTCCGCGAAATTGGTTCTGTTATACGCGCAGCCTCCCGTTACAGTCAACGTCCCGTATCTTTCCGCGCGGAGCGTTCGAGCGATGGACAATCGCCTGCTGTACCTGGTGACGGTGCTGATCTGGGGCTCGACCTGGCTCGCCATCGAGTTCCAGCTCGGCGTGGTGGCGCCCGAGGTGTCCATCGTCTATCGCTACGCGCTCGCGGCGGCCATGCTGTTCGGCTGGTGCCGATTCCGCGGGCTGCGCCTCGCGTTCGGCCGCCGAGCGCACGGCCACTTCGCGCTTCTCGGCCTGCTCCTCTTCTGCCTCAACTACATCCTCACCTACCAGGCGCAGGTGCACATCACGTCCGCGCTGAGCGCCATCGCGTTCTCGACCATGCTGTGGATGAACATCGCGAACGCGCGCCTGTTCTTCGGCACCCGCGCGGACGGCCGCGTGCTCGTCGGCTCGGTGCTCGGCATCGCCGGCGTGCTGGTGCTGTTCCTGCCGGAGGTGAGGGCCTTCTCCTTCACGGACGCGACGCTTCTCGGCGCGGCGCTTTGCGTCGCCGGGGCGTTCGTGGCCTCGCTCGGCAACATGGTGTCGCAGAGCGCCCAGGCGGCCGGCCTGCCGATCGTGCAGTCGAACGCCTGGGGCATGCTGTACGGCGCCGTCTTCACCGGCCTGATCGCGCTGGTGCAGGGGAAGCCGTTCAATTTCGATCCGTCGCCGGGCTACGTCGTGTCGCTCGGCTACCTCGCGGTGTTCGGCTCGATCGTGGCGTTCGGCTCGTACCTCACGCTCCTCGGCCGGATCGGCGCGCACCGCGCGGGCTACGCCGTGGTGATGTTCCCCGTGGTGGCGCTGGTGCTGTCGTTCCTGTTCGAGGGACTCGCGCTGTCGGGCAACGTGCTCGCCGGGATCGCGCTGGTGATGGCGGGCAACGTGCTGGTCCTCTCGCGTGCGCGCGGCTCCCGTTTGCGGCGCATGACGGCCGAGCGCGCGGGCTGAAGCGCGCTCAGGCCACCGAGCGGCCGGCGCCCGGGCCCGCCAGGCCGTAGATCGCCGCGATCTCGGCGGCGTCGAGGTAGTCGGGGTGGTGCCGCTCCAGGATGCGCGCGTAGTCGTGGCCCCGGTCGTCCCGGCTGACGTGGAACACGTAGCCGTGAGTCGCGAGCGGCGTGTCCGGGTCGATGCCCATGAGCCCGGCGATGGCGTGCTCCCCCGGTCCGAGCCGCGTCTCGCCGACGTGCAGGTGGCGCCGCTCGATGCGCCAGCCCGCCGCCTTGAAGGTCGCGCCGATCGACGCGCCCGCGAGCACACGCGCGTGCTCACGGGCGAGCTCCGGCGGCACGGGGAGCAGGAACCGTACCTCGGCGTAGCTGCGGCAGATCCGGCGGCCGCCGGACAGGCTGTACAGGTTCGACACGCGCTGCTCGTGGTCCGCGGCGAGCACCTCCACCCCGTAGCTGCCGAAGCGCGCGCGAATGCGCTCGCTCGAAAGCAGCGTGCCTTGCTCGTGGCCGTCTTGCATGCACGTCGTCCGGTGGCGGAGGGGCGCACAGGGTACCCGATTTCCGCGCGCCTGGCATCCGGGTGTGAAATAACGACTGTTCAGTGACTTGTAAGATGTTCTTGAGGTGATTTATCCTGCGGCGGCCGCGCATCCGCGCGTTCGGCCGCGCGCGGAGCGGGGCTTATAATCCGCGCATGTCACACGAGCTCAGATGCTATCGCTGCGGCGCTTCGCTCGCCGCGCTCACGCTGCCCCTGTCGCGCCACGATGCCTGCCCGCAATGCGCCGCGAGCCTGCACTCCTGCCGGATGTGCCGTCACTACGACCCCAGGGTGCCGAAGCAATGCCGCGAGGACGACGCGGAAGAGGTGATGGACAAGGAAGTGGCGAACTTCTGCGAGTGGTTCGTGCCGAGCCCGGATGCCTTCGACCCGGGCCGCTCGCGTGAGGCCGCGCGTGCACGCTCGGAGCTCGAAGCCCTGTTCGGCGCCGCTTCCACCGCGGAGCCCGAGGAGGACGACCTGCTGAAGAAAGCCGAAGACCTGTTCCGGTAAGCGGAGCGACGGCGATGAGCGACAAGGCCCTGGTGGTACTGTCCGGCGGGCAGGATTCCACGACCTGCCTGTACTGGGCGCTCGAGCGCTTCGGTCGCGGCGGCGTCGAGACGCTCACCTTCGACTACGGCCAGCGCCACCGCGTCGAGCTCGAATGTGCCGCGAACGTGGCGCGACACGCCGGCGTGCCGCATCGGGTCCTGCCCATCGACACCTTCGCCGCGCTCGGCGGGAACGCGCTGACCGATGCCGCGCAACCGGTGCCCGAGGATTCGCCGGCCGAGGGACGGTTGCCCGCGACCTTCGTGCCGGGACGCAACCTGGTGTTCCTCACGCTGGCCGCCGCCTGGGGCTGGCCGCGCGGGATCCACGACCTCGTCGCCGGCACGTCGCAGACCGATTACAGCGGCTACCCGGATTGCCGCCGGGACACGCTCGATGCCCTGGAGCGGACGCTGTCTTTGGGTCTCGAACGCGACATCCGGATCCACACGCCGCTCATGAGGCTGTCGAAGAAGGAAACGGTGCTGCTCGCCGCGGAGCTCGGCGCGCTCGAGGCGATGGCGCTCACCCACACCTGCTACCGCGGCGAGCGCCCGCCGTGCGGCACCTGCGCAGCCTGTGTCCTGCGCGCGAAGGGCTTTGCGGAGGCAGGGATCGCCGATCCGTTGCTCGCGCGATGACGTACTCGGTCAAGGAGATCTATTACACGCTGCAAGGCGAGGGCGCGCGCGCCGGGCGCCCGGCCGTGTTCCTGCGCTTCGCGGGCTGCAACCTGTGGTCGGGCCGGGAGCGCGACCGCGCGCGGGCGATCTGCCGTTTCTGCGACACCGATTTCGTCGGCACCGACGGCCCCGGGGGCGGGAAGTTTGCGACCGCGGACGCACTCGCCGCGGCGGTGGCGCGGCACTGGCCGGCAGGCGCAGGCGGAGAACCGTATGTCGTCTGCACCGGCGGCGAGCCCTTGCTGCAGCTCGACGAGCCGGCGATCGCCGCCCTGCACGCGCGCGGCTTCGAGGTGGCCGTCGAGACGAACGGGACCCGGCGGGCGCCGCCCGGCATCGACTGGATCTGCGTCAGCCCGAAAGCCGGTGCCGAGGTCGTGCAGCGCACGGGCGACGAGCTGAAGCTCGTGTACCCGCAGCGCGAGCCCGAGGCGCAGCCGGAACGGTTCGCCGACCTGCCGTTCGCGCACCATTTCCTGCAGCCCCTCGACGACGAGGAGCGCGCGGCGAACACGGAGGCCGCCGTGCGCTACTGCCTGCAGCATCCGCGCTGGAAGCTTTCGCTGCAGACGCACAAGCTGCTCGGCATTCCCTGATGGCGCCGCCGCACCGGATCCTGCGCCTCGCGTTCGCGCTCGCGACCGGCCTGCTGCTCGCCTTCTACGCCTGGCACCGCGCGGGCGACCCGGAGTTGCGTGCGCAGCGCGAGCGCGAGGAAGCGGCCGTGATCGCGGCGCGCGCCGTGCTCGAGAGCGTCGTCGGCGGCGACATCGAGATCGTGGATCCGCTCGCACCCAAACGCGCCGTCGGCCGGGCGTTCATTTATCCGGCCGGACGGGGCTGGGAGATATCGGGTCACTACCGGCGCGATCCCGCCGATCCCTGGCACCCGTTCCTGTTGCGCCTCGATGCCGGGCTGACGCTCGAGGAGCTGTCCGTTCGCGACCCCGCGCTCGCGTCCGCGCAGGATGCGCGCCTCACCGTCGTCCCCTGACCGGCGTCCGCCCTGGCCGTGCCCGGAACCGCGACGGCAAACAGGACCAGGGCGCACAACGCGCCGATGTGACTCTTCATTGCATTCACTCTACTGGTGGCGCGTCATTGCGTACGACGAGCTCGGCCGCGTGGTGGGCCAAAGCGAGCTCAGGCGCCTGCACGTCCCGGCCCGGGACGGCGGGTCCTGAAAGCCGCGACGGCGGCTGGCGCTCAGCGATTCGCGAGAGGGGGCGCCGCGCTCCCCTGCACCGCGCGGGGCTCTGCGGCGGCGTCTTCCTCGAGCCGCTCCACGACGTTCATCTCGATGAAGAAGAACGCGACCAGCCACAGGAACGCGTCCCAGAAATCGACGAAATCGCCCGCCACGCCCCAGTACACCGCGGCGAGCAGGAGGATCGAGTAGAGGACGTACTTGGCGCCGTTGCAGGCCATGAGGAGCGTGCCCGCGAGGCGGTCGTTCGCCTGCAGGCGGACGTCGAGCTCGAGCAGGCCCACGACCAGCAGCCACACGCCCGAGTTGACGACGTCCACCCACGCGAGCAGGCGGATGTCGGTCAGGCCCGCGACGTCGACCGCGGCCTTGAGCCCCGGCAGGCGGAAGAAGTGACTGCCGTCGGACAGCCCGGCGCAGTTCTGCGCGGTGAGCACGACGTACTCGTCCAGGGTGACCGCGTAGGCCCAGTTGGCGCCGGCGAGGTGGCAGAGGTCGGCCACGCCCGGCAGCGG
>Ga0079224_100016843_pt1 | contig 10280 bp, 4 predicted proteins | sample Stecom2015_FD_80414 | JGI IMG/M metagenome (GOLD analysis project Ga0079224, IMG submission 80414) | Agricultural soil microbial communities from Utah to study Nitrogen management - Steer compost 2015 | ecosystem: Environmental > Terrestrial > Soil > Agricultural land | place: USA: Utah... | reverse complement strand
GGTCGGCAGCGCGGGGGTCGGGGTGGACGACGACTTCTTCGCCATCGGCGGCGACAGCATCGCCGCCATCCAGGTGGTCGCGCGGGCCCGCGCGCACGGCATCCGGCTCACCCCGCGCCAGGTCTTCGAGCTGCGCACCGTGGCCGCGCTGGCCGCGGCGGGCACCGCGCCGCGCACCGGGCCTGCCCCGCGCGCGGGCGAGCTGGCGCTCACCCCGAAGGCCGCCCGCATCCTGGCCACCCGCCCCGACGGCATCGAGACCCGCGCGGTGGTCGTCGACCTGCCGGTCGACGCCACCCCCGTGTCGGTGCGCCGGGCTGTGGAACTGGTGCTGGCCCGCAACCCGATGCTGTGGGCACGGCTGCGTCCGGCCGCCGACGGACGGCCCGCCGGGTTCGTGCTGCCGCCGACCCCGGCGCCGGAGGACCGGCCCTACTTCCGCCTCACCGACAGCGTCCCGCTCGACGACGTGGTCGCGGGCGCCGCGGCCGCGCTCGACCCGGTCGAGGGCCGCAACATCCGCTTCGTGCACGTCGGCCCGGACGGCCGGGCCCAGCTGGTGGTGGTCGCCAACGGACTCGTCGTCGACGACCGCGCCTGGCGGGTGCTCACCGACCAGCTGGCCGTGGCCTGGTCGCGCCCGCACTCGGCCGACACCTCGCGTCCGGTGCCCGCCACCGGTCACGGCCTCGCCGTGCTGCTGCGCGATCTGTCCGCCCGCGCCGCCGACCCGGCCGTGCACGCCGAACTCGACCGGTGGCGCGCGGTCGCCCCGGCGAGCAGGCAGATCCCACCCGGACTCGATCTCTCGGCCCGCTCCCGGGTCTCGCTGACCATCACCGCCGAGGGGGTGGCCGCGGTCGCCGCCACGGCCGCCGCCTACCACACCGAGGTGGGCGACGTGCTGCTCACCGCGCTCGGGCTGGCCCTGCGCACCGCCGCCGACAACCCGGTCGTGCGGGCCACCGGCCCGGTGGTGCGCCTGCAGGCCGACGCCCGCGAGACCTTCGACGCCGAGACCGGCACCGACGCCCACGCCGCCATGGTCGGCGCCTTCACCACCGGCTACCCGCTGGTGCTCGACCTGACCGGGATCGACGTCGCCGACGCCCTGGTCGGTGGCCCCGCCGCCGGTCGCGCCCTGGCACAGGTCAAGGAGTCCCGGCGCACGGTGCCCGCAGGCGGTATCGGCTACGGCCTGCTGCGCTACCTCAACCCCGGCATCGACCTGCCCGGCCCCGGCCTGCTGCGGATGCGCTACCGCGACCTGCGGCCGGTGCGCGTGCACACCGACGCGCCCGTCGACGATCTGCTGCTCGACGTGCTGTTCGAGGCCACCGGCAAGGGCCTGCTCGCCCGCTTCGACTTCGCGGCGGCGGCCTTCACCGCCGAGCAGGTCCGCGGATTCGCCGAGCACTGGGTGCGCGCACTCGGCGGCCTGGCCGAGCACGGCGCCCGTCCCGGCGCGGGCGGGCACACGCCATCGGACTTCCGTCTGGTGCGCCTGTCCCAGGCCGACCTGGACCGGTTCGCCGAGATCTACGCCGACCCGGCCGACGTGTGGCCGATGACCGCGCTGCAATCGGGCATGCTGTTCCACGCCCTGCTGGCCGACGCCTCCATCGACCCGTACATGCTCCAATTCGTGCTCGACCTGGACGGCCCGGTCGACGCGCCGAGGCTGCGCGCCGCCGCCCAGGCGGTGCTCGACCGGCACGCCAACCTGCGGGTCGCCTTCGCCGAGACCGCCGACGGCACCACCGTGCAGGTCGTGCCCGCGCGGGTGGAGGCGCCGTGGCGGCAGATCGCGCTGGACCACCTCGACCCGGCGGTGATCGCCGCCGAGGCCGAGCGCATCGAGAACGCCGAGCTGGCACAGCATTTCGATCCGCGCACCGCGCCGCTGCTGCGCTTCACGCTGCTGCGCACCTCGCCGGAGCGCTACCACCTCGTGGTCACCAGCCACCACATCCTCATCGACGGCTGGTCGGTGCCGCTGCTGTTGCGCGAGCTGCTCACCGGCTACGCCTTCGGCCCGCACTCGCGGGAGCTGCCGCCGGTGCGGCCATACCGTGACTACCTGACCTGGCTCGCGCGCCAGGACCGCGAGGCGGCGCTGGCGGCGTGGAAGTCGGCGCTGGCGGGCGTCACCGAGCCCACCCTGCTCGCTCCCCGGCCGGGGCACGAGATCTCCGCGGGCATCGGCGAGGCGGGCTTCGCCATGTCCACCGCCCAGACCGAGGCGCTGACCAAGCTGGCCGCCCGCGTCGGCGTCACCGTCAACACGGTGGTGCAGACCGCGTGGGCGCTGCTCGTCGGGCGCAGCACCGACCGTGACGACGTGGTCTTCGGCGCCACCGTCTCGGGCAGGCCCGCCGACCTGGACGGCGTGGAGACCATGGTCGGCCTGTTCCTCAACGCTGCGCCGGTGCGGGTGCGTCTCACCCCGACCAGCAGCCTGGACGAGCTGCTGCGCACCGTGCAGGACGAGCAGACCGTGCTGTTGGACCACCACCACGTCGGCCTGAGCGAGATCCAGGAGGCGATCGGCCTGGAGTCGCTGTTCGACTCGCTGGTGGTCTTCGAGTCCTACCCGGTCGACGCCGAGGGGCTGCGCCGGATCAGCGAGATCGACGGCATGCGGGTCAGCGGCGTGCACGTCACCGACGGCACGCACTACCCGGTGACGGTGATCGTCGCCCTCGGTGACCAGCTGCGGGTGCAGCTCAAGTACCTGCGCGACCTGTTCGAGCCGGAGGCCGCCCAGACGCTGGCCGCGCGCCTGGCCGCGTTGATCGGCAAGTTCGTCGCGGTGCCGCACGCCCGCGTCGGCGAGGTCGACGCACTGCTGGCCGACGAGCGGGCCGCGCTGTTCGCCCGCAACTCCACCGTGGTGCCCGAACTGCTCGACGACGCCACCCTGCTGCGGCTGTTCGACGAGCAGGTCGCCCGCACCCCGAGGGCCACCGCGCTCATCGAGGGCGACACCGTGCTCGACTACGCCGAGCTCGACCGCCGCTCCCGGGTGCTGGCCACCGCGCTGGCCGATCTCGGGGTGGCGCCGAGGGAACTGGTCGCGGTGGCCATGCGCCGCGGCATCGACCTCGTGGTCGCCGTCTACGCGGTGCTGCGCGCCGGCGCGGCCTACGTCCCGGTCGACCCGGACCATCCCGACGAGCGCAACGAGCACGTCCTCGCCGGCGCCGCCCCGAGCTGCGTGCTCACCCGTTCCGGCGACGGTTTCACCGCGCGGACCGACATCCCGGTCGTGGAGATCGACGCCATCGACCTGGCGGGCACGCCGCCGCACCCGGGCAGCCGCACCCTCGCCGACGACCTGGCCTACGTCGTCTACACCTCCGGCTCCACCGGCAGGCCGAAGGGCGTGGCCATCACCCACCGGCAGATGGCCAATCAGCTCCGCTGGGCCCAGCTGACCCACCCGCACGAGCGCGGCGACGTGGTGCTGCACAAGACGCCGATCACCTTCGACATCTCCGCCTGGGAGCTGTTCTGGCCGTTGCAGACCGGCGCGGCCGTGGTGATCGCCGAACCCGACGGCCACCGCGATCCCGCCTACCTGGCCAGGGTGGTCGCCGAACATCGCGTCACCACGGTGCATTTCGTGCCCTCGATGCTCGACGCCTTCCTCGCCGACATCCGGCCGGGCAGGCGCACCACGCTGCGACGGGTGTTCGCCGCGGGCGAGGTCCTGTCCACCGAGACCGCCGCGGTCTTCGCCGAGCGGCTGCCCGGCGTCGACCTGCTCAACTGGTACGGCCCGGCCGAGGCGACCGTGGTCACCGAGCACCTGGCCGACCCGGCCGAGGGCGGGGCGAGCGTGCCGATCGGCACCCCGGTCGCCAACACCCGCGTGCACGTGCTCGACCGCCAGCTGCGCCCGGTGCCCGACGGCACCGCGGGCGAGCTGTACATCGCGGGCGTGCAGCTGGCGCGTGGCTACCACGGCGCGCCGGGCCTGACCGCCGAACGCTTCGTCGCCCGCAACGGCGGTGAGCGCATGTACCGCACCGGCGACGTGGTGCGCTGGCGGCGCGACCAGGACGGCCGCGCGGTGCTGGAGTACCTGGGCCGCAGCGACTTCCAGGTCAAGCTGCGCGGCCAGCGGATCGAGCTCGGTGAGATCGAGGCGGTGCTGCTCGGCCACGAGGCGGTGCGCCACGCCGCGGTCTCGGTCGTGCAGGCGCCCGCGGGCGAGCGGCTGGTGGCCTACGTGGTGCCCGAGGAGGGCGCCGTCGTGGTGCCCGGCGCGCTGCTCTCGCACGCCAGGGCCGCGTTGCCGCCGTACATGGTGCCCGCCGCGGTGGTGCCGCTGGCCGAGCTGCCGCTCAACGCCAGCGGCAAGCTCGACCGCAACGCGCTGCCGGTGCCCGAGCTGCCGGTGCGCCCGTTCCGGGCGCCCGCCACCGAGACCGAGAAGCTGCTGGCCGAGGTCTTCGCCGAGGTGCTCGAGCTCGGCCGGGGCGCGCGCGTCGGGCTCGACGACGACTTCTTCGAGCTCGGCGGCAACTCGCTGAGCGCCACCAAGGTGGTGGCCAGGCTGCGTCAGGACGCAGGCCTGGAGACCCGCGTGCAGTGGTTCTTCACCGACTCCACGGTGGCCACCCTGGCCAGGCGCATCGATCAGGCCGCCGCCTGCGGCGTCGACTACGAACCGGGCACCGACGACGCGCTCGGCCCGCTGCTGCCGATCCGTGGCGAGGGCAACCTGCCGCCGCTGTTCTGCTTCTACCCGATGGCGGGCCTGTCCTGGAGCTACGCGGGCCTGCTGGCCTACGTGGAGCCGAACCGGCCGGTGCTCGGCCTGCAATCGCCCGCGCTGTCGGAGCCGGACTACCTGCCGCGCTCGCTCGAGGAGATGGCCGCGCGCTGCCTGGCCGAGATCCGCTCGGTGCAGCCGTTCGGGCCCTACCACCTGGTCGGCTGGTCGCTCGGCGGCCTGCTCGCGCACGCGGTGGCGGTCTCACTGCAGGAGGCGGGTGAGGAGGTCGCGCTGCTGGCGCTGCTGGACAGCCACCACGACATCGCCAAGGCCGACTTCCACACCGCGCTGCGCGGCGCGCTGGCCGAGATCGGCATCCAGGCCGACAACCTGCTCGGCGACGCGCCCGCGCCCGCGCTGAGCGAGGACTCGCTGGCGGCCCTGCACGCGGCCATCCCGGCCGAGCTGACCGCGCTCACCCCCGAGCGCCTCGGCCGGCTCTACCGCAGCGCGGTGCGCTCGGCGGAGCTGATCTCCGAGCACCGGCCCGGTGTGTTCAAGGGCAGGGTGGACTACTTCAGCGCCCGCATCCTCGGCGCGAACCTGGTGCGCGGCATCGACCCGGAGAACTCGGCCGTCAAATGGCGGGCGTTCGTCGCGGGCGAGGTTGTCGACCACCCGGTGCACGCCACCCACGACGAGATGACCTCCCCGCACGCGCTGGCGCAGATAGGTCCTACGCTGGCGGCGCGACTCGCCCCGGGGGTGCGAACCCCCGGCGCGGGTCCGATCAGGCATGATGGCTCCGCGAGGTAACGCGGTTGCCCCCCTGACGTGACGATCCTGATCCGATACGAAGTGAAGGTGCGAAATTGATTCGTCGGCAGACCCGGCGCCGCGGCTCCCGAGCCGCCGCGCTGATCGCGACCACCGCGGTGTTCGCCGGACTGATCTCCGGCCTCGGCGTCTCCTCCGCGACGGCCGATCCGATCATGGAGTCCGGCGCGCTGCTGGCCGACCCCGTCGCCCCTGACGGCTCGCGCATCTCCAGGGCCGAGGTCAAGGACGATCGCACCCTCCGGCTGTACGTCTACTCCGCCGCGATGGACAAGGACGTCATCATCGACGTCCAGCGCCCGGCCGACGCCTCGGTGCCGCGCCCGACGCTGTACCTGCTCAACGGCGCTGGCGGCGGCGAGGACTCGGCCTCCTGGGTGGCCAGGTCCAACGCCCTGGAGTTCCTGGCGGACAAGAACGTCAACGTCATCCAGCCCATCGGCGGCAAGTGGAGCTACTACACCGACTGGATCAAGGACGACCCGACGCTCGGCCGCAACAAGTGGAAGACCTTCTTCACCGAGGAGCTGCCCCCGCTGGTCGACGGCGCGCTGGGCACCAACGGCGTGAACGCCATCGCGGGCCTGTCCACCTCGGGCACCACCGTGCTCGCGCTGCCGATCGCCAAGCCCGGCCTGTACAAGGCCGCGGCCGCCTACAGCGGGTGCGCGCAGACCAGTGACCCGGTCGGCTCGGAGTTCATCAAGCTGACCGTCGAGGTCTGGGGCGGCGGCGACACCGAGAACATGTGGGGCCCGGAGGGATCGGAGGAGTGGGTCGCCAACGACCCGTATGTGAACGCCGAGGGCCTGCGCGGTCTGGACCTCTACATCTCCAGCGGCAACGGCCTGCCCGGCCCGTACGACACCCTCGACGGCCCGTACGCCCTGCCCGGCGCCTACGGTCTGGCCAATCAGATCATCATCGGCGGCGTCATCGAGGCCGGCACCAACTACTGCACCCACAACCTGAAGAACCGCCTCGACGAGCTCGGCATCCCGGCCACCTACAACTTCCGCCCCAACGGCACCCACTCCTGGGGCTACTGGAACGAGGAGTTCCCCCGCTCCTGGCCGGTGCTGGCCAAGGGCCTCGGCCTCTGAGCCCGTCTCACGGCACGGCGGCCAGTTCGCTCCAGGTCTTCCACACCCGAGGGGCGTAGTCGGCCAGCGGCGGGACGGTGATGCCCGTTCCGGCGAGGGCGGCGCTGGTGTTGGCGCGGTCGAACCAGCAGTCGAACTCGTTGTGCGCCAGCGCGTCCTCGGGCAGGCCGACGCTCGGCAGCATCCGCCGCGCGCCCGGCATGCGCAGTATCTTGCGCAGTGCGGCCTTGCCCGTGACCTCGACCAGGTGCGGTGCGCCCGCCTCGTCGGCGAACAGGTTGAGCGCGTCCACGGTGCGGACCCGGGTGGGGTCGGTGAGGTGGTAGGTGGTGCGCCCGGGGGAGCCGGAGAAGGCGATGTGAGCGAGGGCGGCGGTGACGAAATCCACCGGCACCATGTTGGTCTCGCCCAGTTGCGGCACCAGCACCGGCAGCAGCCGGGGCAGCTGACCCGCCCGGCGCAGCAGCTCGAACAGCCGCCGCGCGCTCACGTCCCCGGTGTCGACCTCGCCGGTGCGGGAGTGTCCCATCACGATGGCGTGGCGGTAGATCCGCCAGTCCAGCCCGCAGGCCCGCACCGCGCGTTCGGATTCGAGGCGCCCGCGCTGAGCCGGGGTGAGGCGCTGGCCGGTGTCGAGCATCTGCTCGGTGAACGGGCCGCGATGGTCGCCCGCCACCTCCACGGTCGACAGGTGGTGCAGCCGGTCCGCGCCGAGGTCCCTGGTCAGTTCGACCACCCGCCTGGTCGCGAGGGTGTCCAGCTCGGCCGAGAGTTCGGGATGGGGGCGCGTGCCCGCCGCTGCATCGCCGGATGCGCCGGACACGGGGTAGTTCGCGGCGGTGGCGCTGCCGTCGATGGCGGCGGCGAGGTGGAAGACGTGCTCGACGCGCCCGCGATGCTCACGCACCCAACCGGGATCGAGGGCGGGCCCGGCTCCGGCCAGATCACCGACGACCGGCCGGACGCGCCGTCCGCCGCCCCATTCGGCGGCGCAGCGGGCGAACCGCCGCTCGGCCGCCGCGCCCGGCCGGATCAGCACGTGGACCTCGCCGTCGCGGCGCAGCAGTTCGGGGATGAGGAATCGGCCGATGAACCCGGTCGCGCCGGTGACAAGTGATGTCATAGCCGATCAACATAGTGAATCGGCGTAGCCGTCCTGTGGCGGGCGTCACAACCGTGGCGTGTCCGGTGGGTGTCCGCGGGCCCGAGCTACCCGGGGGCGGCCCGCGAACCACCGATCCGCCGGTGTGGCGGAAGTGAGTGGCCGTGCGGGGCGTTCCCCGCACGGCGTCGTGGCGAGGGCTAGTCGCCGAAGACCGGCTTGCGCTTGCTCAGCATGGCGGTCGCGCCCTCGAGGAAATCCGGCGACTGGAGCAGTTCCACCTGGCCGGTCTTCTCGGCGGCCAACGTCTCGTCCAGGGCCGACAGCGTGGCCAGGTTCAGCGCGCGCTTGGTGAGCTCGAGCGCGCGGCGCGGGCCGGAGGCGACCTTCGCGGCCACCGCCTCGACCGCCGCGTCCAGCTCGTCGGCGGGCAGCACCGCGGTGAACAGGCCTGCCTTGTGGGCCTCGGTCGCGGGCAGGCGCTCGCCGAGCAGGGCCAGCCGCGCGGCCAGCGGACGACCGGCCGCCGCGGCGACCAGGGCGGCCGCGCCGCCGTCGGGCATCAGGCCGATGTTGATGAAGGCCAGCAGCAGGTAGGAGTCCTCGGCGGCGTAGACCAGGTCGGCGGCCAGCGCGATGCCGACGCCGACGCCCGCGGCCGCGCCGGTGACCTTGGCGATCACCGGGACCGGCGCGTCCACGACGGCGCGCACCAGGCGGTTGGCCGCGTCCATGATCTGGTCGGGGGTGATGCCGCGGGCGGCCTCCTCCGCCGAGGAGGACAGATCGGCGCCGGTGCTGAAGTCGCCCGCCTCACCGCTGATGACGACCGCTCGCACCGACTTGTCCTGCGCGACACCGAGGAAGGTGTCACCGAGGGCGACCAGCGTGTCGTAGCTGAGGGCGTTCTTGCGCTTCGGGTTGGTGATCGTGATGCGCAGGATCTTGCCGTCCTTGACCGCCGAGAAACGGCCCGCGGCCGGAGCCTCGGTCGCGGAATCGGTATTGCTCATCTGGTTGCGCTCCTCATGCGGGATTCGGCGGGCGCAGGCCGTCGAATAGTGGTTAACTTTGCGAATTGTGGTTAACTTAAGTTGACATGTCCGGCGCTGTCAACCACGCGGCGCCGGCCCGGGACGGGAGAAGGTGCATGGTCGCCGAACGCAGCGAGGTGGACCTCGCGACCACGCGGCCGGGCCAGGGCAGGAGAACGGCGACCGCGAAATCCGCGGGGACGGAGAAAGCGGTGGTAACGGGCAACGGCACGAATCGGGTGAACGGCGAGTCGGGCGTGCGACGCAGGCCAAAGGACCGCAAGGTCCAGATCGTGCGCGCGGCCGCGAGAGCGTTCAGCGAACGCGGCTACTACCCGGTCGGCGTCGACGAGATCGCCGCCGAGGTCGGCATCTCCGGGCCCGCGCTGTACCGGCACTTCGCCAACAAATACGCCCTGCTCGTCGCCGCCGCCGAGAACGGCGCGCAACAGTTGCTGCAGGTCGCCCAGTCCGCCGACGACCCGAACCTCGACCCGGAACCCCGCCTGGACGCGCTGATCCGCGCGCTCAGCGAGCACACCGTGGACATCCGCCGCGAGGCCGGGCTCTACCGCTGGGAGCGCCGCTATCTCGAGGTCGCCGACCGCCGCCGCATCCGGCGCATCTACGACGACCTCAACGACACCGTCGCCGCCCCCATCGCCCGGCTGCGCCCCGGACTCGACCAGGCCGACCTGCGCATCCTGTCGGCCTCGGTGATGAGCGTGATCGCCAGCATCGCCCACCACCGCACCGCGCTGTCCGGCGCCAGGCTGCTGCCGCTGCTGCGCGACATGTGCTGGTCGGTGCTGCGCGTCGACCTGCCGCCCGCGCCGCCGCCGATCGAGCAGGAACCCGCCCCGCGCGGCCTGCCGATCACCTCCAAGCGCGAACAACTGCTCACCGAGGCGATCCGCATCTTCGGCCGCCAGGGCTACCACGAGGCCAGCATCGAGGAGATCGGCGCGGCCGTCGGCATCAACGCCTCCAGCGTCTACCGGTACTTCTCCAGCAAGGCCGACCTGCTCGCCGCCGCCTTCCACCGCACCGGCGACCGGGTCTCGGTCGCCATCACCGAGGCGCTCGCCGAATCCGCCAGCAGGCCCGACGCCGCCGCAGGATCGCCGAACGCCAGGCCAAACTGGCCTTCGGCATGCCGGAGATCATGCCGGTCTACTACGCCGAGTTCTCCAACCTGCCGCAGGCCGAGCAGCACAAGCTGCGCGCCATCCAGCGCCAGAACATCCTGGAATGGGCCAACCTGCTCGACGGCGACCCGATCGAGGCGCGCTTCCGCGTGCACGCCGCGATCGGGCAGGTCATCGACGTGGGCAGACTGATGCGCTTCGACGCGCGGCCCGCCCAGCTCGCGCGGGTCACCGCGCTCATGGAGGCGATCCTGCTCGGCGCGAACACCAGAGAACCCAGCTGAGCCCGCGGGTGATGCTGCGCTGCCTCCTCGCCCGCTGACCGTCACAGGC
>Ga0079224_100016842_pt1 | contig 10280 bp, 8 predicted proteins | sample Stecom2015_FD_80414 | JGI IMG/M metagenome (GOLD analysis project Ga0079224, IMG submission 80414) | Agricultural soil microbial communities from Utah to study Nitrogen management - Steer compost 2015 | ecosystem: Environmental > Terrestrial > Soil > Agricultural land | place: USA: Utah... | reverse complement strand
TGGCATTCCGCGATGCGCTTTCGCACGGCCGCGAGCGAAACAACTCGGCCCATCGCGTCGGTGAAGGTCTCGTCTGCGCCGTCGATGGCGTCTGCAGGTGGTAGGAAGCGGTAGTGGCGATACATCCAGTCGTAGAACTGAACGGCCGTCACGTGGAAGCGCGCCAGGAGGTCGACGTGCTCGCTGTCGGTCGCACCCGACTTCTCCATGGGATTGAAGTCGCTGAGGAACCCGTAACGCGGCAGCAGGCGCCAGTGGCTCGCAGCCAGCAGAGCCGTAGACGCCGTCGTCTCGCCGCCCTGCCAGAACACTCGGACGAGGACCGAATAGCCTCGGGCGTCGTCCCCAGGAACGTTTAGCGTCAGCACGACTCGTGAGGTCCCGCGGACGGCGGCTACCGTGCGTTCGGCTGTCACGATGACGTCTCCGCGATCTTGCAGCTCGGCCATCAGTCGCGCGTCCAGGGGCACGGTTGTGTGCAGCTCGACGACGATCTCAGCAGGCGCGCCTGGCTCGTTGAGCGCCTTGGCCGGGAATGCGTCCAGGATCTCGACCACAAAGGTGGTTTCGCCCACCGTACCTGGCGCTCCGCTCGAAGTCACGACTGGCCTTCTTCGGACAGCGGTAGGTACCCGAACGAGTCGAGCAACCGCAGGTACGCCGCGTGCGACCACAGCAGTGGGCAGGCGCTCTCGCCCCAGCGTTCGCGCCACTCGTCGACGTATGCCGGGTCGATGAGGTGCGTCGACACCTGCTCGGGAAGGTCGCCGTCGGCGTTAGCCTGCGCCTCGATCCACGCGAGGAGCTTCTCGGCCTCGGACGACTCTCCGCGCGCGAGGCGTAATTGGGCTAGGTCCGCGGTGAGTAGCGGCCAGCAGCCTCCGCCGTAGTAGGTGTCCCGGGCGTATCGGTGCAAACCGCCATCCGGAGTGTGGATGTCCTCGACGATCCTCGCGAGCGTTGCCGTCACGATGGGATCGTCAACGTCGACTATCCCGTATGGGATCGCCAGCCAGACGAGGTTGGCGTCCACTTCGGTGCTGCCGACGTGCTTGACGAAGCGCCCTGCGGCCACGCCGTGTGTCAGCAGGTACGCTCGCACCGCGTCGGCAACGCCCATGAAGTAGCGGTCTTCGAGCAGCTCGGCAGCCGCTCGCAGCCCCGCGTAGAGGGCTCCCAAGGTGGACGGGTGCACTTCTGTTGCGTGCTCCTCCCAGCAGTCGTAGCTCGGCCTTGACCACCTCTTCGTAAGGTAGAGCGCGAGCCTGCGTACGACGCCTGCCGCTCGCTCGTCGTGCGGCCGCGCCGGCCCGTCCGCCCGGCGCCGCCGGTGCCGCCGGTATGCCCACAGCCAGGTACCGAATCCGTCCAACTGGAAGTTGGGCCACTGTTCCGCGCCATGACCGCCGTCCGGCAGGTAGCGCGTGTGCAGCTCGCCGCCACCTATGACGTCGCCCTCTTCATCCAACTGGCGGTCCAGCACGCCGATGCACCAGTCGTGGAAGGCACCGCCGCTCTCAGGGTGACCGACGAGGTCCATGGCGTCGGCGATGAACGATCCGTCTCGGAACCAGGAGTAGCGATAGGTCGGGAACGTTGGCGCGGCCAGGTATGCGCCCTCGGCCGTCTGCCCGGCGAGGATCACCTCGATGCTGTGGCGCACGAGGCGTTGCCTTCTTGCCTGCGCGACCGGGCTGACCGTTGTTGATTCTGGCACTATCTGATTCACCCCTTGACGCCTCCAGCAGCCACGCCCCTGACGAACGCCCGCTGGAAGATGACGAAGACGATGATCACAGGGATCAAGGCGATAAGTGAGGCAGCGAATACCAGGCCCCACTGACTGGCGTGCTGGCCCTGGAAGAGCCGAAGCGCGATGGGCAGCGTCCTTAGCGACGTGTCGTTGATGATGGTCAGCGCCCACGTGAACTCGTCCCAGTTGCCTAGGAACGAGAAGATCATCGAGGTGCCAACGGCCGGCCCCGCCAACGGCAGGACCACTCGCAGGAACGTCGTGAACCTGCCAGCGCCGTCAACGTACGCCGCCTCCTCGATGGCACGCGGGATGCTTTCGAAGAACCCGCGCAAAAGGAACGTCTGGAAAGGAATGGAGCCCACGACGTAGAAGACGATGAGGCCCAGGTGGGTGTTGAGCAGTCCTAGCTCGCGAGCCTGGAGGAACTGCGGGATGATGAACAGCATGCTGGGGATCATCATCGTGATCAGATAGACGTTGAAGACCAAGTTCTTACCAGGGAACCTCAGCCTGGCGAACGCGTACGCCTGTGTCGTCGCGATGGCAACGGTCAGCAGCGACGACAGCGTCGCGACCTTGAGGCTGTTGAGGAAGTAGCGCTGAAAGTTGTTCGAGTTCCACGCGTCCGAGAAGTTCTGCAGCGTGGGGTTCTTAGGCAGGAACTCTGGCGTGAAGACGAACGCGTTGGGCTTCAGTGCCGTCGATACCGTATAGAGGAAGGGGATCATCATGACGAGCGCGCCCGCCGCCAGGCCGACGTAGACGGCGATGCGCCAGATCGGGACGCGCCGCCGTCGCGCTCGATAGGTAGCGAGCCCGCCAGCGCCCTCTGCCATGCCGGCCTCGCGCCTGAAGGTGCCGGCCTCAGTACTCATACGTCGACTTGATCAGGCGGAACTGCACGAGGCTTATGGCGAGGATCAGCGCCGCGAGGATCCAGGCGATCGCGCTTGCGTACCCGAAGTCCAGGAAGTTGAACGCCTGGTTGTACATGTAGCTGAGGAACACCTCGGTCTGATGCAGCGGACCGCCGCCGGTCATTATGTAGAACTGGATGAAGCTCTGGAACGCCCCGATCGTGAGCATCACGGCGATGAACAGCGTCGCCGGCTTGAGCAGCGGCACGGTGATGAACCGGGTGACCTGAGCACGGTTGGCACCATCTACACGCGCGGCTTCGGTTAGTTCCACGGGGATCCCTTGGAGCGCGGCGAGGTAGATGAGCATGCTCCAACCCATGCCCTTCCAGACACCGAGCAGAGCGATCACGGGGATCGCCGTCGATGCCCGGTTGAGCCAGGAGGTGTTGGGGTCGACAATGCCGAGGATGTCGCCGAACACGTGGTTGAAAAGGCCCTCGGAGTTGAACAGGAACATGAACATCAGCGATACGACTACCCAGGAGCTGATGACGGGCAGGTAGTAGATGAGCCGCAGCACGACCTTCCCGCGGCTAAGTTGCTCGAGCCCCAGAGCGATGAGCAGCCCGAGGACGATCTGCGTTGGCACACTGAGTAGGCCGTAGACGACCGTGTTCCGCAGCGCGATGAGGTTCACGCTGTCGGCGAACACGCGCACGTAGTTCGCTAGGCCGACGAAGTCGCTCGGGCCGCGGATCTTCCAATCGTGGAGGCTCATCCAGAAGGAGTAGACGAGCGGGTAGAACATGAAGCCGAGGAACCATATGAGGCCCGGGGCGATGAATACCGCTGCGGCCAGGTACTCGCTGCGCTTCCACGCCGAGACGCGCCACCAGGGTCGGCTGGGGACCGAAACCGCTGTCGTGACGGGCGAGGACCTGGCCATGCGGACTCCTTTCAGAGCGGGTAGGGCGGCAATCAGCCGCCCGGCCCGTTACTTCAGCAGTTCGTCGACCTGCGCCGCCGCCTGGTCAAGCGCTTCCCTAGCGTTCATCTCTCCGAGGAGCACACGTTGGACAGCGTCCTGTATGGCGACCTCGATGCGCGAGTACGCGGGGTGCGGCGTACGCGGCTTCGCCGTCTGGAGTTGCTCGAGGTAGATGCCGTAGTAGGGGTGCTCGACGATGTACGGGTCTTCGAGAGCCGACGCGATCACGGGGATCTGTCCAGTCGTCGCCATGGTGCTCTGCGCCCACGGGCTCAGTAGGAACTGCAAGAACGTCCACGCGGCCTCCTTGTTGCTGGAGTCGCTGAACATCACTATGTCCTCGCCGCCGACGATCGAGATGGAGCCCGCATCGCCCGCCGGGAAGGGTGCGTGCTGGAGGTTCAACCCTTCGTACTGCCCGACGATGCTCGGGTGCGCCCACGGTCCGTCCTGAGTCGCCAGGTAACGGCCCGATCCCAGCCCCTCCCAGCTACCGAGGCCACTGTTGTTGATCGTCGGGGCGATGAGACCGCGCTCGTACCAATCGACCAGCTTCTCGATGGCCTCAACCGAAGCGTCGCTGTTCAGGTAGCCGGTTGCCGTGGTGATGGCGTCGTCCGTGATGGCCCCGCCGTTGCTCCATATCCATGGCAGCAGGTACCAAGCCCAGGGTCCGGGCACCGCGAAGGCCCACACCTCCGCGGCGGGGTCGCTCATGTCCGAAGCCAGCGCTTCGAGTTCGTCGAAGGACGTTGGCGGGCTGGAGATGACGTCTGCGTTGTAAAGCATGACCTGGGTGTTCGTGTCCAGCGGCAGCCCGAAGTAACCACCGTCCCAGAAGTTGGTGGCCAGCGGACCTGGGAACACGCCGTCGCGCAGCGCAGCGAAGCCCGCGTAGTCGTCGAGGCGCTCTAGCGCCCCCATCTCCGCGAACTCCGGTACCCAGATGATGTCCATGCGTACCAGATCGGGCACCACGCCGCCGGCGAACGCCGTCAGCAGCTTCTGCCGGAACTCGTCGTACGGGAAGCCGACAGCTTCCACCGTGATGCCAGGGTTCTCTGCCTCGAATTGCGGGATAACCTGCTCCAGCATCGTCTGCTCTTCACCGGAGCCGGTGCTGTACGTGTGCCAGAACGTGATGTTCTGGGCGGCTGCGGCCGCGGCCAACACCAAAGCAATCGTTGCCAAGATCAGCTTGAGTCTCATCGTTCCTCCTCCTGAATTGCATCTGTGTTCATCCCCGTGCCCCGTTGGGACCGAGAAATACGGGTCAGACCTGCTGTGGCTCACCTCCCGTTCGGGAGGCAGCGTCCAGCAGATACCGGCTCGCGGCCAGGCCGGCGGCGCCGCGTGCCCAGGCATCGTCACCCCAGGTGTCGACGACGAGGTCTACCTGGCGTCCCAGATCGCCGAAAGCAGCGCTCTCGAGTACACGCCTGGCGGAGGGCATGAGAAGGTCGCTTGCCCTCATGCCCTCGCCGCTCAGGACGATCAACGTGGGGGCGAAGATGTTGACGAGGATGCTGAGCGCCCTGCCGAGGACCTCGCCGGCCCGGGCATACACATCGGAGGCGCGCGGGTCCCCCGCCAGTGCGAGGGCCGTCAGCGCCTCCGGCGAGGCGGCATCCTCAGCGGGGACGCCAGCCCTACGGGCGCTACGCAAGAGCGCGTCGTCGGAGAGGAACGCCTCCAGGGTTCCTCGGCCCGCATGGGCGGTCTCGGGCCCCTCGGGATCCAGAACCACGTGGCCGAACTCGCCGGCGCCGCCCTTCGGCCCTCTATAGACTTCTCCGCCCAACACGATGCCGAGGCCAACGCCACGCCCTAGCGTCACGGTGAGGAAGTCGGCGTGCCCACGCCCGAAACCGAACCAGGCCTCGGCCAGGGCCAACGCGTTGACGTCGTTCTCCACGGTGACCGGCACGCCTAGTCGGCGCTCGATGAGCTGCCCCACCGGCACCTCGCGCCATCCGAGTAGCGGGGAGTGCCTCACCGTGGCGCCGTCGTCGCCCACGGCGCCGGGTAGGTCGACGCCCAGCGCCGCCACGTCCATTGCATCCATCTCGCCGAGGAGTGAGACTATGCCCTCTATGACCGTCTCTGGCGCCGTGTCGGTCAGCGCCCGGGTGGCCGTCTCCTCGACCTCAGCGCCGAGGTTGGTGATCGCGCACGTTATGGCAGCGGAGCTCACCTTCACGCCAGCCACGCGGGCCATGCCGTAGTCGACCTCCAGCAGGATGGCTTTACGGCCAACGCCGCCGGTCTCGGCCTCTCGCGCCTCGAACAGCAGACCGCGCGCGATCAAATCGCCGGAGATGTTCGTAACCGCCGCTGGGCTGAGGTGGAGGTTCGCTGCGATCTCAGCCCTCGAGATGGGGCCGCGCCGGTGGACCTCCTCGAAGACCTCGCGTTGGTTTCGGGCTCGCATGGTATTGCGAGCGCTGGCCGGGGCAGTACGGTTCAACCCGTACCCCTTTCATTGATTTAGTGAATGAATGATTAGGTTTGCGAGCGCCATTTGTCAAGAGCCAGGTAGCCGAAGCATCTAGGGACGACCCTCATCGGCGCACTGCATCCTGGGATCGTGAAGCGCCTCTGGGCGACTGTGAAGGAGGCGGTGAAGGGTTTCGGACGGCACAAGGTGCCGCGCCTCGCCGCGGCCCTCGCCTACTACACCCTCTTCTCCCTCGCGCCCCTACTCGTGATCATCATCGCCATAGTCGGCTTGGTGTTCGGCTCCGAGGAGGCTCGCGCCCAGCTCGTCAGTCAACTCCAGGCGACCGTTGGAGCGGATGCAGCCGAACAGGTGAGCACGATGATCGAGCGCACGCAGCGGACAGGCAGCGGCATGTTCGCGACGGTCGTGGGGGTCGGCACCCTACTGATCGGCGCGACGGGGGTGTTCGTTCAGCTTCAGGCCGCGCTCAACGAGATCTGGGAGGTGGAGCCTGGCGAGCGCAAGGGGATCATGCGCACGTTGATGCTCCGCATCGAGGGCTTGGGCATCCTTCTCGCCCTCGCGGTCGCTGCTCTGCTCGGGCTCTTGCTCCAGGCCGCGGTGACCATCGTGACGAGCTTCTTCGACGGGCTGCTCCCCGGGTCCGAATGGCTCTGGTTCCTCGCCAACCTGGTCCTGACATTCGGGATCTACACGGTCGTCTTCGCAGCCCTGTTCAAGTACGTGCCGGACGTGCGCATGCGCTGGAACGAAGTTTGGCGGGGGGCGCTGTTGACCGCCGTGCTCTTCAAGATCGGCGAGTACGCCCTCGGTTACTACCTGAGCTCCGCAGGTGTCAGCTCACCCTACGGAGCAGCCGGCGCGCTCATCGTCCTCGTCCTCTTCATCTACTACGCCGCGCAGATCCTGCTCTTCGGCGCTGAGTTCACGAGGGCAGACGCCACCAGGGTCCGCCGTGCGGAAGGCGAGGACGAGCGCTTCGAGCGCAAGCCGCGGGCCGGGAGGCCGATCGCCGCCAGCCAGCCCAGCGGAGAACCGATCAGGTACCGCCGGCGCTCACGAATAGACGACCTACAGCGGGATGTCGACGAGCTGGAGAGGCAGTTGGACGCGTGAACGCGAGGTGCGCGCCATGTCCGCGGTCAGGTCAGCGTCGTCTCTTGCCCTTCGCCGCGACCCAGATCACGTGCCGGTTGCCCTTCGTGCCTCTGGAGCGGACGCGGTTCACGTCGACGTCGAAGCCGGCTTGCGTCAGACGCTTGGTGAACGCGTCACTGGGGAACGCGGACCATACCGCCAGCACGCCACCGGGCCTCAGCGCACGCTTCACCGCCTCGAGCCCGGCTGCGTTGTAGAGCCAGGCGTTCTCATCACGCGTCGTGCCCTCCGGGCCGTTGTCGGTATCGAGGAGTATCAGGTCGTACGCGGCGTTCGCGGCACGCACCGCGTCGGCGACGTCACCCACGACGACCCGCACACGCGGGTCAGCCAGCGGCTCGCCCGCCAGACCGCCCAGGTACAGCCGGTTCCAATCCACCACTTCGGCGACCAGTTCCGCGACGGTGACCGTCGCGTTCGCCGGCAGCAGATCGAGAGCAGCCCTCAGCGTGTAGCCCATCCCGAGACCAGCGACCAGGGCCGAAGCTCCGCTTAGGTCACCGACACGCGCTGCACCCAGCTCGGCCAGGCGCTCTTCGGAGCCGTGCTGGCGGCTGTTCATCAGCTCGAAGTTCTCGATGCGCAGGGCGTACTCATCGTCACGGCGGTCCAGCGACATGACCTCGCCGTCTGGCAGCGTCACGGAGTCGAGTCGTTCCCAGCGGTTCAACGGTGCCCTCGGGCGGCAGATAGCGTCGCAAGCCGTGCACATAGCGTCATCGCGTGGGACCACACGAGCGGGGAGGCCGAAGGTCCCCAGTTGCGTGTCCGGCGTTCGTAGAAGCGCTCATGGTGCTCGCGTCTCGGCACTTGCCAGGTAATCCGCCGGCGCGCTCCCTGGGTCGCTCGACCCTGTCCAGGTAAGCCAGAGCATCGGCGCGATAGCGGCTCACCCCACCTTCAACGACCAGGTCCCGCTCGAAGTTCTCGACCGTTGCCAACATCACGGGGTCATCTTCGCCGACCACGCCGAGTGGAGTGGACAGCCACAAGACGGACGGCTGCCGTCCCCAGTGTCCGGCCAGCTCACCGGCGCCTCCACAACGGTGAGGCTCGCCGGGCTCACTGGCACTAGCCGGTCCGGGAAGAGGCCGAGCAGGATGGCCAATACCGCGCGCACCACGTCAGAGAGACCTCCTGTGCCGCGCCGCCGGCACCGGTAGCGCTCACGGATAGACGACCTGCAGCGGCGGGTCGCCAGACTGTAGAGACGGCTGGACGCGTGAACGCGAGCTGCGTCGCGTTCTAGAGTCTTCCATGGCGTCCTGTTGCCGAGCCGAGCCCTGCGAGGAGATGTTCGGTTCTGACTCCACCGCACGGTCGGACATGGAGCAGTACCTAACCAAGGGACTCGGCACCCTCGAGACGGACATGGTCGACGCGTTGCCCCGTAACGTCTTGGCGGACGGCAGCCGCGTGCTCGAGATAGGGGGCGGCATCGGGGCCATACAGGCAGAGCTGCTCAAGCGGGGTGCTTCCACCGGTGAGGTGATCGAGCTGGTGGAGGGCTACGCCCCGTACGCTGCACGGTTGGCCGAGCAGCTCCGACTGACAGGCCGAACGACGTTCCGTGTTCATGACGTGCTGGCGGACCCCACCGACGTGGAACCCGCTGACGTGGTCGTCATGAACCGCGTCGTGTGTTGCTCCGCGGACGGACTTTCGTTGGCCAGGTTCGCCGCCAGGCTCACGCGCGGCGCGTTGCTGATGAGTTTCCCCCGTTCGAACGCGATAACGAAGGCGTTCGCCGCCACCCAGCGGTTCGTCTATCGGCTGCTGGGCCGCAAGTACCGGGCGTTCGTGTGGCCCGAGGACGAGCTGGTGGCAGCAGGCGAGCGGGAGGGACTAGCACCGGTAGCCGCAGACGGTGACTGGTTGTGGCGTTACGTGGTGTTGGTCAGGCAGTAGCCGGGCCTTGCTGTGGCGATCGTGGAGGTACCTGTCGAACCCATGGACTTGAGATATCGGGTACAGCGCATGCCTCAGGCGGCGACCACAACCGGTAAGCTCCTACCTCATCGTGAGCGTATCTAGAGCACAGGACAGCGACGTCGCACTGCGGGAAGTCCAGACACGGATCGAGCGGCGCAACCCCGGCGAGCGTGACTTCCTGCAGGCGGTCGACGAGGTGCTCGGTTCCCTCGGCCGGTTGGTCGCGAAGCATCCCGAGTACCTGGAGGACAAGCTCATCGACCGCATCTGCGAGCCGGAGCGGCAGGTCATCTTCCGGGTGCCGTGGACGGACGACAGCGGCGAGGTGCAGGTCAACCGCGGCTATCGCATCCAGTTCAACAGCGCGCTGGGGCCGTACAAGGGCGGACTGCGTTTCCACCCCAGCGTCACGCTTGATACGGTCAAGTTCCTCTCGTTCGAGCAGATCTTCAAGAACGCCCTGACCGGCATGCCGATTGGCGCAGGCAAGGGTGGCAGCGACTTCGATCCCAAAGGTCGCAGCGATCAGGAGGTCATGCGGTTCTGCCAGAGCTTCATGACCGAGCTGCACCGGCACCTTGGCGAGTACGTGGACGTACCCGCGGGTGACATAGGCGTAGGCGAACGCGAGATCGGCTACCTGTTCGGGCAGTACAAGCGCATCACGAACCGTTACGAGGCCGGCGTGCTGACCGGTAAGGGCCTCGATTGGAGCGGGTCACGCGTTCGCAAGGAGGCTACCGGCTACGGTTGCGTCTACTTCGCGCACGAGATGCTGGCGGCTCGAGGCCAGTCGCTGGAGGGTAGGACCTGCGTTGTAAGCGGGTCAGGCAACGTGGCCATCTATACGATCGAGAAGCTCCAGCACCTGGGTGCACACGTGGTGGCGTGCAGCGACTCCGGCGGGCGTGTCTACGACCCTGACGGCCTCGACCTGGACGTGATCAAGGAACTGAAGGAGGTCAGGCGCCGTCGCTGCTCGGCGTACGTCGAGCACCGCCCCCGGGCCGACTTCAAGGAGGGCGCGAGCGTCTGGGAGGTCCCGTGCGAAGTGGCCTTCCCCAGTGCTACGCAGAACGAGCTGAACGGCGCCGATGCCGAGATGATGATCAAGAACGGTGTAGT
>Ga0079224_100016841_pt1 | contig 10281 bp, 6 predicted proteins | sample Stecom2015_FD_80414 | JGI IMG/M metagenome (GOLD analysis project Ga0079224, IMG submission 80414) | Agricultural soil microbial communities from Utah to study Nitrogen management - Steer compost 2015 | ecosystem: Environmental > Terrestrial > Soil > Agricultural land | place: USA: Utah... | reverse complement strand
CCTTCGTTTTCGTACACGTCGACCCAGCGGTTTTCCAGGCCGTGGCGCACCACGCGCACGTACTCCTCGCCCAGCGGTGCGAGGCCCGCCAGCATCTTTTCCGCCGCTTCCTCGTAAGGGATATTGAATTCCACTTCCGGCACGAGCGGCACGTACAGGTCGTACATATGCAGCTCGTCCACGCCCAGCAGCTTCTTGCGCAGGCGCACGTAACGGTGCAGCAGGTCAAGCCGCGAGTGCACCGCGTCGATGAGGTTGGTGTACACCTCGACGGGGACGTTGTCCTCGTGCAGCGCGGCGTGCAGGGACGACTCGAACTTGCGGATCTTGGCGTAGAAGACGTCTTTGCGCACGCTGGCCGCATAGGTGGCCGCGATGGTGTTGCGCCACTTGTAGTACGTGCCGTGCAGCGCCTTGAAGGCGTCGTGCCGCACCCGCCGGTCCCTGCTCTCCATGAGGCGCAAGTAGCGGCCGTGGGTCACTTCCACTTCCCGGCCCTGCTCGTCCTTGATGAAGGGGAACTTGAGGTCGGCGTCGTTGAACATGCCGAACACGTTGGACGGCGCCAAGGCCAGCTCCCCGGCGGCGGCCAGGATGGCCTCCTCCTGAGGCGACAGCGTGTGCGGCTTGTGGCGGAGGAGGTCGTCCAGGTAGTGCCGGTACAGCTTCAGCTCTTCGGCCGCCATGTACTGTTCGAGCCGCTCCTGGGGCAGCTGCAGCAGTTCGGGCTCGATGAAGGAAACGGCCGTGCTAAGTTGGATGCCCAGCCGCTGGGCCCGATCGTGGATGGCCTGGTACTTGGGGTTGGTGCTGTCTTCGTCGCGGCGCGTGTAAGCGTATACCAGCAGCCGCATGAACCGCTCTTCGGTCTCAAAGCGCAAGTTCAGGCATTCCGCCAGCGTGGCGGGGGATTCGCCCAGCCGGCCCTTGTACGACTCGAAGCGGGGCAGGACGCTTTGCACTGCGCGGAAGTCGGCTTCCCACGCCTCGTCCGTGGCGTAGATGTCTTCCAGCCGCCAGCGATACTTTTCCGGAATCTCGCTGCGTTTGCGCACGGTCTGCGGCGCAGCTGCCTGGGTCATAGGTGGGTTCACTCCTTCGCCGAAATGGTTAACATGTCCATCAATGTTCTGTGGCAAGGCGGAAATTCCTTGCCGGGCGCCGCTCCGGCGGAGGGGAGCCGGGTACGGGGCCGCCCGCGGGGCGCCGGCCGGCGCGCCGTGTTCCGCTGGGCAGGCAAGAGATGGAAACGATGGGGCCGGTGTGCTATCGTAGACGTCAGCCGGCACGCGAGGGAGCGAGAACATGACGATTTGGCAAGCCGTCATCTTGGGCGTGATTCAGGGCGTCACCGAGTTTCTGCCCGTCAGCAGCTCGGGGCACCTGGTCATCGCGCAGCACTTCATGGGCATTACGGGCAACACGCTCACGTTTGACGTGGTGGTGCACGCAGGGAGCCTCCTCGCCATCGCGGCGGCGCTTAAGGACGAACTGGCGTCCTTGCTGGCCGGGGCCGCCAGCGTCATTACGGGCCGGCGCGGCGCCGGAGCCGACGCGGGGCGGCTTCGGCTGGCGCAAGTCGTGGTCGCCACGCTGCCGCTGGTTTTGGCGGGGTTGCTCTTGCGCGACGCCGTTGAGCAGGCGTTTTCGTCGGCCCTCGTGCCCGTCGTGCTGCTGTTTGCCACCGGCGCGCTGCTGCTGTACGCGGATCGGACCCGAGCCGTGGGCCGCTCGGCGCAAGTGGGCTGGTCCCACGCCGTCTGGATGGGGCTGGCGCAGGCGCTGGCCGTCCTCCCCGGTTTGTCCCGGTCCGGCGTCACCATGAGCGTCGGCATGATGAGCGGCCTCACCCGCGAAGCGGCGGCCAAGTTTTCCTTCTTAATGGCGATTCCCGCCATCGCCGGAGCCGCCGTCCTTGAACTTGCGGACTTGCTGCAGGGCACCGGTTCCTCAGTGGCGGGCGCGGGCGCTCTCCTGGCCGGCGCCGTGTGCTCCGCCGTCACCAGCTACCTGTCCATTCGGCTGTTCTTGCGCTTCGTCCGCCGGGGGCGGCTGGCCCCGTTCGCCTACTACACGTGGGTCTTGGGCGCGGCGTTGCTCGCGCTGGGGCTGGCGGGCTGAAACCCCCAGCGGCCGGGGCGGGGACATTTGTCGGCCCGTCCGGGGGCATCCGTCCGTGGGTTCTCATCGCAACATTCGATAGAGTGGTATTTAGAGACCGGTGAAGGAGGGATGGCCATGCCCGGAACGACCTCGGCGGCCGCAAGCGTGTTGCCGGTCCGTAACGAACGTGGCTTCTTCGAGATCCGTCTTGAATCCATCGGCGGGCTGGGCGCCAACGTGGCGGCTCAGATTTTCGCCGAAGCGGGCGTGCTGTATGCAGGTCTCAACGGTTCCAATTTTGCTTCTTATGGTTCCGAAAAGAAAGGGACGCCGGTGAAGGCATTTATTCGCTTCACCGACGGGGACCGGGAGATCCGGGACACGTCGCCGGTAGAGCGGCCCCACGTGCTGGGCGTGTTCCACGAAGCGCTGCTGCGCTCGGGCGGCAGCGTCCTGGGCGGCTTGTATCCTGATTCCATCGTCATCGTCAACACCCGCAAGTCGGCCGAAGAGATGGCCCGCATCCTGGGGCGCTCGACGGGCACGGTGGGCGTGCTGAAGGCGCTGGACATCGCCGTCGCGGAAGGCAGCCGCGTCAACATGGCGATGCTCGGCGCGCTGGCGCGGGCATGCTCGTTTATCCCGCCGGAGGCGGTGGAGGAAGCCATTCGCAACTCGCTGGGCGTGCGGTATCCGAAGCTGCTGCCCGGCAACCTGAAGGCGTTCTGGCGGGGCTACAACGAAGTGGAGTTCTTGGAGCTGGGCCACGGCCTAAACGGCCAGGCCGCGGCGACGGAGTTCGTGCGCCCGGGGCCGGTTCTCGGCTACGAGACGGCCGTCATCGGCGGCACCATTCCGACGCCGGGCAACACGATCAATAAGGACCTCTCGGCGTCGCGCCAGGGCTTCTTGCCGCAGTTTTTGCGGGAGAAGTGCACGGACTGCGCCCAATGCGACCTGGTTTGCCCCGACCTTTGCTTCGTCTGGGAGCAAGGGGTCGACTCCAAAGGGCGGCCGGCCATGGTGCTGAAGGGCATCGATTACAAGTACTGCAAAGGCTGCCTCAAGTGCGTGGAGGCGTGCCCGTTCGGTGCGCTCGTCACCATCCCCGAAGAGGACGGATGGGCCGAGGCGCACCGGGTGCCGCACGTGTGGACGAAAGCCGCGGCCGTGGCGACGGCGCCGCAGAAGGGGGAATAAGCGGTGGCCATTGCGTTGAAGAAAGAGGAGGAACGGGTCGCTGGCGGGCCCGCACAGCAGGTGACGGGCTTTCTCAGCGGCAACGAAATGGCCGCGCTGGCGGCGCGGCAGATTAACTACCACGTGATGGGGTACTATCCCATCACGCCGTCGACGGAGATCGCGGAGCTGCTGAGCGCCGATGCGGCGCAGGGCAAGCACGACATCGTGATGATTCCGGCCGACGGCGAGCACGGCGCCGCGGGCATCTGCTACGGCGCTTCCACCGGCGGCGGCCGTGTGTTCAACGCGACCAGCGCCAACGGCTTGCTCTACGCGCTGGAGCAACTGCCGGTGCAGTCGGGCACCCGCTTTCCGATGGTGCTCAACTTGGTGACGCGGTCGGTCAGCGGCCCGCTGGACATCCGCGGCGACCACTCCGACTTGTACTTCGCGATTCACACCGGCTGGATCGTGCTGCTGGCGCGGGATCCGCAAGCGGTGTACGACATGAACGTCATGGCGCTGCGCATCGGCGAGCATCCCGACGTGCAGCTGCCGGTCATCGTGGCATACGACGGCTTCTTCACGAGCCACCAGAAGCGGCGTGTTCAATACTTCGCCGAGGACAAGGTTGTCCAGGAGTTCCTCGGCCCCGTGCCGCCGCGCGTCACGGCGCTGGATCCGCGCAATCCGGTCACCATCGGCCCGTACATGAACGACCCGGACCTGATCAACAACAAGTACCAGCTGCACAAGGCCATGGAGGCCGCGCGCCGGGTCATTGAGGAAGTGTTCGAGGAGTATGGGCGGCTGTCGGGTCGCCGCTATCCGGTCGTCGACCTGTACCGGATGGAAGACGCCGAAGTGGCGCTGTTCATCCTCAACTCGGCGGCCGAAACGGCCAAAGACGTGGCGGACCGGCTGCGGGAGCAAGGGCTGAAGGTGGGCGTCATCAGCCCCAACGTGCTGCGGCCCTTCCCGGCGGCGGAAATCCGTGAAGCGTGCCGGAACCTGAAGGCGCTGCTGGTGGCCGAACGGGGCGACTCGTACGGCTCCAACGGCGGCCCGATGACGCATGAAGTCAAGGCGGCGCTCAAGGACGACCCGAACAACAAGACCATCGTCTTGTCGAGGATCTACGGCTTGGGCGGCCGCGACTTCTACCACGACGACGCGGAAGCCATGTTCCGCCTGGCGCTGGAGGCGGCGGAAAAGGGCAAGGCCGACGTGCCGTTCGACTACTACGGCGTCACGCCGGGCACGCCGGAAAAGACGTTCGATCCCGGCACACCGCCGATTTCCAGGGAAGAAACCACGGGCTTCATCAGCGTCACCGTCGACGAGAAGACGGGCCAGCTGAAGGTGACGGTGCCGCCGCCGCGCAAGCTGATGCAGAAGCCCAAGCGGCTGGCGCCCGGCCACGGCGCGTGCCCCGGTTGCGGCATCTTCCCGGCCATCAATCTCTTTCTGTCGGGCCTCGAAGGCGACGTGGTGGTGCTGTACCAGACCGGCTGCGCGATGGTCGTTACGACGGGCTATCCGTATACGGCGCACCGGGTCACGTACGTGCACAACCTGTTCCAGAACGGCGCCGCCACGTTGTCGGGCTTGGTGGAGATGTTCTACGAGCGCAAGCGCCGGGGCGAAATCGACGTGGGCGAGGACATCACCTTCGTCATGGTCACCGGCGACGGCGGCATGGACATCGGCATGGGCCCGGCCATCGGCACGGCGCTGCGCAACCACAAGATGATCATCCTCGAATACGACAACGAAGGCTACATGAACACCGGCAGCCAGCTGTCGTATTCGACGCCGCTGGGCCATGCCACGTCCACGTCGGTGGTCGGTCCGGCCAAGCGGGGCAAGACGTTCCACCACAAGGACACACCGCAGATTATGGCCGCGACCAACATCCCGTACGTGTTCACGGGCACCGAGGCGTTCCCGCAGGACTTGCTGCGGAAAGCGGCCAAGGCGCAGTGGTACGCCAAGAACGAAGGCCTCGTCTACGGCAAGCTGCTCATCGCCTGCCCGCTGAACTGGCGGAGCGAGGAGAAGCTGGGCACGGCCATCGTGGAGGCGGCGGTGAACTGCTGCTTCTTCCCGCTGTACGAGGTGGAGCGGGGCAAGACCCGGATCACCTACGACCCGGAGCAGAAGGGCAAGCGCATCCCGGTGGCCGAGTGGCTGAAGATGATGGGCAAGACGCGGCACCTCCTGCAGCCCGAAAACGCCGACTTGCTGGCGGAGTTCGAGGCGGAAGTGGAGCGACGCTGGCAACGGCTCAAGGCCAAGCACGAGCACCCGCTGCTGTAGGCGGCGTGACTGCGATTCCCTCCCGACGATGCAGGGGCGAAGGCGGCGCGATGCGCCGCCTTCGCCCTTTTGGCGCGCTCAAGCTCTTTGTCGCGGCCAAGCCCTTTGCTTACTCGCCGGCAGGATCAAGGACGGCGCCCAGGAACAGCAGTGCACCTGTGGCGTCGTCGCGGATGACGAACAGGAACGGCCGATCCGCCTGGAAGCGGAACTGGTAAGCCGGCGCGCTGGTCACGCGGACCTCGACGGAGGTGACAGCCGCGGCTTCCGTGCCTTCCTCGTCTACCTTCAGCACGGACTGGTGAACGACGTCGCCGAGGTACAGATTGCGCTGGCCGCGAGCCGACTCGGCGGCCATGCGGCTGAAATCGGCCTGGCCGCCCCGGAACGCGATCCCCATGCCCAGCGCTTCCAGGGCGTCGTTGAGCTTTGCCTTGTAGGACACGTTAAGGCGCGGCAGGATCACCAAGCCTTCGGCGGGAGCGAAGCCGGCGAATGCCTCGTTCAGTGTGTCGAGCGTGAGGTCTTGGGCCAAGGTGCCGAGGTCGGTGCCTTTCGGCGGCAAGAAGAAGTACATGGCCCAGCGCTCGTCGCCGTACGGCAGCCGCACGGCTTGGAAGCCGTTTTCGTAGTAGTCGATGCGACCGTCGCGCTGCATCATCGGCGCGAGCTTGGTCTCGCCCGACGGGAGGTGGAACGGCCGCTCGCGCGTCTGCCGGGGATCGAACGGCGTCGACCAGGCGCCCTTGAAATAGACGGCGTTGATCAGCAGCATGACTTGATCGGGGTCCAGCGCGTCGACGACGGCCGGAACCAGTCCTCCGGTCGCGTCGCTAACCCAGCCGTTGATGCGCCGCACGCTTTCGGGTGCCTCGAAGTCGAGGCCTTCCGCCACGGCCCGATACAAGCGCTTGCTTTGTTGCAGAAACTCTTGGCTCAAGGCTACTTCGCGGCGGTGCCAGACGGCGTTGGCGATGGTCAGCCGCACGGCTTCGCCGCCTGCGCCGGCGAGCAGCTCGTCGAGCAAGGTCGCGTTGGCCCCGTGGACGTCGTCCCGCTTCAGGCCCCTCTGCAACAGCGGCTGAAGCTGCAGCGCCTCGGCCATGGCCGCTTCCGTTTCCCCGGCCGCGCCGTTCCACGCCATGCCGAGCGCCAGCGCGACGCTGACCGGGGAGAGGACGACGTTGCCGTCTCCGCCGACCGGCTCTGCCAGGAGTTGCTGGAAGAGGAGCAGGCCTAAGCGATTATGGGCTGCGATTACGGCCGCAGGCATGGCGGTCATCTCCTCGCTGGCCTCGCGCTCACGGCTCGGGGCGGGTTCGGCCTCTGGCGCCGGTGGGGCGCCCTTTCCCGGTCCCGCGGTTTCGGCCGGGGCCGATTCTGGACTGCCTTTCGACGGGCCGGTGGACGAAGGCTTTGAACCCGCGCAGGCCGCGATCAGCAGTGCCGGCAGCAGAAGGAGTAGGGCGAAAGTTGTCGAACGATTTGTAAAAATTCCTAACCGACGGGCGGACCAGGCGTGCCCGCGCATCGTGTGCACCTCAAACAGCAGAATGAAAGTCTTAATCGCTACAATCATCATAACACATGCCGCCGGCCGCGCGGGGGCGCTGCGGCATGATCCGGCCCGCGGCGGGATAGCAGATATTGGAACCCGTTACACCAGGCAAGGAGGCGAGCAGCCGTGCAGCATCGTTGGTGGCCGAGTTTGGCGGCGGTGTTCGCAGTGCTATTCGCGGCCGCGGGGCTGGCGGGAGCGGGGCTTGAGCCGGCTTGGGCGCAAAGTGCCGCGCCGGCGGGCGGCGGGGCGTCGGTGCCGCAGTACGGGGGCACGTTCGTCAAGTCGCTGAACTACGGCGACCCCGGCAGCCTGGATCCCATCGTCAAGAACGAAGTGGCGGCCTTGATGGTCGTCATGAACTTGTTTGACCGGCTGGTCAAGGTCAATCCGGTCACGGGCCAGATCGAGCCGATGCTGGCCGAGCGCTGGACCATCTCCGACGACGGGCTGACCTACACGTTCTACTTGCGCGACGACGCCAAGTTCCACAACGGCCGGCCCATCACGGCCGAAGACGTCAAGTACACCCTGGAGCGGCTGAGTCACCCGGCTAACGCGTCGCCGCGCATCAACTTGCTGGTGGGCGTCGCCGGGCTCGAAGAGTTCCAGGCCGGGCTGGCCGGCGAAATCGTGGGATTGCAGGTTGTTTCGCCGTACGAGTTCGTCATCCGCCTGAAGGAGCCGAAACCGACCTTGCTGCACGACGTGGGCGACCCGATGGCGGGGATCGTGCCGCGGGAGGAAGTGGAGCGGCTGGGCTTTGACTTCGGCCGCCGGCCGGTGGGCAGCGGGCCCTTCAAGTTCGTCAGCTGGCGGTCGGACGACGAGATCGTGCTGGAAGCGAACCTGGACTACTGGGCGGGCCGGCCGTATCTGGACCGGGTCGTCTTCCGCATCATGCGGGAGGAGGCGACGCGGGACGCGGAGTTCATGGCCGGCAACCTGGACGCGATGACCATCGGCGAGGCGCAGTACGCCCGCTACTCGCGGGATCCTTTCTGGTCGCAGCACCTCATCGAGGTGCCGGAGCTGTTCACGCGGGCGCTGTTCCTCAACAACCGCGTGCCGCCGCTGGACAACGTGCTGGTGCGGCAGGCGCTCAACTACGCCATCGAAAAGCGCCTCATCGTGGAGCGGGTGCTGAGCAACAAGGCGTATCCCGCGACGGGACCGCTGCAGTCGTCGAGCCCGGCCTTCAATCCCGACTTGGTGGGGTACCCGTATGACCCAGAACGGGCGCGGGCGCTCCTGCGGCAGGCGGGCTACCCGAACGGCTTCGAGCTGGAAGTGCTGGCCACCGCCTCGGGCTCCGTGGTGGTGGAGGCGCTGATGGGCTTCTTGGCCGACATCGGGGTGAACGTGCGCATCGTGCGGCTGGAGAGCACGACGCTGTTCGAGCGGGTGCGGGCCGGCGACTACATGGCGGCTTATTATTCCACCGGCGGCGAGCTGGACCCGATTTCGTTCCTGGCGGCGCGGCTGCACACGCGCAACCACGGGGCGGCGGGCAACTCCACGTGGTACGCGAACCCGGAGGTGGACCGGCTCCTGGACGAGGCGCTGCGCACCACGGATCCGGCGCGGCGCATCGAGCTGGCGCGGCGGGTGGAAGAGATCGTGGTGGCCGACGCGCCGTGGGTGTTCCTCAACTACAATAAGGCCGTCATGATGCACCAGCCGTGGGTGCACGGCCTGCAGCCCGTGCCGACGGACATCGACTTCCAGGATCTGTCGAAGGTCTGGATTGACACGAACATGCGAAGGAGCCGCTGACCGCCGGCATGGGTTCGGTCGCACGGTTCGTCGCACGCCGCGTGCTGCTGATGGTACCGGTCCTGGTCGGCATCACGCTGGTCATTTTCGTGCTGATGAACGTGGTGCCCGGCGACCCGCTGTACGCGCTCATCGACGAGCGGGCCGCCGGGCTCGACCCGGCCGTGGCGGAGCAGTTGCGGCGTCAGTGGGGGCTGGACCAGCCGCTGCCGATCCAATATGTGCGGTTCTTGCTCAACGCCGTGCAAGGGGACCTGGGGCGATCGTTCATCAGCCGGCGGCCGGTGACGGAGGCGGTGGCGGAGCGGTTGGGGGCCACGTTCAAGCTGGGGCTGGGAGCGCTGGCGGTGGCGCTGGCGCTCGGGCTGCCGGCGGGCATCGTGGCGGCGGTGCGGCGGGGAACGTGGGTGGATACGGCCAGCATGATGGCGGCTACGGCGGGCGTGTCGCTGCCGGTGTTCTGGCTCGGGATGCTGCTCATGTACTGGCTGGCCGTGCGCTGGCAGTGGCTGCCGCCGTCAGGGTACGGCGGCGGGGAGCTGCGGTACTTGGTGCTGCCTTCCCTGACGCTGGGCTTGCCGGTAGCCGCGGTCATCGCCCGGGTGACGCGATCCGCGATGCTGGAGGTCTTGCGGCAAGACTACGTCACCACGGCCCGCGCCAAGGGGCTGGGCGAGGGCCGGGTCGTGCTGCGGCACGCGCTGGCCAACGCGCTCATTCCCATCGTCACCATCGTGGGCGTGCAGGCCGGCAACCTGTTGACGGGCGCGGTGGTGACGGAAACGGTGTTCAACTGGCCGGGGCTGGGGCGGCTGCTCATCGACTCCATCGGCCGGCGGGACATGCCCCTCGTACAAGGAGCCGTGCTCGTCATCGCCGTCCTTTTCGCCCTAGTCAACTTGGTCGTGGATATCCTCTATGCGTTTATCGACCCGCGCATTCGCTACCAGTAACGACGGGACGCGGGTGCTGCCGGCGGCCGGCGCGGCGGGCCGGGGCGCGGGCGGGGCGCCGGCGCTGGCCGGAGCGTAGGCGCGAGGAGGTACCTTCAGGAGTGATGGCCTTGCGAAACAGGGTGGCGCCGGCAAGGGCTGGCGGGCTTGCGGGCGGAGCGCCGCCGCGTGCGTCGCGCACAGGACTGTATCCAATTCGGCCATGCTGCGCCGCCCGGGACCCCTTCTTGGCTTCCTCTTGCTGCTTCTGGTCGTCGCGCTCGCCGTCCTGGCGCCTTTCGTGTCTTGTTACGATCCGACGCGCAACAACTTGCTGGAGTCGCTGGAGGCGCCGTCTGCAAAACACTGGATGGGTACGGATTTGCTGGGAAGGGACGTGTTCGCCCGGGT
>Ga0079224_100016840_pt1 | contig 10281 bp, 8 predicted proteins | sample Stecom2015_FD_80414 | JGI IMG/M metagenome (GOLD analysis project Ga0079224, IMG submission 80414) | Agricultural soil microbial communities from Utah to study Nitrogen management - Steer compost 2015 | ecosystem: Environmental > Terrestrial > Soil > Agricultural land | place: USA: Utah... | reverse complement strand
GCTGTCGGCGGACCAGAACATGACGGAGACGGATTCGGCGCGGGCGGTGAGGGGGGCCCATTGGCGCAGGGCGGCGTCGCGGGCGGCGCGGGTGGCGGCGTCGTCGAGCCCGAAGAAGGGCTTGAGGCTGACTTCGAGGTTGAGGTTGTTCATGAGGCGGCGGGGGCGGGGGAATCGGGAGGAGGGGCGGAGTCGGTTTGGGCGAGGAAGGTTTCGATTTCGGCGGCGGCGGCGCGGAGTCCGTCGAGGGTGGTCTTGATGGTCTCGGCCTTGGTCATGCGCACGGACGGGGCGCTGGCGCCGATGGCGGCGAAGACGGCGCCCCAGGGGTCGCGGATGGGCACGGCGTAGGCGCTGATGCCCTCGCAGAGTTCGTCGCGGGACTGGGCGTAGCCCTGGACGCGGGCGCGGTTGAGTTCGCGGTCGAGCTCGGCGCGGGTGGTGATGGTGGAAGGGGTGTGGCGTTCGAGCGCGTGGTCGGCGAGGAAGGTGTCGAGGCGGGCCGCGTCGAGCTGGGCGAGCAGGATTTTGCCGGCGGCGGTGCAGTGGGCGAACGCGCCCATCTCCTCGGGCTCGTGCACACGCAAGGCCTGGCGGCTGGGGGCGAAGGCGAGGTTGGTGAAGCGGTGTCCGCCCTCGAAGACGACGAACATGACGGATTCGTTGAGGGTATTGGAGAGTTGTTGCACGACGCGGCGGGCGGTGGCGACGAGCGGCTGGCGCGAGGCGGGCGCGCGGCCGAGCAGGTGCAGACGCAGGCCGGCGTGGAAGTGGCGCGTGTGTTCGTCCTGCCGCAGGTAGCCGCGGTGGACGAAGGTCATGGCGATGTTGTGAACCGTGGCGACGTTGAGCCCGAACTGCTTGGCGAGGGCGCGGGTGCCGAGGCCTTGGGGGGCGCGCACGATGGCCTCCAGCAGGGAGATGCTTTTGTCGAGGGTGAGAACGGTGGGCATGATGGGTGGGGCAGTTGTTTATTTAAAATAAACAACTTTCCCATCATGGCCGAATTTCCCGGGGGTGTTAACCCGAAATTCGGCGTTTCTCCCAGCGTTTCGGTGTGTCGCGGGGTGGCGGGGTGGTTTCTTTGTTCGTCAAATGCGAACGCTGACGCCCGGGTCGGCCGTGTCTGGCGGACGGCCGGGGTCAGAAGAGCGTCCAGGCGACGTTCACGCCGGCGGTCACGATGGAGACCATGCTCATGAGTTTGATGAGGATGTTGAGGCTGGGGCCGCTGGTGTCCTTGAAGGGGTCGCCGACGGTGTCGCCGATGACGGCGGCCTTGTGGGCGGAGGAGCCTTTGCCGCCGTGGTGGCCTTCCTCGATGAACTTCTTGGCGTTGTCCCAGGCGCCGCCGCTGTTGGCCATGAAGATGGCGAGCACGAAGCCGCTGCTGAGGCTGCCGGCGAGCAGGCCGAAGACGCCGGGGACGCCGAAGACGAGTCCGGTGAGGATGGGGGCGGCGACCGCGAGCAGGGAGGGCACGATCATCTCGCGCTGGGCGCCGGCGGTGGAGATGGCCACGCAACGCGCGTAGTCGGGGGTGTCGGCGCCGGTGAGGATGCCGGGCAGGGCTTTGAACTGGCGGCGGACCTCCTCGACCATGCGGCCGGCGGCGCGGCCGACGGCGTTCATGGTGAGGCCGCAGAATACGAAGGACATCATGGCGCCGAGGAAGAGGCCGAGCAGGACCTTGGGGTTCATGAGCGTGACCTGGTAGTAGTCCATGAACTGGGTGAGCGTGGCGGAGGTGGTGGCGATGATGTCGCCGGTGGGCAGGGTGAGCGTCTCGGTGCCGTGGTGGAGGAGGGCGATCTTGAGTTCCTCGACGTAGCTGGCGAGGAGGGCGAGGGCGGTGAGGGCGGCGGAGCCGATGGCGAAGCCCTTGCCGGTGGCGGCGGTGGTGTTGCCGAGGGAGTCGAGGGCGTCGGTGCGGCGGCGGACCTCGGGGCCGAGGCCGCTCATCTCGGCGTTGCCGCCGGCGTTGTCGGCGATGGGGCCGTAGGCGTCGGTGGCGAGGGTGAGGCCGAGGGTGGAGAGCATGCCGACCGCGGCGATGCCGATGCCGTAGAGGCCGAGGCTCATGGTGGCGGGGCCGAAGTCGAAGCCGCCGGCGGCGAAGGCGTAGGCGAGGGTGGTGCCGACGACGATGGCGAGCACGGGGACGACGGTGGAGATGAAGCCCACGCCCATGCCGGCGATGATCACCGTGGCCGGGCCGGTGCCGGCGTGGCGGGCGATGCCCTGGGTGGGCTTGTATTGTTGCGAGGTGTAATACTCGGTGGACTTGCCGATCACGATGCCGGTGACCAGACCGGTGACGATGGCGCCCCAGATGCCGACGGGGTTGGGCAGGCCGAGCCAGTGCAGGAGGAACCACGAGGCGATGACGATGAGCAGCGAGCTGAAGTTGATGCCGCGGCCGAGCGCGCCGAGCAGTTGCCTCTGGGTGGCGCCGCGTTTGACGCGGACGAGGTAGATGCCGGCGAGGGAGAGGATGGTGCCGACGGCGGCGACGAGCATGGGGGCGATGACGGCCTTGTATTGCAGGCCGGTGTCGCCGGCTCCCATGAACGCGGCGGCGCCGAGGGCGGCGGTGGCGAGGATGGAGCCGCAGTAGCTTTCGTAGAGGTCGGCGCCCATGCCGGCGACGTCGCCGACGTTGTCACCGACGTTGTCGGCGATGGTGGCGGGGTTGCGCGGGTCGTCCTCGGGGATGCCCGCCTCGACCTTGCCGACGAGGTCGGCGCCGACGTCGGCGGCCTTGGTGAAGATGCCGCCGCCGACGCGGGCGAACAGGGCTTGGAGCGACGCGCCCATGCCGAAGGTCAGCATGGTGGTCGTGATGATCATGAGCTTGTGGCCGTCGTCGGTCTCGGGGACGAAGCGCTGGAGGACGAGGAACCATGCGGAGATGTCGAGCAGGGCGAGGCCGACGACGACGAGTCCCATGACGGCGCCCGAGCGGAAGGCGACGCGCAGGCCGCGGTCGAGGGATTCGCTGGCGGCCTGGGCGACGCGGTTGGAGGCGGCGGTGGCGGTGCGCATGCCGAAGTAGCCGGCGAGTCCGGAGAAGAAGCCGCCGGTGAGGAAGGCGAACGGCACCCACTTGTTTTGCAGTCCGAGGCCGTAGGCGAGCCAGACGAAGACGAGGGTGAGGACGACGAAGAAGATGCCGACGATTTTGTATTGCTGGCGCAAATACGCCATCGCGCCCTCCTTCACGTGGCCCGCGATCTCCTGCATGCGGGTGGTGCCGGGATGCTCCTTGAGCATCGAGCGATAGAAGTGCCAGGCGAAGGCAAGGGCGGCGGCAGAGCCGGCGGGAATGAGCCAGAAGAGCTGGGAGTGCATGGAGGGGCGGAGGAACGGAAGGGCGGAGGGACGGAGGAACGGAAGGGCGGAGGAACGGAGGAACGGAGGGACGGAAGGACGGAGGGGCGGAGGAACGGAGGGACGGAGGAACGGAAGGGCGGAAGGGCGGAGGTTCGGAGGGACCGAGGGTTACACGGAGTTCACGGAGGGGGCACAGAGGTGGGGGAGTCGGGCTGGTTTGTGCTCTGTGTCTCCTCGGTGGTCTCTGGGTAGCGGATTAAAAAGGAGACGAAGTTTTAACGCAGAGGCGCGAAGGCGCGGAGGGGCGCAAAGGTGAGGAATCGGAGGTTCGGAGGGTTACACGGAGTTCGCGGAGGAGGCACAGAGGTGGGGGAGTCGGGCTGGTTTGTGCTCTGTGTCGCCTCGGTGGGCTCTGGGTAACCGGGGACGGATGGGCGGGGTGGTTTTTATCCGCCGAAGGTGCTCAGGGCGGAGCGCCACCAGGGGTAGTGGGTGGTTTCCAATTCCTCGCGCGAGGGCATGGGGAAGCAGACGAAGCCGCCGCCGGCCGCGGCCACGTAGAAGCCGTTGCGGAGGGTGCGGTAGAGCACGTCCTGCTGGAGGAAACGAATGACGGTCTTGGAGGACTTGCCGGGCTTGGTCTGGAGTTCGCGCAGGCAGTCGCGAAGGTGGGGTAGGTTGGGATAGGGGAGGTTGTCCACGTCGGGCGCGTCGGGGTGGCCGGCGAGCCGTTCGAGCTTGAGCTCGGCAAACACGAGCACGGGCAGGGAAACCGGCTGCGCGGGGTCGGTGATGTGGCTGGCGAATTCGCGCGGGCCGAGGTTGGTGACGATGCGCGGGGTGACCGGGCAAAACTCCTGGTAAAGGTGAAAGCGGGGCTCGGGGTCAGGCGTCCAGTCGCCGGGCGTGAGCGTCAGGTTTTTGCCGTCCTCGGTGATGAGGTGCAGCGATTCGAGGGCGTCGAGCGGGATGTTTTCGAGCACGCGGTAAACGCCGAGGTAGCGGGAGCGGTGCGGCGGGCCGTCCGGTCGGCCGAGGTGCGGCTCGACTCCGAGGCGGGCGAGGTGGGCGGCGGCAAAGGCGTCGGTGAGCTTGAAGAAGACGGCCTGTCCGCGGGCGCGTTTTTGCGCTCCGGTGGCGAGGTAGGCGCCGTATTCCTCCGGCGCGAGATGGGAGGCGACGAGGGCCTCGGGTAGCAACGACAGGTAGAGGTAGGGTGTCATGAGAAACCTGGTCTCGGGGCGGAATGCACGGCGGGGCCGAACGTTATGCTAACGCTGATCGGTCGGTCGGTGCTGCGCGAAATTTGCGCATAACCGCGCATCCTGTGCGGTGTCGGATCGGGGTGACTCCGCTCCGGCGGGGCGTTTTTGAGCGGAAACTTTCGGCTGCACACGGGAGGCGAGTTGGGATTGGATGCGGGCATGAACCCTCGCACCCTGTTTGTTCCCGCGCTGGTCGTGTTGTTTGCCGGCGTGTTGTCCGCCGGGCCGGCCCTCACCATTTACAACCAGGATTTCGCGGCCGTGCGCGAATCCGTGAGCCTCGACCTGAAGAAGGGCGTCAACGCCGTGGTCTTCGCCGACGCGACCCTGAAACTCGAACCCGACTCGGTGCTGCTGCGCGATCCCGCCGGCAAGGTGGCCCTGCGCATTTTGGAGCAAAGCTACCGCGCCGACATCGCGTCGCAGGGTCTGCTGCTTTCCAAGTTCGAGGGCCGGGCGCTCGACTTTCTCGTGCGCGACAGCGACGGCAAGGAATACACGGTATCCGGAAAAGTGATACGGTCCGGCCACGCTCCCGGCGACACGAGCCGGCGCGTCTCGCCGATCATCGAGGTGGATGGGTTGCTGCGGTTCTCGCTGCCGGGCGAGCCGCTGTTTCCCTCGCTCAACGACGACGCGATCCTGCGGCCCACGCTCAGCTGGCAGATCGAGTCCGACCGCGCGGCCCGGCTCGACGCCGAGCTCGGCTACCTGACCGGCGGGCTGTCGTGGAGCGCCGCCTACAATCTGGTCGCGCCGGAAAAGGGCGACACGCTCGATCTGGTCGGCTGGGTGACCATGCGCAACCAGTCGGGCAAGACCTTCGCCGACGCCTCGGTGAAGCTCATGGCCGGCGACGTCAATAAAGTGGAGCGTCCCGAGTTCAGAATTGCGCGCGCGGGCATGGCGGATCCGTTTGCCCCCTCGCCCGCGCCGCAGGTCACCGAGAAGGCCTTTGACGAATTTCACCTCTACTCGCTGGCGCGTCCGGTGACGCTGCGCGACCAGGAGACCAAGCAGGTCGAGTTTCTGCGGGCCACGGGCATCAAGTCCAAGACCCTCTATATCTACGACGGCGCGGATGTCTCGCGGTATCCCTTTTGGTCGGACGAAGCCGTTCGCAACGAACCGGACTACGGCACGTGGTCCAACTCCAAGGTCGCCGTTTACCGCGAGTTCAAGAACAGCAAGGAGAACGGACTCGGGTTGCCGCTGCCCAAGGGACTGCTGCGTTTTTATCGTCAGGACGACGCCGACCGCCGCATCGAGTTCACCGGCGAGAACACCATCGACCACACGCCCGAGGGCGAGACCGTGCGCATCAGCACCGGCGACGCGTTTGACTTGGTGGGCGAGCGCATCCGCACCGACTTCGTGCGCGCGGAGCGTCAGGATCAGATGGAGGAGGCTTTCACCATCAAGCTGCGCAACCGCAAGAAGGAGCCGGTCGAGATCCGCGTGACCGAGCGTCTCTACCGCTGGGTCAACTGGACGATCATCGAGAACTCCGACGACTTTGAAAAAATCGACGCGCGCAACATCGAGTTCCGCGTGAAGCTCCAGCCGGACGAGGAAAAGACCGTCACCTACCGCGTGCGCTACGACTGGAAGTGAGGCCGGCGGAACGCTGCCGCCGATCATCTCAATCGCCTTTTGTATTGAGACTTTTTCGCCCTGTCGCCGGGGAGTTTTTCAACCGCGGATCGCGCGGATAGACGCGGATTTAAAATCATCCGTGCTCATCCGCTCAATCCGTGGTCAACGTCTGAAAACATCAGGTGATCGGTATTAAGCGGCCTTCGCGCGAAAGCCGACGAGCACGACGAGCACGGAGACGAGGACTCCGTAGAGAACCATGCCCTGCACGCCGAGTTTGTAGTGGAAGCAAATCCAGGTGGACGCGCCGAAGTAGTGTCCGAGCAACAGCGCGAAAAGCAGTGTGAGGCCGATGCGCCAGGGCAGCCGTGAGACGAGCAGCCAGCTGCCGGCCAGATAGACGACATCGACGAGCAGGGCCGTCGTGAAGCCGCGCGCCATGACGGCGTGAAACCAGCGGTTGCCCTCCCGCACGGTCGCCGGATCGGCCCAGTAGCTGGCCGGCTGACTGACGAAGGTGATGACGATGTCCGCAAGGATGACGGCCAGCATGATCCAGCGCAGGCGAAGGATCAGCGGACGGATTTCAATGGCGGGCGAAGCGTCGGAGCGGGGCATGGGGAGGGGGAGGGCAGCTTGGTCCAAGCTTTCAGCGCAAGGCCTTGGTTCAATGCCGAAATCGATTTCGCCGTGTAATCGGCTGGCGGCGGACGGTGCGACGATTATGTCTGCGAACCCATGCGCATTCACTGGTTTCAACACGTCGCGTTCGAAGGATTGGGTTTGATCGAGCCGTGGCTGCGGGCGCGCGGGCACGCGTTGTCGGTCACGCGCTGGTGGGCCGGGGAAACCGCGCCGACGCCGGACGCGTTTGACGCGCTGATCGTGATGGGCGGGCCGATGAACATCCACGAACACGCGGCGCATCCGTGGCTGGTCGCGGAGAAGGCGGCCATCGGCGAGGCCATCCTCGCGGGCAAGCCGGTGCTCGGGATCTGCCTGGGCGCGCAGTTGATCGCCGACGTGCTGGGCGGCGAGGTGACGCGCAACGCGGAGCGCGAGATCGGCTGGTGGCCGGTGCGATCGGTCGGGCCGACCGCGGGCGAGACCGACGACGCGGCGGCGGCGCGGTTCGCGTTGCCGGAGGAGACGGTGGTGCTGCACTGGCACGGCGACACGTTTTCGCTGCCGCCCGGCGCGGTGCGTCTGGCCCGCAGCGAGGCGTGCGAACAGCAGGCGTTTGTCTGGGGCGGCGGGCGCGTGCTGGCGTTGCAATTTCACCTGGAGATGGACGCGGCGGCCATCGGGGCCATCGCCGACGCCTGCGCCGGTGAGTTGGCGGACGGAGGGCGATGGGTGCGGCCGGCGGACGCGTTGGCGGCGGACGCGGAAAAACACGGTGCGCGGGCGGCGGCGTTGCTTGACCGGTGGTTGGCGCGCTGGCTGGCGTCGGCCGGTGAGCTTGTTCCTTGAACCGGGCTTGTCGGGGCTTACTACATGAGCGCATGGGATTGGTTTCCGATTTTTGCGTTTTGGGCGGCAGGGGCCTGCGGGTGTTGGCGCTCGGGTTGATGCTGGCCGCCGGGGCGGTTGACGCGGAGCCGCGGGTCTGGACCGACACGCAAGGGCGCACGATCCGCGCGGAGCTGTTGGAGAAGCGGGCGGACACCATCGTGGTGAAGCGCGACGACGGGCAGATTTTCAACCTGCCGCTGGAGCGGCTGGTCAACAGCGACCGGGAGTTCGTGGCCAAGTGGGAGCCGAAGCGGTTGCCGGTGCCGACGGTGGACGAGGCGGTGTTGCTCATCACCACGCCGGAGGGCAGCGGATCGGGGTTTTTGGCGCAGGAGAACGGCCGCGTCTATGCCTTCACCAACCAGCACGTGATCGCGGGCGTGCCGCTCGACCAGATCAGCATCACCTCGTCGGCGGGCGTGCGGTTCGTGGCGGAGGGCATCGCGGTGCAGCCGAAGGCGGACCTGGCGCGGCTGGCGGTCAACGCCACCGGTGGCCTGCTGATCGGCGCGCCGGCGCGGCTGGAGGACAAGATCGCGGTCTATGGCAACAGCCAGGGCGCGGGCGTGACCACGCTGAGCCGCGGCAAGGTGCTGGGCGTGGCGGCGGACACGTTGGAAGTCTCCTCGGAGATCGTGCCGGGCAACAGCGGCGGGCCGGTGCTCAACGAGGCCGGCGAGGTCGTGGGCGTGTCCACCTTCGTGGCCTGGTGGCAGCCGCAAGGCGATTTGTCCGACGTGCGTTCCTGGACGACCAAGGACACGCGCTACGAGAAACCGCGGCGTTTCGCGCTGCGGCTGACGCCGGGCATGGAGTGGCAGGAGCAGTCGCCGGCGATCTATCTGGCGCAATCGCGCAAGGTGCGGGATCTGGAAAAGCTGGTGCGCGAAGGCTGGACGCTGGCCGAGCGGTTGGTGACCAAGCCCGACGAGGGCGTGCCGTCGGGGTTGTCGGAAGACGCGCGGTTGCGCGAGGTGGTGACCCAGCAGAACGAATTGGAAAAACGTCTGAGCCGGTCGTCGATCAGCTCGTTCAACTCGGTGGACGACGTCGAGCGGTTCAACGTGTCGCTCAACCAGGCCTACCGCCGGCGTCTGGCGATGATCGGCGAGGTCCTCGACCGGGCCGCGCAAGAGGGGCGGCGCAATCCGCCGCGACTGGAGCTGCCGTATCATGTGGACAACTACGAGCGGGCGGCGGCGCAGGCGACGGAGCTCGCCGGTCACCTGGAGCGGGCGAAGGACCGCACGGTGCCGTTTCTGCGGGTGTGGTGAGGGTTCCGGAACCGCGGGGAAAATCGGAGTGGGCCGCAGAGCCGAGCCGGAGCCGTGGCCATCGTGTCTCAGGTAGGCAGCCTGCGAAGGGGCTCAGGCTGCCCGAGTCGTTCGGCCATGCTGCTCTTTGAAATGTTCTTGCGGGCTAACGCCGGTTTTTCGCCACAGAGAGCACAGAACTCCGACACAGAGAACACCGAGTTCGATCCTCCAAACCGCCGATCCGAAATGAGCCGCAGGAACACAAACGACGCGGCATTCCAATGGCCCAATTTTGAGCCTTTTGCGCCTTCCGTGGCCCAACGCCGACCTGTCTTCCCTCTGTGAACTCTGTGTCTGGGCTCCGGCTCGGCTCTGTGGCCCATCCGAAAAATTCAGCGTGTTCAGCGTCATCCGGCTCATCACGTCCAACGCGCCTGCAAGCAGGCGGCCTACGAAGGGGCTCAGGCTACCCGTGTCGTTCGGCCATGCGGCTCTTTGGAACGTCCTAGTTTTTTGTCCGGTGGCAGAGTTCGAGTCGGTTGCCGGCGGGGTCGTTGAAATAGACGGCGTAGTAGAAATCGGCTTCGTAATCCGGTCCCTCGATGGCGAGCGCGCCGAGCGCGGGCAGTCGGGACGCGATGCGATCCACGGTTTCCTTGTCGGCCGCGCGAAAGGCGATGCGGGTGCCGTTGGGGACGTGGTGTGGGTCCTCGGTGACGCCGAAAAACTCAACGATGTCGTCGTCGCCGTGCGTCGCGACGTATTGGAGCCAGCCGTCGATTTTGGCGTCCTCGGTGAAGCCGAGCAGGGGCAGCAGACCGTGGTAAAACGGCGCGCATTTTTCGAGGTCGTCAACCCGCAGGTCGATGTGGTCGAGCAGGCGTTTGGTCATGGCCGCGGGCGGGAGCGATCAGGGCATGCGGAGGGGCAGGGCGAGGCGGGCGCGGCGGGCAATCTGGGCGTCGAGCAGCGGGCCGGTGGGGGTGGCGCTGAGGTCGGCGCCGGCGGGCAGGCTGGCGTCGGGCGCGAAGGCGCCGATGACGACGCAATACTCGCCGTTGACCATGATGCCGAGGAGCTCGCCGCTCTTGCTCAGGACGAGATCGCCGCGCGCGGGGTTGAAATCGCCGAGCAGGCGGCGGAGCAGGCGGGTGTCCATGCGCACGTAGCCGGGGTTGGCGGGATCGAGCTTGAAGGGAACTTCGCCGTAGCCGCGGCCGTCCTTGCCGATGAGCACGGCTTCGGGGAAGCGATAGGGTTCGAGCGCGGTTTGATAAACGGTGACGCCGAGGCGGGCGGCGAGGTCGGCGTTGAGC
>Ga0079224_100016838_pt1 | contig 10283 bp, 10 predicted proteins | sample Stecom2015_FD_80414 | JGI IMG/M metagenome (GOLD analysis project Ga0079224, IMG submission 80414) | Agricultural soil microbial communities from Utah to study Nitrogen management - Steer compost 2015 | ecosystem: Environmental > Terrestrial > Soil > Agricultural land | place: USA: Utah... | reverse complement strand
CTGTACTTCTTATCGGAGTCGCATTTGCAACATTTTCAGCTTTTTTTGGTACAGGTTATCTTAGTGCAAAGAAAACTATAGGCGCTTTTTCTACTACGATTTATGGCGCTATAGTAAATGTTGTTTTATCCATCATACTTGTTCCGAAGATAGGGCTGCACGGCGCTACCGCAGGCATTGCTGCGGGTTTTTTTGTCACTTGGTTGTTAAGGGTTTATCAAACAAAGAAGTATTTCGATATAGTGTTTCGAAAATCGGAAATGACAGTTATTATGTGTCTAGTAGCAATATCTAGTCTCTTAATCTTTTATGTTGACAATCTTTATGGATTGTTTACCTTTGTTTTGATAGCGATGGGAGCTTTTGTCATTTTTAATTTGACTCTACTTAGAAAGCTTTTGGTAAAATTAATTCGTAAAAAAACGATATCATGATCAAATTGTCTTTAGTTACATTTGTTGCGCTCCCTTACCCTTCCGCCGAAGGAGTGCATATGGCTATGATGGCGGGAGCTTTTTCTAAGACAGTTGACTTCGAACTGGTATCGCCGATGAAAATATGGCGTCCGAGTACTGCCTCGAAGAGTTTGAAATTGTTTGGTGAAGGGTTGGATCGAATTAAGCATCGAAAGTTTTTACAATTGCGCCCAGAGAATACATTCTTTTTAAACTCAATTTTGTCTAAAGATAAAACGCGGGTCTATTATTGTAGACAAAGTTATGCAGCGGATTTCTTTTTAAAAAAGGGACGAAGGGTTATCTGGGAACTTCACGGTTTGCCTTCAGAAGCAGAGTTTGAGTTTTTAAAGCAAGCGTTCAACGCTCCGAATTTCATCGCATTGGTTGTTATTACTAATACGTTGAAATCGGACGTGGTCGGGGTGCTTGGTGAGCAATATGCAGACAGTATACATATATTGCCTGATGCAGCGGATATAGACAGGTTCGATTACCTACCCATGAAAGATTTGTCATCGGACTTGAAAATTGGTTATATAGGAAGTAATTACCCGGGTAAAGGGTGGGAAATAATCGAAAAGCTTCCTGAGAAGTGTAAAAGCGAATTTCATATTTATGGGTTTTCACACGATGAAAATCCATTTTCAAATGTGAAGTTTTACGGAAAGGTGCCTTACTCTCAGATACCGAAAGCTTTGAATACATTTGATATTGGATTGTTACCAAACCAACCCGATGTTATTATGCGTGCAGGAGATAATATTGGAAAATATACCTCGCCTATGAAGTTGTTCGAATATATGGCTTCGGGTAAAGTGATGGTAGCTTCAGATCTTCCGGTAATACGAGAGATATTGACAGATGAACACAATGCTTTATTGGTGCCACATGATGATGTAGACGCTTGGTTAAGTGCAATTGATAGGTTGGAGAAGGATAGAGTGCTCTATAAAAGGCTTCAAGAGCAGGCGTATAAAGACGTGTGCGATTTTTACTCGTATAATGCGAGAGTCAGACGGATAATCGATATCGTTAACAATTAGGTTGCACAGGCTGTGGAAAAAAGAATATTGCCGATTTTAATGTTTTTACTGATTTATGCCCCTAAAGTGGGAGGCAGATTCGATTCTTTATCAGTGTTTTGTTTTTTGGTATTTATTTGGTCATTTTTTAGGAGTAATCATAAGCCCAAGGTGCCCAAGTATCTCATGAAACCTGTTTCTGCCTATTTGATTTTTGGAGGCATTATGGTGTGTTATAGCGTAATTTTGTTTGCGTTATACGGGTTGCGAGATACGTTTCAAATGATGCGTTTCGGACGTATTGTTATAAATGTTATGGGGATTTTAGGTCTGACAAGTATTTATTACTCGTATTACAAAGAGCGCTTGGGGAGAGTTTTGCTGTATCACCTCTGGTTATGTATTATTGCGCATGCAATTATTATCATGCTGATGTTTATATTTCCGCCGATTAATGAGTTTGTATTAACTCAATTGGTACAAATGGATGAAGGAAATCGATCTTTTGAGACTAGGATGTTGGGAAATCGAATTGGAGGATTAACAAGTAGTTGGGATGCAACTTCGGGAGTACAATCTTTAGGGATTTTAATGCTCCCTTTCGTTTTAGCTTATGCGGGAAATACAGTTACAAAAAGAAGACTGATCTATCTGACCATTCCGTTGAGTTTGGCTGCGATTTTTCTGTCGGGAGTCACAGGATTGGTAAATATTGTAGTGATTTGCGTTGTGTTTTCCATCTTTTTATTCACAAGAATTAAGAAATATATTCCTCGATTTATTGTTCTTACGTTTTTTATCCTGTCGATAGGAGGAGGAGTTTTTAATTATTTAATAAATAATCATCCCGACTTAGTCGTGGATACGTCTATAGGAAGAACTATATTTATTATTACTCAAGATGATAAGTTCTCAACTTCTTCAAGATATGGTAGCACAGCTAGTCAAACAGTAGATAAAATTGGTTCGGAAATGTATTTGTTGCCGGAGGATAATCGGGCGTTTTTTTTTGGACGAGGAGGAAGTGCCCGTAGTTCCGATTATATAATCAAGGCTGATCCTGGACCAACTTTAAATCTTCATAACCTAGGAATCTTTTTTGTAATAGTATTATATCCGTATTGCCTTTATATGCTAATGAAAGCGCTAAAAAGCGGAGAGAAAGACTTCTATATGGGAATGGGACTAAGTGCGGTATTGTTGACAGTATTGGTTATAGATAGTAAGGTGGCTTATCTTTTAGCTAGGCAATCACTTTCTATAATGTTAATTGCGTATTTCTCTTTGTTTTGGCTTTTAAATAAAAAGGTGTTGGCTTATGATTAATATTAAGTTTATGGTTTTTTTTAGATTTCTAGGTGTATTTGCTCTTTTTTTAATAGGTGTTTACACGCAAGCTTCGGTGAAAGGAGTAGAAACAGGATCTCCACATGAAAAAACGACTAGTTTGAATGAGACTGTAAGGCTATCCGATTTTGGGGTGAAAGGGAATAAAGAAGATGAGACGGTGAAGATACAAAGGGCATTAAAGGCTGCTGTTGGAAAAACTCTTATTATTCCGAAGCAAGAATTGGGATATTATTTATCTGGGCAATTATTGATACCAAGTAATATCACAATACTCTTCGAAAAAGGCGTTGTCTTCATGGCAAAGGATAATTTGAAACAAGAAAGTAGGGATGCTGAAGTACTATTTCGATTTGAAAGTTCTGAAAATGTACTTTTTGACGGTAATGGCGCACAGCTTAGAATGAATAAGTCCAAGTATTCGGGACAATTCAATCATCTCATTATGGTGAATGGCGCTAGGAATGTAACTATAAAGAATGTTAATGCTAATAGCGCGGGTGGTGATGGTTTTTATGTAGGTGCAGTCAGGACAAAACGAATTGCCTCAGAAAATATAAAGTTTTATAACTGCATTGCTAAAGATAATCGAAGACAAGGTATGAGTGTGACTTCTGTAGACGGTTTATATGTTGAGAATTGTGAGTTTTCAAATACTAAAGGAGCTCTGCCGGAGGCGGGGGTGGATATAGAACCTGGAGCGGAAAATTATGTTTTGAATAAGATATATTTTAAGAACTGTGTAGCGAGAGGGAATAATGGCCGTGGGTTCCAAGTGATTTTGATAAAGTCCGGGCCAAATAGCAGAAGTGTCGATATAACTTTTGATAGCTGTAAAGCAATAGGGAATGATATTGGCTTTTCTAATCGATATTTTGCTGAGGGGTCTAGAGGGATGGTGAAAATGGTGAACTGTACGGCGGAGAGTTCTAGAGGACCTGGATTTTGGGAGGGATCTTGTGCGGCCTCGGGTGCAGCAAAGGAGTATCGCAATTGTACAGCTATAAATAATGGTGTAGATTTAAGTAGAGCGACGGTGAAAAAGGCATCTGGATTTGGAGTTTCAAACCTTGAGAAGCGTCATAAAAAAGTATTAGGTAATTCTAGTTTCTTAGATTGTAAGACAATAGACAGCCGGAAGAAAACCACAACAGATTACGGTATCGAGCTAATCGACCGAGCTTCATTTAAAAGTGTAGTAATTCAGGGGTTTCAATCGATAGGACAAAGAAAAACCGCGTTAGGTGCAAAGTCGACAGATTTTTCTTCTAATAGAATTGACATTCGATAAAAGGGTTTAATTGGAGTTATAGGATATTATAAAATAAGTTGGTTTTTTTGTATGAAAGCAGTTTTTATACACGATCATAATTTTGTTTATGACGAAGATACGAGTCTGTATTATGACGGTTCAGGCGGAGCTTTCGACGAAAATCTTTGGAATCGATATCTAGCGGTGTTCGATAGTCTCACTGTCGTTGGAAGACAAATAGAAAAGCTGCCGAATAAGCTGGTTGTGTCGTCTACTCCGAAGGTGAACTTTCGATTAATTAATGGGGCTAATGGACTTAAGGAAATTCTTAGTAATAAGCGGAAAATACAAGGAGAATTAATGTGCGTTATAAAAGAGTCGGATTTTATAATTATTAGATTGCCAAGTACTTTAGGAAGATGGGCGTTTGAAATTTGTGTTGAGTTGGGTAAAAAGTATGTTCTGGAAATTGTTGGTGATCCTTTTGAAGCATATTGGTATCACGGTAGTTGGCTTGGAAAATTAGCAGCACCTATTGAGCTTTTTCGGTTGAGAAAGATCGTTAAAAAAGCACACCATGTAATATATGTTACGGAGAATAAATTGCAAAAAAGGTATCCTTGTCCTAACGCATCTTGTGCGATTTCCAACGTAAGATTAGAAGAAATATCAGAAGAGAAGTTGGTTAATGAATTTTATAGAAGAGGGCTGAGCATTTTTAAAATAGGGCTTATAGGTTCTTTTCATGTGCAATATAAAGGACATCTAGAAGCGCTTAAGGCCGTAAAATTTTTAAAAGAAAAAGGATATTCTTCTTTAGAATTGTTTTTAGTTGGTACCGGGGACTCTTCTTGGGTACAAGAATTGGTGCAAAAGTATGATTTACAAAATGAGGTTAAAATTATCGGAGCCGTTGGTGCGGGTAAAGAAGGAGTCCTACCATTTTTAGACAATATGCATCTTTACATTCATCCTTCAAAAACGGAGGGGTTACCGCGGGTAATATTGGAGGTTATGAGCAGAGGTCGCATGTGTCTCGGATCTAATGTTGGGGGAACAAAAGAATTACTTGAAAAGCAATATATTCATGAACCTGGAGATTGGAAATCATTAGCACTACAGATAGAGAAGTTGTTGACGATCGATGTTGAAAATATGATTTCTATCGCATTGAGTAATCTACAAGTAGCACAAAAATATACAGAGATTACATTGCAAGAAAGAAGACGAAGATTCATTGGAAAAGCAATAAATTATGAAACAGATAACCGCACAACTTAGATATGTAATCCCATTGTGGTTTGTACTTCTAATCACCAATTGGTTTCCAGACAATCGATTGACTATCAGGCTGAGAGGGAGGCTTGCTCGTCCCTTTTTTAAAAGATGTGGAAAACGCTTGGAGTTAGGTAGAGATTTAACCCTGCTGAATTCATATAATATCGAGATAGGAGATGATGTGTACATTGCAAAAGGGGGCTGGCTAAATGGCATGGGAGGGTTGACCATTGAAGACGAGGTCGTACTAGCTCCTTATGTGGTTATTAGTACAATGCAGCATGTTTTTAAAAACAACTCTGTTCGTTTTGGTGGAAGCATTCCCGGAAGAATTGTTATTGGAAGAGGTACTTGGCTAGCAGCACATGTTGCAGTTAAGTGCGGTGTGAATATTGGGAGTGGCTCTATTATTGGCGCAAATGCATTTGTTGTAAAAGACACGGAATCCAACGCGATATATGGTGGAGTCCCGGCGAAATTTATCAAAGAAAACAAAGACGGAAACTTTTCTGTCCATAGTTCGAAAGAACTGCTTGATTCCGTAAGAAACGATGAAAATTTTAATAGCAATATCTGATTCTTTCTGTGCGAACTTCATCAAAGGCCAAGGACAATACTTAACGGATCACGGACATGAGGTTATTATTGTTTCTGGTCCAGGGGTCGAGATTGATGAACTTGAAAAGAATGAACCCGTTAAAGTGGTTCGTATCCCCTTTGCAAGAGAGATTGCACCGTTCAATGACTTGAGAGACTTAATTAAAGTAATTAAGTTAGTTAAAAAGGAGAGGCCTGATATCATTAATGCAGGGAATCCTAAGACGGGTTTTTTGTTCAGTCTGGCTCATGTTTTCTTTTGGAAAATTCCGTTAGTTTTTACGTTACGAGGTGTTCGATCAGACACGTTAAGTGGTTTTAAAAAAAAGCTTGTAAAAGCTACAGAGTGGGTTACAGGTTTATTGGCAAATAGAGTTATAGCTATTAGCCCCAGTTTGAAAGCACATGCGATAAATATAGGTATTGTTTCAGAAAAGAAGTGTATCGTATTAAGTAAAGGAAGCAGTAATGGAATCGACGTTTCTCGTTACAGCGTCTCAGCAGAGATTGAACAAAAGGCGGATGCATTAAGAGAAGAATATAAGATTCCCGAGGACGCCTTTAACATGGTTTTTGTAGGACGGGTGACAAAGGACAAAGGTATAATCGAATTATTAGAAGCATTTAAGTTTTGCTTATCAAAGAATGCCAATATTCGCTTGATTATTGCAGGGCCGATAGAACGCCAAGATCCTATTCCGGAAGAATACTATGAGGTGATAGAAGAACATCCTAGAATTCACTATTTGGGAAAGCAGATAGATGTTCGTCCTGTATACGCATTAGGGGATGCTTTGGTACTCTATTCATACCGAGAAGGGTTTGGCAATGTTGTGATAGAAGCGGCAAGTATGGGGCTGCCGACTATTGTTGCAGACATACCGGGCTTGAGAGATACAACTGAGCATAGGGAGACAGGGCTACTTGTGAAGTCGAGGAGTGCCGTGGATTTGAGCGATGCTATTTTGTCTCTATATTACAATAGAGATATGGCCAAAGAGTATGGGAAAAGAGGAAGAGATAGGGTCTTCAAACACTTTGCGAATGAGGTTGTTTGGTCTAAGCAAAAGGAGCTCTATGAAAAATTTAATTAATCTATGAAAATCACCATCACCGGCGCGTCCGGCTTTGTCGGACAGAACCTGCAAGAATACCTAAAGGATAAACGATACGAAATCCAGAAGTTATCTCTGCGCAATGAGAACTGGCGAAACCATGTCGCGGAAGGTTCAGGGGCGATCATACACCTCGCGGGTAAAGCCCATGATACATCTAATACCTCTGCCGATGAAGAATACTTTAAAGTGAATCGCGACTTAACGATAGAATTGTTTAAGCTTTTCTTACAATCGGACGTCAAAGATTTCTTTTATTTCTCTTCGGTTAAGGCAGTCGCCGATACAGTTGATGGGGTTTTGACAGAGGATGTGCAAGGCAAGCCTTACACACCTTACGGGAAATCAAAGCTTGAAGCAGAGCAATATCTGGTTGAGCAGCCACTACCAGAAGGGAAGCGTTTGTTTATTATTCGACCATGCATGATTCATGGGCCGGGTAATAAGGGGAATCTAAATTTATTATATAAAGTGGTAGAAAAAGGAATTCCCTGGCCCTTGGCAGCCTTCCATAATCAACGATCCTTTCTTAGCATCGATAACTTAAGCTATCTGATCGAACAGATGCTGGTGCAAGCCGAATTGTCTTCTGGTGTGTACAATTTTGCGGACGATGAGGGCTTGTCTACGAACGAACTCGTCGCCTTAATATCTACAACGTTAGGCAAAAAACCAAAGCTATGGCATATTCCGTCGGGGTTGATTAGCAATGCGGTAAAAATAGGCGATGTGCTGCCTCTGCCACTAAATTCGGAACGGCTTAAAAAGTTAACAGAGTCTTATGTGGTCTCCAACACAAAAATCAAACAGGCACTGGGCATCGATAAGCTACCACTGACGGCGAAAGATGGATTAACAAAGACGATTAAGAGCTTTAAAGAATAGGAGTTCGGGTTTGAATGAGTAGGCGGCAGGAGGTAGTAATTAGACATTGGGCGCTACAAATTAGAAAAAACGAAAGGCGTTAATCGAACAACACGATCCAAAATTTTAGAAAGCGGAAACGCTTTATTTTTTTTCAAAAAATAAATATAATTATAGAATGAAGTACCTATTTTTTTTAATGCTGGCCTTTTGCTCCTTTCAGGGAATGGCACAGACGGAGTTAGCGGAGAAAGTGGTGCAACTGGAAGCACAAGTAAAGGAGCAAGCCGAGCGGAATGCAATATTAAAAGATGCACTGGACTTACGTGAGCGGGGCCGCGAAATCACGAAAGAAGAAGTGACGATTCGCGTGACTGCCGTGCAGCATGATATGGAAAGCGGCGAACTGCGTGTGCAGGGTTTGATCACCCACCACGGCATGAAAAATAGAAACCTTCAGTTTGTGCAACAACAGGCGGTCGACCCAGAAGGCAACACCTTCGAAAGTTATAAAGTCGTTAAGCCAAAAGAGGAATCACAAGACGTGTTTCTCCAAAAAGTCACAGCGGATATTCCCTATGCTTTCCTCATTAAGTTCGAAGGAGTAAAGGAAAAACCAGCAACACTAAGTTTATTGCGTGTACAGATTTACGGAGAACGTAGCTCCGTGTTGAACTTCGATTTCAAAGGACTGGAAGTCGGTTGGTAGATTATTTCGCTTGTCGAACATAGACCCTACGACCAACAAACTACGAATAACAAATTAGCGACTGCACAAACAACGAAAAACGAAAATGACATACTTACTGGTCCTTATTGGATTATTTATTTTAGAGCTGCTTTATTTCAAAGTGGCAGACCGCTTTAACATCATCGATAAGCCGAATGAGCGCTCCTCACATACCGCGATAACACTGCGCGGTGGTGGTGTTATTTTCTACTTCGGAGCGTTGATTTACTCCTTCCTGTCGGGTTTTCAATACCCCTGGTTCTTCCTTGGTCTGACACTGATGACCGTCGTTTCTTTTATGGACGATATCTTCACGCTCTCCAACAAGATACGTTTGCTGATACATTTTTCTTCCGTATTACTCATGGCCTATCAGTTGGAAGTGTTCGAGATGCCTTGGTATTTTCTACTTATTACGTTTATTGTGGTGGTGGGTGTAATCAATGCCTATAATTTTATGGATGGCATTAACGGCATTACAGCCTGCTACAGTCTGGCGGTCGGAGGTTTATTGATGTTGGTGAACAGCGAGGTAGATTTTGTCGCGCAGGATTTATTGGCCTATACCATGTTGGGCGTATTTGTATTTACCTTTTTTAATTTTCGCACGAAAGCAAAATGTTTTGCTGGGGACGTCGGTTCTGTAGCTATTGCTTACATTCTGCTCTTTGCTTTAGGAGCACTCATTATCAAAACCGGCAATCTGATTTATTTCCTTTTTCTGACGGTGTATGGTATTGATGCAGTATGGACGATTATCCGACGCTTATACCTAAGAGAAAATATTTTTGAAGCACACCGCTCCCACCTGTATCAATTCTTGGGTAACGAGGCGGGAGTCAATAAACTGCTTATCTCGTTTTTATATGGAGCTATCCAGTTTCTGATTGGTTTAGCGGTGATACACTTCGCTGATCAGGACATCAGCGCGCAATGGATATTTGCGCTGGTGCTATTAGGTGGGTTGAGTATATTGTATCTGGTTATCAAAACGTGGGTGATCCGTAAATACTTCCGTGTCGAAAAAACAGTATTAAAAGCATAACAATGAAACGAAGTTTATTGAAATCCATTGCCGGTGGTGTAGCAAAGGACCATCGAGGACAGATCAGATTTGTTAATGATTTTGACATGACGCAAGTCAAACGTTTTTACATCATTAAGAATACAGATACCGAACTTGTCCGCGGCTGGCGAGCACACCGTATGGAGCAGCGTTGGTTTTATGTAGTGGCGGGTTCGTTTGCTGTAGACTTGATACAGATAGATAATTGGGAAAATGCTTCGCAGGATTTGCCTGTCGAAAAGCGTATATTAAAATCGGGAGAGCATGAGGTTTTACATGTACCGGTAGGCTATGGTACCGCTTTTCAGGCGCTTGAACCAGAAAGTGAATTGTTGGTCTTCGCGGATTACGGCATCGAAAATGCGAAGAACGATGATTACACTTGGCCCGTGGATTATTTTAAAAATAGGACTTAGCAAAAAAAACACTACTTTTGTGCAAACTTGAACATATTGTGGAAAGATTATTGCTTATGCAATTTCAACGAAATAAAAAATCTATGTCTAAACGTATCTTTGGTGCACTCCTTTCATTGTTCACCATCACTGTGTTAT
>Ga0079224_100016837_pt1 | contig 10283 bp, 6 predicted proteins | sample Stecom2015_FD_80414 | JGI IMG/M metagenome (GOLD analysis project Ga0079224, IMG submission 80414) | Agricultural soil microbial communities from Utah to study Nitrogen management - Steer compost 2015 | ecosystem: Environmental > Terrestrial > Soil > Agricultural land | place: USA: Utah... | reverse complement strand
CTTATCTTTTAACAATACATTTTTTCTTTTTATAATAATTCTTGTTGGAAAGATTTTCTCAAGTCAGGCAAATTTATATGGAACCTATTTGATAGTTCTCAAAAAATTCAAATTGAATTTGAACATCAATTTGTTTTTCCTAATTCTAAATATTTTTGCGTGTTGGGGTGGCTATCAGTTGTCTGGAATCATTGGCTTGGCAATTGCCAGTGCTTTTATGCTGGCTATAAGATGTTTAACATGTTACTATTTTAACAGAAAATTTATTCGTCTTTAAAGTGAAGTTTTAAAGCTAATAATGCTGTGACCACAGCGAATTTATTTCGATATTCAAATATATCCTGACTATAAATTTGTTTTAAATCTTTCTTCATTTCCTGATCTAAATGAGAAGACTCTATTTCTTCATTAAAAAAATGGTTTAACGTATTTAAAATAAATGGATATTTATTCATCCAAACCGCATAAGGGTTCATGCTATCATAGTTTAAGTGAAAATATTTTTTGGCTCCATTAAAATATTTCTTGTAATACTTTCCATAAATCATTTTGGATTTGCTATTGGGTTTCATTTGGATTTTTTCCCATGGATAATCTAGAGTGTTTTTATGGTGTTTTTTTAACCATTCATAATATAAGATTTGATTCTTTTTGAGAGCTGACGGGAGTGCAAGACAAAAATTAATTAATTCTAAATTGTAAAAAGGTGAGATGTTGTCAATAACATTGTTTAAACTTCTATCCCCAACAATTGTAGCATTTATTTGCCGTTGTTCATATGAAAAGATTTCAAATCCCAATTCCTGGTATTTGTCCAATATTGGATTTAAAGACTCTATCTTATCCAATAGTTTTTCATTAATCACATTACCTGTATAGCCAATTTTCCCTTTGTTTTTTTGAAAGTCAAATTTGTTTTGCGAGAACGACCCTAATAAAACATCCCCAATCTGTCCTGTATGCAAAAGCGAGAAATGGTTTAAATTAAAGTTTTTGACAGTGGATGACGTATGAGCAGATGAATGGTACATCATAAGACCATCGTTAGGCTTTATATAATTATTTTCAATGTCATCAATCAAATATGATGGATTGTCTAGTAATCTTGTAAAGTGATTAAAATTTTCACCGGAAGCAATTTTTTGTGCAAACCTTACATCTTGTGATTGAGACTGCCCAAATGTTATCGTAGTTATATTTTTAAATCCTAAATTTTTTGCGACTATTACATTAGTACGAGCATCCATTCCTCCGCTTAAAAGTGATAAATGTTGACTTCCATAATCCAAATCTTTATTCCAACAACTTAAAACACTTTGCTCAAACAAAAAGTTTAATTCTTCTACCGCATCTTCTGTAGAAACATTTTTAGGCTCTAGGTTACTATAGCTAAAGTGCTTTTTTATTAAAATTCTATTTGTTCTGATATCATAAATAATAACGGAACTATAGGGTAATTTTTTAATTTCCCTGATATAGGTATTATCTTCAAGTAAAAACCCATACAAAGCCATCATATAAACTGCATCACGGTTAATTGAATGACTGATTCCTGAATTTCTCAAAAATCGAGAAATAGACTTAAGTTCAGAGGAAAAAACAAACCCAACATTTTCATCAAAATAATAAAAAATATTCTTCGTCGATAAATGATCATTAAAAATATACACCTTCTGTGACTTTTCATCAACAATAAATCCTGAAAATGAACCTTTCAATGTTTTCAAAAATTCAACATTTTCATTCTCATAATTCCTGAAAAAATCCTCAGAAGTTTTAATATCTTTATGTAAGTTAACCCCTTCAAAACAAATTGTCACACCTTCTTTTGATTTTAAAAAACGATCTTTATTTAGCTTTGAAATCACAGATCTTCCCACCACACCATTTAAAAAAACTTCTTCATCAATAATGGGATTTGAAGACATGTTTTCATAAAACTTTTCCATTTTACCTTCTTTTAGGAAACCTCCATAGATGCCGGCCATATTTAATCTATTTTTTATGAATAATTAGTGACTTGCCATTTATCAATAATATATAATTTCCTTTTTTGAGATGGCTTATATCAATCCTATTACTTTTCATCCCCTTTCCCTTTAAAATTATCTTTCCGTAAATATCATAAATAACATAATTAGTTTCCGACAATTTTCCTTTTATATAAATATAATCATCGGCTGGATTAGGAAATATTGAAATTCCATCTTTTTCAAATGGTTCAAAAATATTAGATTTAAAAATAACATTACATGACTTACCGTAGAATCCTTGTAAATTATAGTTATCAAATTTAGGTCTTACTGCAATTTTATATGATCTGTTAAATGATAAATTATGTTGAGAAAATAGAGTTGAAACATTGATTTGACCTGTTGAAGTTCCGGAATAGTAAGAATTACCTGTTACCGTATCATATATATTATAAACATATTCATTTGCCTCCAAAACCGGTATCGCAGATAAAATTGTGTTATAATTTATATTGTTATTGCAATAGTTTTCAGAAAGCTCGGATACTGGCTTGAATTTAACCAGTTTAGGATCAGAATAAGGACTATCAAATCCTTCATTAAACTGAGTTCTGATAGCTACTAAGTAATTTTTGTCAAAATCAATATCAACATTTTGAAGAAGATTGTAAATACTAAGACCATTATATTGGCTTCCAACATATTGGTCAATTCCTGTTTGAGTGTCTCTAATTAAAAAAATATAATCATCAGCCCCAAAAATTTCATCACAGGAAATGTTATCCCAAAAATTAATAATTCCACTCTCATCATTCGTAATTGTTGTCTGTAAATCGTTCTGAATATTATTGTTATGCAAATCACTATCGGCATAGAAATAATCAAAGTATATATTGCTCTCTATTGGATTCACAGAATATCCATGTATGTAGCTATAATGTCCAAATTTACAAGCGACCGCAGTCTTATGATTTTCAGGGATACCATCAATAAGGGGTATCATACTTGTATTATATACATTAGGGCCAGTAAATGTATAAATCGAAAAATCATTCAATATCACGTCCATGTATCCTTGATAATCATCCCTCCAATTGATTTTAAATATTATTTCATTCCACTGGTCATAATTTACTGATAGATTCTTTACTTCTTTGGAACTATTCCCGCCCCAATATTGGTTGTTTAAGTCCGCTACATTATTTACGCCTAATGAACAATTGGCATTCTCATAAGTCTGATCTATTCCATCAGGACAGCCAGTACAATCGGTATCTATATAACCTGAGTTTACTCTGAATTCTAATCCATACTTTAAGTTAAGCACCGCATTTGAACTGCTACTCGCTTGATGGTCAAGACTCATACAACATATTGGCAATGGCCTTACTTTTACGTCCGACAAAGTCTGATTCATAAATATTTGAAAAATATGATGTTCTCCATGATTAATGTTGCTATTTGAAATCTTAAATCCGGAAGGAATATAAAATCTGAGCTTATACCACCCAATACCCGAATTAGTTAATTTGGTGTACATAATTTCTGATCTCACAGAACTTTCACCTCCCCCACAATTATGATCATAGTTATCAACACTAACTTTAACGCAATTTACACCTTGCTTTGTTTCTGTAGATATTTTAACATTCTCGGTAATCTGAAAACGAAAATAATCTGGAAATGATTTAATTGGTGGGTTTTGATCAAACTTATACATTTCACATTCAGAATTAGAAATATCATCCAGTGAGTATGTACTGAATGCATCATAAAACTTTAGGTATGTAGGACTTTGTTGCGACCAAAGTAGACTGAATAAAATTGAACAAAAAAGGGTAGTGAATATTCTCATAATACTTTATTTTTATCTTGATCGGACAATTTGTAAAAAAGGGTTTAACATTATTAATTTTTCCGATGACTTATTTATTTTATAAAATGATATTTTCATGAAAAAAGCTTGATTCGGAACATTTATAATTCTTTTTAACTGAGACCATTGATTGTGAAACCATTTTGCGCTATTATTATTGCTACATCCCCAAGAGTTCAATGTAAATAGAAATTCTGTTTCGTAAAACTTATTTTTTTCCACCAAATTACCAGAATTTATTTTATTATGCTCTTGATCGAAGAATTCGATTAACAACATATTATCTTTTTTATATAAGGATTTTGTTTCTCTAACAAGTGCTGAAAACTCTAACTGAGAAATATTTGAGACATCAATCAATTGGTTATAAAAAAGTGGTGTCCCATATGATGTATAAAGAGGAAAAGTTGTATCTGTCCATTTATTTTTTGAAAGTAAGTTTTCGCTATTTCTTATTTCCACATTACCCAACTGCTGAAAATGGATATTATCAAAGAGAATTTCATTAGAATAGCCATTGTTCTCCAATCTTATCTTGACACTTTTTACTTCTTTAGAAAAGTTTAGCTCAAGTGTTTCTTCGCTCCAATCTTGTGTGATGGCATCAATATAAAATACTGACATTTCATTATCATTATCAAATTCGAACTCTGGAAGTGGCTTCTTTATTATTTGCCCATTTTGATTAAAGGTTTGTATTCCAACAAATGCTTTTCTCTCTATTATCTTCTCCCTTATTGGTAGATTTTCTTTATAGGAAAGTTTTAAAACATAAGGACTGCCTGATTCTACGGTAATTTGTTGAAATGTTTCAGCATATTGGAACCTCCCTAATTGGAGAGAGTAATTCCCATATTTAATGTCAGATTCGATCTTTAAAAACTTAGGTTGATTTTCACTTACATACATTTTTAGTTGTAAAGAGTCAGCTCTATTGAGGTAAATATTTTCAAAAGCAATATTCCTATCCTCTTTATTTAATATTTGAAATATTAATCCTAAAGCATGGGGTGGAAACTTTATTTTATAAGGATTCTTTCCTCCCACAATACTGTCAGTTACCATTATCTGGTCTCCATTTCCTTTAAAGAACAACAATTTTATATCAAATTTTGGTTGTGATGACAGGCTTTCCATCCCCTTATATCTCAGGTTAAGTTCAATTTCTTTTTGATTAGTTGCTACGATAAATTCAGAACTTATAGTACTCCGAGCGGGAAGAATTATTTTGTTTTTTCTTTCTTCCATATCTGGAAAAATATTTTTTGATACACCATATTTACCATCCCATCCATAGAATCCATCGAATTGGTCATTATCAACCATTTCAAATTTGGGATTAATTAAAGTTCCTTGTCGGGATTGCTCAATAAAAGCAAATAAATTATCATAATCCACTCTCTGACCAGGTTCAGGTGAAACTGAATTCAAATAATGAGCTCCTTCATTATCATAATACAGCTTCGAAGAATTAATATAGCCATATTTCTCACCATAGGAGAAATAATCATTGATCCGACCATATGTTTCTCCCGGATTTAATAAAGTGCTTTCTATATTGAAATCTAAACCCAATTTATTTGCTAGATTTGCGCCTATTCTTAACAAATCTCTATCCACATTTCCTCTTACTGAATGATTATAGAAAGCATTAGGTTGCTGCCACAGCGTAGTAAAATAGGGGTAAACATCTTGTGAAAAGGTAGATTGCACCATGCATTTATCTTTAAAGTATAGATAAGGAGATCCGTATAGGTTCCAATTATTTAGTTCCAATTCTTTATTTATGAAATCTAAAACTGGTTTAAACTTTTCCGCCTTTTTCCCATCTAATTCTTCATCTAAGAAATAAATGCCTGCTAATGATATAGAAGCATCCTCATGGTTGGCTTTCCACTTCTCATATCTTATTTTGATTTCATTAATAAAATAACTTATGAGGTTAAGTAAGGTCGGAATTTCATTTTTTTCAATGTAGTAATCAATATTAATATCAGGCAACGTCAATAAAATTTTTGTTTCCGGCAAATCTATGTTTATCAAAGATTTTTTGGCATCTGATATTGCATCCAAAAGAGGTTGTCTTTTATGAAACAAATACTTAGCATATTCTGTGTCTTGTTGCTTCACAAATTCCCACTTGGTCGAAAACGCATCATATTCGGAGTCAAATGTACTATCTCCCCGATCCACTAAATAAACTCCATCTTGTAAAAGAATAACATTATCAATCGTTATCGGCAAGTTTCTCTGATCATAATTTATAATATGGATTTTTATTTCGCTCACAATTTCTTTCAAATCTTCTGGAATGAGTATGGATTGCGAAATTCGAGAAGCTCCATAAATAATTTTAGGTTCATAATGTATTTCAAACCAATCTTTGCTAAATAGATCCGTAGCCTTTTCAGAAAAAAGCTTTTCTCCATTATTTCCAAAAAACTCCCACCCGACCAAGATATTATATTCATCTACTGCCTCTTTGCATTCAATATCAAATTGTAGTTCTAAATCATTTGAGTTGTGATTCAAATTTGTTTTATAACTTAAAGCGGATTGAAAGTTATGGCCTAAATATGCAGAATTATTTGAATTCAATTCATTATCAATTATGGGAACTCTCGTTCTTATAAAAACATCATCTAAGTAAGAATCTAAATATCTCTTATCTAAGATTCCCAAATATGGACTTTTCGCTTCCATTTCCTTATGAATATGGAAGTAAAAGTCCGTTAGAATAAATGTATCCATCAACGGTGCTATTGCCTCTTTTTCATTATTTAGATATGCTAAATAGGGCTTAAAAAAATCCTTCCCTTCAAGTTGTAATTCCGTTACTTTATGCCGAAAATAAAAAAGTTGAGTATTTTTTATTGAAGTATTTATCTGTGCATTTGTGTTATTTACCAAAACGAACATTGAAAAGAGGAAAAACAAATAGTGATATTTTCTTTTTTTCATTGATTGATTTATTAATATTTGATAACGAAAGTATTTTGACTTGTAAATTAATACTATTCACAATAAATTAAGTAATTTTCGGGCTCAAAATTACACCTTAAAGATTATTCACTCAAATGCTTTTATCCTTCAAAAAAGAAAGTATTATTAGTCAGGCACTTGTGTTGCTTCCCTTTATTTTAATTTTAGGAGGAACATCTTTTCAGAACACTTCATTTAGTGTAATTACGGGAGCATCAAAGATGTTGGCGTTTTTGTACATGATTATTTATATCATATTTCATCAGAGATTGAATGTAAATCTTATTTTCTTTACACTTCTTTTTATTCCTTTTTTAATCTATGCAACTTTAAACAATCCTTATAATCAACAGGCAGCTATAGATGATGGTATTCGTTATCTCTTTCCTATTATAACGCTTTTTTATAGCTATTCAATCAAGGATCATTTTCCATTACTGCTCAAATTTATTGTGTTTTTTGTATTACTGAACTTTGTCGTGCAATTATCCAATTATTTCTTTTGGTTAATGGGTGCCAAGGATCAATGGTTTTACTATACGTTAGGAGGAGGGAAAAGATGGGTCAACAAAACTGCAGGCGTAATTCGCGCTACCGGTACAGTTGTCTTTTTCTCACTCTTTGGATTTTTAAATCTGGTTTTCTTTTTTATAATTCACAAATATTACGACAAGAAATACAAAGTCGTCTTACTTTTAATCTGTGCCTTGGGGTTGTTTCTTAGTTTCTCATATAAGGGAATCGGTGCCTTCGTCGTGGTTCTTATTTTCTATTATTATAAACAACTTATAAAAGTCTTCTTCTACGCTGTTATTGCATTGGTGCTTGTTTACATAACAATGCCCTCAAAGATCAATAGCTTTGTTCATGACATCTCTCTGCGCGTGAGTCTATATGTCACCGAGGGTAATTCCGCCAGAAGTGAATCCTACAGAGTAATGTTTGACGAAATTAAGAGCGGAAACTGGCTTGGAAAAGGTTCAGGTGTTTTTGGTGGTCCAGCTTCAACCGAATACAATTCTCCCTATTATAATGAAATAAACTTTAATTGGTATGAGACCAAGTGGTTAAAACTCAGCACTACCGACACTTACCCACCTCATGTATTTGTAGAATTAGGTATCATTGGGGCTTTCTTTTATTTTCTCTTACTATTCTCCCCTCTTTACAAAACAAGGATTAACAGCAATTACAAAATGGTTCTTGTAATTTATTTCTGTTTAATGGCAGATATGTTGGTTTCATTTTCTCTGAATAATCTCGAATATTTATTTTGCTCAATTGTATTTGTCTATCCAATTTTATATTATAATCCTCATAAGAACTTATCTAACTGATGAATAAACAAAACACAAAAGTATTTTTCTTTGCCAATCTACCTCAGCCGGGAGTAAATGTCTCGTATGGTGGCGCAACTATTCTTGCAGAAAATATTTTGAAGTTTTTGGAGCAAGAACCACGTCTTTCTATAACTCATCAAAACATACGAAAAACCTGGAAGCCAAAACTTCATTTGATTGATCATCTGATGTGGGCTATAAAGTTTCCATTTGCCATACGAAAACATGATGTTGTGAGTTTCCATGGAACATGGGATTTTAATTTTACTGTAGCACCGATTCTGTGGATTTGGGCGAAACTCTTAAACAAGAAAATTATTTTTCAAATCATAGGTGGAAACTTTATTAGTATTTATAAAAAACTTCCGTTTTTTATCAGACCTATATTTGATTACACTATTTTACGTTCAGATTTTGTTTTTCTGGAATCCTATGAGCATGTTAATTATTTTAAATCCCGAAACGTTAACAGTGTATGGGTGCCCAATGCCCGCAAACCAATTCATGATGTAAAAACATCAGAAATTTTTGAGAAAAAATTTGTTTACTTATCAAGGATAATTCCTGAGAAAGGTGTGGATGAAATCATAGAGGTATCTAACCGTTTGCCGGATGATTATAAAATTGACATAATTGGACCTTTAAATGAACGTTATTATAATCTGGAAACCCTTCAAAAAGGAAAAGCCAACTATATAAACCAACTAGTAGACCCAAAAGAATTGGCGTTGAAGTTGAGCCAATATGATGTATTATTGCTCCCAACTTTTTTCAAAGGAGAAGGCTATCCGGGCATAATTATAGATAGTTTGGTATTAGGTATGCCGGTCATCACCACATACTGGAAAGCATTACCAGAAATGGTTCAGCACAAAGAAAATGGTTATTTAATAGAAATTAAAAATGTAGATCAATTGGAAGAGGCGATACTTCACTTTAACGCTGAAAATTATCCCAAATACAGAGAGAATGCATTAAAGAGTTTTGATAATTTCAACAGTGAAATTGTCTTTCAGAAGATAGTTAAAAGTTATTTAAATGAATAAATTTCCATCCAAACTGACGATGGTATTGAGCATTTTGGTAATTGCTGTGCTTTTGCATTTGAGATACAATCAAAAACTTTTCAGCAAGCACCATCAATTGAATTTTGACTGGCAAAAAGAAAGAGTGCTTCAAACCTGGAAAGAGAGTAATTTGGATTCTGTATCTTATAATTACCTCAGCCTTACGGGTATTAGTGAAGATGTAAGCCCAAATAATCAATATACTTATTCAATAGAAAATCAGTATGGAAAAAGGCAATATTTCCGATACATTTATCATATACAAAAAGACGATCAAATTGAATTCCGTGCGGTAGAATGGATAAACGGCATACCTGATTCCGGCTATAAAAGGGTCATCCTTAAAGAGTCAGAAGTGCCAATGAAAAAACAAAAGGGAAAGACCATCATTACAATCGGAGATGATTATTTATTAAAAGACGAAGCAAAATACTATCGTCGAAAAATCGCTGCCGAATCAAACTTTAATTTTGAAGGAACTAAAAAAGATGTTTTTAATTATAAGCACGAAGCAGGGAGGGAATCATCCATCCAGGAAGTTTTAAATAATACTAAAGAAATTCCACCGGCGGAAATCTATATTTTGGGCTGGTCATCGAAACAAATTTTTCAAAAAGATTTTTTAAACGATGCAGACAAGCTTTTGAGGGCACTTTCTGAAAGACCTGAAACGGAAAAAATAATCTGGTTGAATGCGCCCAAGATTAAAAATCAGGAGGTCAACGAATCAAATTTAAAACTGAATCAGTTGTTGGATAATTTAAACAACAACAAACTTTTAGTTTTAGATTGCTATACATTTTTTGAAAATGAAAATAAGGAATATTTGATGCCCGACAGTATTCACCTAAACAAACAAGGTTATGAAATACTTGCCAAAGTAACCCTTAAACTATTGAAATGAAAAAAATATTGGTAAATGACAAATACTTTTATTGGGTTTTGGGTGTTTCTGCAGCGGTTATTCCTCTACCGGGAAATAATTTCAGTTCCATTTCTATTATATTACTATTAATAGTTTGGATGTTTTATCAATCTTTTTCAG
>Ga0079224_100016836_pt1 | contig 10284 bp, 8 predicted proteins | sample Stecom2015_FD_80414 | JGI IMG/M metagenome (GOLD analysis project Ga0079224, IMG submission 80414) | Agricultural soil microbial communities from Utah to study Nitrogen management - Steer compost 2015 | ecosystem: Environmental > Terrestrial > Soil > Agricultural land | place: USA: Utah... | reverse complement strand
TACGTGTGCTCTGCGAGGATTCGCGAGCGCGCCGCGTCGCCGATCGCGCGCGCGGCTTCGGGAGTCGTTCTCTCGAGCACTTCGATCACTTCTTTTCCGGATCCGACGCACAGCACTTCGCGTCCCGGCTCCAGGAACGCTTCGATTCCTTCCCTGGTGTCGCACACCAGACAAGCGGCCGCGCCCGCGGCTTCGAAGATCCGCGTCGGCGGCGAATACCCCGTCCGCGCCATGCTGTCGCGATTGATGTTGATGACGATGCGCGGCGTGCAGTTGAACGCATTGTGATCGCGCGTGTAGACATGTCCCACGTAGCGGACGTTCGACGGCAGCTCGATGCCGTCGCCCCAACCGCTTCCTCCGAGAACGAAGCTGCGGTTTCCGAGACGTCGCGCGGGCTCGAGGAAGAACGCCTGAACACGTGCCTCGCGATCGGGCAGTCGATTGCCGAGGAAGGCCATCGCTCCCGCGAAGCGCTCATCCCGCGGCACGGGATAATGCGTTGCCGGGTCGAGGGCGTTGTAGATCGGCACGCATTCACGGGCACCGAGCTGCTCGTATTCCTCCACGACGGGCGGACCGCCCCCGTACGTCAACACGAGATCGTAGCGACCAACCTGCACGCGGAAAGGGTCGCGCGCATCGTTGCGCATGCGCTCGAGCGTCGCCGGCGCGTCGACGTCCCAAAAGATCGTCATCGTGCTAGCGCTTGCAAGAAGCGGAATCTCCGCTTCCAAGTACGCATCGAACACGCCGACTCCGCTCGCCTTCACCACGATGTCGGCATCGGAAGCATCCTGAAGCGCCCTTTGCACGCCATCGTCCGTCGCCGGATAGACAACGACGCGCGCCCACTCGGGATCCGCCATATCGCGATGCTGCTGACGCTGATACGCGTCGGGCTCGTAGAACACGATATCGACGCCGCATTCGTGCAGCGCACGCAGAATCCCGCGGTAGTACGTCGCAGCGCCGTTCCAATACGCCGAGACGAGGCTCGAGCCGAAGATCGCCAAGGTCGGTTTCGAATGCATGCCGACTCCCTACCCCTCTCCCGCTGCCATGAGACGGGGAACCCCATCGCGCCGCGCCGTTCTCTCGGGAGCAACGCCGAGGTCGGCGAGAATGTCGAAGAGCTCATCGACGCGGTGCCGGCACGTGTGTCGCGCGGAGATCGTCTCGAGACCTTGCTGCGAGATGCTTGCAGCCAGCTCGCCGTCGCAGCGGAGCGCGCGCATGCACTCCCGCATCTGGTGGCCGTCTTTCGCAACGAGGTAGTCGAATCCAGGCCGGAATAGATTCTCGCTGTCGCGCCATGGTGCGGAGATGAGCGGGATGCCGCACGCTAGCGCTTCGAACATACGTATCGTTGGCACGCCGACGAGCTTCTCAGCGTAAGCACGCCGCGGCACATGCACGGTCATCGAATAGCGCGCGAACAGCTCGGGTACGCGATAGTTCGGAATCCAACCGCCATACTCGATTCCCGCATTCTCGAGCGCCTCGAGCGCACGCCGCGGATAGCGCACGCCGTGGACCTTCGCCTCGAGCCGCAGCTCACGTACCGGATCGATGAGAAACTCGTGCAACTCCGACGTGCGCTCCTCGTCGCCCCAATTGCCGATCCAAACGAGATCGCCTTCTCGTTCGCCCGCCTTTCGCGGATGGAAGCGGCGCAGGTCGGCCGCTTCGTGCCATACCCACGCAGATCGCGCCCAGCCGTTCTCGACGTATCGATCGGCAACAGTCCGACCGAATGCGAGCACACCGGCATAGTGCTCGAGATCGAGCGCGTTCATGCCGTTCGGATCGGTCACGCTCCGATGATGCGTGTCGTGAAAAAAAGCGCGACATCGTGAAGTGCGTGCATGTTCTCCGACGCGCCGGATGAGCTCCGGATCGTTCCACTCGTGCACGATCGCAACGTCGGCGCCGTCGAGCGCACGGTCGAGATCGAGTGCGCTCAATGAATAAAGGCGTCCCTCGAGCTCGGGATAGACGCGCGCAACCTCATCGCAGGCCGCCTGTCCGTGGTCGGCGAGCAGATTGTTGCGACTCCATCCTTCCTCCGGCTCGTACACCACCGCGCGATGACCTCGCGCGACGAGCTCGCTCGCGACGCCGCGGAGGAAGTGCGCATTGCCGTGATTCCAGTCGGATACGAGCGAATGATAGAAAAGGACGAACTTCATGCGACGGAACGCTCCCGTACGGGTCCGCTCGATAGCTGCCGATACAATGCGCAGTACGCCTCACCCATCCTCGACGTCGACAGCGTGGCTGCGCGTCGGCGCGCGAGACGACCCAAGCGCACGCGCTCGTGCGGCGTATCGATCAGGAGACGCAACGCGCCTTCGATGTTCGAAGGCTCACGAGCATCGACATAAATCGCGGCATCGCCCCAGATCTCGCGCAGCGTTGCAATATCCGATAGCACGAGCGCACACCCGGCGTGTGCCGCTTCGAGCACCGCAAGGCCGAACGGTTCGTAATGCGCCGGATGCACGAAGATCGAGGCGCGCGCGAGCCATTGAGCAACCTCATCGTCGCCGCGCTTGCCGATGCAGTGAAGCACGTCTGTCCGAGCTTCTCGGCCGTCGGGAGAGCGGGCATCGCCCGCCACGAAGATCGGCCACGCAATGCGCGGCGCGACGAGATCGAGCGCACAGAGATTCTTCGCGTCGTCCCAGAGCCTGCCGCTTGCAAAAATGATCGGCTCCTTAGCCGGGACGCGTGCCGCCGCGAGCGGCGCCGTGCGTGCGTTGGAGATGACGCGAGACGGCACATCGAACTCGTAATGTCGATGCAGCTCGTGCAAGAAGGCCCTCGTCGGCGCCACGACGACGTCCGCTCGGTTGAGGCCCGCCGCCACCCTGTGGCGATAACGTTCCCATGAAGAAGACGGCGGTTCGGTCCCGCGTACCGCGTGCCACCACGAATACACACAAGAATGTGCGACGACGAGAACGGGTTTCCGCCAGGGCAGCGCCGCATGGGCGAATCCATTCAGATGAACGAGATCGATCCGCTCTCTCGCTGCGAGCGCGAGCAGCCACGCGCCCGCGCACGCGACGTCATCCCAGGGATCGTCCATCCATTCGAGACGATAGCTCGTGCAATGCAGCGTGACGTTTGTAAGCCGCTCGGCCTGAGCGCGCTGCGGCTCGGTGGGTTCCGGTCCCATCGTCGCGAGCGCAACGTCCACGCCGTGCACGGACAACGCACGACACAACTCGAGCGCATAGGTCCACACACCACCGACGGCGTCCGCGGTCATGAGCACGTTCATGCGCCGTACGCCTCGTCGATGAGTCGGGCACCGGCAAGAATGCCCTCTGTGCCCTCGCCGAACGAGGAATCGACGCGCAGACGATCGATCCATGCCGATAGCGCACCTGGGCCCCAATCGTCGAGCGACTTCCCGAGCAACTCGTGTTGGTTGCCGCGGCACAGCCAAAGTTCGAAATCCAGAAAGGAGCCATTGAGATTGCGCCACACGGCGCCGCCGCGCGTGCCATGAAGATGCATGCCGATCTTCGCATCGGCGCCGATCTGCGCGTTCCAGGAACAAGCGATGCGCACGATACCGCCACTCTCCTCCGCGAGCTCGACGAACGCGAGGTCCTCGACATCGGCGCGCGTGGCGAGACGCCCTTGCGCGAAGAGGCGTTGGGCGGTCACGCGCATACCGGGTACGCCTTGGAGCCAGAGCGCGAGATCGATGAGATGAACGCCGAGATCGAGCAAGCAGCCGCCGCCGGAGTGCGCACGATCGAAACACCATTGCTTGTCGGGCGCATACGCATTGTGAAACTCGAGATCGATCGCGAGGATCGACCCGAGGTCGCTCGCAAGAATGCGCTCGCGCAGCTCGGCCATGCCGCGCACGTGCCGATAGCTATAGTCCACCGCGAGCAGCCGGTCGGCCGCGCGCGCCGCATCGATGATGCGCGCGGTGTCGCGCGCGTCGATCGCGAGCGGCTTCTGGCAGAACACGGGAATGCCGCGCGATAGACAAGCGATGGCCTGCTCCGCATGGTGCGCGTTCGGCGTCGCAATCACGATGCCGTCGAGATCCTGCTCGATGAGCGATTCGAACCCGTCGTGCACCGTCGCATGCGAATACTGCGCGCGCGAGGCTTCGAGCCGCTCGACATCCGCATCGCACAATCCGACCACTCGCGCCTCGCCGCGCGCGGCGATCGCGTCCAGTCGCTTACGCCCGATCCATCCAAGACCGACGAAGCCCAGTCGCGGCGCCGGTGCGGACGCGGCATGCAACGTAGGTCGCGCGCTCACGAGCTCGTACCCATTCGCACGATTGCCTTCATGAACCCGTCGGGCCTCGAGCGGGCGAGCTCGAAGGCCGCATCGATCGAGGCGAGCGGCAGCTCGTGCGTCAATAGCGGGAACGGATCCATCTCGCCCGCCAGAATCGCTGCAATGGCGCGCTCCACTCCGCTCACGTAGCGTGCCGTGACGCGCTCGTGCGCATTCACGACATCGAGCGCGCGCCAATTCCACTGCTGCATGTCGACCCGGCGCGGGCCGTCCTGGTGATACCCTGCAATCACGAGCCGCCCATACTCGGCTGCCAACGCGCTCGCAAGATCGAGCGCCTCTTGACTCCCGACGGCCTCGATGACGCGATCGTATCCTCGCCCGCTCGAGCGAACCCAAGCGCGATCGCGGGCTTCATCGGCATCGCTCGTTGCGAACGTCTCGCGCGCCCCCATACGGCGTGCGATCTCGAGCGCGTAGGCACGCCGGGAGAGCACGACGACTTCGGCACCGGCACGCGCTGCGAGTTGCGTGAGCAACACGCCGAGGAAGCCGGCTCCGACGATCGCGACACGATGATGAGATTCGATCCGCGCGCGCTCGAAGATATTCATGACGCAGCCGAGCGGCTCACCGGGAAACGGCACGCCATCGAGCTCACGCGGCAACCTCACGACGCAGTTCCGATCGCACACGTCGAGATCCGCATAAGCGTGGCCCGAGATCATCGCCACTCGATCGCCGATCGAAAGATCGCTCACGCCGCACCCGATTGCATCGACGATGCCCCAGCCTTCGTGGCCCGGAGAGCCGGCCTCGCGCGGATACTCGAACCAGGGCCGCCCCTCCCACACCGCGAGATTCGATGCGCACACCCCGCAACCTTCGAGGCGAACGCGCACTTCGTTCGCTTCCGGCTCGCGCACGGGCGCGGCCTCGATCCGTGTCTTCATCGGACCCGACAGCACGGCGGCTCGTTGCGAGCGCGCCGACGCTACACCGATCTTCGCGCGCTCGATCTCTGCGCTCGCACTCATCGTTGCAACGCTCCGGCGGCGACGGAGCGATCGCCTGCATGGCGTCTCATCGGCGCACTCGCCTGCGGCGCGTGTGCATCCTCGAACCACCGCACGAGCGCGCTTAGACCGTCCGGCAACGCGACATCCGCGCGCCATCCGGTCGCTTGGCCGAAGCGGCGCGTATCCGAGACGTAGTAGCGCTGATCTCCCACACGCCACGCGTCCGTCGACACTTGCATCGATCCGCCCGTGATGCGCTCGACTTCTTCGATCAGCTCCAGCACGCTCAACGTGTTCTCGGCGCCCCCGCCCAAGTTGAACGCGCGGCCGCTCAGCTCGCCGATGTTCGAGCGCGCCAGCTCGAACGCGTTCACGAGGTCTTCGACGAACAACACGTCGCGGACTTGCTTACCGTCGCCATATACCGTGACGGTCTCGCTGGCCAACGCCGAGCGTACGAAGTGCGCAACCCAGCCCTGGTCCTCGTTGCCGTGCTGGTGCGGCCCATAGATGCAGCTCATCCGCATGACGAGTGTCCGCAGTCCGAAGCTGCGTGCATAGTCGAGCACGTACTGATCGGCGGCTCCTTTCGAGCAGCCGTAGGGCGCGTGAAAATCGAGCGCACGCGTCTCCGGAATTCCGTTGGCGCGGACGCGCTCGTCCTTCGGTGCATAGCGCATCGCGCACTCGACCAAATCGATATCCGAGAGGCCGCCATAGACCTTGTTCGTGGACGAGAAAATCAGCGAGGGGCTCGATGGGCTCGCGCGCACGGCCTCGAGCACGTTCAACGTTCCACGTGCGTTGACTGAGAAATCCGTGCTTGGATCGGACAAGCTGGTCGTCACCGCCACTTGAGCCGCGAGGTGATACACGTGCTCGATGCCGTCCACCGCGGCGCGCACTGCGTCGACATCTCGAACATCCGCTTCGATGAGCTCGATGCGATCCGGAAAGGCCTCCCGCAGCCAGTCGACGTTCTCCTCCGAACCCGCTCGCGCGAGCGAGTCCAAGATGCGTACGTTCATTCCCGCGCCGGCCAGACGCTTCGCGACGTTCGTTCCGACGAAGCCTGCGCCGCCCGTGATGAGAATGCGTCCTGTCATGGAGAATCCTCCAGCTCTTTCTCGCGACGTCAGATCGTCAGACCGCGGCGGTCGAGCTCCGAGGCGGCATGCAGGAAGTTATCCGTCGCGGACGTTCGCGACAGCCATTCGGCGAGTTCGAGCAGCCCGTCTTCGAACTTCACGCGCGGCTCGTACCCGAGCAGATGCCGGGCCTTGTCGATGTCCGCGAAACAGTGTCGGATGTCGCCGATGCGATACTTGCCCGTGACGACGGCCTCCGCCGAGGCGTTCAGCGCTTCGGTGATGCTGCGCGCGATCTCGAGCACGGTTCGCGAGTCCCCGGATCCGATGTTGAAAACCTCTCCGGTCGCCTTCGTCGTGAGCGCCAGTCGACACGCTTGCGCGATATCCCACACGCTCACGAAATCGCGCTGCTGCAAGCCATCCTCGAAGATGAGCGGCGCATTGCCGTTCAGGATGCGTGCCGCAAAGATCGCCAGCACGCCGGTATACGGATTCGAAAGCGATTGCTGCGGACCGTAGACGTTGAAGAATCTGAGCGCGACCGTCGGCACCTGGTACGCCGCACCGAACATGAGACAGAGCTGCTCTTGATCGAGCTTCGAAAGCGCATACACGGAAGAAGGCGCAACATGCTTCGTCTCCGGCGTCGGCATGGGCTCGAGGACTTCGGCGCCGTCGCGCAGATCCCATTCCGCGCGGCTCAACTGCTCGCGCGATCGCGGCCGCGGCTCGCGGATTGAGTTGCCGACGCGATACATGCCTTCGCCGTACACGCTCATGCTCGAGGCGACGATGAGCCGCTGCACCGGCTGCTTGATGAGCTCCTCGAGCAGAATCGCCGTGCCGCGATTGTTCACGTCGGTGTAATGCTCGATCTCGTACATGCTTTGGCCGACGCCGACCGCGGCGGCGAAGTGATAGACGTGCGTGATACCCGCGAGCGCCTTGCGCAACGCGTCGCGATCCCGAATGTCCGCATCGTGCCGCTCCACCTCCGGACGGAGATACGCCGGCCACTGCGCATCGGCGCCGTGCACTTGCGGCTTCAAGCTGTCGAGCGCGCGCACGGTGTAGCCTCGCTCGACCAGCGTGTTGGCGAGATGCGAGCCAATGAAACCGGCGCCGCCGGTGACGAGAATGCGCGTATCGCGATCGATCCAGGCGCTCATAGTGCGTTCGCTCCCGCGAGGCGAGACTTCGCGGCACTCGACGCGCTCGCCACCAATGTCTCGTCTCCTCGTTGCAGGCGGCGGTCGACATCGAGAATGGTCATGTTCAGCCCCGACTCGAGCGTCGTGCTCGGCTGCCAAGCGAGCAGCTTCTGCGCCAGCGAGATATCCGGCCTGCGTCGCGGAGGATCGTCCTTCGGCAACGGCTGCAGGACGATCTTCGATCGGGAACCGGTGAGCCGAACGATGCGCTCTGCGAGCTCGAGGACGGTTATCTCTGCCGGATTGCCCAAATTGACGGGCCCGTCGAGATCATGCGTCAGGCTCATCAGACGCAAGACGCCTTCGATCAAGTCATCGACGTAGCAGAACGATCGCGTTTGCGTGCCGTCTCCATAGACCGTAATGAGCTGATCGGCGAGCGCCTGCACGATGAAGTTCACGACGACGCGGCCGTCTTTGAGCCGCATACCCGGCCCGTAAGTATTGAAGATGCGCGCGATGCGCACCGGGACGCCGTACTCCTCGCGATAGATGAAGCAGAGCGTTTCCGCGCACCGCTTGCCTTCGTCGTAGCACGCGCGCGGCCCGATGGTATTCACGTAACCCCAGTACTTCTCCGTCTGCGGATGGATGGTCGGGTGTCCGTAGATCTCGCTCGTCGATGCCTGAAACACACGCGCGCCTCGCGCCCGCGCGATCCGCAGCACCTTGTCCATCCCGCGCACGCTCGCGAACAGCGTGTCGAGCGGACTGCGCTGATAGTGCAACGGCGAGGCGGCACAGGCGAGATTGTAGATGACGCTCGCATGAGCGATTTCCTCCTCGTCGAGCAGACTCACGTCGCGGTGGAGCAGCTCGAACCGCGGATGAGCGAGAAGACCGTCGATCGCCTCAACGGCGCTCGTGCAGAAGTTGTCGACGCAGATCACGCGCTCGCCCTCTTCGAGCAGCCGCGCACAGAGATGAGCGCCGAGAAACCCGGCGCCGCCGCACACAACTACGGGTTGCTGCAGCGACTCCAGAGGCTGCCTGCGATTCGTCTTGCCGTTACCTCGACCATTGCTCTTCTCTGCCTTACCCACACTGCTCTCCTTCGGTGAGCCTCGACTGACAGAGACAACACCAGACTCGATGACGCGCGACAGCGCGCATAGGCAACGGCTGGTAAGCAGCAACAAACGTGCCGTAGTTGCTGCGTCGCCAAATGTCTTACGCGAGGGTGCGGACGAAGGTACAAACCTTTTCTCTGTGTCTCGCATGCAGCGAGCACCCGGCAAAAAAGTTACACGCTTCAGCATGCGTTACATGCTCGCAGTACGCAGGAGGTACTCAGAATCTTCTGGCGCCGCAACGTTTGTACGTTTGCATGCTTCGTGCATGGGTAGAGCCGCGTTGCGTCGAAGGAGAGTCGTTTTGAGCTCAACTAGCGTTCGCGTCGGCATCGTCGGCGCCGGGAACTGTGCCTCCTCGTTCGTTCAGGGGTTGACGTACTATCGCGATGCCGATCCCGACGAGGTCGTTCCAGGATTGATGAACCCGATGATCGGCCGGTATCACGTCGCGGATGTCGAGATCGCGTGCGCATTCGACATCAACGCAAAGAAAGTCGGTCGCGATCTTTCCGAAGCGCTGCTCGCCACGCCGAACAACACCCGCACCTTCGCCGACATGCCGGAGTTCGGCGTGCCGGTCGAGCGCGGGCGCACGCTCGACGGTCTCGGCGTCTACCTGCGCGATGAGATCGAGGAATCCTCGAAGCCCGAGTCGAACGTCACCGAGATCCTGCGCCGCACACGCACGGACGTGCTCGTGTCGTACTTACCCGTCGGATCGCAGCGCGCAACCGAGTGGTATGCGCTGCGCGCGCTCGAGGCAGGCTGCGCGTTCGTCAACTGCATCCCGGTTTTCATCGCGTCAGATGCCGATTGGCGCCGGCGCTTCGAGCAGGCGCGTCTGCCGCTCATCGGCGATGACATCAAGAGCCAGGTCGGCGCAACGATCGTGCACCGTGTGTTAGCCGGCCTCTTCAAGGACCGCGGCGTGCGGCTCGATCGCACGTACCAGTTGAACTTCGGCGGCAATTCGGATTTCAAGAACATGCTCGAGCGCGAGCGCTTGGTTTCGAAGAAGCTCTCGAAGACGCGCTCGGTCACGAGTCAGGTCGACGTGACCGCGTCGAACATTCACGTCGGCCCGAGCGATCACGTCGAATGGCTCACGGACCGCAAATGGGCCTACATCAGGATGGAGGGGACCGGCTTCGGCGGCACGCCGCTCAACATCGAGCTCAAGCTCGAAGTGTGGGACTCGCCGAACTCCGCGGGCGTCGTGATCGATGCCGTGCGCTGCGCGAAGCTCGCGCTCGATCGCGGCCTCGGCGGCGCGATCGTCGGACCCTCGAGCTACTTCATGAAGTCGCCGCCGCAGCAGTTCCCGGATCACGTTGCACGCGAGATGACGCTGCAGTTCATTGCGGATGGCCATTCCGATCGGAGCGCAACGAACCTTGACCACGCAGTTCGGGCTCGTACGTCACGCGACGTGCGCGCAAATGGATGAAGTTTTGTTCGGCCGCCACGTCGACGCCCCGCTCGACGAGCGAGGCGTGAGGCAAGCGGCCCTCCTCGCGGATCGATTTGCGCGCGGTGCGATCGAGCCTTTGATCTACGCGAGCCCGCGCCGCCGCACGTGCGAGACCGCTGCGGCAATCGCGACCCGCAC
>Ga0079224_100016835_pt1 | contig 10284 bp, 9 predicted proteins | sample Stecom2015_FD_80414 | JGI IMG/M metagenome (GOLD analysis project Ga0079224, IMG submission 80414) | Agricultural soil microbial communities from Utah to study Nitrogen management - Steer compost 2015 | ecosystem: Environmental > Terrestrial > Soil > Agricultural land | place: USA: Utah... | reverse complement strand
CGACCAGCAGCGCGATGCCGAACAGCAGGTAGATGATGGTCGGCTTGAGCTGGACGTAGAATTCGTCGGCGAAGTAGATCGTCAGCGTGCCGAAGCCGACGATCAGCGCGGTCGACAGCCACAACATCGGCGAAACCTTGCCGAGTCGCCACTTGGAGAAGGCAAGCGCGGCGATGGCGGCGACGATGAAGGCGCCGGTGCTGCGGACGACAGCGAAGATCTCGCCGGCGACGTCGTCTCCCTCGGGCGAGTAATAGCGATAGGTCAGGAAGAACACGAGCAGCGGCCCGTAATCGACCAGGACGTTGAGCCAGCCGGACTTGGGCTTCTTCGCGGGTGCGTCGGTCATCAGGCAACTCCCGCGATTACGCGCGCGACGAGGTCGGGGTCGAACGGGCGCAAGTCGTCGATCTTCTCGCCGACGCCGATCGCGTGGATCGGCAGGCCGTACTGCTCGGCTGCGGCGACGAGCACGCCGCCGCGGGCAGTGCCGTCGCGCTTGGTCATGATCAGGCCGGTCACCCCGGCGACCTCCTTGAACACCTCGATCTGGCTCAGGGCGTTCTGGCCGTTGGTCGCGTCGAGCACCAGCACGACGTCGTGCGGCGCCTCGGGGTTGAGCCGGCCGAGCACGCGGCGGATCTTGGCCAGTTCGTCCATCAGCTCGCGCTTGTTCTGCAGCCGCCCGGCGGTGTCGACGATCAGCGCGTCGATGCCGGTGTCGGTCGCGCGCTTCACCGCATCGAACACGATGCTCGCCGGATCGCCGCCCTCGGGGCCCCGGACGATATCGACGCCGATCCGTTCGGCCCACACGGCGAGCTGGCCGATCGCCGCGGCGCGGAAAGTGTCTCCGGCGGCGAGGAGGACCGAATAGTCGTCCTCCTGCAGCCAGTGCGCGAGCTTGGCGATGGTGGTAGTCTTGCCGCTGCCATTGACCCCGATCACGAGGATTACCTGCGGGCGAGGGAAGGCTGTGATCTCGAGCGGTCTGGCCACCGGGCGCAGGATAGCGGCGATCTCCTCCGCCACCGCTTCGCGCAGCTCGCGCTCGGTGATCTGGAGGCCGAAGCGCTTTTCGGCGAGCCGGGCGCGGATGCGCGCGGCGGCGCTCGGGCCGAGGTCGGACAGGATCAGCGCGTCCTCGACTTCGTCGAGCGTGGCGTCGTCGAGCTTCGCCGTACCGACCGCGGCGGTGAGGTTCTCGCTCAGCCGCTCGGACGTCTTGCGGAAGCCGCCGAACAGGCGCTCGGTCCAGCTCGGTTCGCTCATTGCAACAGGCCCCCTTCGACCGCGCGCGGTATCACGGTCACGATCTCTCCCGGCGCCGTTCCCGCGGGCACCGCGACCCGCGCGAAATTGCCCGCGTGGCCGGTGCCGTCGGTCTCGGCGAGAACGTCGAGCGGCCGCCCGACCAGGCTGGCGAGCCATGGCCCGCGGACCGAGGCAACCTCGGCCCTGAGCTCGGCGGCGCGCTCCCGGATGGTCGCCTTGTCGAGCTGTGGCATCCGTGCGGCCGGCGTTCCCGGCCGCGGCGAGTAGGGGAACACGTGGCCGTGAACGATACCGAGATCGCGGACGATCGACAGGTTCGCCGCGTGCATCGCCCCATCCTCGGTCGGAAAGCCGGCGATCAGGTCGGCGCCTATGGCGATCTCCGGCCGGCGCCTCCGCAGCCGCTCGACCAGCGCCAGGGCGTCGGCGCGCAAGTGGCGCCGCTTCATCCGCTTGAGGATCAGGTCGTGGCCGTGCTGCAGCGAGAGGTGCAGGTGCGGCATCACCCGCTCCTCGCCGGCGAGCAGCTCGAACAGCCGGTCGTCGATCTCGATGCCGTCGAGCGAGGACATGCGCAGCCGGCGCAGCCGCGGAAACGCGCCGAGGATCGCGGCGACGAGGTCGCCGAGGCTCGGGCTGTCGGGAAGGTCGTGACCCCAGCTCGTGACGTCGACCCCCGTCAGCACGACTTCGGGCGCGCCCTGGTCGAGGTGACGCTCGACCTCGGCCAGCACTTCGGCGACGGTCAGCGAGCGGCTCGGCCCGCGGCCTTGCGGGATCACGCAGAAGGTGCAGCTGTGGTCGCAGCCGTTCTGCACCGCGACAAAGGCGCGCGTGTGGCGCGGCGGCACAGCGGCCGGGCGATCGGGCACGTTCCAGGCGCGGGCGTCGAGCTTGCGGGCATTGGGGACGAGCCCGTCGACCTCGGGCATCGCCGCCAGCTGGTCGCGTTCGATGTCGGCCGCGCAGCCGGTAACCAGCAGCCGCGCGTTGGGCCGGGCCCGGCGGACCTTGCGGATCGCCTGCCGCGTCTGGCGCACGGCCTCGGCGGTGACGGCGCAGGAGTTGACCACGACGATGTCGCGCTCGCCGGCGAGCAGCGAGCGGATGGTCTCGCTCTCGGCGATGTTCAGGCGGCAACCCAGCGAAATGACCTCGGGCGACATCAGGCCGGCGTTCACGCGAAGTCGCCCCAATCGAACGTGCCGCGAAAGCTCTCGGTGGCGGGCCCGGTCATGGTGATGCGGTTGTCCTCCCCCCACTCGATCAGCAGCGGGCCGCCCTGCAGCGCGACGGTGACCTCGCGCTGGACCAGCCCGCGACGCATCGCCGCGACCGCGGTGGCGCAGGCGCCGGTGCCGCAGGCGCGGGTGATGCCGGCGCCTCGCTCCCACACGCGCAGACGGATATTGGCATCGTTCTCGACCGTGGCGACGTTGACGTTGACCCGCTGGGGAAACAGCGGATCGTGCTCGATCTGTGGGCCGAGCCGCTCGAGATCGACCGAATCGCAGTCGTCGACGAAGAACACCGCGTGCGGGTTGCCGATGTTGACCGCCGCCGGCTGCTCGAGGTTCTCCCAGCCTACCGGCAGGGCCGCCGTGTCCATCGCGTAGGCCAGCGGGATCGCGTTCCACTCGAAGCGCGGTTCGCCCATGTCGACCGCCGCGCCGCCCTCGCCGGGCTGGACCGCGAGCGTGCCGCCGGCCGTCTCGATCTGCGCCGGCGAGCCGTGGAGAAGGGCGACGGCGCGCGTCGCGTTGCCGCAGGCTTCGACCTCGCTGCCGTCGGCATTGAATATGCGCATGCGGAAGTCGGCCGTGGTCGATTCCTCGAGCAGGATCAGCTGGTCGCAGCCGATCCCCGTGTGCCGGTCCGCCAGCGCCCTCGCGACGGCGCGGGTCATCGGCGGCAGCGGCTGCGTGCGCGTGTCGAGCACGACGAAGTCGTTGCCGAGGCCATGCATCTTGGTGAAGGCGGCGCGCATGCCCTGCCACCTAGGGACCGAGCGCGCGCAGAGCAATGGGGCGCCGTCTAGCTGGCCTTGCGCTTGCCCGGCCGCGCGGGTTCGGAAGGCTGCTCGCCGTCAGCGGTCTGGGTCCTGAGCAGCTTCCTGCCGGCCAGCCTGGCGCGGGTTGCCGCGGCGTCCTCGGGCCGGCCGTAAAGATAGCCCTGGCCCTTGAGCTGCCCCATGTTGCGCAGCGCCTGGCGGATCGCGGCGGTCTCTACCCCCTCCGCAGTCACCGGCATGGACAGGCCCCGGCCCAGCGAGACGATCGCCTCGACCAGCTCGTTGCTGATCCCCTCGTCGGCGAGCTCGGCGACGAAGCTGCGATCGATCTTGAGGCGGTCGAACGGCAGGGTGCGCAGCTGCGACAGGCTGGCGTAACCGGTACCGAAATCGTCGAGGCTGACGCGGATGCCCTGGTTCTTGAGACTGGTCATGATCGCGCGAACCGCGGCGACGTTCTCGTGCAGGCAATTCTCGGTCACCTCGACCTCGAGGCGATGAGGCGGAAAGCCGCTGTCGAGCAGCAGCTTGAGCAGCTTCTGGGCGAACCACGGGTCGCGCAACTGGACCGGCGAGATGTTGACCGACAGCGTCAGGCGCGGGTCCCACTCCTTGGCATCCTCGAGCGCCTGGCGGATCAGCGTTTCGGACAGCTCGCCGATCACGTCGATCTCCTCGGCGACCGGGATGAAGGTTTCCGGGCTGACCAGGCCGAACTGCGGCGAGTTCCACCGTGCGAGCATCTCGAACCCGACCAGCTCGCCGGTCTCGAGGTCGACCTGCTGCTCGTAGTAGGGCACGAATTCGCCGGCGGCGATGCCGCGGCGGATGCCCTGCTCGAGCTCGGCGCGCAGGCGCAGCTCGTTCTCCATGTGCGGCTCGAACCAGAAGTAGCGGTTCCGTCCCCGCTTCTTGGCCTGGTACATCGCGATGTCGGCGCGATGGACCAGCGTCTCGCTGTCGGGAGTGTCGGCGACCGAATCGGGCCCGGCGATGCCGATCGAGACGGTCGCCTCGACCCGGACCTTGCCTTCGCCGATCGGTTTCGACGCGGCCACGATCAGGTCCTCGGCGACCTGTTCGGCCTGCTCGCGATGGCCGTGATCGTGCGTGAAGGCGCAGACGAACTCGTCGCCGCCGATGCGTGCGACCACGCCGTCGTCGGGAAGCCGTTCGCGGATCCGCCGCGCGATCTCGACCAGCACCTGGTCACCGGTCTTGTGGCCATTGAGGTCGTTGATCTGCTTGAAGTTGTCGAGGTCGATCATCAGCACCGCCACCATTCGGTCGCGGCGCTCGGCGTCGGCCAGCAGCCGGTCGATCGCCGGGGCCCCGCTGCGCCGGTTAAGGCACCCGGTCAGCGGATCGACCTCGGCCAGTTCGCGAGCAAGTTCCTCCGCCTTGCGCCGTTCGGCGACTTCGAGGTGGAGATCGTTGTAGCGCCGCCAGCCGAAGATGATCAGCGCGATGTTGAGCAGCACCGCGCTGGCGAGGTGCATGTCGGGCGCCGCTCCGGTCCCGAGCCACGAGCGCACGATCTGCGGGATCAGCGAGCCGCCGGTACCGACGAACAGGATCAGGGCCGCGGTCGCGATCCCGAGCGCGACGAAGTCGCGTTCGGCGCGGCCGTGCCTGTACGGCTCCTTTTCCGGACCGGCTGCGGCTGACTTGGGCACGAGGCGGCGGTGCTCCCCAGAATTCAGCCTTCCTCATGGGGGCTCATGTTAAATTTCCGGTTAATTGCGCCTCCGTGGCGCGCTCGCTAGAGCGCCCGCAGGAGGATCGCATGGGCGCCCGTTTCTGGCTGATAAAATCCGAACCCGCGGCCTATTCGTGGGACGATCTCGTCAAGGACGGCGAGACCTTGTGGGACGGCGTCCGCAACCACCGGGCGGCGATGAACCTCCGGGCGATGGCGAAGGGCGACCGCGCGTTCTTCTACCATTCGGTGACGGGCAAGGAGATCGTCGGCGTCGCCGAAATCAGCGAACCGGGCCTGACCGATCCGAAGGATCCGGAGGGGAAGTGGGCGGCTGTGCGTGTCAGGCCGGTAGCGCCGCTCGAACGGCCCGTAACCCTCGCCGAGATCAAGGCCGACAAGGCACTCGCGGATATCGAGCTGGTCCGCCTGTCGCGGCTCTCGGTGGCGGAAATCCGGCCTGCGGAGTGGGACCGGATCCTCGAACTGTCGAACAGTTAGCCTTTCGCCCGCAACCCGCTGACCGTCGCTCCCGCGGCGGTGAGCTGCTCGACTTCGGTCACGCAGTGGAGCAGCCGGACCCCACGCATCGCCTTGGCCTCGGCGAGCGCCTCGGCGAATTCGGCGGTCGTCTCGATCCTGCGCGACCAGGCGCCGAACGCACGGGCGAAGGCGGCGAAGTCGGGATTGGCGAGGTCGGTCGAGGCCACCCGGCCCGGGTAGGCCCGCTCCTGGTGCATACGGATGGTGCCGTAGGAGCCGTTGTCGACCACGATCGCCAGCAGGTCGGCTCCGTACTGCACCGCGGTCGCCAGTTCCTGGCCGTTCATCAGGAAGTCGCCGTCGCCCGACACCGCGATCACGCAGCGATCGGGGAATCTCAGCGCGGCGGCGACCGCAGCCGGAACCCCGTAGCCCATCGCGCCGGCCGTCGGCGCAAGCTGCGACGGATATCCCGCGTAATGCCAGTAGCGGTGCCACCAGCCCGAGAAGTTACCGGCGCCGTTGCAGACGATCGCGTCGCCGGGGAGTTCGCGCCGCGCGATCGCGAGGCAGCCGGCGAGATCGAGCGCGTAGCCGCGCTCGGCCGGCTCGGAGAACGCGAGCCATTCGCGATGCGCCTCGGCCCCGGTGCCGAACGGGATCACTTCGCTCTCGTCCCACAACGCGGCGCACTCGGCGAATTCCCCGACCTCGGCGCAGATCGCGAGGTCGGCGCGGTAGACGCGGTTGAGCTCGTTCGGATCGGGATGGACATGGACCAGCTGCTGGCCCGGGTGGTCGGGCGTGATCAGCGCGTAGCCGTCGGTCGTCGCCTCGCCGAGGCGCGCGCCGACCACCAGCACGAGGTCGGCCGCCTTGATCCGCTCGATCAGCTTCGGATTCGGCCCGTAACCGAGGTTGCCGGCGTAGGCCGGTGACGACGGGGGGAGCGCGTCCTGCCGGCGGAAGGCGGTCGCCACGGGCAGGCCGACGCGCTCGGCAAACTGCGTGAAATACTCGCGCGCCTTGGCGCCCCAGCCGGCGCCGCCGACGATCGCCACCGGAGAGGCCGCGTCTGCGAGCAGCGCCATCATCGCCGACAGCGCGTCGGGGCAGGGAGCCTGCGCCGGGCGGTGGACGAACGGTCGCGGCGAGACCTCGAGCCTGTCCTCGTGCAGCATGTCCTCGGGCAGGGCGAGCACGACTGGGCCCGGCCGTCCGGATATCGCCGTGGCGTAAGCGCGCGCGACGTATTCGGGAATTCGCGCGGCATCGTCGATCCGCGCGGCCCATTTGGCGAGGGGGGCGAAGAAAGCCGGGAAGTCGACTTCCTGGAAGCCCTCGCGATCGCGCATCGCGCGATCGACGTCGCCGACGAACAGGATCATCGGCTGCGAGTCCTGGAACGCGACGTGGACGCCGATGCTGGCGTTGGTGGCGCCGGGGCCGCGGGTCACGAAACACACGCCGGGCCGTCCAGACCCGGCCGCGTTCAGCGCGCCGTCGGCACAGGCCATGAACGCTGCGCCGCCTTCCTGCCGGCAGGTCACGGTCTGGATCTCCGGCCGGTCGCGCAAGGCATCGAGCACGGGCAGGAAGCTCTCGCCGGGCACGGTGAAGATCCGGTCGCAGCCCTGCTCGGCAAGGCAATCGACGAGCAGGCGGGCGGCGTCGGCGGTCATGGGCGGGCGATAGCCTTGCCCGCAAGCGGCGGCAATCGGGCGTGACCTGTCCCTGTTGTGGACATCCGGCACCAAAACCCTTTCCAATGGTTACCATCGGGTTAACGAGGAGCCTATGCGACGGTCACTGGTCCTTACCGACGAAGCGGCCCGGCACCCCTTCAGGGCGTCGCTCCCGGCGCAGTCGCGCGAGCTGCGCGTGGAGGACCGTGTCCCTTGGCGCGAGCAGCTGTGGCGCGACGTGCGCGGCTTCGCGCAGACCTACTGCGCCTGCTTTCTGGGAATCCTGGCGTTCATCTACTGACTCGCCGCGGCTTCAGGCCGACGCCAGCGCCGTCTTCTCGGCCCGGTAGAGCCGGGCGCCGAGCCAGGCGGACACGAGGCACATCACCGCGCTGAGCAGCAGCTGTTCGACCAGCGGAACGCCAGCCGTGCTCAACCCCAGCGCGATCAGCGACCCGGCGACCATCGCCCCGGAATTGACGATGTTGTTCGCGGCGACCATCCGCGCGGCCTGCGCGGGATCGCATTTGGTGGTCAGGAACGCATAGAGCGGAACCACGAACATGCCGCCGGCGACCGCGATCAGCAGCAAGGTCACCAGGATCAGCGGAGCGAGCGGCTGGGCCACGAACTCGCCGACCTCCATCAACCCGCGATCGGTCACCTCGACGCTCCACTGGCGGCACAGGAACCAGAACACCGCGACGAAGCCCCCCATCGCGATCACCGAGAGCGGCGCGTGGCGGGCCGAGACGTCACCCTTGAGCAAGGCGTTGATCGCCACGGAGCCGATGGCCACGCCGATCGAGAAGATCACCAGGAACAGGCTGGCGACCTCCTTGCTCGCGAACAGCACGTTCTTGGCCAGCGGCGGGAACTGGATGAACAGCACCGCGCCGATCGTCCAGAAGAAGCTGATCGCGAGGATCGCGTAGAACACCTCGCGCATATGCATGGTGTTGCGCACCAGCGCGATTGAGCTGCGGATCAGGTGCCAGTCGACCGCCTGGCCGTGCTCGAGCGGGGGCGCCGGGGGAACCTGCCGGCTGACCGCATAGCCGACGCAGGCGGTGAGCACGACGCCGAGCGCGGCCCACTCGACGTCGATGTAGCCGGCGAGGATCGTTCCCGCGAGAATGGCGATGTAGGTGCCGGCCTCGACGAGCCCGGTCCCCGCGAGGACCTCGTCCTTCTCGAGGTGCTGCGGCAGGATGGCGTACTTGATCGGCCCGAAGAACGTCGAATGGACACCCATGGCGAACAGCGCCGCGAGCATCAGCGGGATGGCGACCGCTTCGGTCAGCAGGCCCTGCCAGGCCATGAGCAGGCCGGCCGCCCCGACCAGCATGATGAAGATTTCCGCCAGCTTGACGCAGCGGATGATGAACGCCTTGTCGCGCATGTCGGCCAGTTGGCCCGACATCGCCGAGAGCACGAAGAAGGGCAGGATGAACAGCCCCGAGGCGATCGCGCTGAACTGCGCCTCGGCTTCCTCGGAGTTGTAGACGCTGTAGACGACGAACAGCACCATCGCGTTCTTGAACAGGTTGTCGTTGAACGCGTTGAGCAACTGCGTCGCGAACAGCGGCAGGAACCGCCGTTGCCGGAGCAGGTGAGTCGATGTGAACATGTGACGGTGGAGCAGGCCTCTCGCTTTCGCGACCCGACTTAACCGCCATACGCTCAAGAACAAGCGCGACGCGCACTTTTTCCCGACCCGCCGAAGCGCTAGGCAGGGGCCGTGTTGACGCTGCCGAACCTGCTGACCCTGTCGCGCATCCTCGCGGTGCCGCTGCTCGGATTCCTGCTCTGGTGGCCGGACTGGCAGCTCGGCTACGGTCTCGCCTTCGCCCTCTACTGCCTGATGGGGATCACCGACTACTTCGACGGCTACCTCGCGCGGTCGAGCGGCGCCGTCTCCAAACTGGGCGTGTTTCTCGACCCTATCGCCGACAAGATCATGGTCGCCGCGGTGATCCTGATCCTGACCGCTCAAGGCGTGCTGCGCGGACCCTACGTCGGCGACGCACACGTCATCGCGGGGCTGATCATCCTGATTCGCGAGATCGCGGTGTCCGGCCTGCGCGAATTCCTCGGTGGCCTGCAGGTTTCGGTTCCGGTGAGCAAGCTCGCCAAATGGAAAACCACCTTCCAGCTCGTGGCGCTCGGCGCGCTGATTCTCGGGAATGCACTGCCCGGGTGGACCGTGCTGATCGGCGACGTCGAAGCCAACCTGCCGCGCACGGTGGGGCTGGCGACCCTGTGGGGCGCGGCGATACTGACGCTGGTGACCGGCTGGGATTACCTGCGCGTCGGCCTCAAGCACATGGACTGACCGGTTGGTCGTTCGCCGCGACGCCTATCGTCCGCCGGCCTGGCTCGTGCCGGAGGTCGCGCTGGATTTCGAGCTCGATCCCGAGCGAACGCTGGTCCGCACCCGACTGGAGGCCGTTCGCAACGGACCGCATCGCGAGCCGCTGCGGCTCGACGGGCTGGGCCTTAAGCTGCGCTCGCTACGGGTCGACGGCAAGCCTGCCTCGCACAAGCTCGATCGGCACGGCCTGACGATAAAGATCGCCGCCGACCGCGCTGTCGTCGAGACGGTGGCCGAACTCTCGCCGACCGCCGAACAGAAAGGCCTGTTCACGCTCGGGGAGATTCTCTGCACGCAGTGTGAGCCCGAGCATTTCCGCCGGATCGCGTTCTTCCCCGACCGCCCCGACGTGCTCAGCCGCTTCCGGGTCCGGATCGTGGCGGACAAGGCGCGCTATCCGATCCTGCTATGCAATGGAGAGCTCGTCGGCAGCGGCGACCTCGACGGGGGCCGACACTGGGCCGAATGGCACGACCCGCATCCCAAGCCCTGCTACCTGTTCGCGATCGTCGCCGGGGCGCTCGCCACCCGCACCGCGCGCTTCGTCACACGATCGGGACGCGAAGTGTCGCTCGGTGTCTGGGCGAGCGAAACCGACCTTCCGCGAACAGACCATGCGCTGGAAGCGCTTGCCGAGGCGATGGCGTGGGACGAGGCGCACTACGGACGCGAATACGATCTGCCCGCCTACAACATCGTCGCGCTCCCCGGCTTCGCCTTCGGGGCGATGGAGAACAAGGGCCTGGCAATCTACGAT
>Ga0079224_100016834_pt1 | contig 10284 bp, 7 predicted proteins | sample Stecom2015_FD_80414 | JGI IMG/M metagenome (GOLD analysis project Ga0079224, IMG submission 80414) | Agricultural soil microbial communities from Utah to study Nitrogen management - Steer compost 2015 | ecosystem: Environmental > Terrestrial > Soil > Agricultural land | place: USA: Utah... | reverse complement strand
TCTTCTTGTGCTTTCTGCGCTGCACGCTCTTGAGCTGTTACTTCAGTTGGAATAAGAACTTCTGTAGATTTCAAAGTATCTTGAGCTACTCCGTTAGCATTTTGTGGGTAAGTAGAATTTTTTTCTTGATTGGGATTTTGTACTTGAGCATTTGCTGTAAGAGTGAGCCCAAGTGTTAGTAGTGTATAAAAATAAGTTTTCATTTGTTCAACAATTTTTATTCTATTGCAATTTTACAAATAATATTCTAAATATCACCATTCGTTTACCTTATTTGCATCCAATTTTAAAAAGATAAATAGTAAAATGGTAAATGCTATCAGGCTGGAACCTCCATACGAAAAGAAGGGAAGAGGTACGCCAATGGTTGGGAAAATACCGATGAGCATAGAAATATTTACAAAAAAATGAGTAAAAAGTATAGCAGCGACGCAATATCCGTATACTCGTGCAAATATTATTTTTTGTTTTTCTGCCAAATAGATGATGCGCAAGAAGAGCGTAAGAAATAAACCTACTACTACGATGCTTCCTACAAAACCCCATTCTTCACCTACGGTGGTAAAGATATAATCGGTATGTTGCTCGGGTACAAATCCACCTTTGGTTTGGGTTCCTTCTAGAAATCCTTTTCCAAACCATCCGCCCGAACCGATAGCGATCATGGCTTGATTGAGGTTATAGCCTTCTTTTTTCATATCTATCTCATCTCCAATTAGCACGTTGATGCGGTCTTTTTGATGAGGTTCGAGTACGTTTTCAAAAACGAATTCTACCGAAAGTGTAAATCCAATGGTTGTCAGTGCAATTAAAAGATATACGATTGGATTTCGGCTGATTTTTTTATTGAAATAATAATGAATACCAAATAAAAGAATGATGCTGATAGTGAGATAAATTGGAGGAATAATAAGAGCACAAAAGAAAGCTATAATAGCTCCAAATCCAGCGTACAAATACCAAGAAGGAAATCCTTCTCGATTGAGCACCAAAAATAAGCTAAAAAAAATCATGGCACTTCCAGCGTCGGGTTGTAGCATAATGAAAAATACGGGCAAAATAATGATACCAATGGCAATAGCTTGCTCTTTGATGGTCTGAAAGGTTGTTTGAGTATCAGCAATGTATTTGGAAAGTAATAAGGCTGTTCCAATTTTTGCAAACTCAGAAGGTTGCATACTGATGCCTCCAAACTGATACCAATTGGTCTGTCCTTTGATCGTTTTACCAAATACAAACAATCCCATGAGTAGTAATATACTTACTATATAAAATATGAGGGCGTATTTGTCGTAAAACTTTGAGTCGAGCGATAGCAACACAATGATAGTAGGAATACTCAGTACAATAAATATGATTTGCTTCCCATATATTTGACTCATATCAAAGATAGAAGTTGGCTCCAGTGGTAATGAAGCCGAATATATATTGAGCCATCCAATGATTACCAAAGAAGAGTAAATAAATATAGACAACCAGTCTACATTACTGATCACGCTTTGATTTTGTAAGTGATTACTTGTTGCCATTTGTTTTTTGTTTTTTAAGCTTCTCTTGTCTCTCTTTTTCTAATCTTTTCAGACGATCTTTTTCTTCTTTTTGTTTGTCTGAAATATCTCTTAGTACGTATTTAGAGCTTAAATCACCTTCGAGCATTCGTTTTTCTAAGTCCTTACGAGTGATTTCTTTTTTGAGATATTTTTCTATCATTAGCGTAGCTATTGGACCAGCCCAACTTGCTCCCCAACCACCATTTTCTATATATACAGCTACTACAATTTGTGGATCTTCTTTGGGTGCAAAAGCTAAAAATACGGAATGGTCTTCCAATTTTACCTTTGTGTCATCGATGATAGCAAAATTTTCTACTGTACCTGTTTTTCCACAGATATTAATGTCAGCAATTTGCAATCGACTTGCCGTACCCGTTTTGTACACTTCATGTAATCCTTCTATTACAGGTCTAAAATGTTGTTTGTCTATAGTGGTTTGTTTTTTTTGTACAAAGGATTTATCTATGGTCTTGTTTTCTATACTTTTGATGATATGAGGAGTAAAATAATAACCTTCGTTTGCTACTGCACACATGACATTAGCCAATTGTATAGGAGTCATTACCACTTCTCCTTGTCCTATAGCGTTGGATACGATTGTTGTGCTTTTCCATCCGCCGTTAGGAAACCATCTTTTGTAGTATTCGGAGTTGGGAATGTTTCCTTTTTGTCCGGATGGCAAATCGTACCCCATATAATTGTCTAATCCAAAACTTGCCAAATGATTGTACCAAGCATCTACACCTTGAGCGGGCGTTGGATATTTATTGATAATACGCATGAAGGTTTGTGCAAAATAAGTATTACACGATTTGGCAATGGCTGGATGTAGATTCCAAGATCCTGCATCGTGACAACGCATAAAGGCTCCACGTGCATAATAGAATCCGTGTGAACAGCTAAATCGGGTGTTGGTATCGATTACTTCCTCTTGCAAACCGATAAGAGCTGTAAGAATTTTGAAAGGGGAACCGGGTGAAAATTGTCCTTGTAATACTTTATCGAAAAATGGTTTTCCGGGAATACTATCTATTTTCATGTAATTTTTTGAGCGATCTCTTCCCACTAAGAGTGATGGATCGTACGAAGGAGCTGTAACTAATGCCAAGATTTCTCCTGTTTTCGGTTCGATAGCTACGATACCTCCGCGTTTGCGAATCATGAGTTCTTCCCCGTATTGTTGTAATTTGGAATCGATTGTGATAGTAAGATCGTTGCCTTTTACGGCTAAGGTATCGTAAATCCCATCTTTGTAAGGACCAATTTCTTTGTTGAATTTGTCTTTTTGGATAAAGTGTACGCCTCGAATACCTCGCAACTCTTCTTCATAAGCTTGTTCTACGCCTCGCATACCTATGAGTTCTCCAGATTTGTAATAGGGTTTTCTTTGCAATTCCATTTCATTGATTTGACGTATATAACCAAATACGTTAGCGGCATAGTTGACTTGATAATCGCGTAGATTTCTTTTTTGTATATAAAATCCTTTGTAATGGCGTGCTTTTTCTTGAAAAGCGGCAAATTCTCGCTTGCTTAATTGGGCTAGGAAGAGAGAAGGTAGTCTGGGAGAATAGACTTTGGCTTTTTCTATTTTATTTATAAAATCTTCTTTGGTGATTTCTAAAATTTTACAGAATTCTAAAGTGTCGATATTTTTGACTTCACGAGGGATCACCATGATGTCATAACTCGGTTGATTAGCAACCAAGAGTTCTCCATTTCTATCGAAAATATAACCTCTTTCTGGGTATTCGTAAACAATTTTTATTGCATTATTATCCGATTTGGCTAAGAAAGAATCGTCAACTATTTGCAAATAAAATAATCGGGCTACAATCGCAAGTGTGCCTAAGATTATTAAAATTGGAAATAGCAATTTTCTCATGATCGATTGGGTTTTAGAAATGCAATGAGTATAAAACAGAATATAGTGGTTATTAAAGTAGAAGTTACGGTTTTTAAAAGTATTTCTAAAATAAAATCAAAATTGAATATTTCTAGTATATAGAAAATTGTATGATGAAATACTACAGAAAGGATGATGTAAGTAATAAGTTCTTTTGAGATTTTTTCTGTAATCTTGATGATATGATATTCGTAACTGACACCGTATGATATTTTTAAAAAGGAATTTCTAAAATAGGCTAAAAACAGACAGGCAGTAGCGTGTACACCACCTGAATTGTGAAAAATATCTAAAATCCATCCCAAGAGAAAGCTAAAGATGAGCATTATTTTTTTATTGGAATGTAAAGGATACAATATTATAAAAAGAATATAAGGCAGCGGCGTAGCATAACCAAATAAATGGATATGATTGAACAATACTATTTGTAAAAAAGCAAATAATATAAATCGGGCGCTATTTATAAAAACAGTATTATTCATGTATGGTTTCTTCTTCTAATTGCTGAATTTCTTCCAGATGTACATTTTCTAAGATGTAAACGTGATTTATATTGGTCATATCATTGAACAATCGTACACTGATGGTATAGAAATTAGATGCTTTGGATGTGTACACTTTATCTACGATACCGATGGGTATGTTTTCTGGGAAAATGGTAGAAATACCGCCAGTAACGATAGAATCACCTTTGTGCAATTGTGCTAATTTAGGTACGTCGATCAATTGTACATAACCTGCGTTTTTACCATCCCAAATGATGGTGCCAAAATGATCGGTATTGCGTACTTTGGCACCAATTTTTGTTTTGGTATTGAGTATGCTTTGTACGGTAGCATAATTTTTGGAAACATTTTCTACAATACCTACTACACCTTTTGCATTGATGACTCCCATGTCTTTTTTAAAACCTTGTAAGCTACCTCCGCGTAGTGTGAGATAATTTTCTTTTTTGAGATAACTGTTGTTGATGATTTTGGTACTATAGGTTTTATAATCATCTACAATTCTCAAATCGGGGCGTACGTGAAAGCTTGAATCTAAAATGATTTGGCTGTTGTATAGAATTTGTTTGAGTTTAGCATTTTCTTCTGCTAAAATATCGTTTTGATATTTTAGGTTGAGATATTCTTCTACAGCATGAGTTTTTTCGTAAATACTTCCGCTGACAGCATTAGCCGATGTAAACGCTTTGCTTCGATGATAAGAATGCGTTTGTATCGTCAATGTCAACGAAACTGCTAAAAGCACCAAAAACAGTAGCTTTGTACTGTTTTTAGATAAGAAAAATAATATTTGCTGCATGCTTTATATGCTAATTTATTTGATAAGAATACTCTTATATTTTTCTATGTTTTTAATTACAATTCCGGTTCCTCTAACTACTGCTCTTAAAGGATCTTCAGCAATGTAAACGGGTAAATCTGTTTTTTGAGAAATACGTTTGTCTAAACCTCTGAGCATAGAACCGCCACCTGCAAGATAGATACCTGTATTGTAAATATCAGCTGCTAATTCTGGCGGAGTTTGAGAGAGGGTTTCCATTACTGCGTCTTCGATACGTTGGATAGACTTGTCTAATGCTTTGGCTATTTCGCGGTACGAAACAGTTACTTGCTTTGGTTTTCCGGTCAACAAATCTCGACCTTGTACTAGCAAATCTTCTGGTTCTAAATCCAAATCCTCAATAGCTGCGCCGATTTCTATTTTTATTTTTTCTGCGGTGCTTTCTCCTACAAAAAGGTTGTGCTGTGTACGCATATAGTAGATGATATCGTTGGTGAAGACGTCACCGGCAATTTTTACCGATTTGTCACACACGATTCCACCTAGAGCTAAAACTGCGATTTCTGTAGTACCACCACCTATATCTACTATCATATTTCCTTTAGGTTGCATGATATCTACTCCGATACCGATTGCTGCAGCCATAGGTTCGTGGATGAGGTACACTTCTTTACCATTTACGCGTTCGCAAGATTCTTTTACAGCGCGCATTTCTACTTCTGTAATACCAGAAGGAATACACACTACCATTCGCAATGCGGGAGTAAATAACTTTTTCTTTAATGCGGGAATGCTTTTGATAAAAAGGTTGATCATTTTTTCAGAAGCATCGAAGTCTGCAATTACACCGTCTTTTAATGGTCGGATGGTTTTGATATTATCATGTGTTTTTCCTTGCATCAAACTAGCTTCTTTTCCTACTGCAAGAATTTTTCCTGTAACTCGATCGCGTGCTACAATAGAAGGGCTGTCCACAACTACTTTTCCGTTGTGGATGATTAAAGTATTGGCAGTACCGAGATCCATAGCAATTTCCTCGGTCATGAAATCAAAAAATCCCATAATATAAAAGGGTGTATTTAGTTATTTTATTAATGTTTGAAATGTCTCACTCCAGTTGTAACCATGGCTATCTGATTTTCATTGCAATAATCAATACTCAACTGGTCTTTGATAGAACCTCCAGGCTGTATGACTGCATTAATTCCTGCTTTGTTTGCTATTTCTACGCAATCGGGAAATGGGAAAAATGCATCACTTGCCATTACCGCTCCTTTCAAATCGAAATGGAAGGATTTTGCTTTCTCTATCGCTTGACGCAACGCATCTACGCGAGAAGTTTGTCCTGTACCAGATGCGCACAATTGTTTGTTTTTGGCTAATACAATTGTGTTTGATTTGGTGTGTTTACAAATTTTGGAAGCAAACAACAAATCTTCAATTTGTTCTTCAGTTGGTGCCAAATGTGTTACTTTGTTTAGAATATCTCGGCTATCTGTGATATTGTCTTTATCTTGAACTAAGATGCCATTCAAACAGCTTCTTACATTTGTTTTAGGCATTTCAATATCTTTGATGATCAAGATGATTCTATTTTTCTTTTGTTGTAAAATGGTTATTGCTTCTTCGTCATAAGATGGTGCAATTACGATTTCACAGAACAATTGATTGATTTCTTCGGCTGTAGCCACGTCTATTTTTCCGTTTGCAATCAAAACTCCTCCGAATGCAGATGTAGGATCTCCTGCTAAAGCAGCAAGATATGCTTCTTTCATTGTTGGTTTTTGTGCTACTCCGCAAGCGTTGTTGTGTTTTAGAATAGCAAACGTGGGCGCATCGCCTTTAAATTCGTTCATCAGATTTACTGCTGCATCTACATCTAATAAATTGTTGTAAGATAACTCTTTACCGTGAACTTTTGTAAATAATTCGTCAAATTTTCCAAAGAAAAATCCTTTTTGATGGGGATTTTCTCCGTAACGCAATATCTGAGCTTCTGCTTCGCTTATTTTCAAGATAGGCTCTTGCGCTTCTTGATTGAAATAATTGAAAATCGCTCCATCATAATTGGAAGAAACGTGAAAAGCCTTGGTAGCTAAATATTTTCTTTGAGCTAAAGTAGTAGTTCCGTTACCTTCTGTGTAATACTGTAAGAAAGTTGCGTATTCTTCTACTGAAGCTACTATAACTGTGTCTTTGAAATTTTTAGCTCCTGCTCGAATCAGTGAGATACCACCTATATCTATTTTTTCGATGATCGCACTTTCATCAGCTCCTGAAGCTACTGTTTTCTCAAATGGATATAAATCTACGATGACTAAATCGATTTGAGGAATTGCAAATTCTTCCATCTGTTGAACGTCTGACGGATTGTCTTGACGATTCAAAATTCCACCAAAAATTTTTGGGTGCAATGTTTTTACACGACCTCCTAAGATAGATGGGTAAGAGGTAACATCTTCTACAGCTACTACGGGAATTCCTAATTCTTTGATAAATGATTCGGTACCTCCTGTAGAATAAATCGTTACCTGGTTTTTGTGCAATTCTCTAACAATGGGCTCTAATCCGTCTTTGTCGAATACTGAGATTAATGCCGATTGAATTTTTTTAGTTGTATCCATTGATGTGTATCGTTGTGTTAGTTTAGTTTGCAAAAATACTATATGTCAACGATTAAATAAAAAATATTTACAATGATTTTTTACAAATATTATAATTTTTTTTAGGTTGTATAGACACAACGATTTTCTATTTTTTTTATTGAATATCTTTTCTTAAAAAAAAGCTTAATTAACAGCTGTGTCAATTAGTTATATTTTCTTTTTGTTAAAATTAAAATTAGATAAAATTCAATTAATTTTTTCTGAAAATTTTTCTAAAATACAAAATATTTTTGGATGGATATTGACGCTTATGAGGGATGTTGTTGGTAATGAGTGCTATAAAGAGTAAAATGAGTACACCAGAAAGTACCGGATTGATGACATACATATAGCCCAATTCCGTGATGTTTTTTCCTCCTGTTACGGCTATCAAGGCTGTAGCTCCACCGGGTGGATGTAAAGATTTGAATATTTGCATGCATATTATCGACAAGGATACGGCTAAAGGTGCTGCTATCACAATATAGTTGCCCAATAATTGATAACAACTCACTCCTACAATTGCTGAAATCACATGGCCAAAAACAAGATTTCTGGGCTGTGCTAATGGGCTTCCTACAGCTCCGTACACCAGAACGCAGGATGCACCAAACGAACCGATCAGTAGTGTGATTTGATTGGGTGAAAGATATTGGTAATGCAAGGCGCTAATGATGCCGAGACCGATAAACGAACCTACAAATGCCCAAAAATGTTCTTTAAAATCTATTAATGTTTCTTTGTAAAGTAGATATCGAGTTTTGCGATAGGTTCGATATTTTTTGTTTTTTTTCATAGTTATTTTTTTGAAACCATTTTTTTGATTTCATTCAATTTCATCAAAGCTTCTACTGGTGTTAAGGTATTGATGTCTAGCTGGTTGATTTCATCTCGAATTTCTTCCAATATGGGGTCATCGAGATTGAAAATGCTCAATTGTACCTCGTTTTGCTTGAGAGCTTCTTTGTCGTTTTCTGATTTGTGACTTTTCTCTAATTTCTTCAGAATTTTTTGTGCTTTTTGTATGACCAGATGAGGCATACCCGCCATTTTTGCTACATGGATACCAAAGCTATGTGCACTACCACCTGGAACTAATTTTCTCAAGAATAATACATTGTCTTTCAATTCTTTTACAGAAACATTGAAGTTTTTGATCCGTTCGAATTGTTCGTGCATATCATTCAATTCGTGATAATGCGTAGCGAAAAGAGTTTTGGCTTTTTGTGGATGTTCGTGTATGTATTCAGCTATGGCCCATGCGATAGAAATACCATCATAAGTAGATGTTCCACGACCGATTTCATCTAATAACACAAGGCTTCTATTGGTAAGATTATTTAGTATTGAAGCGGTTTCATTCATTTCTACCATAAATGTAGATTCACCCATAGAGATGTTGTCTGAGGCGCCCACTCGTGTAAAAATCTTATCGATGATACCCATGCGTACATAAGATGCAGGAACATAAGATCCCATTTGTGCCAGAAGTACTATCAAGGCAGTTTGTCGTAAAATAGCTGATTTACCAGACATATTGGGTCCGGTAATCATGATGATTTGTTGCGTATCGTTATCTAAATACACATCATTGGCTATATAGGGTACACCAGCGGGTAATTGTTTTTCGATTACGGGATGTCTTCCATCTTTGATTTCTAATACATAGTGATCCTCTAAGATGGGCTCAACGTAATTATTGTCTATAGCCAGTTGTGTAAAAGATTGCAGACAGTCGATTTGTGCTATGAGTGAAGCATTGTTCTGTACCGGCTGTATGTATTGCGCGCACCACAAGATAAATTTTTCGTAAATCTCAGCTTCTATTTTTGCAATTCGCTCTTCGGCGCCCAATATTTTTGCTTCGTATTCTTTCAGTTCTTCAGTGATATAACGCTCTGCACTGACTAATGTTTGCTTTCGTATCCAAGTATCGGGAACTTTGTCTTTGTGTGTATTTCGAACTTCGATATAGTATCCAAATACGTTGTTGAAAGCTACTTTCAGAGAAGGAATACCAGTAGCTTCGCTTTCTCTTTGTTCGATACCTTCTAAAAATGTTTTCCCAGATAGAGAGATGTTTCTCAACTCGTCCAATTCTTCATTGATACCTTCGGCGATTACATTTCCTTTGTTGAGTGCTACTGGAGCGTCTGGATTGAGGGTAGTAGCAATTTTTTCGCGAAGGAGATCGCAACTATTTAGATTTTCACCTATAAATCGCAGTGCTTCATTTTTGGCATTTACAGCATGATTTTTTATAGGGATAATGGCATCTAAACTTTCTTTGAGAATGATGAGCTCCCGTGGTGAAATTTTCCCAGTAGCTAATTTGGAAATCAGTCGTTCCAAATCAGAGATCTGTTTGATTTGATATTGATAATTATGTAAAGCATCGAGATCTTCTTTCAAATAGCTGATCACAGCATAGCGTTGTCGGATCGTGTCTATATCTTTCAAAGGCAATGCTAGCCAACGTTTTAGCATCCTACCTCCCAAAGGTGATAAGGTTTTGTCTATTACATCGAGTAGGGTAGTGGCGTTTTCGTTGGCCGAGCCGTATAATTCCAAATTACGAATGGTAAAACGATCCATCCATACATAGGCGTCTTCTGCAATGCGTTGGATTTTAGATATATGTTGTATTTTGTTGTGTTGTGTTTCTGAAAGATAATACAGAATCACTCCACAAGAAATGATTCCATCTGTGAGTTCGTCTATTCCAAAACCTTTTAATGATTTGGTTTGAAAATGATTATTCAAACTCTCATGAGCATAATCTTCCTTGAAAACCCAATCTTCCAGGTAAAAAAGGTTGAAATCACTTCCGAAATGATGCAAGAAATGATTTTTATTACTTTTTTGTACCAACACTTCGCTGGGTTTAAAGTTT
>Ga0079224_100016833_pt1 | contig 10284 bp, 5 predicted proteins | sample Stecom2015_FD_80414 | JGI IMG/M metagenome (GOLD analysis project Ga0079224, IMG submission 80414) | Agricultural soil microbial communities from Utah to study Nitrogen management - Steer compost 2015 | ecosystem: Environmental > Terrestrial > Soil > Agricultural land | place: USA: Utah... | reverse complement strand
CAGATTCTTTATTTGCTGATACTGTAAAAGTAGATTCAGCCGCTCTTGATTCAACAGCGCGAATAAAATATTTCCATTATCAGAGGGAAGATGTTCCTTATGTTAAATTAGAAAGAAAGAAAACTTCTAAATTTTTTGCACAGCCTTCACAAAAAACACGCACAATTCAAATAGATTCAACAGGAAAGTATGTAGAAATTGTGGAGAAGGTTGGCGGGCAGCAAACCAAAATTATTTTACGGATGCCGATTGAGGAATATATAGAATTACGCCTTGCTCTTCGTGAACGTGAGTTGTGGGAGGAACGTGGATATAAATATGAATTGAAAGAATCGCAAAAAGGTTTAGCAGAATTAATTAAAGACATAACTGATTTTGAGATTCCACTTCCGAGTGTTGGAGTACTTTCAATTTTTGGTGAGCCAAAAATAAGTCTACGAATTGGCGGTGCGGTGGATATTCATGGTGCATGGCGCAGTGAAACTACGGAAGGTGTTACGGCTTCGCTTCTCGGAAATACAAGGAATGAACCTGATTTCAAGCAGACAGTGCAGATAAATGTAAGCGGTACAATTGGGGATAAACTGAACATCAATGCTGATTGGAATACAGAGAGAACGTTTGAATATGAGAACCAGCTTAAACTCAAATACACCGGATATGAGGATGAAATTATCCAAAGTATAGAAGCAGGAAACGTATCTCTGCAAACATCACCGCTTGTTGGAGGAAGTGAAGCTTTATTTGGTGTTAAGGCAAACTTCAAAATGGGGCCTTTCAGCTTAACTACAATTGCAAGTCAGAAAAAAGGTGAAGTAAAAGAAGTTGCTGTATCAGGCGGTTCACAGAACACTGAATTTACCATACGAGCTTACAACTACTCTAGAAATCATTACTTTGTTGATAAATTATATGCTGATACAAGTCCGGATTTAAATCTGTTTGAAAAATATTATACTCGTCCAACTCCTGAAATTATTGAAGAGTACAGGATTACAGATATTGAAGTTTGGAAATCAATAAAAACTGTTGGAAAAGATCCTGCGCGTGAACGTGAAGCGAATGCCTATATAAATCTCAATCCGCTGGCAGCAGGGGAGCAATATAGTGATGATCTACGCGGGCAAATTGAAGCAATTCCGGGACAAAGTGAAACCGGAAGATTCCTCAAACTTACAAAGGATACTGATTATATTCTTCATGAAGAAACGGGATTTATAACTTTTAAAACTTCGATACAGGAATCTGATGTAATTGCTGTGGCTTACCGTGTGCAGGGAGATCCTGCTAATAAAAATGATGATGAATTTTATGGCGAGTTTGTAACGAATGCAAAATCCGATACGCAAAAACTTGTCTTAAAATTAATCAAACCAAGTAATCTTCAGCCAAGCTTTACTGAAGCCTGGAGTCTTCAGTTGAGAAATATCTATCCTGTTGGCGGAAGAAATATTAAAGAGGAAGGGTTTGAATTTAATATTAAGTATGAAATTGAAGGACAGGAACCTGCGATAGATATAGGCAATATAAGACTACTACAGGCATTCGGGCTTGATCTTTACGATGCAGCAAATAACAGCAACCCTGATAACATTTTTGATTTTGATCCGCCGATAACTATCATTCCTGAAACCGGAGAAGTTATTTTTCCAAAACTTCAGCCGTTTGGATCTCAATTACCCGAAGGGCTTGATACCTCATATGCATACAATGAGATCTATGAAGAACTGCCTTCGTTAGCTCAAAATGTTAAGATAAAAGATAAATGGATAATGACGGGTAAATATTCTGGTGAGGCAAGCGCGGTATATCAATTAGGCTTCAATGTTGTTGAGAATTCTGTTCGTGTTACTTTAAATGGGGGCGCACTAACTCCGGGAGTTGATTATACTGTTGATTACAATCTTGGCCAATTAACAATAAGAAATGATGCAGCGTTGGTTCCAGGTGCAGATTTGAAAATCACGTATGAACAAAATGATCTTTTCCAGCTTGCATCTAAAACACTGCTTGGTGCAAGAGGTATTTTTGATTTCTCAGAGAAAACCAAATTAGGATTTTCTATTCTGAATTTAAATCAACAGACATTAAGTGATAAAGTAAGAATTGGTGAAGAGCCGCTGAGCAACACCATAATGGGAATTGATTTTACAACTTCTCACGATCTTCCATTCTTAACAAAAGGATTGGATAATATTTTTTCTACAAAAACAATGTCAAGTATTTCACTTGCCGGTGAGTACGCTTACATCGATCCGGATCCAAACACAAAGAAAAGTACAATCGCTTCTGATAGAGGACAGAGCATTGCTTACATAGATGATTTTGAAGGAACAAAAAGAATTATTCCGGTTGGCGTTTCTTATTCAGCATGGAAAGATTTAAGTCCGCCGGATTCTCTCCCAAGACTTTCCGGTTTAGCCGCAAACGAGCGTATAGATTATAAAGCAAAAAGTTTCTGGTTTACTGAAACTCCTGCAACAGTTCCTGCAAAAAATATCTGGCCTAACAGATCTGTAAGCAAAACTGATCAGAATGTAACTGTAATGGATTTTGTTTATTTGCCGAATGTACGCGGGCCGTACAATTACAATCCCCGTATAGATGAAGATCTTACCAAAAATTGGGGTGGAATGATGAAGGTGTTATCTTCAACTGCAAGCAATCTTGTTGAAGAGAATATTGAATTTATTGAAATCTGGCTGCAGCCTGATCTCAGCCCCGGAACCGATATAAAAGATGCTAAAATTTATGTTGATCTTGGCAGAATATCTGAAGATGTAATTCCAAACAGAAGACTTGATACAGAGGATGCAGATAACAATGATGCAATGGATACAAACGGAGAAGAGGATACAGGACTTGATGGAATTAAGGATGGTGAAGAAAGATCACGATATCCTGATTTAGGAAATGATCCAAGCGCGGATAATTATTTTCTTCCAACCGGTACAGGCCGATCGTTATTTGATTATCAAAATGTGAATAATACTGAAGGAAATTTTATATCTATTGATGCAAGCCGTACACCTGATACAGAAGATATAAATCATAACGGTTCGCTCGATCAGGCGAACAGTTATTTCCGGTACGAAATTCCTCTGGATACAAATGCTTCATCAAATTTATTTATTGCCGGTGGCGGAGATAATGACCGCTGGTATCTTTACAGAATTCCCTTAAAAGATTTCAGTTATAAGGTTGGTGATCCTAATTTCTCAACAGTGGAATTTATCAGGTTTTTTGTAACAGGATATTCTGATACAATGCATGTGCGTATCGCGGAGTTCAATCTTGTTGGAAGCCAGTGGAGAAAAACACTTCCTGATGATTCAATTCTTTCTGTCTCGGTAATTAACGTTGAAGAAAATCCAAACTACAGTATACCGCCGGGAGTTGGAAGAGAAAGAGACCGTACAAAACCGGATGAAGAAATTTACCGGAATGAACAATCAATGAACTTAATTATTAATGGATTAGAACCCGGTGATGCAAGAGAGGTTGTAAAATACCTTTACCGTCCGCTGGATATTTTCAATTACAAAGAAATGAAATTATTCGTTCACGGAGATACAGAACAATTCCCGAATTCACTTTCAGATACAACCGGCGGATATCGTTCACAGGTTTATTTTAGATTTGGTGCGGACACAAATAATTACTATGAATACCGCCAGCCGGTTGTGCCGGATTGGGGAGAAATTGCAATAAAATTTGAAGAGCTTACAGCAATTAAAGAAGGTCGTGATTCACTTCAGATAATAACTTATAAAGAATTTCCAATTCCGGGTAAGCCCGGACATTTTTACCGCGTAAAAGGAAATCCAAGTTTAACTCAAATAAAATTCCTTTCAGTAGGTATTCAAAATATTGATGATCCAAACAAACCGAGATTCAGAGATCTTTCAGGACAGGTTTGGATAAACGAATTGCGTGTAGTTGGAGCAGATGATACACCGGGCTGGGCTTATAGTTTATCTGGTTCCTTAAAGATGGCTGATATTCTTTCTGTAAGTTTTAACAGGAGTGAAACAAATCCTTACTTCCATAAACTATCTGATCGTTTCGGATCAAGAGAGGAAGCAAAAAGATGGGGCGTTTCAGCCGATCTGGATGTATTGAAACTCCTGCCGTTTACTTTGCACGATAGTAATTTAAAGATTACATATTCACACACTGAAAATGTGGGAAGACCTTTATATTTCCCCGGAACAGATGTTCTTGTTTCTCAGGCTGCACAGAGAGATTCATTAAAAACTCCCGATCAGATAATTTCTGAAACAGAAAATATCAATATCTCTGATACCTGGACTGCATCAAATATTAAGCTGAGAATTCCTACAGATTTCTGGCTAATCAGGGATTCATTCAATGCACTATCATTTGCATTTAATTATAATAAATCATTCAGCAGATCGCCCACTGTTTTATCAAACAGCAGTTGGGTTTGGAATGCAAGTATGAATTACGGAATTAATCTTAGTCCGGATTATTATTTCTATCCGGCAGATATTCCAATTCTTGGAACCATTCTTTCTTTCTTTACTGATTATAGAAATGCTAAGGTTTACTATACTCCGCAAAATTTTTCATTCAATATGAATGCAAAGCGGAACAGAACAATTAACACTTCAAGAGAAAGAAAAAATTCTCCATCACTTACAATAATATCAAGAGATTTTACAACTCAGCGTGGTTTTAATTTCTCATGGAAAATTACGGAAGGCGGGCTTCTTAATTTAAGTACAACTTATTCACTTAATATCAATTCATCCCTGGCACATCTTGAAACTTACGATATAATTGATAAGAATGGCATAAGGCAGCAGATTCAAAGATCTGAAAGTGAAATTTGGAATGATATTTTTACAAATGCATTCTTCGGAAAAGATTATCAGTACCAGCAGAATATTGATTTCAGAACTGCTCCAAGACTGCCAAGTATTTGGGATTTCAACCGCCATCTGACAATTACCGCCGGATATTCAGTTGGCTACCAGTGGCAGCATGATTTAAAACAGGATGCACTGGGAAGAGGTGACGGTTATTCAAGTAAAGCTTCTGTTGGATTGACACTAAGGCTTAAAGCATTAGCTGCTCCTTTGTTTGAAGATGCTACCGATCAGAAAACCGGAAATGTACAGCAGCAGGGAGTTCGTAACAGAAATTCAGGTGATATCAGGCAGCGCCAGCCGAGGAAAGAAGAAACTGAATTAATCAGCGGTGATTCAATTAATGTTGTATCAGATTCATTAGCTTCAACTGATTCCATTACTGTTGAAGGAAGCGGACGATCATCAATTCAAAGCGCATTGCTTCTGCTTAAAAATGCTGTCCGCTATATCTTCTTTGATTATGATAATATTACATTCAATTTTTCAAGTGATAATCAATTATCAAAATCAGGTATTTACGGAAGAGGAACGGGGTTTAATAATTTCTGGGGAATTGGTTACAATCAGAATGATGGTCCATCACGCGGTTTTATGCTTGGTTTAAGCCAGGATGTAGGACTAAGAGCACCGGGCGGAAATTTATCGGATGTCTTTTCACAAAAAAATAATTTTGATTTTAAAACATCACGCCCGCTTTGGGAGGGTGCTAAAATTGATCTTAACTGGAAAGTTGGATGGTCAATAAATAAAACTACATCAATTCAAACAAGTCCTGATACACTTGGTTTGTATTCTATTCGTCCGCCAACTTCTACCGGTTCGCTGAACAGATCATTTCTTGCTCTGCCGGGATTTTTCTTTATAGAAAGTGGAATAAAACGGGTGCATGAATTGTACAATCCGAATGCACCAAACCCGAAAGAAAATTTATCAAACGCATTTGCAGAAGGATTTGAACAATTTCCAATTCTCGGCAAAATCCCGGGCTTGAATGAGGTTATGAAATATTTGCCAAGACCTAACTGGAGAATTAGCTGGGATGGACTTGAGAAATATTTTATCTTTCAATCCTTTGCAAAACGTGTTTCATTAGATCACGCATACACTTCAACTTATTCTGAAGGGTGGAAAACAACTCCTGACGGTACGCAGGAAGTTCAAACGCAAAGAGTTGAATATGGTTTTTCACCGCTGGCAGGAATTAATTTTACATTCAATGAACTTTGGGGTGGAAATCTGATAGCCAGTTTAAAATACGGCACCAAAACAAGCTATGATCTCGGAATTTCTACAGATAAAGTTACAGAAGTATTTTCACGTGATATTGGCATTACTGCCGGTTACTCTAAGTCCGGATTTGAAATTCCTCTTTTCGGTATCTCACTTAAAAATGATATTGAGTTCAGCTTCTCATACACAAATGCAAAGAACTCAACCGTAATTTTTGATATGGTTAATTTTACAGAAGAAGGCAAACCGCAGGATGGAACTACACGTGTTACAATGGAGCCGAGAGTTAAGTACACAATAAGTTCAAAAGTTACGCTATCAATTTTCTACAGAAGATCAACTGTGGAACCTGAAGGTGCTGCAAGAATTCCTCCCACAACAACAAATGAAGCCGGCCTTGATGTACATATTTCAATTCAATGATGCTGAATTCTGATTCAGCATCCTGGTTGATTTGATTTGTATGCAGCTAATTTTAAATTATGTAAATTTATGATTGAAACAGAAAGCTGAATTATGAAATCAAAAAAAATATTATGGGTTGATGATGAAATTGAACTTCTCAGATCGCACATCATCTTTCTTTCTGAAAAAGGATTTGAAGTAGATACAGTTACAAATGGTGAAGATGCTGTTAATTGCGTAAAAGAAAACAATTACGATCTCGTTTTCCTCGATGAGATGATGGCTGGAATGGGCGGCCTTGAAACACTCGGTTTGATTAAAGATTATGAGCCTAATCTTCCTGTTGTTATGGTTACAAAAACGGAAGAAGAATCAATTATGGAAGAAGCAATCGGTGCAAAGATCGATGATTATCTTACAAAGCCTGTTAACCCAAGCCAGGTTTTGCTTGTGTGCAAAAAAATTCTTGAAGGAAAAAAAATCTCAGGGCAGTATGCTGCAAAAGATTACCTGCAGGATTTTAATGAGATCTCTCAATCCTTGCTTAACAATATGGATTACCAGGAATGGATTGATATTTATTTAAAACTTGTGAACTGGGATATTGAACTTGATACACATCCTGAAATTGATTTGAAGCAGACACTTTTCGATCAGAAAAGGGAAGGGAATAAAGAATTTTCAAAATTTGTTGAAAAAAATTACCGAAACTGGATCAACTCACCTTCAGATCCATACACGCCTCCATTAACAACGCAAATAGCAGATAAGTATGTTCTTAATCATTTAAAGGAGGATTCATCAAATGTGTTTTTCTTTGTAATTGATTGTCTCCGTCTTGATCAATGGCTGTTAATGGAGAAACATCTTATTGATTATTTTAAAATTCAGAAAGATTATTATTATGCAATTCTTCCAACAGCAACGCCTTATGCAAGAAATTCTTTGTTCAGCGGATTATTTCCATCTGAAATAGAAAAATATTATCCGGAGCTTTGGTCATCCGGAGATGATGATGAAAAAAGCATGAACAAGTATGAAAAAGAATTGCTTCAGCTTTTGCTTGATAGAAAAAAAATCAAACTAAAAAATGATTTGAAGTATATTAAAATTATTGATCCCGAAGTTGGAAGAACATTTGAGCAGAATATTTTATCATACCAGAACACACAACTGATTGCAGTGGTTGTAAATTTTCTTGATATGATTGCACATGGCAGATCAGATTCGGATATCTTAAAAGAAATTGCCCCTGATGAAGCAGCCTACCGTTCATTAACAAATAGTTGGTTTATGCATTCATCATTGCTTGGAACATTTAAATCTATTGCCAGAATGAAAAACGTGAAAATAGTTGTTACAACAGATCACGGAAGCATTAGAGCTATGCGCGGTGCAAAAGTATTGGGAGACAGGCAGGCTTCAACAAATCTTAGATTTAAACACGGAAGAAATCTTAAAGCTGATGAGAAGAATGCTATCTTCATAAAAAATCCTGCTGATTATAAACTGCCTAAACGAAGTGTTACAGTGAATTATATTATTGCAAAAGAAGATTATTATTTTGTTTATCCCACTGATTATCACAAATATCTTTCATACTATAAAGATACTTTTCAGCATGGCGGTATTTCTATGGAAGAAATGATTCTGCCTGTAATAACAATGGAACCGAAGTAATTGAATTTACCTTTTCAAAAAATAGTTGCATCTGAAGCAGAGACTGCAAAACTGGCTCATGATTTTATACAGCATGTTTTACCGGGAGATATAATTGTTTTAAATGGAAATCTAGGAACGGGCAAAACATTCTTTATTAAAAGAGCACTTGAAGTAAGCGGCATCAATTCTGTAAGCAGCCCAACCTTTGCAATTGTTAATGAATACACAAATGGAATGAAATATTATCACTTTGATTTTTACAGAATTAACAAGCTGCAGGAATTGCTTGATATAGGATTCAATGATTATATAAATGATAATGAAGCAGTAACATTTATTGAATGGGGAGAATTGTTTGAGGAAATACTTCCGCACAGAAGAATTGAAATCAATATCAAAATGAAGGAAGATTCTTCACGTGAATTTTCTATTAAAGAAATCAGAAAAGAATGAAAAAATATTTACAAGCTGATTTAGCAAAACCAATTCTTGCAATTGAAACTTCCGGCAGTATTTGTGGAACTGCAGTTTATTTCACACCACAAAAATTTTTTTCTGTAAACATTCAATTAAAGAATATTCATGCTGAACAGATATTTAATTCAATTGATTTTGTTTTAAAATCTGCGGGCATTAAACCGGATGAACTGTCCGCAGTTGCTGTTTCTTCCGGACCGGGATCATTCACCGGTTTGAGGATTGGAATGTCTGCTGCAAAAGGATTTGCCTTTGGTGCGGGGCTGCCAATAATTGCTGTTCCAACTTTTGATGCACTTGCACTTCAGATAAGCTCCGTTCTGCCTGAAAATTCAGTATTCTCAATTGCAAACAAAGTAAACGCCGATGAGATATATTACGCTAAGTTTCAAATTAAGTCTAATAATTTTATATTTGTGGATGAACTGCAGATTGTGCATTCAAAAAATTTGAGTGAGAAAGTTAAAGATTCTATAGTTTTTGGCAATGCTGCAGGTGATAAACCATCAGCACCCGCACCGGAATTTGCAGCAAGATGGGCTGAAAAGAATAAAGAAAAAATTACATTTGAATACGATTATCTGGAACCTGATTATCTTAAGAATTTTATCATAAAGGAAATGAAAAAATGATTAAAAGAATTTTTTATCTTCTTGTATTAACAACAGGAATTGTGCTTGCACAATCCTCACCCAAAATTATTGTACAGCCAACCGAATATGATTTTGGAGATATAAAGCAGGGAACGATTGCAAAGAAAACTTTTACAATTATGAATGATGGAACGGACGTTTTGCAAATTACTCAGGTAAGAGCTTCATGCGGCTGCACTGCAGTAAAGCCCGGAAAGACAGAACTTCAGCCTGGTGAATCAACAGAGTTAAACGTTGAGTTTAATTCAGAAGGCAGAATTGGCAAGCAGAATAAGATTGTATATATAAATAGTAATGATCCTGAGAATACTACATTTAAGATTTCATTTACAGGAAATGTTGTTAATGAAGAAAATAGTGCAAAGGGTCCGCAACTTACATTTGAAGAAACATCTCATGATTTTGGAAAAGTAAAAGAAGGAAAAATTCTTAATTACACATTTAAATTTGTGAATAAGGGAAAATCAACTCTTGAGATAAAAGATGTTCGTACTTCATGCGGCTGCACTGCTGCATTAGTAAGTTCTAAAAAAATTGAACCCGGCAATGAAGGAACGCTCCGCGTTGAGCTTGATACTTCAAACAGATCCGGCAAAATGACGAGAAATATTACAATCACTTCAAATGATCCGGATGAACCAAATAAAACTCTTACCGTATCAGCCGAAGTTTTAAAAGAGGCCAACTAGATGCCCTGGTTTAAAAGATCAAAAGAAAACATTTCTCCGGATACACAAAAAAAAGAATTACCGGATGGATTGTGGGAGAAGTGCCCTTCCTGCGGAGAAATAATTCATAAAAAGCAGCTTGAAACTAACTTGTGGACGTGCATAAAGTGTAATTATCATTTTCGTATTGGCAGCAAGGAGTATATTGATATCATTCTTGATAAAGGCAGTTTAAAGAGCTTGATAAAAAGATGAGATCAGCCGATCCTCTGGAATTTGAGGATACAAAAAAAT
>Ga0079224_100016830_pt1 | contig 10285 bp, 9 predicted proteins | sample Stecom2015_FD_80414 | JGI IMG/M metagenome (GOLD analysis project Ga0079224, IMG submission 80414) | Agricultural soil microbial communities from Utah to study Nitrogen management - Steer compost 2015 | ecosystem: Environmental > Terrestrial > Soil > Agricultural land | place: USA: Utah... | reverse complement strand
CGGCGGCAACGGCGCGGTCTCGTCCGGGCCGGGGCCGGGCGCTGCGGACGCCGGCTCCGCCGGGGCGGCTGGCGCGGCCTCCCCGTCCGGCGTCGCATCGGTGGGCGCGTCCCGGTCCGGTGTCGACGCGTCCCCGGCCGGGTGGTCCTCAGGCGTCTGCTCGGACATCGTGCCTCCCACTGTCCCGCCTGCCATCACACCATCCGACCCACCTAGCGGGTCGCGCGGCCGGGACCCTGGGCGCTACGCTGCCCGGCATGGTCGAAGAAGCGGGCGAGGCCGCGGTGTCGGAGACCGCGGCGACTGGAGCCGCGGTGACCGGGAGCGCGATGACCGGGGCCGCGGCCGAGGCGGGACCGGACCGGGCGCCGTCCCCCGCGGCCCGCACCGGGTGGGCCGGCTCCCTCGCCACCGCGGTCGGGGTCGCGGCCGCGGTCGGCGCAGCGCAGCTCGGGGTGGGCTACGGGCTGGAGATCATCAGCTGGCGACCGGGGGCGACCGGGCTCTCCACCGACGCGTGGCTGGCCAGCCTCGCCTGGGCGACCTGGATCGCGGCCACCTCCACCATCGCCGGAGCGGTCGTCGCGTACCGGCTCTCGTCGCGGCCCGCGGTGACCGTGGTCCACGGTGCACCCGACCCGGCGGTGGAGCAGCCCTCGGCCGGGGCGGACCGGTTCTCCCGCGGCCTGTGGCGGCTGGTGCTGGCCGCGTCCGCGGCGCTCGGCGGCGCGATCACGATCGCGCTCTCCGCGGTTCCGGCCCGGATGGCCCAGCCGGCCGAGACCAGCTCCCCGCAGATCGTCGCGGCCGGGTACGCGATCCTCGGCGTACTCGTCGGCCTGCTGATCGCGGTCGGCGCGCTCACCTCCCGCGCGGTCGCGGCGAACATCTTCGCCAGCGCCGGCTGGCTGTGGCTGCTGGCGGTCGTGGCGGTGGTCGACGGGGTGCTTGCCGGGCGGGACTGGGAGCGGGTGCCGCTGGCGTTCTGGGAGTTCACCGCCACTAACCCGGCCGTCCAGTGGGGCGTCACCGCCGCCGGGGAGCAGTGGTTCGGCAACATCTTCCTCCCGGACGCCGGACTGGCGGCCGCCGCCGCGCTGGTGATCGGCGCGCTCGCCGCACTGCCGGCCGCCCGGCGCGGAGACCACCCGGTCGGGGTGGTGCTCTCCGGCGCCGCCGGGCCGTTCCTGGTCGCCGCGGCGTACCTGCTGGCCCAGCCGGATCTGGTCGGGGCGGAGGCGGTCGACCTCTCCCGCCACCTGGTCGCGCCCTACCTGGTCCTCACCGGTCTGATCGGTTCGCTGATCAGCCTCGCGGTGCGGCCGCGTACCCCCCGCGCGAGCCGGGACCCGGCCCCGCTGCCGGAGCCGGGCGAGCAGCCGGACGCGGGGCCAGGGGCAGAGCCCGAGCCGGACGAGAGCGCGGACCAGCCCGAGGAGGAGCCTTCGGCGCCCGCGCCGCGGGGCAAGAAATCACGGGGGAAGCAGGTGCCGGCGCCCCGGAGCAAGCCGGAACTGGCCCGCAGCCGGTAACTCAGCCGGGCGGCCAGGTGTGCACCGGCTCACCGGTCTGCTGGTACTCCAGGTAGCGGTGCAGCATCTCCCGTAGCGCGGCCGGCCGGTCCCGCCCGCGGCGCTCCGCGGCGGCGACCGCCTCCACCTGCCAGACCGCGCCGTTTCGACCGGTCCGGCACCGCTGCTCGATGATGCCCAGCAGGTCGTCCCGGACCTGCGGGGCCACCCGGTACCAGTCCAGCCCGTCGGCGGCGTACGGCAGCAGCTCATCGCGCACCAGTTCGGTGACCGCCACCTCGCCCCGCTCCGGCCACTGGATCTTGGCGGTGATTCCCCGGCGGGCGGCGGTGTGGAAGTTGTCCGCCGCCACCGAGAACGGCATCCGGGTCCAGATCGGCTGGTCCGCCGCTACCAGTGCCCGGGTCAGCCCCAGGTAGAAGGCGACGTTGGCCAGCAGGTCGGGCACGGTGGGCCCGGACGGCAGCACCCGGTTCTCCACCCGCAGGTGCGGCCGGCCGTCGGTGACGTCGTAGACCGGCCGGTTCCACCGGTAGATGGTGCCGTTGTGGAGGCGGAGCTCGGCGAGTCGCGGCACGCCACCGCCGGCGAGCACCTCCATCGGGTCCTCGTCCTCACAGACCGGCAGCAACGGCGGGAAGTAGCGCACGTTCTCCTCGAACAGGTCGAAGATAGAGCTGACCCACCGCTCACCGAACCACGCCCGCGGGCGTACTCCCTGCGCCTTCAGCTCGTCCTGCCGGGTGTCGATCGACTGCTCGAACAGGATGATCCGGGTCTCGTCCCACAGCCGGCGGCCGAACAGGAAAGGGGCGTTGGCGCCCAGGGCCACCTGCACCGCCGCGATCGCCTGCGCCGCGTTCCAGTAGGCGGCGAACTCCTCCGGCGCTACCTGCAGGTGGCACTGCACGCTGGTGCCCGCCGCCTCCGGCGCGATCGAGTCCGTGGTGAGGCGCAGCCGCTCCGCCCCTTCGATGTCGAGGGTGATGTCCTCCCCGCGGGCGGCGACGATCTGTTGGTTGAGCAGCCGGTAGCGGTCGTTGGGGGAGAGGTTCTCCAGCACCGCCTGGGCCGGGGTCAGGGTGGGCAGGATGCCGATCATCACCACGCTGGCGTCCACCTCGTTGGCGAGCTGCTCCACCCGCCGCAACCGGCCCCGCACCTCGCGGTCGTAGTCGGTGAAACCGGTGCCCGCGATCAGCCGGGGCGGGGCGTTGAACTCCAGGTTGAACTGGGCCAGCTCGGTCTGGAAGGCGGGGTCGGCGAGGCCGGCGAGGACCTCGGCGTTGCGCATCGCCGGCTCCGCGCGCCGATCCACCAGGTCCAGTTCGATCTCCAGCCCGGTCATCGGCTGCTCGCTGTCGAACCCGAAGTCGTCCAGCATCCGGCCGAGCGCGTCCAGGCATCGGCGGATCTTGCGGCGGTGGCGGGCGCGGTCCTCGGACGAGAAGGCTGCCGGTGTTACATCCTTGCCCATGGCGCCTCCCATCGGCTCCCCGCCTGCCGGTGCACACCCGGCCGGTGCCGATGTCTTCCACGGTAGGAACTTGATCCAAGGTTAGCCAGGGCTAATCCGGACATACCTCGCCACGGTTCGATTGGTTGATGGCTCAAGCTTTTGGCGGAGGGCAGTAGCATGGTGCCCGTGGCTGGCCTGCTCTACGACGATGACCGGATTACCGCGTTCGGCCTGTTCGCGGAGGCCTACACCGGCCTGGTCAATCGGTTCAGCAGCCAGCTCGCGGAGTACGGCCTCTCGATGATCGAGTTTGAGGTGCTGATCCGGCTGGCCCGCTCGCCCCGGCAGCGGCTCCGCATGACCGACCTGGCCGGCCAGGTGGCGCTCACCAGCAGCGGCCTGACCCGGGTGGTGGACCGCCTGGAGCGGGACGGCCTGGTCTGCCGGGAGGCCTGCCCGCGGGACCGCCGCGGTTCCTGGGCGGTGCTCACCGAGACCGGGCGGGCCCGGCTCACCGCCGCCCTACCCGGCCATCTCGCGCTGCTGGAGCGCCACTTCACCAGCCGGTTCGCCGCGGACGAACGGGAGCTGGTGATGGCCCGGCTGCGTGACATCCGCGACGACGTCCACCCCGGGGCCCGGCCACCGCAGCGCACCGCTCGGCGCTGAACCCAGGGCACGCCCGGCTCAGGACAGGCCGAGGTCCCGGGCGATCACCATCCGCTGGATCTCCGAGGTGCCCTCCCCGATCTCCAGGATCTTGGAGTCGCGCCAGAACCGCGCCACCGGGTACTCGTTCATGAACCCGTACCCGCCGTAGATCTGCGTCGCCTCCCGGGCGTTGGTGACCGCCACCTCCGAGGCGTACAGCTTGGCCATGGCCGCCTCCCGGGTGAACTTCTCGCCCGCGACCAGCCGCGCCGCCGCGTCGTGGTACGCCAGCCGGGCCGTGTGTGCCCGGGTGGCCATGTCGGCGAGCGTGAACTGGATCGCCTGGAACTCACCGATCGACCGCCCGAACGCGCGCCGCTCCTGGGCATAGCGCAGCGACTCGTCCACGCAGCCCTGCGCCAGCCCGACCGCCATCGCCGCGATCGCCACCCGGCCCTCGTCCAGGATGCTCAGGCACTGCGCCAGGCCCCGGCCCCGCTCGCCGAGCAGGTTCTCTACCGGCACCCGGCAGTCGTCGAAGCTCACCTCATGGGTGTCGGACGCGCACCAGCCCACCTTGGAGTAGCCGGGCCCGACCCGCATGCCGGGTGTGCCGGCCGGCACGATCAGCAGGGAGATCTCGTTGGACCCGTCCGGCCCGGTGCCGGTGACCGCCGCGACGGTCACCAGGGCGGTGATGTCCGTGCCCGAGTTGGTGATGAAGGCCTTCGAGCCGTTGATCACCCACTCCCCGCGCGCGGTGTCCAGGGTGGCGCGGGTCCGGATCGCCGCCACGTCGGAGCCGCCCTGCGGTTCGGTGAGGGCGAACGCCGCCAGCGCCTCCCCGGTGACCAGCCGAGGCAGCCACTGCCGCCGCTGCTGCTCGGTGCCGAACCGGTGGATCGGCATCGTGCCCAGCGAGACCGCCGCCTCCAGGGTGATCGCCACCGAGGAGTCCACCCGGGCCAGCTCCTCCAGCGCCACGCAGTACGCCAGGTAGTCGCCGCCCATGCCGCCGATCTCCTCCGGGAACGGCAGGCCGAACAGCCCCAGCTTGCCCATCTGCCGCACGATCTCGTACGGGAAGGTGTGCTCCTCGTAGTGGCGGCCGATCACCGGCGCCACCTGTTCGCGCGCGAACTCGCGCACGCTCGCCTGCAGCTCCCGCAACTCCTCACTGAGCATGCCCACTCCCTCCCCTGCGGCCGATCAACCACCCTGGTGGGTGATCAGCGGCCCCAGGCGTGCCTGGCTTCATGATCGGATCGGACATCGGGCTACACCGGGGGTACGCCGTGGCGGCGCCTCGAGAAGTGGCGGTCCTTGCCCCGGGCTCGCGCGAACCGGCGTACCAGCTCGTCGCGGAGCTGGTCGGGCGCGACCACCGCGTCCACGACCAGCTCGCTGGCGAGCCGGACGATGTCGATGTCGGCCTCGTACGCCGCCCGCCGGTCCGCCACGAACGCCGCCCGCTCCGCCTCCGGCAGCGCGGCGATCTTGTTGGCGTAGACCGCGTTCACCGCCGCCTCCGCCCCCATCACCGCGATCTTCGCGGTCGGCAGGGCGAGGGTGGCGTCGGGCGAGAAGCCCGGCCCGGCCATGGCGTACAACCCGGCGCCGTACGCCTTGCGCAGCACCACGCAGATCTTCGGCACCGTGGCCTCGGAGACCGCGCTGATCAGCTTGGCGCCGTGCCGGATGATGCCCTGCCGCTCCACCGCCGCACCCACCATGAACCCGGGTACGTCGGCGAGGAACAGCAACGGCACGTTGAACGCGTCGCAGAGCTGGACGAACCGGGTCGCCTTGTCGGCCGAGTCCACGAACAGCACCCCTCCCTTGTGGAGGGAGTTGTTCGCGACCACGCCGATCACCTCGCCGGCGAGGCGGGCGAAGCCGACCGTCACCTCCCGCGCCCAGGCCTCCTGGATCTCGAAGAACGAGCCGGCGTCCACCAGCCCGCGCACGAACCGGCGCACGTCGAAGGCCCGGCGCTCGTTCTCCGGCACCACCGATGAGAGGTCCACCGGCTCCGGTGCCACCGCCGCGGCCGCCGGCGGCTGCCCGGTCCAGTTGTCCGGCAGGTAGGAGAGGTAGCGCCGCACCACCACCAGGGCCTCGTCCTCGTCGGCACAGAGGAAGTGCCCCACCCCCGACTCGGTGCAGTGCACGCGGGCCCCGCCCATCTCCTCCAGTGTGGTCTTCTCGCCGGTGACCATCTCGACCATCCGGTCGGAGCCGAGGTACATGCTGGCGTTGCCGTCCACCATGGCCACCACGTCGCAGAAGGCGGGGATGTACGCGCCGCCGGCGGCGCTCGGCCCGAACAGCGCGCACACCTGCGGCACCGAGCCGGAGGCGCGGACCTGGTTCCAGAAGATCCGCCCGGCGCCCCGCCGGCCGGGGAACAGCTCCACCTGGTCCGTGATGCGCGCGCCGGCCGAGTCCACCAGGTACACCATGGGTACGCCGGCGGTGTACGCCTGCTCGATGACCCGGATGATCTTCTCCACGGTGCGGGCGCCCCAGGAGCCGGCCTTGACCGTGGAGTCGTTCGCCATCAGGCACACCGGCCGCCCGCCGATCTCGGCCGAGCCGGTGATCACCCCGTCCGCCGGCAGGCCGTCGGCGAGCACGTTGGCCAGCTCCCCGTCCTCGACGAACGAACCCTCGTCGACCAGCCGGGCCACCCGCTCCCGGGCGAACAGCTTGCCTCGGGCGGCGTTCGCCGCGTGGTAGCGCTCGGCCCCACCGGCGCGCACCCGCTCCCGCAGCTTGGCGAGCTCCCGCTCCTCGATCGTCACTCCGGCTCCCTCTACGAGTGGCGACTTAACTATCGTTAAGGTACCACCCAAGTCGAGAGTCCGGGACCAGCGCGCGGCCGGGAGCGAGGCGGCTATCCGCGACGGTCAGGCCCGCCGGCGGGCGATCCAGACCTCCTCCGAGGGCCAGCGGCGGGCCCACTCCGCGGTGATCTCCGGGATGAAGGTGTTGGTGGCCCCCTCGGGTGCCCGCACCTCGATCAGGTCCTCCACCTCCAGCCCGCACGCGCGCAGCAACCGGATCCGCTCACCGTGCGGCTGGTAGAACTCCACCCCGTCCTCGCCCGGCCAGGTCCGGCGGTAGAGCCCGAACAGATCCCGGACCATCCGGTCGGTGGCCGGACCCTCGTCAGGCAGGCACAGCTGGATCTGCACCGAGCCGCCGAGGAACACCAACCGGCCACCGGGCCGCAGCAGCCGCGCCGCCTCCGGAATCCACCGGTACGGATCGCACCAGATGATCGCGCCGTACTCGCTGATCACCAGGTCCGCGCAGCCGTCCCGCAGCGGCACCCGCTCCGCGTCGGCGTGCAGCAGCGGGAAGTGGAGGTCGAACTCGGCCTGCATCGCCCGCGCGGTGGCCAGCTGCCGGGCCGAGTTGTCCACTCCCACCGGTCGGGCACCCCGCCGGGCCAGCCAGGCGGAGACGTACCCGGTGCCGCAGCCCAGCTCGACCGCGTCCTGACCGGCGACGTCGGGCGGCAGGACCGGCAGCCGGGACTGCGGGATGTTCCAGATCCCCCAGACCGGCTCGTCGGCCGCCCAGCGCGCGCGGGCCAGTGGACCGAACACGCCGGCCAGCTGCTCGTCCCAGTAGCGACGGTTGGTTCTGACATGATCGTCGGTGACCGGTCCGGAGTGCATACCGGCAACCTACCCGGCGGGATCACCCGGTCCGAGCCGTCCGCCGGCTCAAATGATCAACTGGGGAGCGGGGTGAGGCGGGTGCGCGGGCCGGCGCGCAGGACCCCCGACGGCAAGGTGCGGCCGACGATCTCCTCCGCCAGGGCCGCCGCCGCCAGCAGCACGTCCAGGTCGACGCCGGTCTCGATCCCCATGTCGTGCAACATGTGCACCACCTCCTCGGTGGCCACATTGCCGGCCGCCCCCGGGCCCGCGTACGGGCAGCCGCCGAGCCCGCCCACGCTGGCGTCGAACTCGGTCACCCCCAGCTCCAGCGCGGTGAGCAGGTTCGCCAGCGCGGTGCCGCGGGTGTTGTGGAAGTGCAGCAGCAGCGGCAGGTCGGGGTGCCGCTCCCGGACCGCGGTGACCAGGGCGCGGACCCGGTACGGGGTGGCCATGCCGGTGGTGTCGCCGAAGGAGACCCGGTCCGCACCGTCGGCGACCACCCGGTCCACGATGCCGGCGACCCGGGCCGGGTCGATGTCCCCTTCGTACGGGCAGCCGAACGAGGTCGCGATGATCACCTCGGCGGTGGCGCCGTGCCGGTGCAGGTCGTCGATGAGCACGGCGATGTCGTCCAGCGACTCGGCGGTGCTCCGGTTCACGTTGCGCCGGTTGTGGGTGTCGCTGGCGGAGACCACCACCTCCACCTCGGTGAACCCGGCGGCGAGGGCCCGCGCGGCGCCGCGCCGGTTCGGCACCAGGGCGCTGTAGCGGACGTGATCGGCCTTCTCGGCCCGGGCCCAGACCTCGTCCGCGTCCGCCATCTGGGGAATCGCCTTCGGGTGCACGAACGAGACCGCCTCGATCCGCGGTACGCCGGTGCGGCTGAGCGCGTCCAGCAGGCGTACCTTCGCCCCGGTCGGCACCGGGTCCTCGTTCTGCAACCCGTCCCGCGGCCCGACCTCCCGCAGGCTCACCCGCCCCGGCGACTCACCCATGGCTTCATGGTCCCACCGGTGCCGTTACTTCGGCGCCCGCATCCGGGTCACGAGGCCGGTGTCGTACGCGCCGGCGCGGAACTCCTCGTTCGCCAGCAGCTCGGCGAAGAACGGCAGGTTGTGCTTGGGGCCCGCGATCTCGAACCGCTCCGCCGCGGCGGTGGCCAGCGCCAGCGCCTCGGCCCGGGTCGGCGCGTGCACGATCAGCTTCGCCATCAGCGAGTCGTAGTACGGGGTGACCGTGTTGCCGGCGGCGTAGCCGGCGTCCACCCGTACCCCCTCGCCGTCCGGCTCCCGCCAGGTGGCGATGGTGCCCGGGCCGGGCAGGAACCGCTTCGGGTCCTCGGCGTTGACCCGCAGCTCCACCGCGTGCCCGGCGGGCGCGCCGGGCAGCTCCACCGGCCCGCCGGCGGCGATCCGTAGCTGCGCCTCCACCAGGTCCAGGCCGTACACCGCCTCGGTCACCGGGTGCTCCACCTGCAGCCGGGTGTTCATCTCCAGGAAGAAGAACTCGCCGCTGTCCGGGTCGAACAGGAACTCCACCGTGCCGGCGTTGCGGTAGGAGACCGCCTCCCCCGCCTTCACCGCCGCCGCCAGCAGGGCGCGGCGCTGCGCGTCGTCCAGCGCCGGGGAGGGGGACTCCTCCGCGATCTTCTGGTTGCGCCGCTGCACCGAGCATTCCCGTTCGCCGAGCGCCACCACCCGCCCGTCGCTCAGGCCGAGGATCTGCGCCTCCACGTGGCGTACCCGGGGGAAGTAGCGCTCCAGCAGCACCGAGCCGTCGCCGAACATCCGCTGCGCGAAGCCGCTGACCTTCTCGAACTGCTCGCGCAGGGCGGCCTCGTCGGCGGCGACCGCCATGCCCATGCCACCGCCGCCGGCCGCGGCCTTGACCATCACCGGGTAGCCGATCCCGGCCGCGGCGTCCAGGGCGGAGCCCACGTCCGGCACCGGTTCGGCGGTGCCGGGCGCCACCGGTACGCCCGCCGCGGCGACCAGGTTCCGCGCGTTGATCTTGTCGCCCATGGCTTCGATCGCGTCCGGCTGCGGACCCACCCAGATCAGCCCCTGCCCGGCGACGGCCGCGGCGAACTCCGGGTTCTCCGACAGGAACCCGTAGCCGGGGTGGATCGCCTGGACCCCGGTCGACTTCGCCGCCGCCAGTAGCGCCTCGGCATCCCGGTAGACCTGGCCGGGGTGGCCGCCCTCCAGGAGCACCGCCTGGTCGGCCTCGGCCACGAACGGCAGCTCCGCGTCGGCCGCGGAGTGGACCGCCACGGTCCGTACCCCCAGCTGGCGGGCGGTGCGGATCACCCGCCGGGCGATCTCGCCCCGGTTGGCGATCAGCAGGGACTCGATCATCGGGACTCCTCTCCTCCCAGCAGGGCGGCCAGCGCGGCCGCGCGCAGCAGTGCCGCCCGCTGCGCGCGCGCCACCTCTCCACCCAGGAACGGGGTGGAGTTCATCAAGCCGAACGCGGCGTGCGCCAGCACCCGCGCCTCCGGCGCCGACAGATCGGAGCGGACCGCGACCAGCACCTTCACCCACTCTTCTACGTAGATGCGCTGCAGCTTACGGATCTGCCGCCGCGGCTCCTCCGGCAACCGGTCCAGTTCGTGCAGATGTACGGCGATCACGGCCGGGTGCTCCAGCGCGAACTCGACGTGGAAGTCGACCAGCGACTCCAGCGCCTTGCGCGGGTCGCCGGCGTGGGCGGCGACCCGCTCCCGGCCGCCGACCAGCAGCCCCTCACTGACCGGGGTGAGCGCCGCCACCAGCATCGACTCCTTGCCGGCGAAGTGGTGGTACAGCGCCGGCCCGGTGACCCCGGCCGCCGCGCCGATGTCGTCCATCGACACCCCGTGGTAGCCCCGCTCGGCGAAGAGCCGGACCGCGATCTCCAGGATCTGGTCGCGCCGGCTGCCGCGGCGTACCTGCGCCCCTACCGTCATGCCACTCGCCTCCGCCGCCGGTCCG
>Ga0079224_100016829_pt1 | contig 10285 bp, 9 predicted proteins | sample Stecom2015_FD_80414 | JGI IMG/M metagenome (GOLD analysis project Ga0079224, IMG submission 80414) | Agricultural soil microbial communities from Utah to study Nitrogen management - Steer compost 2015 | ecosystem: Environmental > Terrestrial > Soil > Agricultural land | place: USA: Utah... | reverse complement strand
GATGAAGTTCTTGGTGTTGGCTTCCGACGCCCAGTCGGGGGTTGATGCTGAGAGTTAAGGAAGGGGGGCGATCCACAAGGGCATGTGGGCGTTGACCCTTCTTCCGCGGAGGCCCAAGTGCGTTCTCGATGGCCAAGGGGTCGCCGGGGATGGCTTGGGGGATGAACCTGCATGCGGGATCAAAACTGTGTGCAGTGTAGCCTGCCTTGAGTGGTGTAGCGGGGAGGCGGAAGCCCTGCAGGCGGCTTCGCTGAAACCTGCACTGCAAAAGAGGCTAGGGAGAGGAACGGAGCTGTCGAGGAAAACTCCTAGACTGTTTGCTTGACGCAAGGCTATCCGGGGATTGCAGTGCGTACTAAGTGGCAATCCAGTCCGGCGTGTGGCGACAGCGTCGAGAAGGTCTTAAAGGGAAACCGCTGGGTCGGCGACGACCCAGTGACCTTTTGGGAAATCCTACTGGACCTAAGTCGCAGGGTTTACCCGGGTAGTCACCACTCCGCCGTCTTTTATTTGGAGTCGGATTGAACATCATGCGTCCGTTGGCGGACCATGCCGGTAAGAGGCTGGTCAAGCCGGGATTGTTTGCCGGCCCTGGAGCGGCCGGCATTTTACTGCCGCCGGGTCCGCGGTGGGAGCGGGTTCCTATCATGAGCGATTTATTGAGAAAATCCCTTCGTTGGGCCACCTTCATCGGTTTTCTCACCGCCTTGACGGCGATGCTGCTGTCGGTGGTTTCCACTGCTTTGCTCCACGGCATGTCCTGGACCGGTGGGCTGGTGGTGGTACTGGTGATCGTGGTGGTCAATGTGCTGTTTGACATGTTGGGGACAGCGGCAGCGGCAGCGGTGGAACGCCCGTTTCACGCGATGGCCGCCAAAAAGGTGCCGAGTGCGCTGCACGCGATCGGCATCCTGCGCAAGGCGGATCAGTTTTCCAACTTTTGCAACGACGTGATCGGGGATATTTGCGGGATTATCAGCGGCGCCGCCGCCTTTGCCGTGGTCGGGTCCCTGGTGACGGATGTGGGTGGAGAGCGGACGGTATGGGATGTGTTGATGGTCTCCGTCATCTCTGCACTCACGGTGGGATGGAAGGCGCTGGGTAAAACCTTTTCCATCCAATATGCCAATGCGATCATCTTTCGGGTTGGCAAGGTCTTCTTCTTTCTCGAAGACAAGTTTCATATACCCTTGTTTAATGTGAAAAATTACAGGAAACGAAAGCGAAAGCGAGGCGTTTCTCGTGCTCCTCGAAAAGATTAATTCTCCGGAACAGTTGAAACAATTGCCAGTGGAAGAGCTTCCTCGGTTGGCGGAGGAGATTCGTCGCTTTTTGATCGAGAGTCTCTCGGTGACGGGGGGACACCTTTCCTCCAATCTGGGTGTGGTGGAGCTTACGCTGGCGCTCCATTATCTCTTCGACAGCCCGCGGGACAAGTTGATCTGGGATGTAGGTCATCAGATATATGTTCACAAGATCCTCACCGGCCGTCGGGAGGCTTTTCCCACGCTGAGGCAATATCAAGGATTGTCCGGGTTTCCCAAGCGGGAGGAGAGTGAGCACGACGTCTGGGAGACCGGTCACAGCAGCACGTCCTTGTCCGCCGCCATGGGGATGGCTGCGGCCCGCGACCTGAAGGGGGAAGACTACAAGGTGATCGCTGTGATCGGGGACGGGGCTTTAACCGGAGGTATGGCCCTGGAAGCGCTCAATCACATCGGCAATGAGAAGAAGGATATCATCGTCATTCTGAATGACAACGAGATGTCCATTTCCCCCAATGTAGGCGCTTTGCACAACTATCTGGGCCGTCTGCGCACCCACAGGCATTATCACAAAGTGAAAAAAGATGTGGAGCTTCTGCTGAAAAAAATCCCCACGGTGGGTGAATCCTTTGCCCGCGCTTTGGAAAGGGTGAAGGACAGCCTCAAATATTTGGTGGTTTCCGGGGTGCTGTTTGAGAAGCTCGGCTTCACGTATCTCGGTCCCGTAGACGGACACAAGATCGATGAATTGATGGAATGTCTCCGACAGGCAGCCCAGACGCCGGGACCGGTGTTGGTCCATGCGGTCACCGTCAAGGGCAAGGGGTACAAGCCTGCAGAGGAGGATTCGGTGACCTACCACGGACCGGGTCCCTATAAAATCGAGTCCGGGGCCTTTATTAAGAAGCCCTCGAAGGGGCCCAATTACGCCAAAGTGTTTGGCGATACGCTGGTTCGCCTGGCTGAGCGGGATCCGCGGGTGGTGGCCATCACCCCCGCCATGTTGGAGGGCTCCAAACTGACCGGATTTGCCGAGCGCTTCCCGGATCGCTGTTTTGACGTGGGAATCGCCGAACAACATGCCGCCACCTTTGCCGCCGGCTTGGCGGTACAGGGAATGAAGCCGGTACTGGCCATCTATTCCACTTTTCTGCAGCGGGGTTATGATCAGGTGATTCACGACATCGCCCGCCAAAATCTGAACGTGGTCCTCGCGGTGGACCGGGCGGGCCTGGTCGGCGCCGACGGGGAGACGCACCAGGGCGTCTTCGATATCGCCTTTTTGCGCTGCATACCCAACATGGTCATCATGATGCCGAAGGATGAAGATGAGCTGCAGCACATGTTGTATACGGCCCTGCAATACGACGACGGCCCCATCGCCGTCCGCTTTCCTCGGGGTTCCGGGGTGGGCGTTCAGATGGAGGAGGAATTGAAGTCCCTCCCCATCGGCCGCGCCGAAGTGATCCGGGAAGGAAGTGACATCGCCCTTCTCGCCTTCGGGAACATGGTTTCGCTGGCGGAACGGGCGGCCGAGCAGCTGGTCCGGGAAGGGATTTCACCGCGGGTGATCAATGCGCGTTTCGCCAAGCCCCTGGATGAAGCGCTCCTCCTTCAAATGGCTGACGAGGATATCCCGTTGTTAACCATCGAGGAAGGATGTCTGATGGGTGGTTTCGGCAGCGCCGTTCTGGAATTTTACGCGGAGCGCGGCATCCACGGCATAGTGGTGGAACGCTTGGCCATTCCGGACCGTTTTATCGAGCACGGCGGTGTCGAACAGCTGCGGAAGGAAATCGGATTAACGGTGGAGCAGATCGTGCAAAAAGGGCGCAGCATCGTCCCCCGAAGGCGCCAAAGGGCATAAGGATCCGTGCGGCGGTGAATTTTAAGAAGCGAGGTGGACCCGCCCCGGGCGGGAAGATCAAGGTGGGCAAGGAACGGCTGGATGTGTTGTTGGTCAAAAGAGGATATGTTCCGAGCCGTGAGCAGGCGCGCCGGACGATTATGGCGGGTTTGGTCCGGGTCGGTCAGGAACGGCAGGATAAACCCGGTGTCCGCGTTCCGACGGATGCTCCGATCGAGGTGCTCGGACCGCCCCATCCCTATGTCAGCCGCGGCGGTCTGAAATTGGAGGAGGCGCTCCGGGTCTTCTCGATTGATTTGAGCGGCCGGGTAGTGATCGATATCGGCGCGTCCACCGGGGGTTTCACGGATTGCGCCTTGCATTGGGGCGCGAAAATCGTCTATGCCGTAGACGTGGGCTACGGCCAACTGGCCTGGAAACTGCGCCAGGATCCTCGCGTCGTCGTCATGGAGCGGACCAACTTCCGCCACTTTCGTCCGGAGGACCTGGAAGGAGAGCCGCCGGAGGTGGGAACCGTCGACGTTTCCTTTATCTCCCTCACCCATATTCTCCCGCCCCTGTCCCGGATTCTCGCCCCTCCCGGTGAGGTGATCGCCCTGGTCAAGCCCCAATTTGAAGCGGGAAGGCAGCAGGTGGGAAAAGGGGGAGTCGTCCGGGATCCCGCCGTCCATCGGAAGGTGTTGCTGGATCACCTGAATGTGGCGGCACAGGCCGGCTTTCGGGTTTTAGGGCTCACACCGTCGCCGATCGCCGGCGGCGAGGGGAATATCGAGTTTTTAAGTCACTTGATGCTGTCACCGGAATCCCCGCAACCGGCCGTTTCGGTTGAGGATGTGAACCGGGTGGTGGAGAGGGCCCATCAACGGCCCTTCCAATAAATCACCAGAAAAAGGATTTCCTTGTTTTGGCTCCGAATAGGTAGGAAAAGGGGGGACCCTATGCTTAAGCAGGGGGATTTGATCGTCCTTTTCCTGTTGGTCGGAGCCATTCTCGCCATCGCTTTTCGTCCGTTCCGTTCGGCGGTGAAATCCCGGATATCATGGCCGGAGTCGGATCAAAGTTTTAGCGGTGAAGTGCCGGATCTGTTGGCTGCCCACGGGTATCAGGTGATCGCCGGAAAACAGCGGGTGCCCGTCTCGGTGCACATCGGGGAAAAGACCTATGACAGCCGACTGTACATCGATTACATCGCAAGACGGCAACAGGATATTTATTTAGTGATCATCGCCAAATCGCGCAAGCCACTCCGTTTGTCCGGAGCCGCGGTGAGGGACCGGTTTTTGGCCCATTTCCTCGCCTTTCAGCCGGAAGGGATTTTGTATGTGGAGCCGGACAAGGGGAGCATCAAACCGGTTTCCTTTGAGCTGGAGGGAGTTGAACTGCCTCGTCGCCGTCCCTATGCGGCATACCTGTTATCTGCCGGGGTGGGCTTGCTCATCGCACTGCTTTTTCGGTGAAACGGACATTTGGATGGGGTGGGGAGCCATTGAGCCGAATCGGGATCTCCGTCAACAAAGGAAAGCCGAAAGCGCGGGTGGTGGCGCGCCAGCTGGTGTGGTTGATCGAGGAACGGGGGGCGGAGGTGTTTCTGGAGCCGGACATCGCGGCAGAAATGGATCGCCCCGAGCTGGGACTTCCCCTGGATCAATTTCCCGAGCGCGTCGATATGGTATTCGTCCTCGGCGGAGACGGGACGCTCCTGGGAATTGCCCGGCATTTCGCCAAATCCCGGGTGCCCATCCTGGGGTTTAATCTGGGGCACCTCGGCTTTTTATCGGAAGCGGAGCCGGACAGTTTGGCCAGTGCCGTGGAGCGGGTCCTTGCCGGCGATTACATCGTCGAAGAACGGATGATGCTCGACGCCGAGGTGATCCGCGACGGTCGCGTGATGGAAACGAGCATTGCCCTGAATGACGTAGGGATTGCCAAGGGTTCCTTCAGCCGGATGATCACCTGCACGGTGTCCATGGATGGGGCCTATTTGGGCACCTATTCGGGGGATGGGTTGATCGTATCTACTCCCACTGGTTCCACGGCCTATTCCCTCTCCTGCGGAGGGCCCATCATGTGGCCCGGACTGCAAACCCTCCTTCTTACACCGATCTGCCCCCATACCCTGACTGCCCGTCCGATGGTGCTGCCCCCCGACGGCACGTTGGAAATCCGTGTCAGTTCCACGCACCGGGATATCGGATTGACGATCGACGGGCAACTGGGTTACCGATTGGAAGTGGATGACATCATCCGCGTGAGCCGCTCCTCATCCGTGACCTTTTTGATCAAGTGGAAGGAGCGATCCTTTTTCGAAGTGGTCCGGAAAAAGTTGCAGGGCAACGGCGGCGAGGACGGCGGATGGGAGGATAAGGGATCATGAAGGCGCAGAGGCATATCAAAATTCGCGAGATCATTGCCAACCGGGATATTGAAACCCAGGAGGAGCTGGTGGAGGAGCTGAAAAAGGCCGGATACAATGTCACCCAAGCCACCGTTTCCCGGGATATCAAGGAGCTGCACCTGGTGAAGGTGCCCACCAATAACGGCCGGTATAAATACTCTCTTCCCGCGGACAAGCGGTTTAATCCCTTGCAGAAGTTGAAACGGATGTTGACGGAATCCTTCGTGGGCATCGAAAAAAGCGAGAACCTGATCGTCATGAAGACGCTGCCGGGCAACGCCCATGCGGTGGGGGCGCTCATCGACAACCTGGATTGGCCGGAAATCATCGGAACGATTGCTGGAGACGATACCATCTTGATCGTTTGCCGTCAACGGGAGCAGGTTCCCGATATCATCAACCGATTCATCGACATGCTCTGACACGTCCCTGCCGGTTGGGGGCCTGCGGGCCCCCGCCATCCGAAATGGTTCGCCCTGCAGTGGGCTGGAGGGTTGCTCCGTTCAGGGGTGGTTGCGATGCTGAAAGAAATCTCCATTCGACATTTTGCCATCATCGAACAGGTTCGGTTATCCTTTGAGGATGGATTTCATGTTTTGACGGGGGAAACGGGAGCCGGAAAATCGATTTTGATCGATGCCCTCAGCTTGGCGCTGGGCGGACGAGCCTCCGCCGACTACGTGCGGCACGGCGCCAAAAAGGCGGAGATCGAAGTCCTGTTTGAAATTGCCGGCGATCATCCGGTCCGCGGGGTTCTCGAGGAATTGGGATTGGAATTGGATGAGGATCTGCTGCTGATCCGGCGGGAGATTGCTGCAAGCGGAAAGAGTACGTGTCGGATCAACGGGAGCTTGGCCACCCTTTCCATGCTGAAGAGGATCGGCCGATTCCTGCTGGATATCCACGGACAGCACGAACACCAGTCCCTGCTGCGGACCGAGGAGCACCTGGAATGGCTGGACGCCTTCGGGGGGCAATCCCTGGGGGACCTGCGCCGACAATACGAAGCCCTATATGATGAATACAAGACCCTGGAAAGAGAGCTGGAACGGCTGACGACGGATGAAAAGGAGGCGGCCCGGCGCATTGACCTGCTCAGCTACCAGCAGCAGGAAATTTCCGCGGCCAACCTGGCGGAAGGGGAGGACCAGGAGCTGGAGCAGGAGCGAAATCGGCTGGTCAACGCCGAAAAGCTGGTAAAGGCGGCCGGCGATGCCTTCGAAGCGTTGTATGCGGAAGGGCGCGGGGCCGATTCCCTTCAGCACGCCATGTACCATTTGGAAGAAATCGCTCGCTTCGATGAATCGGCGGGGCCGATTTTGGAACTGGTTCAGTCCGCCGTTTATCAGGTGGAAGAGGCGATCCATCTTCTCGGCCGTTACCGGGATGAATTGGAATTTGAACCGGACCGGTTGAACCAGGTTGAGGAGCGCCTCCATCTCATTCATCAACTGAAGCGGAAATATGGGGACACCATCGAGGCGATTTTGGCCTATGGACAAGCCGTATCGGAGGAGCTGGAGGAACTGAGGAATCGGGATGAGAACCGGGAGGAAGTGAAGCGGAAGCTGGATGCGGTTCAAGAAAGATTGAGGGAAGCGGCCGACCGTTTGACTTCGGCCCGTCGACAGGCGGCCGAGCGGTTGGAACAGCGGATGGAAGCGGAACTGGCCGACCTCAATATGGCCAATACCCTCTTCCGGGTCGCCTTTCACCCTTCGGAACGCGGCTTTACTCCCACGGGTTGCGATCGGGTGGAGTTTCAAATCGCTCCCAACCCGGGGGAGCCGCTGCGCCCCCTGGCGAAGATTGCCTCGGGCGGTGAATTGTCCCGGCTGATGCTGGCGTTGAAGACGATCTTTATCGACGTGGATCCCATCGATACGGTGGTTTTCGATGAGATCGATACCGGTGTGAGCGGACGGGCGGCCCAAGCCATCGCCGAAAAAATGGCGGGGCTGGCGCGGAGAAACCAGGTGCTCTGTGTAACTCACCAGCCGCAGGTGGCATGCATGGCTGATCACCATTATCTCATCGCCAAGGAGGTTGCCGATCAAAAAACCCAGACGCGGGTTCAGCGCCTGGACGAGGACGGCCGAACGACGGAACTGGCCCGCATGTTGGGCGGAGTGGAAGTGACGGCAACGACCCGTCGGCACGCGGAGGAAATGCTGCGCCTCGCTAACCAGGTGAAACAGGCCGCCGAATGAAGGCTGCGCCGGCTGCTTCCTGAAACTTGCAGGAACGGTCGGTGCAGCAGTTATTTACCGGTCATAAAAAGGAGCTGCGCGGACACCTTAAAGATACGGAACGGCAGACAACAATCCAGTCACAACAGGGGGGCGAGGGCAGGAGGCGCAGGAGTGTGATCAGCTTGCCACGATGGAAGAGACAGCAGTGGGTGGGCGTTTTCCTGGTGCTGCTTTTGGTTCTAGGGAGTACCACGCCGTTTTTCCGCCAGTTCACTTCTTTCCCCACCGAATTGCGCCTGTTTTCCGGGGATCGGGAACAACTTCGCTTAACCATCCCCGCCACGGTGACGGCCGATGTGGCTGATCCCGATATCCTGGCCGTCAACGGAGTCGATCATCGATCGGTTCCCGTCGATTTACACCATCCCTTCACATTGTTTTCCAAAAAGATGGGCCATACCCGGCTTACCCTCCGCTTATTCGGTACCCTTCCACTGAAAACGTTAAATATCCGCGTGTTGCCCGATGTCCGAGTCATTCCCGGAGGACAATCGATCGGGGTCAAGCTTCGATCCCAGGGGGTTTTGGTGGTGGGACACCACCGCGTTCCGGGGAGCGGGGATGGGAAATCGCCGGGCGAACAGGCCGATATCCGAGCGGGGGATTATATCTTGGAAATGAACGGTCAGACCATCCGGGATGTGAATCAGGTGGCGGCGATTGTTCGCGAAGCGGGAGAGAAGCGGAAGCCGGTGGAGGTATTGTTGCTCAGGGATGGCCGGAAAAAACGGACCCAACTTCATCCGGCCTATGATCCGAAGGAAAAGGCTTACCGCATCGGACTTTATATCCGGGACTCCACGGCGGGCGTGGGGACGCTGACCTTTTACGATCCCGAGCGAAAAGTGTACGGAGCGCTGGGTCACGTGATATCCGATATGGATACCGGAAAGCCGATCTCCGTCGGAGGAGGAAAAATTGTCCGTTCCAATGTAAATTCGATCCGAAAAGGGACCTCCGGCGAACCCGGAGAGAAGCGGGCCATCTTTTTTCGGGAACATCAGGTTTTGGGAAATATCACCAAAAACACACCCTTTGGCATCTTTGGAAAGATCGCAAAGCCCCCGGGAGGCGGGTATCATTCCAAACCGATGCCGGTGGCCTTAAATGAGCAGGTGAAGAAGGGGCCCGCTGAAATTTTGACCGTCGTCGAAGGGGAAAAGGTGGAACGGTTCGCCATCGAAATTGTGCACGTCAATCATCAAAAGGGGCCGGCGACGAAGGGAATGATCGTCAAGGTGACGGATCCGCGCCTGCTTTCCAAAACCGGGGGGATTGTGCAGGGAATGAGCGGCAGTCCCATCATTCAAAACGGTAAACTGGTCGGGGCTGTCACCCACGTATTTGTCAATGATCCGACCACCGGATACGGCACCTTTATCGAGTGGATGCTTCAAGATGCGGGGATATTCACAACCGGGGCTCGACAAGAGTCCCTTTTTTTATACGGTAATTTATAGAAAAAATGATGCCTATTTGGAGGATTCGATCGGCCTCCTGTCGAATGAGTTCCGTAAATCGTGTTATGGGAGGTTTGGCGGTGGAAAAAACCCGGGCCCTGTTGGCCGATGACAATCGGGAATTTGCCCAGATGCTTCGGGACCACTTATCGGCCCAAAGCGATATGGAGGTCATCGGAGTCGCGTACAATGGCAATGAAGTCATGGAACTTTTATCGAGGCAAATGCCCGATGTTCTTGTGTTGGATATCATCATGCCCCATCTCGACGGATTGGGCGTTTTGGAAAAACTCCAGGAAAAAAAGATTCAGACCGTTCCAAAAATAATCATGCTGACGGCCTTTGGCCAGGAAAATGTGACGCAGCGGGCCGTGGAACTGGGTGCCGCATATTACATACTAAAGCCCTTTGACTTGGATGTTCTCACCGATCGAATCCGACAGGTGCAAGGGATTCAGGGTAAGACGACATCCGCTCTAGCCGCCCACGGCACCAACGCCCAAGCGTCGAATCTGGATGCAAGCATTACCCACTTGATCCACGAGATCGGGGTGCCAGCCCATATCAAAGGGTATCTGTATCTGCGGGAAGCGATTGCCATGGTGTACCGGGAGGTGGAGCTGCTGGGCGCCATTACCAAGACGTTGTATCCTCGCATCGCCGAAAAGTACAAAACGACGCCGAGCCGCGTGGAGCGGGCGATCCGCCATGCCATCGAGGTGGCCTGGAGTCGCGGAAACATGGAATCGATCCGCAACCTGTTCGGATATACCATCAATGTGACCAAAGCAAAACCCACCAACAGCGAATTCATCGCCATGGTGGCGGATCGCCTGCGAATCGAGCACAAGGTGGGTTAATCGGCGCAAAATGCGGCGAGGGGAGATCAAATCGATAAACGCACGGAAAGGTGCGGTTGAAAGCCGCGCGGGACGAAGGACGCCCCCGTAGTTCGTTGCTGATCGCAGCGGATACGGGGGTGTTTTTGTTTGGATCGTGCGAAAAGGTACCGCAGCACGGTCATGCACCCTCCGTATCCCGGGCTT
>Ga0079224_100016827_pt1 | contig 10285 bp, 7 predicted proteins | sample Stecom2015_FD_80414 | JGI IMG/M metagenome (GOLD analysis project Ga0079224, IMG submission 80414) | Agricultural soil microbial communities from Utah to study Nitrogen management - Steer compost 2015 | ecosystem: Environmental > Terrestrial > Soil > Agricultural land | place: USA: Utah... | reverse complement strand
TCGAGCGCCGCGCGCGCCTCGCGCAGGGCGTCCGCGTAGCAGCCCCGCTCCGCGAGCACGTGCGCGAGGTTGTTCCGCGCGGCCGCGTCGCTTGGTGCCACGTCGAGCAGCCGCCGGTAGAGCGCTTCGGCACGATCGAGCCGCGCGGCTCCGTGCTCGTGCGCGGCGGCGGTGAACAGGACCAGCGGCTCGTCCGGCCAGCGCTCTAGCCCCCGCGCATACGCCCGTTCCGCCGCCTCGGCCGACAGCAGCGGCTCGGCGCCCGCGACCGCGCGGACGTAAGCCTCGGGCGCCGCCGCGGCGGGCAGCGTGCCGGGCTCTATCGCGACGAACGCCCAGCGGCCGCCGAGCTCCCAGCTCCGTAGGAACCGCGCGAGCCGCTCGCCGCGGCGCCGCTCGGTGCCGGAGCGCAGGATCACGCGCCCGGCCGCCGCGTCGTAGCCGACGACGACGGCGTAGTGCCACACGGGCGCGCGTTTCAACCCGAGGTTTTGCAGCACGAGCACCGGGTTGCCGGCATCGACCTCGGCGAAGAGCGCGGCGGCCGACGGCGGCAGCACGTACGGCACGAAGCCGTGACGGCGCGTCGCGCCGAGGAGCTCCGGCTGCAGGCTGCCGCGCAGCCCCTCGACGTACACGGCCGGCGCGAGGTCCTCGGCGTCGACCGGCACGCCGCGATGCGCGAGCACGGTCGCGAGCGCGGCCGGCCCGCATTGATATTCCGTCTGCGGAAAGAACGGCACGTCCGCGAGCTCGAACGAGCGCGCGGGCGGCTGGATCGCGGGCGCCGTCGCGCAGCCCGCGAGCGCTAGCGCGGCGAGCAGCAACGGCGCGGCGAGCGCCCGCATGCGGTCAGATCTTGTTGAAGATGTCGATGACGCCGACGAGCTCGAGCACGAGCAGCACGATGAACACGATGCCGACGACGCCGACGAGATCGCCGCCCGCGGGCAGCGCCTCGAGGTTCGACGCGAGGAGCTCGAGCTCCTGATCGGTCAATGCCGCGACCCGCTCCGCCGCTTCCTCGGGCGCGACGCCGAGGCGCTTCAGCTCCTGCTGCACGACGTCGCGTGCGAGCACCGCGTCGATCCGGGCGATCGCCTCGCGCCGGTCGAACGCCGCGACGTACTCCTGCGCGCTGATCACGCCGGCCTGCGCGGCATGCGTGGTCGCGAGCAGCAAAGCGCTCGAGAGCAGCACGAGCCCAAACGATCGTCTACGTGTCCGCATCCTGTTCTCCCACACCAGGGTCCGTGACGGCCCGTAGCCTAGCACAGCGCGCTATGATGGTAGCGATCGTTCGGGGGGGCACCATGCACGCGAAGCGCCTCGCTCTGCTAGCGCTCGCCGTCGCGGCCGGCGGCGGAACGGTCGTCGCTCAAGAGCGACAGTGGGGGCAGGACCGCTCGATCGAGCGGATCAGCGAGCACGTCTACCGCTGGGGCTCGGACAACCAGTTCGGCGCGTACGTGCTGACCGACGAAGGGATCATCGTGATCGACGGGCACTATTGCCCGTCCGGCACGGTCGCGTGGCTGAAGGAGGAGCTCGCGAGGCGCCACTCGGTGCCGGTGCGCTACGTCGTGCTGTCGCACGACCATCAGGATCACGTCTGCCACACGCAGCTCTTCATGGACACCGCGGTCGCGGTCGGCCATCGCAACATCGTGCCGCACCTGCTCCGCGAGCGGCGGATCTCGGCGGTGCCCGCGATCACGTTCGAGTCGGAGATGGACCTGACGCTCGGCGGCGTGAAGGTCACGCTGCTCTACTTGGGCCCTTCGCACAGCGACAACCTGATCCACGTCCACGTCCCGTCCGACCGCGTGCTGATCTCGATCGACGTCGGCCGCGACTCGCTGTTCCCGGACCTGCGCGACCTCGACGTGCACGCGTACCTGCGGCAGCTGCCGGTGCTCGCGCGAATGCCGGACGTCGACATCGTCGTGCCCGGGCACGGCGGGCTGCTGACGCAGGAGGCGTTCCTCCGCACGCACGCGTTCCTGTCGCGGCTGCACGACCGGGTGCTCGATCTGATGGTCGAGGGCGTGCCGCTCCCGGAGATCCGCCGCATGGTCACGCCGGCGGAGTTCCGCGACATCGGCATCAACGGGCTCGAGCGGTCGCTCGACGTGAACGTCGTGACGATGTACGACTACCTGTACCGCTACCGCGAGCCGAACGAGCGAATCACCGAGCAGGAAGCGGTCAGCTGCATCGAGAGCTCCGCCGCTTGCCGCACCCGCGACCCTTGACGCCGCTGCGGCTGCGCCCGAAGAGCGCGATCTTCGGTAGGAGCGGCTGTCTAGCCGCGACTGCGGCTTCGTGCAACGTTGCGGTGGTCGCGGCTGACAGCCGCTCCTACCCGGCCGGTCCCGACCATGCTCTGGCGCGCGGCGCGGCCGCTAATCCTCGCGCCACCAGGCGACGAACTCGTCGAAGTCGATCAGGCCGTCGTCGTTCGTGTCGATCTCGTCGAAGCCGGTGCGTGCTTCCTCGCGCGTCATCCCGGCCTCGAGCGCGTCGAGCATCGCGGTGAACTCGTCGAGCTGGATTCGGCCGTCGCCGTCCGTGTCGTTGTATTCGAAGCTCTCGCGGAGCTCCTCGATCTCGTCGTCAGTCAGGCGTGTCATCCGTTCCTCCGGTCCGTCTCGCGCGGCTCGCCGCGCATCGCCGCGGGCATCTCGACCTCGTCATCGCCCGACTTGCCGCTCGGATTGCGGCCGATGAAATCATAAAAGAGACCGAGCATCGCGTTGAAGCCCGTCACGCGCAGCACGAGCGCCTGCGCGGTCAGCTCGCGCCGCGGCTTGCGCAGCTCGCGCACGCGCCGCGCGAGCAGGGCCGCGACGGCCGCGCGCACGATGCCGGACAGCGCGAAGACGTAGAGCAGGTTGCTCGCGGGGTCTGCGGCGCCGAGCAGTGGGGTGCGCGGCGGCAGCACCGCGACCGCGGCCGCGCCGAGCATCGCGCCGCCGAACACCCCGGCCGCCGTGCCGACGTTGTGGAACGCGATGTAGGCCGCTCGCCGCGAGCGCGGCACGAGCTCGAACAGCAGATTGCCGGCGCCGAGGCTGAAGCCCGCCCACGACAGCCCGGACAGCGCCTGGAGCAGCAGCAGGTACCAGAAGTCCCCGGAGACGAGCCAGAGCAGCGGCACGACCGGCAGCGTGATGCTGGTCGAGAGCAACACCAGCCGATTGCCGTAGACGTCCGCGAGCCTGCCCCAGGTCGAGAGGGTCAGGAACTGCACGAGCACGCTCGCGCCGGTGATCGCGGTGAACTCGAGGTAGGAGAGCTCGAGATCGCGCAGCATGTAGACCGCGAAGAACGGCGAGGAGATGCCGACGGCGGTGTTCATCAGAATGAAGTAGCGAGAGAAGCCGACCGCGCCGGTCGCCTTCAGATCGCTCCACCAGTGGCTCACGTGGATGTCGGGCGCGGGCGTCGGGTTCGGCGGCTCGTGCAGGAAGCTCAGGTGATAGACGGAGACGGTCCGGGCGACGTAGGCGATCAGGAAGATCGCGACGTAGCCCGCGTAGGTTCGCCCGTCGGTGTCGAACGCGTGCAGCAGCGCGCCGCATAGGACGAGCGCCGCGAACGAGGTCAACGTCGTCAGGCGCGTTCGATGACCGAAGTACCGGCCGCGGCGCCGCTCCGAGACGAGATCGCGCATCATGCTCGTCCACTGCGGCGCGACCAAATTGCCCGCGCCGTGATAGAGCGCGAACAGCGCGAGCAGGATCGCGACCGCCTGATCCGGAAACCAGAACGGCAGCGCGATGATCGGCAGCCATGTGAAGGCCTGCAAAGTCGCGCCGGTCAGGATCAGCCGCTTCCGGCCGACGAAGTTGCCGAGCCACGCCGACAGGATCTGCGCGAGCGAGCCGAGGAGCGGCGGCAGCGTCGTCAGCAGCGCGACCTGCGGTGCGGTCGCGCCGCAGAACAGCGCGAACGCGCTGAAGTACGTCTCGCCGCCGCCGGCCGCGATCGAGTACGCCATGCCGTCGCGCACCGAGTGGCGCAACGCGCGGTCGATCGCGGGGTCTTTCGAGTACTGGCCGGCAGGCATTCGAGCAATCCGAGCGTCGAGCGTGCCGGCCGAATGACGCGGAGGACCGGTCGCGAGGAGCGCGATTATAGCGGCACGCGGCGAGTGTCCGGTCGGGCTCGCCGCGTGCCGCGGGGGCGGCCGTTACCGTCTGCGATGCATCCTGCGATGCGGCTGCTCGTCGGGCTCGATCAGCCCGTTGCCGTTCGTGTCGAGGCGGTTGAAGCGCTCGGCGTCGAACTCCGGGCGCACGGCTTGCAGCTCCGGCAGCGACCACGAGCCGTCGCCGTCGGTGTCGATGCTGCCGCCGAAGCCGCCGAAGCCGCCGAAGCCCGGGCCGCGCCGGAAGCGCCGCTCGCCTCGGACGGCCTGGAGCTCCTCTTGCGTCACCCGGCCGTCGCCGTCCGCGTCGAGCGCATCGAAGCGGCGGTCGGCCATCCGCTCGTGAAGCGTCCGCAGCTCCTCGCGGGTGATGACGCCGTCGCCGTCGAGGTCCGCAACGCCGCGGCGCTCGCCCGGTTGCGCGAGCGCGCTCCCCGCGAGCATCCCGGCCGCGGCCACGAGCAATGCAATCGATCTCATTTCGGTTCCCTCTTGAGCACAGTGGAAGTACGAAGGAGATAACGCGCGGGCGGGCGCCGCGTGCACAGCGCGCCGGGCGATGACGAGGAACGAGCGGCCGCGGATGCGTTCAGTCGCGGCCGAGCCAGCGCCGCAACCGATCCCGCAACGGGCCGCGGCGCGGCTCGCGGGACGCCGGCGCGGCCGCCGGCCGGCGGGCGTCGTCGAACGCGCCGTCCGCGCGTTCGCGGTCGAGCCGCTCGAAGCGGCCGAACAGCCGACCGCCGCCGCCGTCGCAGCCGAATAGCCTACCGCCCGGCGGATCGAACGCGAGCGGCAGCAGCACCGCGCCTGGGCAATGCTCGCGTGTCGCGGTGCCGGTCTGGTAGTCGATCCAATGGCTCTCGACCGTCGCCGGCGGCTGCGGTGCGAACGGATCGCTGGCCGTCTCCTTGACGATCCGCGACCAGATGCGGCCCGCGCCGGTCGCGCCGCTGAAGCCGGTCGGGCGGTTGTCGTCGGCGCCGATCCACGTGACGACGAGCCGGTCGTCCGTGAAACCCGCGAACCAGCTGTCGCGAAACGCGTCCGACGTGCCGGTCTTGCCGGCCGCGGTCAGGCCGGGAGGCAGCTCCGCCCGGGCGGTGCGCCCGGTGCCGCGCTCCATCGCGACGACGAGCGCCTGGTTCACCGCGTAGGCGGCCTCGGCATCGACCGCGGGCTCCATCGCGAGCGTCCGCCGCTCGAGCACGCGGCCCTGGTCGTCGACGACCGCGCGCACCGCCGTGAGCGGCATGCGCAGCCCGCCGGTCGCGAGCGTGCTGTAGACCTGCGCGACCTCGAGCGGCGTCAGATCGAGCGAGCCCAAGAGAAGCGACGGATAGAGCGGCGGCTTTTTGGACAGCCCGAGCCGCTCGAGCGTCGACGCGACCGCGTCGAGGCCGACCTCGAGGCCGAGCCTGACCGTCGCGAGGTTCATCGATTCCGCCAGCGCGCGGACGAGCGGCACGTAACCGTGCGCGCGCTCATCGAAGTTCGTCGGCATCCAGCGCGCGCCGTTGTCGAGCTCGAGGTCGATCGGCGCGTCGTCGACGAGGCTCGCGAGCGTGAAGCGTCCGGACTCGAGCGCGGCGAGATACACCGCGGGCTTCACGAGCGAGCCGATCTGGCGTCGTGCGTCGAGCGCGCGGTTGAAGCCGACGACGCGCGAGTCGCGTCCGCCGACGATCGCCTGGACCTCGCCGTTGTAGGGCGACGCAACGACGACGGCGCCCTGGAGCGGCGCCGCGCTCGGACCGAGGGCGTCGAGGCCTTCCGCGAGCGCCCGCTCTGCCGCGTTCTGGACGATCGGATCGAGCGTCGAGTAGACCTTGAGCCCCGACGCCTCGAGGTCGCGGGCATCGTACTGCTCGCCGAGCTGCCGCCGGACGAGGTCGAGAAACGCGGCGTAGGTCGCCCCGGGCCGCGCACGATCGCCGAGCACGACGCCGAGCTCGGCAGCGGCCGCGCGCTCGGCCTCCTCGGGGCTGACGAGCCCGGCTTCCGCGAGCATCCCGATCACGAGGTTGCGCCGCTCGAGCGCGCGCTCGGGGTGCCGCCGCGGATCGTAGTACGTCGGCCCGCGCACCTGGGCGACGAGCAGCGCGAGCTCCGGAAGCTCGAGCTCGCCGAGCGGCTTGCCGAAATAGAAGCGGCTCGCGAGGCCGAAGCCGTGGATCGCGCGGCCGCCGTCCTGGCCGAGATAGATCTCGTTCACGTACGCGTGCAGCAGCTCGTCTTTCGAATAGCGCAGCTCGAGCGCGACGGCCATGAACGCTTCGCGCACCTTCCGGTCCCAGGTGCGCTCGTTCGAGAGGAAGTAGCTGCGCACGAGCTGCTGCGTGAGCGTGCTCGCACCCTGGCGGATCTCGCCGGCCGTCAGGTTCACCCATGCGGCGCGCAGGACGGCGACCAGATCGATGCCGAGGTGCGTGTCGAAGCGCCGATCCTCGACGATCTTCAGCGCGGCCGTCAGGAGCGGCGGGATCTGATGCGGCGCGACGATCAGACGGTCCTCGCCGTGCGCCGGAAACAGATTGCCGATCAATGCCGGGTCGAGCCGCGCGAGCGGCACGGGATCGCCGCGGGCATCGCGGACGTCGCGGATCGTGCCGCCGTCGAACGTGACGGCGAGCAACCGCTCCGGGGCGAACTCGCCGGCATACTCGAGCGGCCGGGCAGCGAACGCGACCCGGTCGATCGCGACGCGATACGTGCCGGGGCGCTCGAGCCGCGGATCCTCGCGGTAGCCCAGGCGGCGGAGCTCCGTGACCAGGTCCTCCTGGGCGAGCCGCCGGCCCGCGTAGAGCTCGAGCGGTGCCGCGTACACCTGGGCGGGCACGTCCCAGCGCCGGCCTTCGAACTGGGCCGTCACGGTCCAGGCGAGATAGCCGCCGTAGCCCGTCGCCGCGATCGCGGCGAGCGCGAGCACGCCGACGACGTGCCACAGGCGTCCGCCGCCGCGCTTCCTTGCGCGTCTACGTCTGCTCATTCGGTTCGAGCGTCCCCCCCACGGGCGCTCATTGTAGCGGTATGAACCGTTCGCCGCAGAACCGCGCCCTCCCCCCGTGGCGGGGGGGTGGCGGGGGGTAGGAGCGGCTGTCCAGCCGCGACTCTTCGCTGCACGGCGTGAAGATCGCGGCTGGACAGCCGCTCCTACGCGCGGTGTCGTGGGGAAAATCGCGGCTGCACAGCCGCTCCTACGCGCGGCGCCGTGGGCGCTTCAGCGCAACAGATCGCGCAAGCGGTCCTGGAGCCGGTCCTGGATGCGGTCGCGCAGCTCGCTCTCGACGCGCCGCTTGATGATCTCGCTGAAGTCCGGCGTGATCTCGGGCTCCGTCACCGTGCCGCGGATGTCGAGCGGGATCGAGCCGCCGATCAGCCGCTCCATCGTCTGGCAATTCGGAATCTCGATCCGGCCCGTCAGCGTCGCTTCGAGATCGTAGTCGAGCCGCTGCTCGACGAGCACGAGCGTGCCGCGTCCGGTCACGTCCATGAACGAAGCGCGCGCGAGCAGATCGTTGCTCGCGGCGACGCCGTTCGCGACCGTGGCCGTGCCGCGGATCAGCGCGTACTCGGTCGCGCGCGGCTGCTCCGGCGGCGCGGGCTGGCGCTCGAGCGCGTTGTAGGCCGCGCAGAGCGCGTGGCCTAGGTTGAACCCCCGCACGGCGCCGTTCTCGAGCGTGAACGCGACGTTGCCGCCCGCCGTGCGGACGTTGTCGATCACCGTCTGGCCCTGGCCGGAGAGGTCGAGGTCGAAGCTGCCGGTGCCGGTGAAGTTCGCGGGCTCGCCGGTCAGCGCCTCGATCAGCGGCTCGAGCGTCAGATTGCTCGCGCGTCCCTGGAGCCTCAGCCCGGGCGAGGAGGTGCTCGTGATCGCGTGGAAGCTGCCCGCGAACTCGCCTCCGTAGAGTCGCGCGCGCGCCGATTCGAGCTTCGCGTCGCCGTTGCCGAGCGAAATGCTCGTCGAGACGTCCGCGAACGACAGGTTCGCGAGCTTCAAGGAGCCGACCTCGACGCGGCCGTCGAGCACGAGCGGCGATTCCGTCGGCAGCTCGATATCGCCCGCGGTCTTCTGCCCGGCCTCGGCCTCGTCCGCGGGCGGCGAGAGATAACGATCCGCGTCGACCGAGTCGATCGCGAGCGCGAAGGAGTAGCGCGGGTCGGCGAAGCCCGAGACGGTGAACTGGCCGGTGATGCGGGTGTCATCGAGCATCAGCGTCAGGTTCTCGAACCGGCTCGTCTCCCGGGCGACGTCGATCGCGAAGCGCGTGTCGATCGCCGCGCGGCCGAGCGCGGTGGGATCCGATGTTTGCGGCACGGCCTGACCGAACCGCTGCATCAGCGCGCGCGGGGAAAACGGCTCGACCGAGACGCGGCCGTTCCAGACCGCCGCCGAGGAGATTGCGCTTCCGGCGAGCTCGCCGCTGCCGCGCAGGCCGAAGACCTCGGCCGAGAACGGCGCGAACGAGACCGTATCGGCGCCCGCATCGAGGGCGAAGCGTGCGTCGAGCTCGAGCATGCCGAGCTCCGCGGGATCGATCGTGTCGGGCAGGAAACTGCGAAACGCTTGCGCGAGCTTGGCGGGGTCGAAGCGCGAGGTCTTGACCGCGCCGCGGAAGAGGCTGCCGTTCGCTCCGGGCAGCGCTTCGAGCTCGCCCGTGATCGCGGCGCCGAAGACGTTCGCCGAAAGCTCCGTGATCGACGCCTGCTGGGTCGCGAGATCCGCGTCGAAACGCGCCGCGATCGCGAGCCGATCGATCGCTTCGACGTCGACCGTCGGCGGCACGGCCGTGCGGAGCAGCGCCTTCAGCGTCTCGTTCGGCACGAGCTCCGGGATGTCGATTCGTCCGGCGAGCCGCTCGCCCGCGAGACTGCCCTCGCCGCGGATACGGACCCCGACCGCGTCGACGTCGAGCTCGCCGATGCGCACCTCCGCCGGCGCCTGCCGCCACGCGAACGTCGCGGCCGCGCTGAACGGGCCGAGCGTGCGCGGGTCGATGCCGACCGGCGCCTCGAGCCCGGCGAGCGCGAGCAGCTCCGCCATGTCGCCGCTCGCGCGCACGGTGCCCCCGACCTGCGGCGCGGTGAGCAACGATGAGGCGTCGAGCTGCCAGTCGGCCGCGACGGCGCCCGCCTCGGTGCGGAGATCCTCGAACGCCAGCGTGTCCGCGGCCGGATCGTACGCGGCGGCCGCGGCCGCGACCGCGAGCGGCACGCGCCGTCCGTTCGCGAGCGGGTGGGCGAGCGTCGCATCGAGGGCGAGCGTATCGATCCGGATCGGATTGCCGGCGCCGCCGGTGACCGCTGCGGCGCGAAGCGTGCCTCGCGCTCGCTCCGCGATCTCCGCGTCTGCGACGCCGAAGCGCACCTCGAGCCCGCGGGCGGCGAAGGCGCCGGCGTCGCCGAGCTCCGCGGTCGCGCTCGCTTCGACGGTGGCGGCGAGCGAGACGCTCTCGTCGCGGAAGGTCAGTCCGAGCGCGACCTCGACGGGCCGGCCGCTGCCGATCGCCCCGGTCTCGAGCTCGATGCCGGCGATCGTATAGCGAAGCTCGTCCACGTTCTCGCGCCAGCGGACGACGCCGTCCCGCACGCGCACGCCCGCGATCTCGAAGGTTTCCACGGCCGCCTCGTCGCCGTCGGGCGCGGCGGTCTCGTCGGCTGCCCGGCGCGTGAGCAGGTCTTCCCAGTTGCCGCGCAGCTCCGCGTCGCGGGCGAGCTCGAGCTCGAGCCCTTCGAGCTCGACGACGCCGATCTCGATGCGGCGCTCGAGCAGCGGCCGGAGCCTGACGCGGGCGGCCGCGCGCTCGACGGTTGCGAACGGTCTGCCGTCGGCCGGCGCGGGGAAGTCCGCGGAATGACCGACCGTCACGCGGCCCGTCTCGACCGCGAGCCACGGGAAGAAGCTCAACGACAGGTCGTCCTCGATCGCGAGCGTGCGTCCGGTGCGCGCCTCGAACAGCCTCGCCGCGTCGTCCTTGTAGTCGTTCGGATCGAACGAAACCGTGATCAGCACGGCCGCGCCGATCGCGAGAAGCAGAAGCGCACCGATCACGATGCCGGCGATCTTCAGAAACCGCATTCGTACTACGCTCCGTCTGTAACGCCTGCCTGCACCCGCCGTCACGGCGCGGG
>Ga0079224_100016826_pt1 | contig 10286 bp, 6 predicted proteins | sample Stecom2015_FD_80414 | JGI IMG/M metagenome (GOLD analysis project Ga0079224, IMG submission 80414) | Agricultural soil microbial communities from Utah to study Nitrogen management - Steer compost 2015 | ecosystem: Environmental > Terrestrial > Soil > Agricultural land | place: USA: Utah... | reverse complement strand
ATCAGGTCTTTCAGCATTACCGTTCGGATGGTTGGTTGCGGCAGGGAGGTGTATTCCCGGTAGGCATCTATGAATTTGATCAGACCTTTGCTTCGGCTTTCAATGGTGCTCAGACCTTCGCGAAGATCTTCAGCGCCTTCTTCTTTCAGGACGAAGTGCCCGTCCTTTCGCTCCAGATCGTACTCAAGGACTTCGCGGAGCGTTGACGTGAGGGATGAGATTGGCGTGATCGAGTTCATAATCTCATGACGCAGTACGCGGGTCAGGTTTTGCCATGCATCCAACTCCTGGCGCTGCAATTCCGGCTGGATGTTTTGCAGGGTAATCAGCCTTACTGTATTACCGCGTATCCGCATTTCAGTGGCCTGGATCGTGAGGTGCAGCTCGTTATTACCCTTGTAAAGATTGCTCTTTCCCGGCTCGACGTCGAAGATCGCCTTGTACAATTTTGGGTTAACCTCCAGCAGGTCTTCCACGTTCTGAAGTGTTTGCACGCCGAGGAAGCGTTTCGCGTTGGCGTTGATGAGTTGAACGTTTCCCTCGAGGTCGTACGACAGGATACCAGTACGCACCTGTTGCACTACCGTATTGAGGTATTGCCAGTGTTCTTCTTTCTCTGAACGCGCCTTGCGAAATGCTTCCAGCACTTCGTTGAAGGCTATGTTGAGATCCTTGAATGATCGCCCCAGCTTGTTGTCGGCGGTGAATCCGGAAATAAAGTCGGAGTAGCGAACGGATTCCAGGAACCGGGTAAGCTTCCTGTTCGTCTGGCTGACGAAGCGAAACAATTCGGCAAGCTGCAGGCCCACGACCACCGTCATAAGGATCGCGGCGAAGAGCATGTTAGGCCGGCTCAACATAAACACCACCGCCGCTATGGTCAGCCCCAGCGCCACCACCCGAAACAATACCCGCGCCCGAAAATCCTTAAATCCGAAAGTCATTGACGTGTTTAGGTGTTTAGGTGTTGATGTGTTGAAGTGTTGAAGTGTTGGAGTTGTCCTTCAAATCTAAGTGTTCCGTTCCACTTATCGTTATGTGCTTGCAACTGCGTTATGGGCGTGTTGCTATTGTGAAGGTTAGACAATTCTTAAAGTCTATGTCCAAAGTGTAATCGAAGGCCCCAAAGTCGAACTTGAGCCACAAAATGTGTTCATTGCCGAACTTCAGCACTTCAACACTTCAACACTTGAGCACTTCAAAGCCCATGCTTCTCCAACCTCCTATACAGCGATGAACGGGTGAGGCCGAGTTCGGAGGCTGCCTGGGTGATGTTTCCGTTGTATTTCTTCAGCACCTTCCGGATGAGAAGTTTTTCCACTTCTTCCAGGTTGTAGGCGTCCAGGTTTAGTTGGCCGTCGTCCTTTCCGGGCGCTGGCGACAGGTTGAAGTCTTCCGGCTGTAATACGTGACCGTTGCTGAGGATGACCGCCCGTTCGATGGCGTGCTGAAGTTCGCGGATGTTGCCTGGCCACGTATGTTTGTGCATGCGCGTGAGTGCAGCGTCGCTGATCTTCGAAATGTTCTTGTCGTACCGGGCACAGTAATGCTTGAGGAAATGGTTCGCCAATACAGGGATGTCTTCGAAGCGTTCTCTCAGCGGAGGTACTTCAATTTCGATCGTGTTGATCCGGTACAGAAGGTCCTGGCGAAACCGGTTTTCCTTGACCATTTCATAAAGCGGCATGTTGGTGGCGCAGATGAGTCGTATGTCGATCTGCGTCTCTTTGTTCGACCCCACACGGCTAACCCTGCGGTTTTGAATGGCCGTAAGCAGTTTGGCTTGCAGGGGCATGGACAAGTTTCCGATCTCGTCCAGGAACAAGGTACCGCCGTTGGCAAGCTCAAAGCGCCCGGCACGGTCTTCCTTCGCGTCCGTAAATGCACCTTTTTTATGACCGAACAATTCGCTTTCGAAGAGCGTCTCTGTGATTGAGCCCAGGTCGACGGACACAAAGCTTTCGTGTCTACGCGAAGAGTTGCGGTGGATGGCGCGTGCTATGAGTTCCTTTCCTGTACCGTTTTCGCCCAGGATCAGAACGTTGGCGTCTGTGTGGGCGACGCGGTCGATGGTCTGGAAGATCCGTTGCATAGCCGCACTCTGTCCGATGATCTCGCTATAGCGTTCGTTCAGTGCCTGATTGATTTCCTGGTTCTTTATTTTGAGGTTCTGTACCTCATCGCGCGTTTCGCGGAGCCGCATGGCTGAATAGATCGTAGCCAGCAGTTTTTCGTTTTCCCACGGCTTGAGCACGAAGTCGGTTGCGCCCGCCTTGATGGCCCTCACGGCCATCTGGACGTCGCCGTAGGCGGTGATCAGCACGACCACTGCGGAGGGGTCGAGTTCCAGAATTTTTTCAAGCCAATAGTAGCCTTCACTGCCGCTGCTCACATCCTTCGTGAAGTTCATGTCCAGCAGAATCACATCGTAGTCTTCATTGGCCATAAGGGCAGGTAGGGCCTCCGGATTCTTTTCCGTGTCCACCTGGGCGAAATGGCGTTTCAGGTGGATGCGGGCGGCCTTCAGGAGGTCTTCATTGTCGTCTACGATCAGAATTTTGCCAGTTTTTTGTTCCATGGAGAACTTGTTTCAGTTTTGTGACCCGATTGTCCGATAGCGGGCAAAGGCTATACCGAAAGCCCGAGAGCCTGATTTAAGCGAAATTTACGACGTTCAGGGCCACAAAGATATGCGTGAGCCGTCCATTACCGGACATTCCCGTTCAAAGATGGACGGAAAATCGACGAATTACCGCGAAATTGCAGCGGGATTCCGCTTGGCACATTAATTGGCCATAGTGAAATCCATCGAAAGGCGCCTCGCCTTTTTGCAACGAGCCTATGGAACAATCTGTAATGGACAGGAAGATCAAGAAGAAAAAGTGGACGGTTAAGCGGATTGCCACATACGGAGGTATTGCCCTTTTCGCCGGATTTGTCCTTTACCAGTTGATATGGGCCGACAGGCGTTCGCGCTTGCGCATAGACCGCGACAAAGTCACCATTTCCGAAGTCAGAAGGGGAATATTTCAGGAGTTCATCCCTCAAACGGGGATCGTTGAGCCGAGCCGTACTGTCGTTCTCGACGCCGTGGAAGGCGGTACCATCAAAAGAGTGGTGGCCGAAAGCGGACAGATGCTGCAAAAGGGCGACGTCATCCTGGAGTTAAGCAACCTTGACCGCGAATTGGCAGTCCTTAGCCAGGAGGCCTCGTTTAACGAAAGCATTACCCGTATACGCGACACACGTCTGAATATCACCCGAAACGATTTGGAGCAGCAGAACCAGTTGGCACTGATCGATAATCAGCTGGCCATCTATGGGCCACAGTACGAACGGCAGAAGGAGCTGTACGCCAAGAAGCTGATCTCAAAACAGGAGTTTGAGCAGACGGAGGCGAATTACTTCTATAACCTGGAGCGGCGGAAGATCACGTACGAGGCGTACAAGCTGGACTCCATTTCCCGGATACGTCAGATTCGGGAATTGAACGCTGCCGAAGAAAGGATGAAAGAAAGTCTCGAGGGCGTAGGGAAGATCCTTGACAACCTTATCATTCGTGCACCGATTGACGGGCAATTGTCGCGGCCGCAGTTGGAAGTAGGCCAAGTCGTGGCACCGGGTCAAAGCCTCGGGCAAGTCGACGTGGTGGGAAGTTACAAGGTGCGCGTCCCCATCGACGAAATATACTTGCCCCGTATATCTCAGGGATTGCACGCTACCGTCCCGATAGCAGGCAAGGAGTATGAGCTTGAGATCACGTACATCTACCCGACAATCCAGGCGGGACGGTTTGAAGTGGACATGCTGTTTATCGGGGAAACGCCGCCTGGGCTGAGGCGTGGGCAGTCTTTGCGCCTGCGCATTGAACTCGGCCAATCGTCAGAAGAACTCCTGCTTCCCGTAGGCGGGTTCTACAAGGATACCGGAGGGAACTGGGTGTACGTGCTGGATGGCTCCGGGCAGGCAGTCAGGAGAAACATCAAGCTGGGCCGGAAGAATACCGAACACTATGAAGTTCTGGAGGGACTTGAGCCGGGCGAACTGGTAATCACTTCTTCTTATGAGAACTTTGGTAATAATGAAGTACTGATTCTCAACTAATAATCCAATGAATTCCTCAAACAAACAAAATACAGCCATGATCAAGCTTGTTAGCCTGGAAAAGGTATACACCACTGAAGAAGTGGAGACCACCGCCCTCAACAACATCAACCTGGAGATCAAGGAAGGCGAATTTGTCGCCATCATGGGACCTTCGGGATGCGGCAAATCGACATTGCTGAACATTGTGGGTCTTCTCGATAATCCCACTGCCGGCGAGTACTACTTCGGCGAACACGAAGTAGCGCGTTACTCCGAGCGCCAACGCGCCCAACTGAGAAAGGGTTCCATCGGTTTCGTATTTCAAAGCTTTAACCTCATCGACGAACTCACCGTCTTCGAAAACGTGGAGCTTCCTTTACTTTACTTGAAAGTACCTTCGTCCGAAAGAAAGCAAAGGGTAGAGGAGGTCCTGGAACGCATGAATATCATGCACCGGAGAAATCACTTCCCGCAGCAGCTTTCCGGTGGCCAGCAACAGCGCGTCGCCATTGCCCGCGCAATTGTAGCCAAGCCCCGCGTAATCCTGGCGGACGAGCCGACGGGTAACCTCGATTCCGCGAACGGTGAGGAAGTAATGAAGCTCCTTTCCCAACTCAACGAAGAAGGTACGACCATTATCATGGTTACACACTCACCGTATGATGCAAACTACGCTCACCGGATCGTGAACCTGTTCGATGGTAAGGTTGTCACCGAAAACATCAAGGAGCACTTCCATATCTGATATCAGATACCGCGACCGCGTACAAGGTTGATCATGGCCATTGAAGGCCTGTACGCGGTCGTTCCCACTACTTCAGACACACGTTTGTGGTTGCATTGCAAAATAACAGCGGCGATGCAACCCTCGGATGGGCGTGTGCGTCTTATCGCTGGCCCCCTTCTCACGTTTTCTAAAAATCAATGATCAGAAATTACCTTTATGTGACCCTCCGCAGCATGATGAAGAACAAACTCTTCATCACCATCAATATGTTCGGCATGGGTATCGCTATTGCATGTTGCATTGTAGCGTTCTTTGTGTATGAATTCGATTCAGGCTTCAACGCAATGCATGTCAAGGGGGACCAAATCTATCGGGTCTCATCTATGCGTGAGTTCGACGGCCAACTAAGCCGCTATGGCATTGTACCGCTACCGCTCGGAGCTGCCGCAATGCAAAACGCGGACATCAGATCAGCTTCGCGGTATAACTTTTCGTGGTCCGATCTGAAACTTGAGGACAACATCTTCCCGGCTGCTATGGCGTATGTCGACCCGGGGTTCTTCGAAATGTTCACCTTTGAGTTCCTGAATGGTACGTCCGCTGAGTTGCGCGATAAATCGGCCATTTTCCTGAGTGACAGGTTGGCGATGAAGTTGTTCGGATCCACCGATGTGGTGAACCGTACACTCACTCAGGTAATGGGTGAGACGCTCAAGGAAGTCAGGATTGCAGGTGTATTCAAGGCGCAGCCGCAAAATTCCAGCTTTTGCAGCCGGGAAGCATTCATGAATTTCGAAAACTTCTTTGACGAGTTCAACAACGTACTGGAGGACGACTGGAAAGAGCGCACCACGCTGTTTGTCATGATCGATGACCCGTCGCGCGAAAGTGCCGTACGGGAACAATTGCAGCAGTATGTCGACAATAATAACAAGGTAAAAGAGGATTTTATCATTCGTGAATTTGTCCTGGATCATTTTCCGGAGATGGCTTTCCGCGATCGCGCAGAGGAAACCAATACCTGGACATGGGATGCGCCATCCGTTGCAGTGGTGCCGGGCACAGCCATAATGGGTGTGCTTATCCTCCTTATCGCATGCTTCAACCTGACGAATACAACTATTGCAATCTCCTCCAGGAGGCTGAAAGAGATCGGGATCCGCAAGGTGATGGGTAGCGTCCGCAGCCAACTTATTGCCCAGTTTATCGGCGAAACCCTGGTCATTTGCTTCTTCTCGTTGCTGATTGGACTCGTCCTCGCCCAACTGCTCGTCGAAGGATGGAACATCATGTGGGCGGAAATGAAAATCGAGGCGCACTACCTTGACAATCCGCCGGTAGTGGCTTTCCTCGCCGGCGTCTTGATATTCTGCGCACTTGCAGCCGGCGCCTACCCGGCGTTCTATATAAGCAAGTTCCAGCCTGTAAGTATTCTGAAAGGCAAAGCGAAATTCGGTGGCACAAACTACTTCGTCAAAACGCTGCTGGCGCTGCAGTACGCGATATCACTCATCGCGCTCGTTAGCGCCATCGCCTTTGTGCAGAACGCCACGTACCAGAAGGAGTACGACCTTGGGTTCGACGCGGAGCGCGCCATTATCGCCTGGGTGAATGGTCAATCGGAATTTGAGACGTACCGGAATTCACTCCGGGAAAATCCCGACATCACTTCCATCGCCGGAGCGTCGAGTGGAATTTTCTCCAACCGCGATCGGGGTACGCTGAAGGTGGGCGCCAAACAGCTGGAGGCAGATATCATCGAAGTGGGGGACGACTATCTTACGACGATGGGGCTTACCCTCATTGACGGTCGTGATTTCAACAAAGATTCGGAGACCGACCGACGAGAATCCGTGATCATCACACAAAAGATGGCGGAGGAATTCGGATGGCAGAAGGCTATCGGCAAGGAAATGGTATGGCAGGACTCCCTGAGACTGTATGTCGTGGGTGTAATTAGCAACGTCTACACCCGCGGCCTATGGCGGGAAATGGAGCCGATGCTAATCCGTTATATCGGTCCGGAAAAATACAGCCAGATTGTTGTAAGTGCTCCGGCGGAAAAACTCTCACAAGTCAATGAATTCATGGAGGCACGATGGAAGGAAGTTTTTCCCAATCGTGTGTACAATGGGTTCCTGCCTTCATGGGACGTCTATGAAGCCACAGAAGTAAATGTAAACCTGGTCCGCATATTTGCATTTTTGGGTATCGTGGCCATGGTGCTGTCGGCAACAGGCCTCTTTACCCTGGTGTCGCTCAACATCATACGACGCATGAAGGAAATCGGCGTCCGGAAGGTGCTGGGTGCTTCTGTTGCAAACATTGCGCGCATTGTCAACACGGAGTTTGTCCTCATACTCTTAGTATCGTCCCTGTTAGGCTGTGTGCTTGGCTACTACCTAACCGGCATGTTGATGGGTTCGATTTGGCGGTATTACCTGGATACGACAGTGTTTGCTCTCGCCAGTGCGGTGGCGTTAATGTTCCTGATATCGGGTGTCACGATCGGTTACAAGGTGTTCAGCGCGGCAACCATGAATCCCGTGAACACGCTGCGAAGTGAATAGCGGGTGCTTTGTAGTAAATGAGAGAATTTTCTTGCTAAAAAGATGCTGAGAAATTACTTCAAAGTTGCTATCAGGAACATCCTGAAACACAAATTTTACTCCGCCATCAACGTGCTGGGCATGACGATCGGCGTGACGGCATGCATTCTGATCGTCCTCTATGTGGTGGACGAGCTGAGCTACGATCGCTTTCACGCCAAAGCTGACAGGATGTACCAAGTCGGCCTTCACGGCAAGATCGGCGGACAGGAAGTCAGGACTACCAACACTTGCCCGCCGCTGTGGAGGGCGATGGCTGACGAAATTCCCGATGTCGAAGCCACGACACGTGTTGCCGAATTCTGGGGATCGGTGGTCAAGTATGGCGATCAGGCATTTAATGAAGACCGCGTGTTTTATGCGGATTCCAACTTCTTCAGCTTTTTCTCCTTCGAGTTGCTCTCCGGTGATCCGCGCACGGCGTTGAGAGATCCTCAATCTGTTGTGCTTACCCAGGACATGGTAACCAAATATTTTGGTGAGGAAGAGCCGCTGGGTAAGATGATGATCATCGGGGATACTGTTGCGTACAAGGTTACAGGTATCGCGGAAAACCCTCCCGGCAACTCGCACTTCAAATTCAACATGCTGGTTTCAAGTTCCTCCGTTGCGCGGTTGCAGGATCAACGGTGGCTTAACAATTACCTGTACACGTATTTCATCCTTAACGAGCATGGATCGATAGAGAACGTAAGACGCGGTCTTGCAGATCTCGTTATCAAGTATGTCGGGCCGGAGATTGAACGCTTTATGGGTGTTACCATAGATCAGATGCAACAGCAGGGCGGCACCTATGGGTTTTTCCCTACGAAGGTTACGGATATCAGGCTTTACGCGACTGCCCGCGACGGGCTGGAACCAGGCGGGAATATTTTGTATGTATACTTCTTCGGTGCGGTCGCCCTCTTCATCATCATATTGGCCTGCATCAACTTCATGAACCTTGCCACGGCACGTTCCGCAGGTCGCGCTCGTGAAGTGGGCCTTCGTAAGGCGTTGGGATCGCTGCGAATCCAGATGGTTGGCCAGTTCCTTGCCGAGTCCGTTATCTACAGTTTCATAGCCGTCCTCATCGCAGTAGCGGCCAGCTATATATTGCTGCCGATGTTCAATGAACTCTCGGGAAAAAATCTGACGACGGAATACCTCACGCATCCGTATTTCATTGGCGGCCTCGCGTTGTTCGTATTGTTTGTCGGCATCCTGTCCGGAAGCTATCCTGCGTTTTACCTTACATCTTTCAATGCCGTAGAAGTGCTGAAGGGAAAACTTAGTGCCGGACTGAAGTCGAAAGGCATCCGCAGCGCCCTGGTGGTGTTTCAATTCGGCATTTCCATATTCCTGATCATTTTCACTGCCTCCGTGTACCTGCAGCTAAAGTATATGCAGAACCGGAACCTGGGTCTGGATAAGAACAATGTGCTTATTGTTGGCAATACCTGGCGGCTACAGAATAACCGTCAGGCTTTCAGGAACGCTATCGACGGCTACGCGGGCGTCGAGAAAACGAGTTTTACAAATAACTCCTTCCCGGGTGTCAACAATACTACCGTGTTCAAGGCGGCGGATTCTGATCAGGACCATATCATGGGCCAATACTTTGCAGACCACGAACACGCAGAGGTTCTTCGCCTTGAGATGGTACAAGGACGATTCTTCTCCCGCGATTTTCCGTCCGACTCCAGTGCCATCATCCTCAATGAAGCGGCTGCCCGTGAGTTTGGCTGGGACGATCCATTGAAGGAGGAGGTTCTTTACCTGGACGAAGGAGAGCAAGAGCGCCTTAGAGTAATCGGAATCATGAGGGATTTCAACTTTGAGTCGCTGAAGGAGCAAATCCGGCCGTTGGCAATACGTCTTGCCGATTGGGGTGGTGACCTCGCCATCCGTTACCACGGAAATCCGGCCAGTCTCATCAGCCAAATCGAAAGTCTTTGGAAGAGTTACGCTCCCAGCGAACCGTTTGAATACTTCTTTCTCGACGAAAACTTCGACGAACTGTTCCGTGCCGAACAACGCCTCGGAAGCATTTTCACGATTCTCTCCGGCCTGGCCATTTTCGTTGCCGCTTTGGGATTGTTTGCCCTCGCCGCGTTCACCGGGGAACAACGAACCCGCGAGATCGGCATACGAAAAGTCATGGGAGCGACCGTATCCGGACTCGTATACCTCCTGTCGCGCGAGTTCACAGTACTCGTCCTGATGGCCTTCGTTCCCGGTGCCTTGATCGGCTGGTGGGTAGTCAACGAATGGCTGGCGAGCTTCGCTTACCGCACTTCCATTAGCCCGTGGATATTCATCCTTAGTGGCCTCGCATCTGTGTTATTGGCTTGGCTTACCGTGGCTTTTCAGGCCCTGAAAGCTGCCTCGACAAACCCGGCCAATGCGTTGCGGTACGAGTGATAATTAGCTAATAAACAGTGATTTGCGGGCTCATAGATTAAGCTGGCATTTATTTTCATTGCCCGTTTCGAAGTGTCGCCGATCGTTAGTACCTTGGAGAGACCTAACTACCCTTTTATGGCTAAGAACAAAATCTCGAAGAAGGAGCTCCGGGAGATGGTAACCGGTTCCCTGCGCGAGGCTCTGGAAGGCCTTAAACTTCCCAAGCCCTCCAAGAAGATCAGAAAGTTGCTCGACAAGAGCGCCCGGAAGATCGCGTCGGAGTATTCGGATCTGTTAAAGGCTGAGCGGAAAAAGAAAAAGAAGGAAGGAGATCTGACCTACGTCGAGGACGTTCTCATTGGAAAAAAGAAGGCCAGGAAACAGGCCGCCGCACTACTGGCGGAAGAATCCAAGCCCGAAGCCGCGCACGCTTAGTGGTGAGCCATTCGCTCATTCACTCATTCACTCATTCACTCATT
>Ga0079224_100016825_pt1 | contig 10286 bp, 9 predicted proteins | sample Stecom2015_FD_80414 | JGI IMG/M metagenome (GOLD analysis project Ga0079224, IMG submission 80414) | Agricultural soil microbial communities from Utah to study Nitrogen management - Steer compost 2015 | ecosystem: Environmental > Terrestrial > Soil > Agricultural land | place: USA: Utah... | reverse complement strand
CGACTGTCTGCTGCCCGACCTGCGCGAGGAGAGCGAATCGTTCCGCGCCCACCTGGCTCGGTATCCCGGCGACGATCCGCTCCCGCGCGTGCTGGTCGAGACGGCCGCCGCACTCTTCGACGAGCTCTGCGCGAGTACGCCGGAGCGGCTGGTGCTCCACGGCGACCTGCACCACGACAACGTGCTTCGGGCGGAGCGAGCCCCCTGGCTCGCCATCGACCCGCACGGCGTCGTCGGGGATCCCGGCTACGACTGCGCCGCCCTCCTCTACACCCCCGACCCGTGGCGCCGGGAGGAGGAGCTCCTCAAGCTGGTTCCGGCCCGCATCGAGCAGCTCGCCGACGGCTACCGCCAGCCGGCTGACCGGATCGTCGCCTGGGGCTTCGTCATGGGCGTGCTCTCGGAGGTCTGGACGGCCCAGGGCGATGGCACGCCCGGTAGCCGCGCCCTCGACGTCGCCACCCTGCTCTATCCACAGCTTTCGTGATCTACAGTGGACCCACACCGACTCGTCACCGACCATACGATCTACGCCTGCGTGGTGGGATCTCAGGCGTACGGCCTGAGCGGTCCCGACTCCGACATTGACCGCCGCGGGGTCTTCGCTGCGCCAGCACCGATGTTCTGGGGTCTCGACAAGCCACCGTCCCACGTCGACGGTCCGCTGCCGGAGCAGAGCTCGTGGGAGCTCGAGCGCTTCTGTGTGCTCGCGTTGAAGGGCAACCCCACGGTGCTCGAATGCCTCTGGTCGCCGATCGTCGAGCGGATGACCGAGACCGGCCGGGAACTGGTCGCCATCCGCTCGGCGTTCCTTTCGCGTCGTCTCGCCGATACGTACGGGCGTTACGCCGCAGACCAGTTGAACCGGCTCGCGGCCGGCTACCGCCGCACCGGACAGGTCCGGTGGAAGCAGGCCATGCACATGCTGCGGCTGCTGCTCGCGGGCGAGCACGCCCTGCGCACCGGCGAAGTCATGGTTGACGTGAGCGACCATCGGGACCGGCTGCTCGCCGTGCGCCGGGGCGAAGTGGACTTCGAGGACGTACGGGCGGAGGCGCTCGCGCTGGAGGAGGCGCTGGCAGCCGCGACCGCGACCAGCCCACTGCCGGCCGAGCCCGACCGCGCTGCCGTCGTGGACCTGCTCGTCCGCACCCGTCGAGCCAGTGCCTGCGGAGATTCGCCGTGACCATTGATGTCGGCCACTCGATGCCTGCCTGGCTCACCGAGGTCGCCCGGAGCCAGCCCTACCCGCTCGTCTTCGCCACGGTAAGCGGCGCTCACCTCTACGGCTTCGCGTCGGTGGACTCCGATGTGGATCTACGTGGCGCGCACCTTCTGCCACTCACCGAGGTCGCTGGGCTCCGGCACGGGCCGGAGACCGTCCAGCACAGCAGCGTGGTCGAGGGGGTCGCTCTCGATCTCGTCACGCACGATCTGGCCAAGTTCTGCCGGCTGCTGCTTCGGCCCAACGGGTACGTGCTGGAGCAGTTGCTCTCGCCGCTCGTGGTGCACACCACTGCGTACCATCAGGAGCTCGTCGCCCTCGCTCCGCGTTGCCTGACCCGCCATCACGCCCGGCATTACCTCGGCTTCGCCTCCACCCAGTGGCGCCTGTTCGAACGGACCGGTGAGATCAAACCCGCCCTGTACACGCTGCGCGTCTTGCTTACCGGTATCCATCTCATGCGCACCGGTGAGGTTGTCGCCGATCTGCGTCTGCTCTGGAGCGACCACGGCCTCTCGTACGTTCCCGATCTGCTGGCGGCGAAGCGGGAGGGTGAGCGCTCCGGCCTCGGCGACATCGTCGACCGGGCCATGCTGGGGGCGGACGTGATGCGGTTGCGGGACCGACTCACGGAAGCGGCGGAGCGCAGCGGGCTGCCCGAGCGCGCAACGGCTCACGGCGCGTTGCATGACCTCGTGGTGCGGGCCCGCCTCGCGGGAGCTCAGTTGCAGTAAACGCTCAGTTGTAGTGCTGGGCGGCGTGCTCGAGCGCGATGAGCTCGTCGCGGATGTCGCGACCGAGCTCCAATGCGGCGCCAGTGGCGACATCGTCCAGATGGACCGAGCACATGACATTGAGCGGCCGGTCGCTGTCGCCTCCGATCGGGCGGAGCCGGACGGCGATGGTGAACGACGTGGGGTGGATCTCTTTCGCGCTCGCCGTCACGATCACCTGCTCGGGCTGGCGGCCCAGGCCGACCGCGCGGACGCCGGCCGGCTCGCCGAGGCGGAGTGTCACGCCCGGCTGCTCGGCGCGCTCGCGTAGCAACGGGCATCGGTCCAGGTACTGCGATCGGGCTCGACCGATCCAGTCGAGCAGTGTCTGTTCCCGCACGAGGCCGTCTCCGGTGAGGTCGTCGGTGGTGATCTGGTGCCCCTCCTCGACGACCCATTTCGTCACGATGCCGCTCACGCCGGGAACCCTACGGCAGCGATGGTCCCGTGCCCATCGAAATTGGCCGGAGCTCGGTCAACAGATCCGACCAAACATAGAGTGAGACTGCACTTTCGGTCGGAAATCCAAGCGCCGAGAGGCGCCGATCATGAACCGCAGCTCATGATCGGCGCCCCTCAGGGGATGCGCTGGGCGAGAACCGGCGGTGTGGCCGGCTCCGCCCGGCCGGCTCTGCCGGGCGGCCTGGGCGACCCGGGCGGCGTGGGCTACGAGGCTGAGCCGCCCGGCTGGGTGACTCCGTTAACGGTCAGGGTGTACGGGGCGTACTGGCTGACCTCCTCCGTCGGCTCGTCGTAGGCCACCACCGCGACCACGTTCGGGAAGAGCAGGAACGGCAGCAACTCGAGCAGGTTCAGCGAGATGTTCCGCTTGCCGTCGAAGCTGACCTGCAGGCCGATCGCCAGGCTCTCCGAGTAGCCGATCAGCTTCACGTGCCAGTCGACCGGAATGGGCCTGATCTCGGTCGGCGAGTCGAACGGATCGAGACTCGAACCGTCGCTGATCAGCGTCCCGCCGACCATGACGTCGTCGACCATCAGGCCGCCCTCGTTGAACAACGGGTCGCTGACGTACCGGAAGCCGAGCAGGATCTCCTGTCCGGCGTACGCAGACAGGTCGAACGTGTGCGGTTCGAACCCGTCCGTCTGTCCAGTGAGCCCGGGACCGAGCGGACCCGGCACGGTCTTGTCGCCCGCGATGGCGGTGTAGGTCGCGCCGCCATCGGTAGAGACGATGACGTAGCCGAAGTCAAAGTCCGTCTCAGCGCCGTACTTGGCCAGGAACGTCAGGGTCGGGTCGCTCGCCGGCACCGATACCTCGGTGATGGCCGCGACGTCGAGGTTGCTCACGTTCCCGGAGAAGAGCACCGGGTTGCCGGGGCGGTCTGGATCGTTGTCCACGATGGTCCATGCCAACGGGATCGTCGGCAGGGTGGCCGCGCCATTGAACTTCAGCGACCGCAGATCCAGACCACGCAACGGCTTGCCGTTCGCGTTGACCAGCCGGACGTAGTCCGCGCCGTTCGGCGCCGCACCGGGCTCGTCAAAGGCGTCTGGGTTGGCGAGGTTCACAGTGGACCGCAGGCTCGGCGTGGTGATCCGGTCCCGCGAGATGCCAACGACTGTCCCGAAGCGGGAATCTCCAATGATCTTGTCGAGCAGGACCATTGACTGGTGGTCGTGCAGCACACGGTACATGTCCGATGTGCCCTCGGCCTCCAGTGCCGCGTCAAGGCTCGCGAGCCCTTGCCGCTCGCCGTCATTGTGCAGCCGCGTGATGATGTCCAACCCGTACTTGTCCATGAGGTACAACAGCAACGAGAACGCGTGCCCATAGTCGGCCAGTACCTCTGCCGGCTCGCCCTCGTTCCACAGGTTCAGCGAGTTCTCCGGCCCGCCACAGTCCCGCGGGTTCGGGTTGAACGGTGTCTGGACGATGCCGAAGCCCTGGAAGCAGTACAGGTGGCTGTCCGCGCCCGGGTCGAACACGGTCGCGTTGCCGTCGACGTAGCCGACGAGCACCTGCGCGACATCGGAGAGCCCTTCGTTCATCCACGTGGACTCGAGCGGGTCGGTGTAGTAGTGCTGCAGGTGTTGCCACTCGTGCGCGAAGACGCCTTCATAGAGGCGCGGTCGCGCCGGCCGGCTGGTGCATGGGTCGTCGGTCGGCTCGTCCGGCGGGTTCGCACCGGTGCGGTGGACCCAGTCGTACGCGTCGATCGTCATCACGTTGCGGTCCATCCACTCGTTGAAGACCGAGAAGTGGAACCCAGCGATGTAGGTCGACGCGGCGGGGAAGTCATAGAAGTTGTCGTCGCGAACGTTGTCGACCAGCGTGACGGTCCGGTTGCCGGCGCCGGTGAAGTCGAATCCGGGCAGGGGGAAGGTCTGGTTCGTGCCGTCCCGGTTCGGCGGCGTGCTGAACGCCTCAGTCTGCTTTGGATAGATGTTGGTGTCGAACTCGGTGATGAGGTCAGCCACCTGCTGGTCGGTGACGACTGTGGAGTCCGCGCCACGGCAGTCACCGGCGGGGAAGGCGAGGTCGTTGGCGACCCAGACCTCGATGTTCTCGCCGACGCCGCGCAGGGTGTATTCCTTGATGTAGATGATGCCCTGGAAGTCGTCGAGGGCGGGCAAGAGCCGCACGGTGCCGACCGGGGGTGTCTCGACGGCGGCAGTGGCGGCACGCGCCCCGACCCGTGGTTCGTAACGCTTCGGTAGCTCAACGACCTTGCCGTTGAAGGCGAACTTGGTGCGGGACAGCTCGCGGATATCGCTCTGGGTAGTCGGGGCCACCGCCGCCGCCGCTGCGGCACTGGTGGACGCGTTGGCTGAGGCAGGAACAAGCAGCAGCAGGGGCAGAGACAGCGCGGTAGCGGCCGCCCCCACAATGCGCCTTCGTGCCATACATCCTCCTTTGGGGAACCGTACGGCCCAGCCGCCGGAGGCACGTGGTGAAGGCTTGGTCAGCGACTGGGCGTGACTCTCCCGTGCATATACGTAAACGTCACAAGCATGCAAGTAGTTCGAGGGATTTCCCGATGGATCGCGGCGACATCGAGTGAGGATGATCAGACGCCGGGTGAGGATGATCAGTGTTCGTCGATCATCGATGGCTCTCGGGTCGCCGCCCGCGACCGCCGGGTGGCGAGCGCCGATCCCAGAAGGACCAGTACGAACCCGACCAGCATGCCCAATGTGAACGGCTCGCTGAGGAAGACCACGCCGAGGACCACGGCCACGGCGGGGTTGATGTACGTGATCACGGTCGCCCGTACCGGTCCGGCCTCTTCGATCAGCTTGAAGAAGATCAGGAATGCCACGGCGGTACAGAGCACGCCGAGTACGACGATCGAGATGGTCGCCTCGGCCGGCGGCCAGGCCGGGGGCAGGTCAACGAGGGCCGGGATGGCGTACAGCACCATAGTGATGACCAACGATGCGGCAACCACGCCGAGCTGCGGCAGGTCGGCGAGGTACCGGGTCAGGATGAACGGTCCGACCGCGTACCCGACGACGACGGCGGTCATCTCCAGCAGCGCTCCGAGATCGTCCATGCTTAGGTCGAGGCCGACGAGCGCCGCCACGCCGCCGAAGCCGATGAGCAGCCCAATTACGCGCCGCCAGTCCAGCCGGTCCGTCCGAGTAAACCAGCCGAGCAGCGCGCCGATCAGGGGCACCGCCGCGACCAGGAGCCCGGCGAGGGAGCTAGAGAGACGGCGTTCCGCAGAGGAGAGGAAGTACCACGGGCCGGCGACCTCTACCAGGCTGAAGATGAGCAAGGGCTTCCAGCGCGACAGCACCGGTCGCACGTGTCCGCGGCTCGCGGCGATCGGTGCGAGCAGCAGGGCAGCGATGAGCGTCCGGTAGAAGACCAGCGACGCCGGGCTCACGTGCTCGACCGCCACCTTGATGAACAGGTACGGAATGCCCCAGATGATCCCCATCAGTGCGAAGAGGATCCACGCGCGACGCGACACCCATCCTCCAGCAGCGGCGTGTCTGAAGATCGATAGGTCGACGCTACTCTCCGCCGCGCCGGAGGCCGCGGGTATTTCGTGTGACTGATCTCTCGCTGGCGAATTTGTGGAGCACGGACGCCGAGCGCCGGCGAGCGTTAGCTACGGACCGCTACTCGCCGAGCGTTAATAAGGGGCCCTTTTACCGCATTAGAAGTGAAGAGGGGGCCCTTGCATGCATAAGGGCGGGAGGGCCGGGTGGCCGCACGGGACAGTGTGACGGCAAAGCCCGTGGACCACCCGGCCGGCCTAGGGAGCGACCGCCGGGGTCGCCGTGCTGGCCGCAGCCACCTCCTGCGGCGGCTCGGCGAAGTGGCAGGCCGCGAACTGGCCCGGCACCTTCTCCTCGAGCGGCGGTGTCTGGGTGGCGCAGATCTCCTGCGCCTTCCAGCACCGGGTGCGAAACCGGCAGCCGGAGGGCGGATCAACAGGGCTCGGCACGTCACCGGTGAGGCGGATGCGGACCCGCGGCGTGCCGCCACGCACCACGCCGAGGTCGGGTACCGCTGAGAGCAGCGCCTGGGTGTACGGGTGCCGCGGCGTGCCGTAGATGGCGTCCCGACTGCCCATCTCCACGATCCGGCCCAGGTACATGACGGCGACCCGGTCGCAGAAGTGCCGGACCACCCCGAGGTCGTGGGCGATGAACAGGAACGCGATGCCGAACTGGCGCCGCAGGTCCTCCAGCAGGTTCATCACCTGGGCCTGGATGGAGACGTCGAGGGCGCTCACCGGTTCGTCGGCGACGATGATGCGCGGCTGCGCCGCCAGGGCCCGGGCGATGCCGATGCGCTGCCGCTGACCGCCGGAGAACTCGTGCGGGTACCGGTTGTAGTGCTCCGGGTTGAGGCCGACGACCTCGAGCAGTTCCTGCACCTTGGCCAGCCGGTCCTGCTTGGGCACGATGCCGTGCACGCGCAGGGCCGTGCCGACGATCGCACCGACGGTGTGGCGTGGATTCAGCGAGGAGTACGGGTCCTGGAAGATGAGCTGCAGCTCCCGCCGCAGCGATCCCAGCTCCTTTCCGCGCACGTGCGTGATGTCCCGGCCGCGGTAGAGCAGCTGCCCGGACGTGGGTTCGTGCAGCCTGGTGACGAGCCAGCCCGTGGTGGACTTGCCGCAGCCTGACTCGCCGACCAGGCCGAGCGTCTCCCCCTCGTGCAACGTGAACGAGACGCCGTCGACGGCGCTCACCACGCCTCGGCGGCGCTGCAGCGGGCCGCCCTTGATGGGAAAGTGCTTGCTGATGTCGCGCAGTTCCAGCAGAGGCGTCATCGTCGCGTCCTTCGGCGGCTCAGGGGAGACAGGACTCAGGGGAGACAGACCTAGGGAAGACGGGGCTCGATCTCATCGCGGTAGATGCGATCCGGGTGGTGCAGATGGCACCGGGAGCGCCGGGCCGGGTCGTCTGAACGCGGCAGGAGGTCCGGCAACTCCGTACGGCAGAGCCCATCCGGCAGCCGGGAGACGAACTCGCAGCGCGGATGGAAGGCGCAGCCACTCGGCACCGCGATCAGGCTCGGCGGCGTGCCCTTGATGGGATGCAGCCGGGCCGGCTCACCCGAGATCGGCGGGATGCTGCCGAGCAGGCCCCACGTGTACGGGTGGTGCGGCGAGCTGAGGATGGCCCGCACTGACCCGTACTCGACGCACCGCCCCGCGTACATCACGAGGATGTCGTCGGCGAGCTCCGCCACCACGCCGAGGTCGTGGGTGATGAACAGCACCGCGGAACCGAAGTCCTGCTGCAGGTCGCGGATCAGGTCCAGGATCTGCGCCTGCACGGTGACATCGAGTGCGGTCGTGGGCTCATCGGCGATCAACAGCTTGGGATTGTTGATCAATGCCATCGCGATCATGACGCGTTGGCGCATGCCGCCGGAGAACTGATGCGGGTAGTCGCCCATGCGCCGGCGCGGGCTTGGGATCCCCACCCGGCCCAGCATGTCGACCGCTCGTTCCCGGGCCGCTCGGGTGGAGACCTGGTGGTGGGCCCGGTACGCCTCGACCAGCTGGTGGCCGATGGTGAAGTACGGATGAAGGGACGACTGTGGGTCTTGGAAGATCATCGCCGCCGCCACGCCACGGTGGCGGCGGAGCTCTTCCTGGCTCATCCCGATGATCTCGTGCCCGCCGAGGCGGATGGAGCCCGACATCCGGGTGCTCCGGGGATCGTGCAGCCCCATGATGGCCATGCTGGAGACGCTCTTTCCGGAACCGGACTCGCCGACGATCGCGAGCGTCCGGCCGAGCGCGAGCGAGTAGCTGAGGTTCTGCACCGCCGCCACCACGCCGTCGGTGGTGGGGAACGAGACCGACAGGTCCTGCACCGCGAGGTACGGCTGGTCGTCCGGCGCCGGGTGGTCGCGGCCGGCCGGCGTGGCGACGGGGGTGATGGTTGTCGTTCCAGTCATGTCAGCCGCACCCGAGGGTCGAGGTAGGTGTAGAGGAGGTCGACGAGCAGGTTCATCAGCACCAGCACGGTGGAGCCGACGACGACGGCTCCCATCAGTACCGGCAGGTCGAACTGCGCGAAGGCCCGCAGTGTGAGCACGCCCAGGCCGGGCAGGCCGAAGATCTGCTCGGTGAAGACGGCGCCGGTGAGCTGGAAGGCGATGTCGAGACCGAAGATGGTGGCGACCGGCGTGAGCGCGCCGCGCAGCCCGTGCTTGTAAACAACCTTCCGCTCGCTGATGCCCTTAGCTCTGGCCGTGCGCACGTAGTCCTCCCCGAGTGACTCGATCATCGAGGCGCGGGAGTACCGCGTGTACTGCGCGGCATTGGCGAAGCCCAGGGTCAGCCAGGCCGCGAGGAGTCCGGTGGCCCAGGCGACCGGATTCTCCAGCAGCGAGGTGTACTCGGCCCGGGGGAGGAACGTGGCATACAGCGCGACGATCAGGGCGACGACGAAGTACGGGACCGAGGCGATGCCCAATGACGCGCTGACCATTGCTCGGTCGATGGCCGTGCCGCGTCGCCGGGCGGCGAGCGTGCCAGCCAGCAGGCCGATCGTGAGGTACACGACGGCGCCACCGACCACAATGGAGACCGTGACCGGCACGGCCTGGGCGAGGAGCTTCGTCACCGGCTGTCCGAGCGTGTAGGAGTAGCCGAAACACGGCGCCGAGCATTCGATCTCCGTGCCGGCCGAGACGTAGGTGCGCCCCACGAAGAGCCCGCGGACGTAGTCGACCAACTGCACCTGGAGGGGCTCGTCAAGTCCCAGGCTCTTGTGAATCTCCGCGTAGCGCTCGGTGGTGCACCGCGTGCCGCAGATGACCCCGGCGGGGTCGGTCGGCGCGACGAAGAACAACCCGAAGCTCACGACGAGGGCGAGCAAGATGACACAGACCGCGCTCACGATCCGGCGAACGATGTAGGCGAACACGGCACCATCCCGACGGTGAAAGCGACTTGGGCTGCCTGGGTCCGGGCTTCCCCCAACCCGGACCCAGGCGGGATCCAGAGGTGCAGAAGGCCTACGCCGCTGGCTTGACGTACATCACGGGGAAGAACGGCATGCCGACGGTCACGTCATTGACCGCGTTGCCGATCCGGGTCCCCATGACGTTCGCGTTCTTCGCGTAGTACCGCGGCAGGACGATGTACATGCCCATGATCTCCTTGTCCAGCTCCGCCCAGCGCGCGGTCTGCTCCGCCGCCGGGAGAGCGAGGATGTCGTCGATCTTCTTGTCCAGCGCGGGATCGCTCAGCATGCCCCAGCTCGTGCCGTCGGAGATGCTGTGCGTCTGGAAGAGCACCGGGAACCAGCTACCACCGGTTGGCCAGTCGGAGCACCAGCCGGCGGGGGACTGGAGCATGTTCACCGGCGCCTCGTAGTCGGCCCGCTTGGCCCGCAGCTCAGCGGTGGTCACGCCGATCGGCTTCGGGTTGAAGCCAGCCGCCCGGTACGCGTCGACCAGGACCTGAGTGATCTGCTGGGGCACGGGCAGGGTGTTGTCGTAGTACCAGGACAGTTCGAACCCGAGCTGCCCGGCCGCCTCCAGCATCGCCCTGGCGGCCTCGGGGTCGCCTGGGCCGGTGCCGTCAAGGTCGGGGTGCGGCTCGTACTTCTCGTAGCCCTGCACGCTCGGCGGCAAGACCGTGCTGGCCGGCTCCGCCACAAACTCGTTGAGGCCCTCCGCCGTCCACGTCTGGTCGTACGGGTGCGCCTTGGCGATCGCCTTACGTACCTCCAGCGGGATCTTGCGACTGTCCATCTGGTACACGATGGTGCACGGGCTGATCCCGGTGAGCAGCTGCTGGCGCTTCTCACCCGTCAGCTGCGGGATCAGCGAGGCGTCGAGGTTG
>Ga0079224_100016824_pt1 | contig 10287 bp, 8 predicted proteins | sample Stecom2015_FD_80414 | JGI IMG/M metagenome (GOLD analysis project Ga0079224, IMG submission 80414) | Agricultural soil microbial communities from Utah to study Nitrogen management - Steer compost 2015 | ecosystem: Environmental > Terrestrial > Soil > Agricultural land | place: USA: Utah... | reverse complement strand
TAATTGTTCCGGAATTGCAATTCAGGACTTTTTGGAGCCTTCTTCCCACTGCGTATTTCCCCGGCATCAACCAACTTTGCCAAAAAATCCAAAATCATGAAAAATCAAAGAAGATATGATCTGGACTGGCTCAGGGTCCTGGTGTTCGGCCTCTTGATCGTTTACCATGTGGGCATGTTCTTCGTCCCATGGGACTGGCATATAAAGAACAATGAGATCCAGGATTGGTTGATCTGGCCCATGATCTTCCTCAACCAATGGCGACTTCCCATACTGTTTTTGATCTCGGGCATGGGAACTTATTACGCCCTGGGAAAGAGAAGCTGGGGAAAATTCACCCTGGAACGTTGCCTTAGACTGGGAATCCCCCTGATCGTGGGCATGCTCCTGATCGTTCCCCCACAGGTCTATTTCGAGCGCTTGGCCCAGGGAAGTTTTTCGGGCAGTTATGGAGAATATTATACCACCGTGGCCTTTGAGGGCATTTACCCCAACGGCAATCTGAGCTGGCACCACCTTTGGTTCCTTCCCTACCTGCTCTTGTTTTCCCTAGTGCTCTCCCCCTTTCTGGTGAAACTCGCAAAAGGCCCCACCCCATTTATGGACCGGGTCCGAAGGCTGCTCCAAAAACCCGGGAAGCTATACCTCTTTGTGATCCCCCTCTACCTGATCGAAGTGTTCCTGGAACCCTTCTTCCCGATCAACCACGCCCTGATCGGGGACTGGTTCTATCTCAGTTTCAACCTGGTCCTTTTCTTCCAGGGCTTTGTGCTGATCGGCAGCGGTCCGGTCTTTTGGGAGAGCTTGGAAAAAATCAGGAAGAAGGCCCTGGCCCTGGGAGTCCTTGCCTTCTGCGGCCTGTTGATCATCTGGCTGGGATTCCGGGACAGCATTGTGGTCCATTTTACAGAGGGACTGTTCAAGGTGGTGAACCTCTGGTCCTGGATCTTGGTCCTTCTGGCCTACGGTGCAAAATTCCTGGACAGGCCCAGCGCCACCCTGGCCTATGCCAACCGCGCGGTCTACCCCTTTTACATTCTGCACCAGACCATTACCGTGGCCCTGGGCTTCTACCTCAGGGACCTGGATTGGGGGTTTGTTCCAAAGGCCCTGGTATTGATCTTGGGAACCTTCCTGATGAGTTGGGCAATCTATGACCTGCTCATTCTTAGAATCCCCCTCCTTCATCCTCTTTTTGGCCTAAAACCCAAGAAAAAGGCTGCGACTTAACGATTTAACTTGATATTATCATCTCCCTGGCAAGGTATTTGTTATTTTTATCCTTGCTGAACCGCATACCGTGAGCATGAAGAAATTGACATTTCTAATTCTGGGAGTCCTTTTGGGAGGGATGCCCCTATACGCACAGGGAGACCTTCCCACTACCCGCCCCCTAAAGATCGGGGAACGGAACACCTTGGACATCAAGGCCAGTGATCAGGGCACCCTGCTCAACATGCCCTCGGTGCTCGAGGAGGACCTGGTCTCCAAAAGGGAAAAACCGGGGGTCAAGATGCTCCCGGACCGACAACTCTTGCAAGCGGGCCACGACCTGCACATTGACCCCAAGGTCGTGGAAAAGAAGGAACAGGGATCCAATGCCTTCTTTGGCGACCAATACCTGGGGGACTTTAAGACCACGGCCAAGTTCGTCGGCATTGTCGCCCGGGACCACGAATACGTGGACGGGGATCGGATCAAGATCTATCTGAACGGGGCGGTCGTGGAACACAACCTATTGCTCGATGGGACCTTCAAGGGCATCAATATCGATTTGGTACAGGGATTCAACCGCATAGAGTTCGAAGCCTTGAACCAGGGTTCCTCCGGCCCCAATACCGCCCAGGTGGTGGTGGTCGGGGAAAAGGGGGAGGTCATCCACGACAACCGTTGGAACCTTTCCACCGGATCCAAGGCCAGCCTGATCATCGTCAAGGAAGACCAACCTTGATCCCGATCATTGACCCGGCCTATAGGTGCGCTGGGCCCTTTTGAGCACATCCTCCCTATCGAAGGCCGCATCCTTGAACTCCATATCCGCATAGCGCTGGGCCTGATCGTCAAAATGTGGGGAATTTGGATCCCCGCTCTGGCCCCCGGCCAATAAGGTCTTGGCCCTGACCCGTTCCCCAAATTCGACCACGGCCACAAAACTGTTTCCCCGGGTCCCGTATATTTTTTTGGTGTTGTTGTCATAATTGGCCCCATAGGCGGCCAAGGCGCCCCAGGTACCGCTGGCGTATCCAATGGGAATGCTGGGAGCGTCGTCGTCAAAGGCCTGTCGGATCTCCCCGTCCAGACGTTGGTATCGATTGACCTCCCCCCAGGGCATTTTCCATGTCCCGAAATCCTCCTCCAACCGGGCCAAAGAGGCCTCCAAAAGATCGAGTTTTTGCCGATCGGGCCAAGCCGACCCCCAATATTCCACCCACTGCATGGAGTACAGGCCTTCGGGCCGATCTGCCTCGGCATAACAGAGGTTGCCGTAGTAGTGGGCCAGGGTCATGGCCACCGATTCCTTGGAGGTGGTATAATCCCACCCCCGCAACAACTCGATGGCCTCCCCCAGGGCGGGTCTGGGATTTCGGTCATAGGCCATCACCAACCCGGGTATCAGGGCCTCAAAGGCCGGCAGATAGGGGTCGTGGGCCAATTCGATCAGGGATTCCAGGGTATGCCCCTTTTTCCCCTTCAATAGGGAAATGGCGTGCAGGGCCCTAAAATTTTCCTGGTCCCTGGACATATACTTGGGATAATCCCCCCTTTTGGGACTCTGTTCCCCGGCCGCCGAATAGGGGGTGGAATTGCAGTTTTGGATCCAGCCGTTGTCCGGGTTCAGCAACAGGATGTTCTCCTGGACCGTGTGCAGCCCTTGCCAATCCGTCCTGGGATCGCTGCCGTCCACCGGCCGGCCAAAGTCGAAGATCGTGTCCCGCTTGGGAATAAAGTTTCCATGGAAATAGGCAATATTGCCCTGGGCATCCGCATAGACGGTATTGTTGGAGGAATTGGTCCTCAGGTCCATCATCTCACGAAACCCTTCGTACCCCTGTTGTTTGGTTCGGATAAAGGATTGCTCCAGGGCCACGGCGGGTTCCCACATCATGGCCGTGGCGGTCCACTGCCCATCGACGATCTGGGTGATCGGCCCGTGGTGGGTCCTGTAGATCGGAAAGGTCCTTTCCTCCATGCCCCCTTCTCCCTTATAACGCAAACGCACCTCCAGGGAATCCACCTCCCGCAGCTGCTCCCCGTACCAATAGAAAAGCTGGCCCCGGTCCCGGACCAGGGTCTCCTTGTACTCATCCATCACATCGGTATAGGTGGAGGTATGCATCCATCCGGTCTTTTCATTGAAACCCTGGTAGACAAAGAACTGCCCCCAGGTCACCGCCCCATAGGCATTCAGGCCCTGCTCGCTCACCATATGGACCTCCCCCCTAAAGTAAAAGGAGGTGTGCGGATTGATCAACAGCAGCGGATTGCCCGATTGGGTGAGCTCCCCTGAAATGGCGATCCCATTGGAACCTTGGGGTTCGACGATCGGCACGGCTTCCACCGGCTCCAGGGCTTCCAGTTCGGGCACCTCCATCCCACTGTTGTACAAGCGTTCGATCCCCCTTAGGGAAATCCTTTCGATATCTCCCCCAATGGAGCCCTCGCTGAAATACATGGGCATCCAGGGTTCAAAACGATCCAACAATCGGGGCCGTACCTCGGGATGGGTATACAGATAATAATTGATGCCGTCGGCAAAGGCATTACAGAGTTCCTTGAGCCAGGGCGGACTCTTTTCATATACGGCCATGGCCTCCTGCTCGGTCATGAACAGATTGGCTCTGAGATCACTGTACAGGGCCCCTTCCCCCTCCACTTCCGCCAATCGGCCCGTGGCCCAGATATAATTCTGTTCCACCCGGTTGAAATCATCCTCGCACTGGGCATACAGCAGTCCGAACACCGCATCGGCATCGGTTTTCCCATAGATGTGGGGCACCCCAAAATCATCACGGATGATGGTGACATCCCGGGCCTGGGCTTCCCAACGCTGGATTTCGGTCAAGGGTCCTTGCGAACAGCAGGACAAGGACAACAATAGGACAAAGGCATATTTTGACATGGTAGATCGGCTTAATGGATACCCTAAATGTATGGATTAGATCGGATATGGGACAAACGGGATCCAAGGAAATCCTTGGGCCCAAAATTCCATTTTTTGAAAAAAAATTCCCGATTTATGAGATTTTTTATTTACACTGTAGGGCCGGATGACCGGAAACTGGTAATTTTAAGCAATCCGGCAGCAGCCCCAAAGGACTCACTTTAGGGCTGCTTTTTTTTGGATCCGGCCTACCAACTCCCACTGGCGCCCCCACCCCCTGAGCTGCCACCTCCCCCTGAAAAACTACTGGAACCCCCACTGGAAGAAGAGGAGGAGCCCGAACCGAAGGAATGGGTCCCCGCCGAGGAAAAGGTCTTGGCCATATAGGCTGAATCGGACTTGAGCCATGATATCTTAAGGTCGCGGTCCCCCTTGACCAAAATCCGGACCAGGACCAAGAGTACCGTGAGGAGTCCAAATCCACCCAAAAGGTACAGGGCCCATCGGGGCTCGGCCCCCAAAGCACCCAATTTGGATTCCAGGCCGAACATCAGCAGCACAAAACCCAGGGGAACCAGTAAGAAAATGGCCCCGAAAAAAATCAGGAAGCAGGAAATCAACAGCAAGGGCAAAGCGGGAAGCACGCCAAGTTTTCCGATCAATACCCCCCGGAAGATCTCCAACAATCGGATATAGCCCTGATAGAACACAAAGCCTCCCACCCCCATAAAGGCGGAGATCATCAAAAAGAAGATGATTTTGGCCCACCAGGGAATGTGCTGCTCCGCTTCCAATTCCTCCTTGTACCCTGCCAAGGCCTCCGGATTTTGGAGAAACTCAATGATTTGGTCCATGGCCCGATCGATGCCCTCAAAGTAACGCTCCTCCTTGAATCTGGGTATCATGGTGTTGCGTATGATCCTCGAGGCCACCGCATCGGTGATATGGGGTTCCAGCCCGTAGCCCACCTCGATACGCACTTCCCGATCCTCCCTTGAAAAAAGGATCAAGATCCCATTGTCCCGACCGGCCTGTCCCAATTTGTTTTGGTTGAACACCCCCAGGGCATATTCCTCTATGGTCTGCCCTTGAAGATCCTCAATGGCCAGCACGGCCAACTGATGGTCGGTCGCCTGCTCAAAATCATAGAGTTTGGTCCGTAGGCCCTCCAACTGATCTGCCAAAAATATTCCGGCCCGGTCGGTTACGATCTCGGTCAATACGGGATAGGATTGCTGGGCAAGGCCCAAAAGTGGGGCAATAAGGAATAGAAGAAATGCCGTTATGGTTCTCATTGCCTTGGAAAGCTGATGTCCCAAAGATAACATTTTGTCCCAATCAGGTAAGGGAACACTGGAAAAACCAAACCTAATCCTCGGCCGGGGCCAGGGCCACCTCCAGGCCTTCCAGATCCTCGGTGATATGGATCTGACAGCCCAAACGGCTGTTGTCCTGGACAAAAAATGCCTCGGAGAGCATGGCTTCCTCATCATCTGACTTTTCGGGAAGGCTGTGATCGGATAGCACATAGCATTGGCAGGAGGCACACATGGCCATCCCCCCACAGATTCCCAGGGTCCCCTCGGGGGCGAGCTCATAGGAACGGACCACCTCCATCAGGTTCATGTTCATATCGGTAGGGGCGTCCACTTGGTGGGTGACCCCTTCCCGGTCGGTTATCTTGATTTTTACGTCGCTCATATTCGTTTGGGGAACCAAGGCCAAAACACCTTGGTTCAATCTTGGTTATAACTCAATCTATGGATTTGACCACGGCCTTGGGGGCTTCCCTTTTGCTGCCGTCAAAACCGCTCACCCCACCCACGGTGGTGTATTTCATTACATATTTTTTATGGGGATGGATCCGTTTATAGGCACTCTGGCACATCAAGGTGGCCTCGTGGAACCCACAAAGAATCAGTTTCAATTTCCCGGGATAGGTGTTCACATCCCCGATGGCATAGATTCCCGGTATATTGGTACTGTAATCCAGGGCATTGTCCACCACTAGGGCATTTTTTTCAATCTCAAGGCCCCAATCGGCCAAGGGCCCCAGTTTTGGGGACAGGCCGAAGAGCGGAATAAAATGGTCCACCGCAATTTCAGTGCGCTGCTGTGTATCGGTATTGGAAAGGGTCAGCCCTTCCAATTTTTCCTCCCCTTTCAATTCAATTACCTCGGCGGGGGTGATCAGCCTGATCTTCCCTTCATTTTTGAGCTGTTGCACCTTCTCCACCGAATCCAGGGCGCCCCTGAACTCGTTCCTGCGGTGCACCAGGGTGATCTCCCGGGCCAATCCGGCCAAATGGATGGCCCAGTCCAGGGCGGAGTCCCCACCCCCGGCAATCAACACCCTTTGGTCCCTATAGACCTCCGGATCCCGAATCATATAGGCCAGTCCCCGATCCTCGTACCGGGATAAATTTTCCAAAAGCGGCTTTCTGGGCTCGAAGCTGCCGAGTCCCCCGGCAATGGCCACCACGGGGGCCCAATGTTTGGTCCCCTTGTTGGTGGTGACCAAAAAACTGCCGTCTTCCAAGGTTTCCAGGGTATCGGCCCGTTCCCCCAAGGTAAAGCCCGGTTGGAAGGGTCGGATCTGCTCCATAAGGTTGTCCACGAGTTCCCCGGCCATGATCTGGGGATATCCCGGAATATCGTAAATGGGTTTCTTGGGATAGATTTCGGCACATTGTCCGCCCACCTGGGGCAGGGCGTCGATCAAATGGCATTTGAGCTGTAACAGGCCGGCTTCAAAAACAGCAAAAAGCCCGGTGGGCCCCGCACCGATAATCAGTATATCTGTTTTTATCATGCACTAAATGTTTTCCGGCCATGCCCATAGGGGCCGGCCAAGGGAGGGATGTAAGGACAAGGTCAGACCACATTGATCACCTGCTGGATTTGGGGAGCGTATTTTTTGATGGTCATTTCCACCCCGCTCTTCAGGGTCATTTGATTGACACTGCACCCAATGCAATTTCCCTCCAATTTCACTTTTACGGAATTGTCGTTGTCAATGGAGATCAATGTGATATCGCCCCCATCACTTTGGAGAAAGGGCCGGATTTCATCCAAGGCCTTTTCCACATTGTTTTTGATTTCTTCTGTAGTCATGCTCATTTCTTTTTAACGGCGGCACAACCGGCCATTGTTGTGATCTTTATTGCTTCTGTGGGCGGAAGTTCCGTATTTCGGGCCACCAGTTCCCGAACCACGTTCTTGGTCAATTCCTCAAAGGCCTCCTCGGTCGCGGTCGCGGTCTGCAAGGCCGCCGGTCTTCCCACATCCCCGGCCTCCCGAATGCCCTGTACCAAGGGAATTTCCCCCAAAAAGGGCACCCTAAGGTCCTCGGCCAGATTTTTGGCGCCATCCTTCCCAAAGATATGGTATTTATGGTCAGGAAGCTCAGGGGGACTGAAGTAGGCCATATTTTCCACAATGCCCAGCACGGGCACGTTTATGGCCTGTTGTTGGAACATGGCCACCCCTTTTCGGGCATCGGCCAAGGCGATTTCCTGGGGGGTGCTCACCACCACGGCCCCGGTTACGGGCAGGGACTGCATGATGCTCAAGTGGATGTCCCCGGTCCCCGGGGGCAGGTCCAACAGCAGGAAATCAAGTTCCCCCCAATGGGCATCGAATATCATTTGGTTCAAGGCCTTGGACGCCATGGGTCCCCGCCATACCACGGCCTGGTTCGGCTGGGTAAAGAACCCTATGGAGAGCATCCGGACCCCGTAATTCTCAACGGGCTTCATCTTGGCCTTTCCGTCCACTTTCACCGACAGCGGCTTTTCATGGGCCACATCGAACATGATGGGCATGGACGGTCCGTAGATGTCCGTATCCAATAGGCCCACCTTAAAGCCCATTTTGGCCAGGGTCACCGCCAAGTTTGCCGTAATGGTGGACTTCCCGACCCCGCCCTTCCCGGAGGCCACCGCCACGATGTTCTGTATGCCCGGGATCGGTTTCCCCTTGATGGGGTTGAGCTTGGGGGTGGAGGGGGCATCCACCTTGATGTTGACCTTGATCTTTGCCTTTTCATAGACCTCCCTGTGGATGATCTTCAAAATCTCCACCTCGGTCTTTTTTCTGGCCTGTAGGCTGGGGTTCTTGATGGTAACGTCCACCTCCACTGCGTCCCCGAAGACCTGCACATTGGTAACTGCGCCACTTTCCACCAAATTCTGCCCCTCCCCGGGGGCGGATATCAATTCCAAGGCCTTGAGAATGTCCGATTTTTTCAACTTCATGTCCATGTTTAATAGGGAGTCGTACCTATGATTTTCAAATTACAAAGATAGGGCGTAAGATTTGGAATACGAAGTTGGAAACTTGAATTTCAATGAACTGAAGGCCCAAAATCCATAATTCGGATAAAATTATCCCTTTTATCGCCAAATTCCATGGAAACACCCTCCCTTCCCTGAACGATCCCCGATGAAATCCCAAGATCGAACAAGATCCCTACTTTTAAATATAAATTGTAGCTTGGATGGAAGAATTCAAACGCCAGGCCATGAAAACATCCAACCAAAAGACCCTGTATTTGATTTTATTGTGTGTTTCCCTCTTCCTCACAGGCTGTTCCACCCCCAAGGAACATTTTTCCAAAAAGGATGCCCGGGCCGCCCAAAGGCTCATAGGCATCGAAATGTCAAAAATGGGCATGGATACCCTCTATCCCTACCTCAAGAGAAACCGGGATGGATATGATTCCGTCAGGAAATACCCCATGGGGAACGACCTGTTCCCTGCCGTGCGCTTCGACCCCAGGCCCCATGGATTCATTATGCCGGAGCAGCTCCAACCCCAAGGCTGGGATATTCCCCAACATGTGGAGCTGCCCCGACCCCATGAATTGTTGGCCTTCTATACCATCCCCCAATTGGCCTCCTTGATCAAACATCAAAAAATCAGTGCCACTGAACTGACCCAATTTTTTCTGGACCGTCTCAAAAAATACCAACCCCTGCTCCAGTGCACCATTACCCTTATGGATTCCCTGGCCCTGGCCCAGGCCCAACGGGCGGACCTGGAAATCAAGAATGGACAGTACCGGGGCATCCTGCACGGTATTCCCTACGGGGCCAAGGACCTGATCTCCGTGGCAGGACATCCCACCACCTGGGGTGCAGTACCCTATAGGGAGCAGCAATTTGATGAAACGGCCACCGTGATCAAAAAACTGGAAGAGGCCGGGGCCATCCTGGTGGCAAAACTGGTATCCGGATCCCTGGCACGGGGGGATGTGTGGTTTGGGGGCAGGACCAAAAACCCCTGGGACACCGGCCAAGGGGCCAGTGGTTCCTCCGCAGGATCGGGTTCCGCCGTAGCCGCTGGACTGATTCCCTTTGCCCTGGGCACCGAAACCTATGGTTCCATTGTGTCCCCCAGCAACAGAAATGGGGTCACTGGCCTGAGGCCGACCTACGGACGGGTAAGCCGCCATGGGGTGATGTCCCTGAGTTGGTCCATGGACAAACTCGGACCCATGGGACGCAACGCAGAGGATTGCGCCATTGTATTTGAAACCATACAGGGCCACGACCCCGAAGACCTCAGTACGGTGGACCTCCCCTTTGGAATGGATGGGAACCGTAAACCATCCGACCTCAGGGTGGCCTACCTGAAAAAGGATATTGAACGGGATACCACCGACGCAGGGGAGAACCTGAGAAAGGCCCTGAAAGCCCTAAAGGCAGTGGGTGTGGACCCCATCGCCGTGGAACTTCCCAAGGACATTCCCTACGATGGCCTTGACATCATCCTCAGGGCCGAGGCCGGGGCCTTCTTCGATGAGCTGGTGCGTTCGGGAAGGGTGGATCTCATGGTCGAACAAGATCGAAGGTCCAGGGCCAATTCCCTGCGACAAAGCCGATTCATACCTGCAGTGGAATACCTTCAGGCCAACCGGCAACGGCAAGTGCTCATTGAAAAAATGCACCATCTTCTACGGGACTTCGATGTGCTGATCTCCCCCACCTTTGGCAACGACCAACTCTTTGCCACCAACCTCACCGGCCATCCGGCCATTGCCGTTCCCACGGGATTGGACAAAAAAAGGCATCCCACCAGCATGACCCTGGTGGGCAACCTTTACGACGAGGCCAGTATCCTGCTCTTGGCGAAAGCGTTTCAGGACAGGACCCAATTTGATGAAATGCACCCGCCCGGTTTTT
>Ga0079224_100016823_pt1 | contig 10287 bp, 11 predicted proteins | sample Stecom2015_FD_80414 | JGI IMG/M metagenome (GOLD analysis project Ga0079224, IMG submission 80414) | Agricultural soil microbial communities from Utah to study Nitrogen management - Steer compost 2015 | ecosystem: Environmental > Terrestrial > Soil > Agricultural land | place: USA: Utah... | reverse complement strand
TACGGCTCGGCGAGTCGCCGTTCGATCGTCGCAACGCCATGGCGTCGGTATCGATCGACACCGCGGGTTCGGGCTCGCATTCCGAGATCGTCCGCGTGCCCTACCTGGAGTTGGACGTCGCGCACGAGCTCGCCGCAGCACTGTATTCGACAGCCGCTCGGGAGCCCGCGCCGCTCGCGCAGAGCGAGGCGCTCGCATCGTGAAGCGACCCCAACGCTATTTGTTCATCATCATGACGGTGATGGTGGCGATCTACCTGCTGCTCACGCGACTGCCTGCCGCGGCGGCATTGGCATTGCTCGGGGCGATCGCGATCTATGGGTTGACGCTCGTACTCTGGGGCCGCGATCTGCTGTTGGGACGTCGTCATTCGTCGCGGCGCGAGTGGCGCAAAGCGATCGAGCGCTATGAGCGATTCGAGAAAAAGCTCCTGAAGTTCGCCTGGCCGAAGCTCACGGTTGCGCTGTATCTCGGCATCTATTCGTTGGATGGCGTCGCGATCGCACGCAACGGCATCGCGCACAGCCTCCTGAATGCCGGCGATCTGGATCGAGCCGTGCCGTGGCTGCGCTCCGCCTTGCAACGCGATCCGTACTACCCGGTACCGTACGTGAATCTCGCGGTGATTGCCGCGAAGCGCGGCGACGAGCAGACCGCGGTGCGCGAGATGACGAAGGCGGTGCAACTTGGATTCAGCCCGCTGAACGCTCAACGTATCCTGCGAAAGGTGCTCGAGAGCCCGAACGACCCAGCCAACGAAGGGGTGCGATGAAAGGCGAAGCGGAGATCCTGCGCAGAACGGGCTGGCTACGCGGCCTGCTGATCGCGTACGGCGTCGGGTTCTTCTCGTGGTATTTCGCGCAGACACTTCCGGTCGAACAACCCGGCGTGCTGACGACGATCGCGATCGGCGTCGGAATTCAGCTCGCGATGATGCTGCTCAAAGCTTCCGTCAGGCGTTTCGACAAAGCGCACGGGCTCGAAGGCCAGCTCTAGCCCACGGCGCTCGCCATCATCGAGCTCCTCGCCGACGCCGTCACCGTGCTCCTCTTCGCCATTTCGACCTTCCGCGCCATCACGGCGCTCCCTGCCGATCTCTAGGGCTCGGGTCAAGAAGAAGAAACTCTCGCAAAGCTCGCAGAGCCCGCAAAGGGGAAAAATCTCTTCTTCAGAAGAGAAAATCTCTTTGCGGATTCTTCTTTGCGGGCTTTGCGAGCTCTGCTAGAGATCTTCTTATTCTTCGACGCCGAGCTCGCGCAGCACGGCGGCGCGCAGCTCCTGGGCTTCGGGGCTCGTCAGGCGGCGCGGGTGGGGGATGCGCACTTCGAAGGTGGCTTGAATGCGCGTTGGGCGCGGCGAAAGCACCATGATGCGATCGGCGAGGTGAATCGCCTCCTCGACATCGTGCGTAATGAGCATCACCGTGTGGCGCTCCTTCGCGAGGATCCTGAGCAGCTCGTTGCGGATGCGCAGGCTCATGAGCGCATCGAGCGCCGAGAAGGGCTCGTCCATGTAGAGAATGTCCGGTTTCACGACGAGCGCGCGTGCGATCTCGGCGCGCTTGAGCATGCCGCCCGACAGCTCGTGCGGGTAGCTGTTCTCGAAACCCTTAAGCCCGACGATCGAGGCGTAGTGATCCGCAAGCCCTTCCTTGTCGGGCTGTGCATGCCCGTTGAGGCCGAACATCAAGTTCTCGCGAACCGTGAGCCACGGGAAGACGGAACCGTGCTGCGAGATCAGGATGCCTATCGGATTTGGCTGCGCTCGCGCCGCGCCGTCGATGACGATCGCGCCCTCATCGGGATCGATGAAGCCCGCGATCATGTTCATCAGCGTCGATTTGCCGCAACCCGACGGACCGACGATGGCGACGAATTCGCCGTCGCCCACCGTGAAATCGACGCCGTCGACGACGGGCAGGCGCGTGCCGTTCGCGCCGAAGCTCTTCTTGATGTTCTTGACTTCGATCTTAGTGCGCATAGCGCCACCGTACCAATTTGTGACCTTCGAGCAGGCGCATGACGCCGTCCAACATCAACCCGATCAATCCGATGATGATCATTCCCGCGATGACCAGGTCGTAGCGATTGCCCGCGTTGCGCGAGTCCATGATCAAGTAACCCAATCCGCTCCTGAGCGCGATCATTTCCGCCGCGACTACGACGAGCCACGCGACACCGAGGCCGATGCGCATGCCGACGATGATCTGCGGCAGCACGGCCGGAATGACGACTTGGCGAAACAGTGTGTAGCGCGACACGCCGAAGTTCTGTGCCGCGCGCAAGTAGCGCTTCTCGATCGTGTGCACGCCGACGGTCGTTTGCACGATCATCGGGAACACGGACGAGATGAAAATGAGGAAGATCGGCGAGGCGTTGCCGACGCCGAACCAGAGGATCGCGATCGGGATCCAGGCGATCGGCGAGATCGGCCGCAGGATCTGGAACAGCGGATTGAGTGTGACGAACGCGCCCTTCACCCAGCCCATCCACAAACCGAGCGGCACGGCGATGATGACCGCGAGCAAGAAGCCTGCGGCGACGCGCATCAGCGATGAGCCGATGTGCATCCACAGCGTGCCGTCCTTGGCGAGCTCGAGCGTGCCGGTCACGACTTGCCACGGCGTCGGGAAGATCACGCTCTTCGTTGCCCACACCGTCGTCCACCAGACGACGAGCAACACTGCCATGACCGCCAGCGACGGGGCGGCTTGTTTGAGTTTGTTCATGTCGATCGCAAGAAACCCAATGACTCGTGCACGTTTGTCTTATTGTTCGACCGCGGCCGCAGGCTCGCTTCGATTCTCAGGTGAGCTCGTCGCGGTCGGGCGAGCCGCAGCCCGCTGTTCCAACCAATTCAATACGCGCCAGCGCAGCCGCTGCCACGGATTCGCAGGAAACGGATCCACGACGATCGTCATCTGACCGCTCGCATGCGCCGTGCAGGCGAAGTCGTAGCGGGCCGCCGATGCGAAGGGGAGGCGAAAGCTCTGTCCCGGCATCATGAGTGTCGGTCCGAAGATCTGCGGTACATCATCCAAGTTCCTGAGCAACAGCACGTCCTGTACTCCCAGCGTCAAGCGAATGTGATCCGGCAGGATCTCCACCGGATCGCCGGACATGCGCCGCGCCCAGGTTCCCTTCGGAATCTCGAAGACCTTCTCCCGCGAAGCGGCCTCGATTGGCGCGAAGGCTGCCCACGCCGTTACGGCGAACAGGATCGCGACCGGCACGACGATCAGCCATCTTCCAATCCCGAGCTTCAAGACTCGTTACCGCACGCATGGTCGCTGCCGCGCGATCGATTCGCGATTGGAGCGCTCATCGCTCGCTCAGCAAGAGTCGAACGTCGTGAACGTAGTCATCCGGCTTGTGCCCGTACGGCATCAAGGCGCGGAGCTTCCCGGCCCGATCGATCAAGTACGTATACGAGGAATGCGCGTACGTGTACTTCGAGCCGAATTCCTTCTTGTCGGCGATGATCCCGTACTGCTTGCGGACCGCTTCGAGTTGCTCCGCCGTGCCGGTTCCGCCGACGAAGGTCGGATCGAACGTCGCGAGATACTTTCGCATGCGCTCCGCCGTGTCGGTCTGCGGATCGACCGTGATGTAGACGACTTGTAGTTGATCGGCGAGCTCACCGAGCTTCTTGCCCGCTTGCGCGAGCACGGCGAGCGTCGTCGGACACACGTCCGGACACGAGGTGAACCCGAAGCCGAGGATCACGACCTTGCCGCGATAGTCGGCGAGCTTCAGTTCCTTGCCGTGCGTACCCGGAATCGACAGCTCCGGCGCATCGCGCGGCGGGTCGAACACGCCGGCGATCAAGTTCTCCGCGTCGACGCGTGCGGCGGCGAGAAGCAGGCACAGCAGGGGAATGAAGCGCATCATCGACCGTGCTCAGAGAAGAACCGGCGCCGGCTGCGCCTTGCGAGCGAATTGCTCGTCGACGTAGGTTTCGTACGGGATCGGACGCTTGATCGTCCCTGCCTCCAAGGAGAGATGCATCAGCTCCTCGAACTCTTCGCGAATCATCCGCAGGTCGCCGTACGTGACGCGGTCCGACGGGTTCTCCATCACATATTTAATGATGTTCGGATCCTGATTGAAGAAGTTGCGTTGAGCCGCGATCTCGGCGGCCTTGTCGCGGTTCTCGTGCTGTGCGTCGAGCCACACGCCCGCGCCGAGCACTTGATCGACCAAGGCTTGCACGATCGCGGGATTGCTCTGAATCAGCTCCTCGCGAACGGTCAGCACGCAGCAGATGTACTTCGGCCACTCATCGCGCGTCATGCGCAGCGGACGCGCATAGCCGGCTTTCTCCGCCGCGGCACCGAACGGCTCGCCCGTGCAATAGGCATCGACGGCGTTCGCATAGAGCGCGGCCGGCATGTCGGGCGGCGGCATCTCGACGAGCTCGATTTCATCGGCCGTCATGTTCTCTTCGGCGAGCATGCGCCGCAGGAACAAGAAGTCGACCGCGAAGCGGCTCGGGATCGCGATGCGTTTGCCCGCGAGCTGTTTGAACCTCTGATAGGGAGATTCAGTACGCACCATGATCACGGCGCCGGAGCGATGCCCGAGCGAGACGATCTTCACGGGAATCTTCTTGTCCGCGAGATCCATCACGAGCGGCGCGAGCATGTAGGCGGCGGATATGCGCCCCGCCATCAACGACTCCTTGATCTCCGGCCAACCGCTGTACTTGCTGTAGACGAACTCGAAGCGCGGCGCGTCGGGCGGCAGCTGTGCGTTTCTCGCTTCATTCGCGAGCACCGCCACCGGCAGCGTCAGGTTGCACGTGACAGGCAGTCCGCCGACGACGAGCGAGTTCGCCGAGCGCTCGCTCGAGCACGACAGCATGCCGAACGGCAACGCAGCGGCCATGAAGCCCTGCAAGAGCTGCCTGCGATTGAGCACAGAAGAACCCACCCCGATCTCCGAGTCGCCGTTCGCCTCTTCGTCGCCAAGCGCGCCGCACGCGTACGAGCAGAGGCTTGTAAGAGCCGCCGACCGCGTGCGTGGTTTGGCTCGGGCTCGGAAACAAAGGTCTTTCCAAGAAGCCGCGGCGACTATGGTATATAGCGAGCGCCTATGATGCAGAAGGCGTTACTTATAAGTCAACGAGTCGCCTCGCGCCCGGATTTCGCCCTCAGGCGGGGCGGGGCAATGGGAATCGGCGGGCCGATCCAGGTAAGATAACCCGTTGATCCGGCAAAGAATGTGGGCCGGCGTGCTGCCGGTACGATGCGGGCGCGATGGAACGCGTGTTATGTCGCGCGTACGCCGCGATCGGCGTCGCTGACGGGCGAGCGCTGAGGCGCTCGCGCTCGGGACGGTCGATGCGACAATGGGCCCGCGCAGAACAACTGGACACTCGATGAACGATTCGATCGAAAGTCGGCACCTACGTTATTTCCTGGCCGTCGCCGAAACCGAGAACTTCACGCGCGCCGCCGAGCGCCTGCAGATCTCGCAACCGAGCATCTCGCAGCAGATCACTCAGCTCGAGCGCGCGCTGCGCACGCCGTTGTTCAGGCGCGTCGGCAAACGGGTGTTTCTCACGCAGGCTGGCGTCGCGTTTCGCAAGCGGGCGGAAGTCGTGTTGCGCAAGTTGGAGGATGCGTGCAACTCCGTCGACGAAGTCGCCGGGCTGCTGACCGGGCGCGTCGACGTCGGCGTCATCCCCGCGCTGCACTTCGCGTGGATTCCTTCGTTGCTCGGCAGAATGGCGCGCGCGCATCCGGGCGTCACGATCGGCGTGCACGAGCTGGCATCGAGCGGCGTGGAGACCGAGATCGAAGCCGGACGTTTCGATCTCGGGTTCGGATTGATGACACACGGCTCGCCGAGCATTCGCTACGAGCGGCTCGTCTCGCAGCCGTTCTCCCTCATCGTTTCGAAGTCGAGCAAGTTTGCCAATCGCGACACGATCGATTTGAAGGAGCTCGAAGGCGAACGATTGGTTCTCTTGCCGGAGAGCTTTGACATGCGTCGCGCCGCCGACGTCGTGCTGTTGCAGGCGCGCGTGCATCCGCGCGTCATGTTCGAGATCGACAGCATCGACGCAGTGCTCGCGAGCGTCGCACAGGCGGGCGTACCGACCTTGCTCCCCGCCATGGTGCTGCGCGGTCGCGAGATGTCGGATCTCAAGGCGGTGGCCTTGGCAGGCAAGACGCGCCAAATGGACTTCGGAATTCTCTGGCCGGCGGCGAACAACTCCGACCCGGCAACGATCGCGATCGCGGATGCGCTGAAAGCTTCGTTGAAGCTCAACGACGGCCGGCGTGTCGCCGCGAAGGCAGGGCGAACGGCGGCTCGATAGAACTACAAGCCGCGTGTGTTGGCTGCATGCCAGATCCTTCGGTGGGAATCAATTCCAACCTACCTGAATGCCTTACCGTCTTTCTGTAGGTCGGGCTTCAGCCCGACGATCTTGGTCCGAATGAGTCTCGACTACATCAGCGCGTATCTCGGCTCAACCCGGACTCAATCTTCCTCCAACGCTGCCGTCGCGTCCGATAGTTGACAGCGTAAGCGCCCGAGTGGAATCACACACGCTCGATAACACGGCTTACAGCGAGCGTTACTATCCGTACACTTCAAAGGTCGTTTCCGACCAGTATGAGGTCGAGGGTACCCTGAACGGGCAGCAAGGCTCGAGAAAGCTGAGTGGGCGCAAGCGATCGAGGCGCGATCCCGCCTGGATACCGAACGGTGAGTCAGCGTCAACTTGATTCAATGCGAAAGAACTCCGCAACTGTGGCAGGTGGCTTCTACGATCTGGCTACCAATTTGGGGACGTTGGGCGAACACCTGGGTCCGAAGCAGCTGACGTGTACGGCGGATTAGAGAGAGAAGAAGCCTTGCAATTGACCCGCTTATCAACAATTCAGAAGATCGCTCTGGTCGTGGCGCTAGTACTAATGGGCGCCTCGTCGGCGAACTCTCGTTTCGGTTTGGGCTTCCTGCCTCAGCATGCGAGGGATTTGGAGCTCTTGTTCACGGCCGTACTCGTGGGAATTGTGTTGTGGTGTTTTCGCTCGCAAGGAGTGGTGCGCGGCGAAACCAAGCTAGAAAAGCTTGAATCGGTACCTTTTCGACTATCCTCTCCTCGTACGGCGTCGATTAAGAACCTTTACCCCCTGTTGGCGCTTGCCTTAGTCATCGTCGTCTCGACTCTCGCTTTGAAGAGCGATCTTGCTAGCGACCCCCTACTAGTGTTAGGTCTCGGCTCCATCTCAGCTGTTGTGTGCGGTTTTGTAATTGGGCTGTCAGGTATACGAAAGTTGGCCGACGAAGTGACCGACTACGGAGAGTATGTGAGGATTAGGAATAAGTCTTCGGAGGTGGATGTGCCGATATCGCACATCACCGATGTCCAAGCTGATTCGATGATATTGGGGCTACCAGTGGTTCGACTTCGGCTTTCGGATCCCGGAGGGGGATCGCGATGGGTTTCCTTCCTGCCAAATGAAGTCTCGGTAAATGGAGCGTTGGCGGATGGGGCGGTGGTTCATATTATCGGAACGCGCAAGACTACCATTGCCTCTCGATGAGCTGTCGCGCCTTCGAGTTGGCTTGAGCGCCAGTTTGACTAGTGCTACGCAGTGATCCTGCCCGTTATTGCCGCAGCATACACATCAGCTGCCAGCCTACGCCTCCATTCATCTAATACCGCCGACTTCCCCCACTTCGCATACAAACTCAGCGCCCGCTCTCTCGCTGCCGCGAGCGAATGCCTTTGCGTGATCGGCAATCGATCGAAGGTTGCGATGAGGCCTTCACAGTCTTGTTCTTACCGATCACCAGGGCAGCATCGACACGATCGCGAGCAGCTCCGGCAGCGCGGTCGTGCGCGAGTCGTTTACGCCCTACGGCAATCGCCGCGATGCTGCAGACTGGATGGGTCCGCCGAGCAGCAGCAACCGCACGACGATGGACGGGATCACGCGTCAGGGCTACCCGTTCCAGACCGTCGTCGGTTCGATGGGGCTCAACCACATGAAGGGCCGCGTGCAAGATGCGATCACGGGCAGCTTCCTGTCGACGGATCCGTTCGTGACGGCACTGGGCTACACGCAGAATTTCAATCGATATGCCTACACGTACAACAATCCACTGACGTTTACGGATCCGACCGGATTTACGGTCAAGAGCGAAGACTGCGGCCGAGAAGGAAGCCAGTGCCAGCCGACCCCGGAAGAGATAGAAGAGATCATAGTTAGTGGCTGCCGCTATTGTGCGTCGTTCTACGGCACGATGTACCTTCAGGGTGGTTTGCCGCTACCAGTTCTTCCTCTCGCGCAGCTGCTCCTGCCTAACGCAGCTGCGGGTGTCTCCGACGGGGATCTGCAGGAGATTGTCTCGGAGGCTCCGAGGTGCTGGAACGGTGAGGACGGTGGTTTATCTGATCTCGTCGATGGAATGGTCCGAGCGTCAACGAGCTATATCAAATGGGATTAAACCAACCGGGTACTCCGCTTTGGTTGATGGATGGGCTCGTAGACTTCCCGGATACGATCGTTGAAGGAAATCAAACGAACGCTGGGATTCTCGGAGCGGACTTAGTTCCAGCACTCGCGGTTGCGGGTACTGGGACAGCGGGGTTGACGGCCTCAGCCTCGCGAGCGGGTGTGGGGATGCTCTTCGAATCGCGGTCATACGCCACAGTAGGTCGGCACTTGCGCGAAGCACTTGGTCTCCGTGGCAACCCATCTGTGCAGATGGATCACATTTGGGTTCATCAGAATGTTGGCAAGTGGAATGCATGTGCTAATCTGACTCCTGTGCCGGCTTGGTTAAATAGGTTGATGGGTCAAGCGATGAATTCCCGTCTCAATACCGCCAAGCAACTGAAAGGCATCCTCGCGCGCTTTGCGTTCAACGGATCCTACGGAGGTGCAGCGGGGCTCGGTTTCGCTGCTGGCTATCATCACGGCGATGAGATCGCTGAGTCCATGAAGACGAAAGGATGTAAGTAGAACGGCAGTGTTCTGATGATCTCTAGGTCGTGGCGTGAGTTTCTCGGTCGAGAGGGGTGCAGATGGCGGCGGGATGTCGATCCCGGCAGAGCGTTCGCCCAAGGGGCGGAAGATCGGGCCGAAGATGGGCGGAGGCGTCGCGCTGGGTTTGCTTGATGGGCGGGCGACAGAGTACACAGGGACTACTCGTCAGCACTTCCGAAGCCCAAGGGCTACTCGGGTTGCTAGGTATGTTCCCAATCGTGTACACGGCTTCTGTTGCATGACTAGCTCGAAAACAGCAAGGGCAGCCATAGTTTATGGCGCGCTAATGGTCGTGCTCCTCGTCCTGCTGATATTGGTGGATGTAGAGACCGGTCTGTCCGGAAAGCACGTTGACAGGGCGCTGCTAGTTGTGCTGGTTGTGCTGTACTGCCTTGCACGTTTCGTTGTCTTGCCGTGGTGGAATTCTCTGTCAGCTCGCAGAGATGTCGAAGGAACTAGGCCGGAAGGAAGTGTTCAGAACAGCTACGTTAGCAGGTATATCGCAGCGATCGGCGCACTGTTTCTGGCCCTGGTCGTTTGGGTATTGCAGATTCATATCGGTGTAATGTTTCCGGAGCAGTCGCTCAGACAGTCTGTCTTGCTGCTGATGCCGGCGTTAGGCTCTCTATTGGTCAGCATTGCGGTAGTCTGTATCCCTAAACATGAGGCAAACTCTAAAATCCTTCTTCTGATATCCGTTCTGCAGTCGGCCGTATTGTTCGTATTTGCTATCGTTGCTGTATTCTTCGCCCCGGCATTCGCCCTCGAGACTTGGTACGATGCATACACGAGCGAAGACTACGAGCAAGCTGTTCACCCCCTATGGTTGTTGCTACCAGCCGTGGCTCTCCTATATAGGTTAGTCAAGAGGTACACGCGTTGAGGTTTACACGATTCCCGCATACACATCCGACGCCAGCCGTTGCCTCCACTCCTCGAATCTCCGACTTCCTCCACATCGCATACAGGCAAGGTCAAGAGTGCTCTGATCCTTCTCGGTCGCGGAAAAACGACGCTCGTCCAGCATGATCTCTACGAGCAGTCGTCTCGCGATGCGGGCGTCACGGCTGCGCGGTCCGCGGCTTCGTGTTGAGATTTCCAACATACTGTCGACTAACGATCGCGCATCCTCGCGCCGATTCGCTGCAAGGTAAGTGGCCGCGAGCATTCTCATGACGACGATGAGCCGAAATAGCGTGATCGCTGAGTTGTGAACAAGTGAGATATTGTGTGCCCCCGACGTCCCCCCGCCTTCAGTAGCGGTTTGAATTAGAGTCCGG
>Ga0079224_100016822_pt1 | contig 10288 bp, 8 predicted proteins | sample Stecom2015_FD_80414 | JGI IMG/M metagenome (GOLD analysis project Ga0079224, IMG submission 80414) | Agricultural soil microbial communities from Utah to study Nitrogen management - Steer compost 2015 | ecosystem: Environmental > Terrestrial > Soil > Agricultural land | place: USA: Utah... | reverse complement strand
CTGGGACAACGACTGGCGCTGGGATGGCCGCCGCCACCGGGTGAGCACCCGCTACGTGCGCCCGAGCGGCTGGTACTCCTACCGCTGGCGGGTCGGCCACCGGCTGCCCTCGCACTGGTACCGCCCGACCTACTACGTCGACTACCGCGACTATGGCCTGGCACCGCCGCCCTACGGCCACCGCTGGGTGCGCGTCAACGACGACGTGTTCCTGGTGGCCCTGACCTCCGGGCTGATCACGTACGCGCTCCACGACATCTTCTACCACTGAGGCCCGGCGCCGGCGGGCCACCGCTGGCGCACGGAAGGGCCGGGTCCCGCGACCCGGCCCTTTTTCCTTGCGGGGTCGCCCTTTCCCTCCCGTTCAGGCTCCGGCTGCCGTTTTCACGCCAGTTGGTGTAGAGTGCGCCCCACTGTGTGTGCCGGGGTCACGGTGAATCGTGGCCCGAAGCAGCTGGCTCCGCCGTCCGCTTCAACGCTTCGCCTCGCTTACTCCCAGCAGCCCAGTAACCGGTCCACCGCCACTCGCGGTGTCCGGGTTTCCATCACAACACTCTGAGGAGTAACGCAATGTCCGAGCGTCAGACCGGTACGGTCAAGTGGTTCAACGATGCCAAGGGTTTCGGCTTCATCACGCCGGAGTCCGGCGAGGACCTGTTCGTCCACTTCCGCGCCATCCAGGGCACCGGTTTCAAGACCCTGCAGGAAGGCCAGAAGGTGAGCTTCGTCGCCGTGCGTGGCCAGAAGGGCATGCAGGCCGACCAGGTGCAGGTGCTGTAAGCACCCTGCAGGAACCTGACAGGCAGGCCCGGAAGCCTGCCGGCGCGCCGCGAGGCGCGTAGCGACAATCCAGGGCGCCGGGCGGACACAGTCCGTCCGGCGTTTTCATTTGGAGGAACGGAAATGCTGAAGTTGAGCGTACGCGGGCTGCCGCGGGAGATGACCGAGAAGCAGCTCGAGGGCCTGTTCTCCGCGCACGGGCGCGTGCACGGCCTGCGCATGGCCAAGGACCTGTTCAGTGGCGAGTGCAAGGGCTTCGCCGAGCTGGAAATGGAAGGCCACGAAGCGCGCGCCGCGATCGCCGCGCTGGACGGTTCCACCCACGGCGCGCAGTCGATCCGCGTCGGCTTGGCCAGTGAGCGCCGCGGCGGCCGCCGCCGCTGATCTCGACATGCTGAACGCGGCGGCCCAGCCGGGCCGTTGGGTTCACACCGGGTTGCAGGCCCGGTGACACCCTTGGGCCTCCCCGATTCGTGCACGGAGGCCGCCATGAAACAGCCCCTTTCCCTGCTGGCCGCCGGCCTGCTTGCGGCGGGCGCCGCACAGGCCGGGCCGGCCACCGAGGCCGAAGTCCGCGCCTACCTCGCGTCCGAGGGCTTCGAGGTCGTGGGCGACGTCGACTTCGAAGCGAATAGCGGCGTCTGGGAAGCCGACATCCGCACCCGCCGTGGCGACCGCATCGAGGTGCACGTGGATCCGGTCACCGGGCGCATCGTGTTCGGCGACGAGGACCCGGCGCTGCGCGGGCCGGTGGTGCGCAGCAGCCCGCCCGGCGCCGTGGTCATCACCGACCCCGATCCGGAGACCGTCATCATCACCGAGCGCCGGCCGGCGACGGTGGTGGTGCAGGAGCAGCCGGAGACCGTCGTGCTGCCGGTGCGTGGCCGCACGCCGCCGCCGCCCGCGTTCGGCGCCGACGACGTGCGCGTGATCCTGTCCGAGGCCGGCTTCCACGACATCCACGACATCGCCTTCGACGACGGCCGCTGGACGGCCGAGGCGCGCGACGCCACCGGCGAGGACTACGAGGTCCACATCGACCCGATCGACGGGCGCATCGTCCATCTCGAGGACGATTGAGCACTCGCGTTCCGGGCCGGCCCTGCGTCGGCCCGGGAGCGGGTGGTGGCGATCAGAACTCGTCCAGCGCCTCCCGCGTTTTCGTTGCCTTCTGCTGCTGGCGCTGCTCCGCGGCCTGGGCCTTCCGGCGCGCGTGCCAGACCAGCGCCTGTGCCAGGATGGGCGGATACAGGTAGTCCGCCTCGGCCGGCAACTGCGCCGGGGTCGGGAAGTCCGGCATGCCGCCGAAGTCGTAGGCCCGCGACCAGTCCACGTTCTTCGGGCGCTCGTAGTCCTCGTGGTGGACGGTGACCCACACGCCGTCGGGGTGGGCTGCCCAGCGGTGGGTGTAGATGCGCCGACTGTCGCCGGTGCGCGGCCAGTACTCGTACGGAGCACCGGCGTGTTCCGCCTGCAGCTTCTCCAGCAGCGCCGGGATCAGGTCGCGCTTGCCCGACAGGTTGGCGGTCACCCGGAACAGGCGATCCTGGAAGAAGGCCGCGCACACGGTGGTACCGGACCCGGTGGCATAGGCGCGCACGGCGACGTCGCTGAGTGCCGAGTCCTCCTTGGCGAAGTTCCAGCCCAATCGCTCGACCACGCCGGTCTTGAGCGTCTGCGCCAGCCCGGCGGCTTCCGGTTCCGTGTGCGCCAGGGCGTCGAGCCAGCGCTGCCGCATGGCCAGGTGGTGGGCGCGCTGCGCCTCGGACAGGTTGCGCGTTGTGTAGCTGCCGTTGAACGGGAAGGTCATGGTGTCGAGGCAGCTGTAGTGCTTGTTCGGCGAGGACAGCGAGTCGCGCCCGTACTTGTCGCTTTCGAGCCGCTTCAAGGTGACTTCCGCCTCGGACATGCCGAAGCGCAGGCCGAAGGGGCCTTCGGAGCTGGGCCGGGGCACCCAGTCCGCCGCCGTGCCGGATCGGGCGGATCCTGGCGATGCCGCGACCGCCGTCGTGCCCGCCCCGGGCCCGGCGGCACTGCCCAGGTAGGCCGCGACCTCCGCATCGACGCGGTCGCGCGCCGCGGTGCGCAGCCGCGGCGTGATCTCCGACAGCGCCTTGCGCGCGCGTTCGCGCTGGCGCTCGTCGGTGGCGAGGCGGCTCGCCAGCAGGGCGGCGCGGTAGGCCGCGGCGCGGTCCTGCCGGAGGTCCGGATGGCGCAGCGGCCCCAGGTCGGTGTCGAGCGTTACCGCCAGGTCCAGCATGGCATCGACGCTGCCGGCATCGGCCGCGGCCCAGGTGATGCGGCCGGTGCGGTTGTTGCATTGGCCGGCCTTGTCGAGTGCGAAGCGCAGCGACGGTTTCTGCTGCAGGCAGGCGCGACTCAGCAGGTACAGCGCGCGCGCGTCGGTGAGCCGGCCGGCGTTGAAGGACGGCAGCAGGAGCTGGATCACCGCGGCCGCATCGTTGCGCGCGTAGGCCTGCTCCGCCGCCTGCAGGTCCTGGGCCTGCGCCGGCCATGGCAGCGCCAACAGGATCGCGAGGGCCAGCACGGTGGTGGTACGAATGCCTTGCATCGTGGCGCCTCCGGACACTCAGGGCGGGATGGGTCGGGCATCGATGCGCACGCTGTCGATGCCAATGAAGTATCCGTTGGCCGCGGCGGTTCCCGCGTCCTCGGCGAAGTGGCGGAAGGCGATGCGGCCGACGCCCGATGCCGGCAGGCCATCGTCGGCATCGATCGCGAAGCGCGTCCACTGGTCCGGGTAGCCGTTGACGCCCGTGGGGTCCGGACCCGCCTGCAGCCCGGGGTTGATGTCCAGCAGCAGGGTGGTGAAGCCACCGACGCCGAGGGCGCCAGGGCCCGCGGTGTTGCAGGGGTCGCCACGGCACAGGCGGACCTGCAGCCGGTCGGCGAAGGCAGCGCCGCTGATGGTCCGGGTCCAGAAGCTGGCCGCGGATCCTGGCCGGAACTCCAGCAGCGGCGTGATCAGCCAGTTGCTGAGCGTGCCGACCTCGCCGGTGGCCAGCACGTCGGAGGTGACCATGCTGCCGGATGCGCCGGCCTGCGCGGGAAACATCAGGTCGAAGCCGTAGGTCCAGTTGCTGCTGCCACGTGGCTCGCTGAAGTTGCCGATCAGCCAGCCGCGTTCGTTGACCGCTGCAAGGTCTTCGAAATTCTCGACGAATCGCGGGGTCTCGAAACCGTCGCCAAGCAGGGCGCCCGGCGGAACCCGCGGCGGGTCCGGAGTGACCAGCATGGTCGGGTAGGCGAGGTCCCAGAAGATGGACACCACCTGGCCGTTGTCCATGCGCACCAGCCAGACCTTGCCGAAGTTGAAACTGTCGCGGCGGCCGGTCCAGGTCAGGAACAGGCGGGTGTTCGGGAACCAGGCACCCGGCGACACCCCGGCGGTCTCGAACAGGTTCTTGTAGAAGACCGCGAGCTCGCCGTTGGGGGAGTTGGTGTACGGTCCCCCGGCATAGGTGCCAAGCGGCAGGCGCCAGTTGCCGGAGCCGCACAGCTGGTCGGCGTTGTAGCGGTCGACCAGTGCCTGGGTGTTGCAGGTGCGCGGTGCCAGCGAGTTGCCGCAGCTGGCCGTGTTGCCAGCCGAGCCGGTGCCACCGGAGCGCCAGGTGTAGTTGTACCGGTAGTCGCGCAGGCCGGACAGCCGCTTGACCTCCCAGGTGAGACCGGTGCGGTTGTCGCGGGTGCAGGCCCAGTCGTTGGGACCGTCGCCCAGCTGGGCGCTGCCGGGAAGCATGTAGCCGGCATTGGAGATCTTGGTGTAGTGCAGGTCACCGCCGGCACGGGCCGGAGCGGCCAGTGCCACTGACAGGGCGAGCAGGAACGGGACAGCGGCAGTGGCGCTGCGGCCAGGCATGGGATCCCCCTTGCAGGTCCGTGCGCGCTGCCTGGTCGCGCACGGTCGCCGCCATCCGATTGCCCGGGATGGTAGCAATGCCGGGGCATGCCGGCGATCCCACACCTGGGGGGTCATGCCGACGGGATCCGTTCGACCAGGCGCACGGTGCAGAACTGGTACTCGAAGTCTTCGCTCCGCGATGCCACGCCGTTGCGCGGTGAGCCCAGCAGGTTGTTGCGGTGTTCGCCGATCTCCCGGACCTCGACGATGCCGGTCTCGCCGTCGGCGAGCACGCCGGCGTGCACCACCGCCTTGGCGAAGTCCGAGCCGCAGGCGTACTCGTCGGTGCCCCAGACATCGCCCTTGCCTGCAATGGAGCCGGTGACCAGGAACAGGCCCCGCTCGTTGGTGCCGACCAGGTCGCCCAGCCTCCGCGGCGCGAAGCCCGCGCCGTGCTTGGCCACCGCCGCTTCAATGCGCTGGCGCTTGGCGGCCTCCGCGGCCTCGCGGCGCTGGCGCTCGGCGGCCTCGGCGGCGATGCGGGCTTCCTCGGCGATGCGCGCCTGCGCGCGCTGCTCCTCGATCCGGGCCAGCAATGCGCGGGCCTCGTCCGAGCCCGCGACCAGTGCGTCCGGGCCGTAGTCGCTGCGCGGCCGACCCAGCACCGGATTGCTGCTGCCGTCGGACTGGAAGCGGTGGCGCCAGCCATTGCCGGCGCGCTCCGAACGCACCGTGCCGTAGGTGGTGAAGGTCTCGCCGGCACTGCGCACGGGCTTGAGCAGGCGCACGTCGGCCTCGACGGTCTGGATCTCGAAGGTCGGTTCGCGCAGCGCCAGGGTGGCGGTGGTGCGCGCCACCCACACCGGCTGTTCCGCGCTGCCGATGTTGCGCGGATCCTCGGTGTCGAAGTCCTTCAGTTCCAGCAGGCCCGGAAGCTCCTGCTGGAAGGCGTTGCGGATGTCGCCCTCTGCAGGTACGGAACCGCCGCAGGCGGCCAGCAGCGTGCAGGCGACAAGGATCAGGATGCGGTGCATGGTGGTCTCTCCCGGCGCGGACGGTACGCCCGGCCGGTATGGCGGCGTTTGGCGGCGCCACGGCTCACGCGGTCGGCTCGCCTCGCCGCGGGCGCCCGCGCTCTGCTACCGTGCACAGGCACCCCCAGCGCCGGAGCCATGGCCCAGTCGCCCGACGACCCCGACCTGACGCAGCTGCTCCGGCAATGGCGGGAGCGGCCGGACGACCCGGAACCGGCAGGGCGCGTCGCCGCCGCGGTCTACGCGCAGCTCAAGCGGCTCGCGTCCAACCGGCTGCGCAACGAAGCCCACACGCTGTCCGGCGCCACCGACCTGGTGCACGAGGCCTGGCTGCGCCTCGATCCGGCGGCGGTGGAGCTGGAGAGCCGCCTGCATTTCTTCCGGCTGGCCTCGCTGGCCATGCGCAGCGTGCTGGTGGACCGCGCCCGCGCGCGCCTGGCGCAGAAACGCGGCGGCGGCGCCGAGCGGGTGAGCCTGCGCTGGGCGCAGGACCATGCGGACTTCGACGATGCCCGCCTGCTCGACCTCGCCGCCGCCCTGGAACGCCTGCAGCGCGACCATCCACGCCACGCCGACGTGGTGCAGTTGCGTTGCTTCGGCGGCCTGGAACTCACGGAAGTCGCCGCCGCCCTGGGCGTCAGCCTGGCCACCGTGAAGCGCGACTGGCGCTTCGCCACCGCCTGGCTCACGGACGCCATGGCCGACCGGGCGGAGCCCGTGCCGTAACCGATCGCCACATGCCCGGGGAGGGGCCATGGAAACCATCGACCGCGACGCAGTGGAACCGGCCGAGCTGGAACGCCAGTTCGAGACCCTGGCCGATACCCCGCCGGAGCAGCGCGCCGAGGCACTGCAGCGGCTGTCGCGGGAACGGCCGCGGCTGGCGCAGCGCCTCGCCGCGCTACTGGATGCCCATGCCAGCGACGGCGGTACCGCGCGTCGGCTGCTCGATGGCGCCAGGGATGCGCTCGGCGTGTTCGAGCCGACCGCGCTGGTCGGGCGCGAGCTCGGCGGCTGGCGGCTCACCGGGCTGTTGGGCCGGGGCGGCATGGGCGTGGTGTTCGCCGCCGAACGCGAAGCGAGCGGCGTCGTCCAGCGTGCCGCGCTCAAGCTGGTGTCGGTGCCGCTGTTCGACCCGGCGGCAGCGGAGCGGTTCCTGCGCGAGGCCCAGGTGCTGGCGCGGCTCGACCACCCCGGCATCTGCCGCCTGCGCGACTTCGGCCATTCCGACGAAGGCTGGCCCTACCTGGTGCTGGACCGCGTCGACGGCCAGCCGCTGCACCGTCATGCCGCCGATCGCCCGGTGGCCGAGCGCATCCGGCTGGTGGCGCGCGTGGCCGAAGCCGTGGCGGCGGCGCACCGGCAGCTGGTCGCGCACCTCGACATCAAGCCGGAGAACGTGCTGGTCACCGAAGCCGGCGACCCGGTGCTGCTGGACTTCGGCATTGCCCGCGTGCTGGACGAGGAAGGCGACGCCACCGCCACGGTGGCGCGCTGGCTGACCCCCGATTACGCAGCGCCGGAGCGCCTGCGCGGCGAACGCGCCACCACCGGCGCCGACGTGTACTCGCTGGGCGCGATGCTGTACCGCCTCTGCTGTGGCGCCACCCCCTTCGACCTGGCGAGGCAGTCGATCACCGGTGCCCTGCGCGCCATCGAGCAGGGCCCGGTGCCGCCGACCCGCCGCGCCAGCGGCCTGCCGCGCGACCTCGACGCCGTGGTGGCACGTGCCATGCACCCGGATCCGGCACGGCGCTACGCCAGCGCCGACGCCTTCGCGGCCGACCTGCGCGCGCTGCTGGCGGCGCAACCGGTTTCCGCGCGTCCGGACAGCATCGGCTATCGCCTGCGCATGCTGCTGGCGCGTCATCCACTGGCCTTGCCGGGCGGCGTGCTGGCGGCGCTGGCGGTACTGACCCTCGCGGTGCTGCTGGCCTTCCAGGCGCGCGACCTGCGCCAGCAGCGCGACCGCGCCGAGCGCGAGGCGGCGCGGGCGCGCGCCGTGAGCGAGTTGCTGATCGGGTCCATCCGCGCCGCCGACCCGACCGGCAACGAGAGCGGTGCCACCGACCTCGATGCGCTGATGGAGGCCACCGCGCGGCGCATCCACCTGGAGCTTGCCGGCGAGCCGGACCTGCTGGCCGAAGGCCTGGTCGCGCTCGGCAATGCACGCGAGGCCATGGGCCAGCACGAAGCCGCAATCGCCCTCTACGACGAGGCGATCGGCCTGATGGAGGGAGCTGGCTACCCGCTACGGCTGCAGCTGCCGGCGCACCTCGGCCGTTTCGAGGCCTTGCGCTGGACCAGCAGCCTGGAGCCCGCCGTCGCCTCGGCACGCGGACTGCTCGAGCGGGTGGCGCCGGAGGACCGCTGGCAGGTGCAGGCGGCACTGGGCGCCCTGCAGGTACGCGCCGGCGACCCGGAAGACGCCGAGCGCCAGCTGGTGGCCGCCGCTGCCGCGGTACCGGAGCAGGAGCACCACCGGCGCGCGGTCATCTTCAACAGCCTGGCCTCGGCCTACAGCCAGCGCGGCGAACTGCAGCAGGCCCTGGCCTGGTACGAGCGCGCGCTCGGGGAATTCGCCCGCGGCAACGGCAACCGCGACCTGGAGGCCTCGGCGCGGATGAACCGCGCCAAGATCAACTCCCACGTCGGTGACCCGGGCGGCGCACTGGCGGACGTGGACGCCGCGCTGGGGATCCGCCTCGACCTGTTCGGCGAGGAGCACTACCTGGTGGTGGAGACGCTGGGCTTCCAGTCCATCGTGTTCACGGAACTGGGGCGCTACGACGAGGCCATCGCCGCGGCCGAGCGTGCACTGGCGATCGAGGCGGCGCTGCCGGGCGGCGGCCGGACCCGGCAGACGGCCTTGCAGTTGCAGGCGCTGGGCGGCGCCCAACTGCGGGCGGAGCGGCTGGAGGAGGCCCGCGACAGCCTGTCGCGGGCGCTGGAAATCTACGCCTTGCACCTGCCGCCGCACCACGCCGAAGTGGCGGCGGTACGCAACAACCTGGCCGCGGTGCACAACGGCCTGGGCGACCACCGCCGGGCGCTGGAGGAGATGTTGCACGTCTGGGACGCGTACCGGGCCATGTCGCCGGACCAGCCCACGGTGTACCTGGCGATGATCGCCAGCAACGTGGCCGATGCGCACGCCAAGCTGGGGGAAGGCCGGGAGGGCGTGGAGTGGTCGCGGCGCGCGCTGGAGAACGCCGCCACCACGCTGCCCCAGGACCATTGGATCGTCGGCAACCTGCGCAGCGTGCTGGCTTCCAACCTGCTGCTCACCGGCGACCTCGACGGCGCGCTGGCCGAGGCCAGCGCCGGTGAAGCGCTGATCGATGCAGCGCAGGTGCCGGTGCAGCCGTCCATCCGGCGCGAGAACCTGGAACTGCTGCTGCGCATCCACGAGGCGCGTGGCGACCCGGCCGGGATGGCGGCCTACCGTGAGCGGCTGGGCGCGCTGGAGGCCACGGGTCCGGCCCCGTGAGTCGTCCGGGCCCGGAACGGCGGAGTGCGACCAGGGTCACGATCACGCCGCCGACCTGCGGCCGGGGTCTCGCTTTCCACAGGCTCGGGTGAACAAAGCGCAACGCCGTCAGGATCGGGCAGGATGCCGTTCAGACTCCGCGCGCTTTGATGGTGCCCGGGCGAGAAGCCGCAGCTGCGGCCCCAGAGGGAGAACCATCATGTTGCACCGCCTGCTCACCGCTGTTCCGGCGCTGGTGCTGACCGCGCTTGCCGGCGCTTCGCCGGCACTGGCGCAGTACCAGGACCAGTACTACGACGATCGCCGCTACGAGGATCGTTACGACGACCGCTACTACGACGACTACGACCGCGACCCGCCGGAGCGGGTCGGGCGCGTGGCGCACGTCTCCGGCGAAGCCAGCTTCCAGCCGGCCGGCGGTTACGAGTGGTACCGGCCGGTGGTGAACCGGCCGTTCGTCCGCGGCGACCGGCTCTACACCGGCAGCCGCGGCCTGGTCGAGGTGCAACTCGGCGGCGCCGCGCTGCGCCTCGACGAGCACACCGCCGTGGACGTGCTCACCATGGACGAGGAATACGTCCAGGTCGAGCTCACCGAAGGCACCATCAACCTCACCGTCGAGTACCGCTGGGAGGGCGCCGCCTACGAGATCGCGACGCCGATGGCGGCGATCGTGGTCGACGAGCCGGGCAGCGTCCGCATCGACGTCGACCCGCGTACCGGCGTCACCGACGTGGTGGTCTGGGACGGCCGCGCCGAGGCCTACGGCACCCGCGTCAGCTTCCCGCTGCGCGACGGCGACGCGGTGCGCTTCTACGACCCGGAGCTCTACGACTACGAGCTCTACCGCCTGCCGCGCCCCGACCGCTTCGACCGCTGGGCGCGTGAGCGCGACGAGTACTTCGTGCGTTCGGAGTCGCGCCGCTACCTGCCGCCGGGCGTGATCGGCTACGCCGACCTCGACCGCTACGGCGCCTGGGACAGCGTTGCCGACTACGGCCACGTCTGGTTCCCGCGCGACGTGCACCGCGACTGGGCGCCGTACCGCCACGGCCACTGGATCTGGCAGGACCCGTGGGGCTGGACCTGGGTGGACGACTCGCCCTGGGGCTTCGCGCCGTT